>Ga0184626_10000713_pt1 | contig 10779 bp, 10 predicted proteins | sample PLM3_60_b1_FD_133142 | JGI IMG/M metagenome (GOLD analysis project Ga0184626, IMG submission 133142) | Groundwater sediment microbial communities from an aquifer in East River, Colorado, USA - PLM3_60_b1 | ecosystem: Environmental > Terrestrial > Soil > Riparian zone | place: USA: East River... | reverse complement strand
CCACATGTCGCGGGAGAGGTTGTCGGTCCCGAGCCAGTGGGCCGCGGCGGGGGGCTTCATGCGGGCGCCGCGGATCGTGTCGTCGTAGCCGTACGGTGCGATCCGCTCGGCGAACATCGCCATCACGAGCAGCGCGACCACGATGAGCGCCCCGAGCGCGCCGAGCGGGCTTCCGCCGAGCGAACCTCCCAAGCCCCACCAGCGTGCCCGCCAACGCCCACGGCCGAGCGCGTTCGAGCGCGGGCTCAGCCCGCGCCAGCCGCTCCGGGATCTCGACTCCCGTGTTCACGGTGCAGGACGTCGCCCGTGAGGGCAAGGGAACGTCAACTCCCCCGCCAAGCGGGAGCGGTGGCGCTCCCGTTTCGCGCGCCGGCCTGGCCGGCGCAACCGGTCCGTGAGACGTCCGGCCCGGGTGACCGGTGTGGGTCGTCGGGGGGAGCCCGGGAGACACAATGTTCCCAGGAGTCTACACGATCGAGTTCAGCGGGACGATAGGGACCCTGGGAGACACCCTCCTCTCTGGGCCAGAGGGGAAGGAGGACCCGTTCAAGAGCCTGGTGCAGGCAGAGGAACGCCGCATCAGAAAGCAGGACAAGAGGCTGGCCCAGATCGTCAAGGTGTTCAGCTCGCCCGAGGGCAAAGAGGTCCTCGCGAGGATGCGCGAGGCTCAGGCCCGGGCGCTCGAGGCCGTGGGTCGCGGCGACTACTCTCTGCTGAACGAGCTGCGCGCGTATCTGAAAGAGGGCACTGAACCCTCCTCGTGGAGATAAGTGACCAGGGCGTCGATTACTTCGGGGGCGTCGTCGATCACGAGAACAACTGGCGACCGGGGCATCCGTTCACCTGTTGACTGTGACCGTCCGCTCCTTCTGCGAATCCTCCTGCGCCACCCTCGTCGCTGCCTGGACCAGCGCTAGCGCCGTTCCCTTGTAGTCCGCCAACCGCTTCTGCGCGTCGGCATAGTTGCGTTGAGCCACCGTCAATCGCCTTTGGAAGAATTCCACCTGCCACGAGCCTGCGCCGGCCACCGCTGCTTGTGTCCCGGCCACCTCCTCGGCCGCTTGACGCGCACGCTTCCATTCGCCTCCCGTCGCGTACAAGGCGTTGCAGGCGTCAGAGATTGGTGCCCCGAGCGCCTTGTGGTCCCCTCGGCTCAGAGGGATTGCGTACTTGGAACGGATCGACTGAAGGCGGTTCCCGATAACGCCCAGCTTGAGCACGAATTCGTCGTAGTTTGATTGAGCGCCAAGCTTCGCGGATGCGGAGCGGACTTCCGTGAGCAGAGCGAGTAGCTCTCGTCGAAGCTCATTCCGCAGTCTTTCGCTCTCTGGTCTGAGGCGTGCCGGGTTCGAAAGAATGGCTTTGACGCTGGCGCGTTCACTTTCGATCCTCCTCACACAGTCGTAAGTGTCATCTACCGCAGACTCTACATTGCTCTGTGCCTGATCAAGCCGCGCTTCTTCGCGTATCGTATAGCCGCCGCGACGGCTGTCGTTGTAGCGTCGCTGGACACTGTCGATCGTTTCAAATTGCTGTCTGGCCGCAGCGCTGAGCCGTCGGCCGCAATTCTGCCTTTCAAGCTCAAGCGTCTTGAGTCGTGCCTCCAAGGCAGCGGCGAAAGCGATGTCTTCGGCCGACTGTTCTGCGCGGCCTGGCGACGGTAGGACCGCGATCAAGACCAACACGATCGTCATGATTGTCTTCATGCCGCTCTCCCTGTTCGAAAGGTCTCCCACCTGGTGATAGGCAAACAGCATGCCCGGCCCTCGAACGTAGGGATTCTGATAGGTTGCGCGATGAGCGCGTCTTCTTGCTGGCCGGAAAATTAGGCGAGCGGGGCGCAGTCCGGCACGCCCCGGGGCAAGCGACAGACGCCCGCCGGCCGAGCCGTCGGCGGATCCAGTAGCCTGACGGGCCCTCCCGCCGCCGGCAGGGCCAAGTTGACGACAGGCTGGCGGGTTCCATTTCCGAGCAGCAGCATATTTGTGCATCGCCGAGACGACGCGCAAGCGGAAGCGCGGCAGGCCCTCGCTGGGGCCGCGCGAGGCGTTCCTGATCAAGGTCAGGCCCGAGGCCACACAGGCCGTCGGCGAGCTGGGCCGAGATCCGGGGCGTCACCGCGCAGCTGATCTGCGCGGCGGCGATCGACCAGTGGCTGACGCGGCAGGTCGCGGGCGTCGAGGACCCGGTCTCCGGCGAGGTGCTCGCTCGGCGAGCGCACGCGGACAGGACGCTCGCCCAGGTCCGGCGCGACGTCGCGAGGCGGCCACATTCATGATGACGAGGGCGTCGGCGAGCGGGGCGCGTCGCGCGGAGCGTGGACGTCTGCGACAGCTGGGCGTCGGGCGACGACGATCTCGCCGCCGACGGCGAGGAGGATTGACGATCAGGGCGTTTCAGGAAGCCTACAAACCTGGGAGCGAGGACGCGTCTCGGCGGAAGAGGGCGCTCCGGCGCTGGGCGGAGCAGGTCGCCCGGGAGCGGCGGCGCTTCCCCCGACTAATACCGAATTCGAGGGTCGAGGACGGCATAGAGGGCGTCGACGCCGAGGTTGACGAGCACGATGAGCGAGACGACGACGAGGTTCACCCCCTGGATCACCGGGTAGTCGCGCTGGTTGATCGCGTCGAACAGGAAGCGGCTCATACCGGGCAGCCCGAACACCGTCTCGATGATGACGGTCCCGCCGATGATCTGCGGGAGCTGGGTGCCCAGCAGCGTCACGACGGGAATGATCGCGTTCCGGAGCCCGTGTTTCATGACGACCACGCGTTCGGCGAGCCCCTTCGCCCACGCGGTGCGGACGTAGTCCTGCCGGAGCACCTCCAGCAGCATGCCGCGGGTGAGGCGCATCAGCGCGGCGCCCGTGGCGATGCCGAGGATCAATGCCGGGAGAAGCAGCTGCGTCAGGTGGCCGACCGGATCCCGCGAGAACTCGACGAAGCCGGTCACAGGACGCGCCACCGAGGCGCCGGCGAGCGCGGCGCCGCCCAGCGTGAGCAGGTGTCGACGGCTGAGCTGCATCGAATCCTCCTCGCCCTCAGGCCTGCGCGGCGATGGCCGCCAGCGCCTGGTCGAAAATTTCGAGGGTTTCCTCGACGTCCGCGTCGGTGTGGGCGAGCGACACGTAGATCTTGTTCACGGCCTTGACGACGCGGCGCCGCACGAGCTCCTGGTTGAATCGCTTGATGCGTTCACGGTCCGCCGTGAGCGTCGCGCGATAGTCGACGATCTCGCGGTCGGTGAAGAAGATGTCGAAGACCGGGGGCTCTCCGGTCACCCGCGCGGCGAGGTCGTGCTTGCGCACGGCGGCCGCCAGGCCGTCGCGCAGCCGCGTGCCGGTCCGGAAGAGTCGCGGATACGCATCCGGCTTCCGGAGCTCGGCGAGGGTCGCGAGACCCGCGGCGCACGCGATGGCGTTTCCGTTGAAGGTCCCGGCCTGCCAGACGTACTCCGGTGTGCCCTCGAGCGCGGCGTCGAAGTGGCGCATGATGGCCTTCGGCCCGGCGATACACGCCAGCGGGAACCCGCCGGCGACCACCTTGCCATAGGCCGCGAGGTCCGGCACGACCCCGTAGTACTCCTGCGCCCCGCCGTAGGCAAAGCGGAAGCCCGTGACGATCTCGTCGAAGACGAGCGGCACCTCGTAGCGGCGCGTCGCGGCACGCAACCCCTGGAGAAAGCCCGGCGCCGGCACGATCGTCCGCTGGTACGGCTCGATGAGCACCGCGGCCAGCTCGTCGTGGTGCGCGGCGATCAGCGCCTCCGCCGTCGCCAGGTCGTTGTACGGGGCGACCAGCACTTCGCCCTCGATCGCGTGCGGCACGCCGGCCGAATCGGTCATGGGCGCCGGGAACGCCTTGGGCGAGCGAGGCACGACGCTCATGAGCGCGTAGTCGTGCGTGCCGTGGAAGCCGCCCTCGAACTTCATGATCTTGTCCCGTTTGCGGAAAGCCCGCGCGACGCGGAGGGCGAAGAACGTCGCCTCCGAGCCGCTCGACGTGTAGCGCACCTGCTCGGCGCACGGGACGGCCCGCACGATCTCCTCGGCGAGCTGGATCGCGGGCTCGTTCAGGAGAAAGTACGAGGTGCCGCGGGCCAGCTGCCGCTCGACCGCCTCGACGACGGCGGGATGGGCGTGGCCGAGGAGCATCGGGCCGGAGCCGAGGAGGTAGTCGAGGTACCGCCGACCGCTCATGTCCCAGAGGTACGCGCCTCGGCCTTCCCGGACGACGAACTCGAGTCCAGGACCGCTGCGGTGACTGCCGAGCACGCCGCCCGGCAACACGTCTTCGGCTCGTCGCAGGAGATCTTCTTGATCGCTCATCGTATCCTCACGTGGACGTGCCGGTGTCAGGCCACCCTCGATGTGCTCCGGCCGCTCGGTACCCGCGACAACAGCCCGTTACAATAACGCGGTGATCATACTCGAGAACCCGAGCCGGTCAAGAGCACTCCCGAGCCCGCGAACCCGCCGCGCTTGAGCAATGCGAGCGCCCGGTTGGCGTCCTCGAGCGGGAACGCCGTTGTCTCGGGCCGGATCGGAATCCTCGCCGCTTCCGCCAGGAGCTCCTCGCCGTCGGCGCGGGTGCTCGCGGTGACGCTCGTAATGCTGCGCTCATAAAAGAGATCACGCTCGTATTCGAGCGACGGCACCGGCGTCATGTAGATGCCGGCGAGGGCCAGCGTGCCCCCGCGCGCGAGGTTCCGGAGCGCGAGGGGCACCAGGTCGCCGACGGGAGCGAAGAGGATCGAGCCGTCCATCTTCGCCGGCATCGCGTCGCCGACGTCGCCGACCCACGTCGCGCCGAGCCGGACGGCCAGCTCCCGGTGCGAAGGCCCGCGCGTGCACACGAACACTTCCAGGCCCCGGGCGCGTGCGACCTGGAGCGTCACGTGCGCGGAAGAGCCAAATCCATAGATCCCGAGCCGGCCGCCCGCCGGCACCGCAGAACGCTTCAGCGCCCTGTACCCGATGATGCCGGCGCAGAGGAGCGGCGCCGCCTCGGCGTCGCCGAATACGGGCGGAATCGCGTAGGCGAACCGCTCGGGCGCCACCGCGTAGTCGGCGAAGCCTCCGTCGGCGTGATAGCCCGTGAACGCGGCGCGCGCACAGAGGTTTTCGCGCCCGGTCCGGCACAGGTCGCAGGCCCCGCACGTCCGGCGGAGCCATGCGATGCCCACGCGCTCGCCGGGCCGGAAGCGCCGGGCGTCCGAACCGACGCGCTCCACGCGGCCGACGACCTGGTGGCCCGGAACGATCGGCGCGCTGACGAGCGGCAGCTCGCCCTCGACGATGTGCAGGTCGGTCCGGCACACGCCGCACGCGCTCACGCGCACGAGGATCTCGTCGGTCGCGGGCGACGGGACCGGGCGGGTCTCACAGCGGAGCGGCGCGCGCTCGACCGGGGCCGGGACCGAGAGAACGACCGCCCTCACGGGCTACTCGCCGGCGCGGGCCAGTAATTTCCGCGCGCGTGTGAGATGCGGGGCATCCACCATCTGGCCCTTGAAGGTGAACGCGTAGACGCCGCGCCGCGCGTGTTCCTCGAACGCCGCGATCAGCTCGCGAGCTTCCGCGATGGTCTCCTTCGGCGGCGTGAACACCTCGTTGATCACGGGGATCTGGCCTGGATGGATGGAGATCTTGCCGGTGAAACCCATCGTCACGCCGTCCTCGCACTCCCGCCGGAGGCCGTCGAGGTCCGCGATGTCCGTGTAGACCGTGTCGATCGCCTCGACGTTCGCAGCGGCGGCGACCACCGCGCACATGACGCGCGCGTACCGCGGGATGTCGAGGTAGCGCCCTCCGGCGTCACGCACCCGGCCGAGCCCCATTGCGGCGCCGAGGTCCTCGACGCCCCAGGAGATCGCCACGGTCCGGGGCGTGGCCGTCGCAATCTCGCGGATGTTCAGCAAACCCTCCGGCGTCTCCGTCGCGATCAGCGTGAGCCGCGTCGTCCCGTTCGGGATTCCGTGACGCTGCTCGAGCCAGTCCAGAATCCGGACGATCTCGCGGATGTCGGCGGCGCGCCCGGGCTTCGGCACCACGTAGCCGTCGGGTCGCGCCGCGATCGTCTCTTCGAGGTCGGCCTGCCCGAGCCCCGTCGCGATCGGATTCATCCGCACCCAGCGCTCGCGGCCGCCGAAATCCTTCCGATCGAGCCACTCGCGCACCGCCCCGCGGGTCACCGCCTTGCGGTCGGGCGCCACCGCGTCCTCGAGGTCGAGGATGAGACCGTCCGCCGGCAGCGTGAGGGCCTTGGCGAGCATCCGGTCGTTGCCGCCCGGCACGAAGTGGAGCGACCGGCGCCGGCGCGCCACGGTCAGGCGCTCCTCTTACGCATCATCGCGTTGCGCCGCGCCACCATCACGACCTCGTCGTGCTGGTTCCGGGCGCGGTGCACGAACGTCACGATGCCCCATTGCGGCCGCGAGCGAGACTCACGCTTGTCCACCACCTCGGTCTCCGAGTAGATCGTGTCGCCGTGGAACACCGGCTTCGGAAACTCGACCTTCTCGAACCCAAGATTCCCGACGGTCGTTCCGAGTGTCGTCTCGCCGACCGAAAGACCGACGGCGACGCCGAGCGTGAAGAGACTGTTCACCAGCGGCTTGCCGAACTCGGCCTTCGACGCTGCGTGGAAGTCCACGTGGAGGGACTGCGGGTTCATCGTGAGGCAGGAGAACCAGACGTTGTCCGCCTCGGTGACGGTGCGTCCGGGCTGGTGCCGGAAGGTCTGTCCGATCTCGAGCTCCTCGAAGTATTTCCCGGCCACGAAGCACCTCCCGGTGGTTGTCGGCGTCCAGGCTTGACAGCGGTCGTGGCAGATTCTATCAATGATGGGCCATGGACAACTCCTACGACATCGCGATCATCGGGGGCGGCATCGTCGGCCTCGCCACCGCGCGCGCGCTCGGCGAGCGGGCGCCGCGGGCGCGGCTCGTCATCCTCGAGAAGGAAGCCAAGCTCGCCACGCACCAGACCGGCAACAACTCGGGCGTCATTCACTCCGGCATCTACTACAAGCCGGGCTCCTACAAGGCGAAGCTCTGCGGCGAGGGCAAGGGGCTGATGCTCGACTTCTGCGCCAAGCACGGGATCCGCGTCGATCACGTCGGCAAGGTGATCGTCGCGACCAGCCAGGCCGAGCTGCCGCGTCTGCAGACCCTCTACGATCGCGGGGTCGCCAACGGGGTGCCGGTCGAGATGATGGAGCCGGCACAGCTCCGAGAGATCGAGCCGCACGCCAGCGCGCTCCGCGCGATCCGGTCCCCCTCGACCGCGATCGTCGACTACAAAGAGGTGGCCGCGGCGATGACGCGCGAGCTGACCGCGCGCGGCGTCGTGATCGAGACGAGCGCCCGCGTGACGTCGATCGCGCGCACCGCCGGCGCGATCGACATCGCCACACCGCGCACCGCCGTGCGGGCGCGACGACTCGTGAACTGCGCCGGCCTCTACTCGGACGTCGTCGCGCGGATGGCGGGCGCCCGGGTCGACGTGCGGATCATCCCGTTCCGCGGCGAGTACTACATGATCCGGCCGGAACGCCAGGACATCGTCCGCGGGCTCATCTATCCGGTCCCCGATCCCGAATTTCCGTTCCTCGGCGTTCACCTGACGCGGACCGTGCACGGCGAGGTCGAGGCCGGCCCGAACGCCGTGCTCGCGTTCGCGCGCGAGGGCTACCGCTTCGGCCGCGTGAGCCCGAGCGAGCTGGCCGGGACGCTCGCCTACCGCGGCTTCTGGCAGATGGCCCGCCGCTACTGGCGCATGGGCAGCTACGAGATGTACCGCTCGCTCAGCAAGGGGGCCTTCGTGCATGCGCTCCAGCGGCTCGTGCCCGCGCTGCGCCCCGAGGACGTCACACGCGGCGGTGCCGGCGTCCGCGCGCAGGCCGTGAGCCCGGACGGTTCGCTGGTCGACGATTTCCGTATCGTCGCCGAGGCGGACGCGATCCACGTGTTGAACGCGCCGTCTCCCGGGGCCACCGCCTCGCTCGCGATCGGCCGCCACATCGCCGGCCTGGCCGTCGAGACGTTCGACCTCAAGTAAAAGGCCCCGTCGGTCAGACGCCCCCTCGCTCTAGTCACGCGCCACCGCGATGCAGACCACGCCGGCGAGCACGACGGACGCGCCGGCGAGTCGGGGCGCGAGCCGCCCCTCGCGGAGCCAGAGACTCCCGATGAACGCGGAGAACAGGATCGACAGCTCGCGCGACGCCACCACGTAGCCGACTTTCGAGAGGCGGAAGGCAAAGAGCACGAGCAAATAGCTCGTCAGGTTCATCGCGGAGGCGACGAGGATCGTTCGCCAGTGGCGGCGCCACTCGTGGGCGAGCGCGGGGCGATCCGCGAGGACGACGGGCGCGAGCAGCGCGCTCAGGCCGAGCCCCATGAGCGCGATGTAGGGCATCGGATGGAGGCGGGCGACGCCGGCCTTGTCGACGAGCGAGTAGGCCGCGATGGTCAGGCCCGTCACGAGCGCCCACACGGTCCCCGTGCCCATCCCTGTGGCCGCCGACGCGGGCAACGCCGAGGGAGTGACGCTCAACGCGGCGATCCCGAGGACGACGAGGCCCACCCCGAGCGCGCCGAGCCACGACAGCCGCTCGCCGAACACGGGCAGCGCGATGAGCGGCACCAGCGCGACGCCGAGCCCCCGCGCCATCGGGTAGACGCGCGAGAAGTCACCGTGCCGGTACGAGCGGCCGAGTGCGTAGAAGTACAGGGCATGGATGGCGACGCTCGCGGCGACGAACGGTAGGCCGGCCGCGGCTGTGGCCTCGAAGGGGAATCGCACGAGGCCGAACGGCAGCAAGAGCAGAGTCGCCAGCGACACGGAGGACCAGAGGAAGACGAACTGGTTGTCCGCGCGCTTGGCCAGAGCGTTCCAGATAGCGTGCAGCACCGCGGCGCAGACGACGAGGGCGATGGCCGGGCCGCTCACGGGGTGATCTTACCGAACTTCAGGTGTCTAAACGGGTGAAAACCCCTCTGTTGACAGGGGTTTGGCCGATCAGTTAGACTCCAAAGCCCATGATTACCGTCCCGACCCGCCGCGTGAAACAGTTTGGGGTGGAGTTCTACCAGGCCGGCCTTTCCGCCAAGGATATCGACCGGTTAGTGAAGTTCGAGGTCCTCGGCTATTCAGGCGGCCCGCAGAACGAGCCGGCGAAGAAGAGCCGGATGAACCGGTCGCGCGTCAACTGGGACAGTCTCGAGAAGCGGATCGGCGAGAGCGAGGCGGCCTACCAGCGGCCGGTGATCCGCCGCAAGATCGACGAGCTGGTCGCCTACTATCGCGAGTGCAAGGACGCGGCGACGCTCCCCGCCATTCCCGGCGCCGTCATCATCACCTCGGAGAAGCGCTTCACCTTCACGCCCGTCTCCGGCCAGCACGACCTCGGCCTGCTCCAGATTCCCGAGGAGCACGGGGTGTTGCGCGTGCTGGACGGCCAGCACCGCCTCCTCGCCCTCCACGCCCTCTCCCAGGCGGGCGAGAACATGAACATCGAAGTGCCGGCGGTGCTGTTCGACTCGCTCGACGCCCGCCAGATCGTCGAGCTCTTCGTCACGATCAACGCGAAGCACACGCGCCTGAACCCATCGCACATCATCAGCCTGGCCGGCCGCAAGCTCTACCCCGACGCGAACCAGGCGCTCGCCCACGACGTGATCCGCTCGCTCAACGAGGACGACACCTCGCCGCTCCACGGCGAGATCAAGATGCTCGGCACCGGACGCGGGCGCGTGAGCCAGGCGCCGCTGGCCGAGGAGATCGTGGACTTCCTCGAGACCGTCGAGAAGGTCGGCAGCAGCGGCAAGCTCCAGGAACTGCGGGGCGGCGCCAAGCGCTTCTTCCTGAACTACATCAAGGCCCTCTCGACCACCTTCCCCGCCGCGTGGGCGGGCCGCAAGTACTCGATCAAGACGGGCGCCGCGCTCCGCGCGTTCATCCGGGCGGCGCCCGACGTGATGGCGCGCGCCCGCGAGCTGCGCCGCGACCCATTCGACCTCAACGCGATCCGCGAGGCAATCAAGCCCTGGGGTGAGCGGCTGCGCGACCGGCGCTTCGAGACCGAGGGCGAGTGGAAGCTGAAGCTCGCCGGCGGCACACGCGGGACCGTCGAGGTCCTCACGCGCGAGCTGCGCGACGCGCTCCGCTGAGCGGCGGCTCGGCCGTCGGCCCGATCGCTACTTCTTGAGCGTCACGTCCTCGTAAGGCGCCGACCAGGGGTACGGGTCGATCTTCATCAAGGCCGGGTCCCCCACGCGCGGCCCGATCCCGCTCGGCCAGATATATTCCCAGATCGGGCCGAACCGCACCCGCTCGTGGAGGAGCTGCTGGATCTGGTGGAGCATCGCCTCGCGCTTCTTCCGGTCCGTTTCCCGCGCCTGCTGCCTGTAGAGCGCCTCGACGTCGGGATCGGCGCCGCGCGCGAACGATCCTTCGATCGGCACGAACTCGGCCATCCGCGAGGCCGCGTTGCCGTACGGCGCGTGGACGCAGAAACAGATCCCCTTCAGCTTCTTCGACAGCCACGCCTTCTGGAACGCTCCGCGCTCCATCGTGAGGATCTTCGTCTTGATGCCCACCGTCGCGAGATTGGTGGCGACCGCCTCCCCCATCGAGAAATAGGGGGGATAGGGATAGAGGTCCCCGGCATCGAAGCCGTTCGGGTAGCCCGCCTCGGCCAGCAACTGCTTCGCCTTCGCAGGATCGTAGGGATAGGGCTCCAGCGCGAGCGCGAACTCGAACTTGCGGGGGACCAT
>Ga0184626_10000711_pt1 | contig 10784 bp, 9 predicted proteins | sample PLM3_60_b1_FD_133142 | JGI IMG/M metagenome (GOLD analysis project Ga0184626, IMG submission 133142) | Groundwater sediment microbial communities from an aquifer in East River, Colorado, USA - PLM3_60_b1 | ecosystem: Environmental > Terrestrial > Soil > Riparian zone | place: USA: East River... | reverse complement strand
TACGACGAAGGCGGCCAACTCACCGAGGCGGTGCGGCGGCGGCCTTATTCGGTGATTTTGTTCGACGAGATCGAAAAAGCGCACACGGACGTCTTCAATGTCCTGCTGCAGGTGCTCGATGATGGACGGCTCACCGATGGTCATGGCCGCACGGTGGATTTCAAAAACACCGTCGTGATCATGACTTCCAACGTCGGCAGCCAGCTAATTCTGGCCTATCGCGGCGGTGACGATGCCGAATCCTATGAGCAGATGAAGGGCGAAGTGCTCGATGTGCTGCGCCGGCAGTTCCGGCCGGAGTTTCTCAATCGGGTCGACGAGATCGTGGTCTTCCACAGTCTCTCGCGGGAGCACTTGAAGCAGATTGTCGAGATTCAGCTCGAACGGCTGCGGGCTCGCCTAGAGGAGCGGCACATTACGCTCGAGCTCACGGAGCGGGCGCGCGAGCACCTGGCCGCAGTCGGTTACGATCCCAGCTACGGCGCCCGGCCTTTGAAACGGGCGATCCAGAAGGAGCTCGAGACTCCTTTAGGGCGGCTGTTACTTAAGGGTGAAGTCAAAGACGGGCAGACGGTGACCGTTGACTACGACCGCGCCAGCGGCGGACTGAAATTCAACATCAAGACCCGGACAGATGCAAAGCGGGAGGGAGAAGCGGATTCGAGAAAGAGCACTGCTGCGGCATGAATAAGAGGAAGGTAGCTGTCCATGATTCCAATTCGCGATACCATTCCCTCTAAAAATACGCCCATCGGCACTTGGCTCATAATACTGGCCAACAGTGTGGTCTTTGTCTTTGAGCTCATGCTGCCGGAGCCTGTGCTGGAGGGGGTGTTCTACTATTTTGGCATTGTCCCGGCGCGCTACTCTCACCCCGAATGGGCAGTTTGGGTGGGCCTCCCCTTCGATGACTACTGGCCGTTCCTCACGAGCATGTTTCTCCACGGCGGCTGGCTCCACATCATCGGCAACATGTGGACGCTCTATATCTTCGGCGACAATGTCGAGGACCGCATGGGAACGATCCGCTTTCTTGCATTCTATCTCATTTGCGGCTTGGCGGCAGGGCTGGTGCATTTTTTCACCAATCCTAATTCGACCCTGCCGACCGTGGGAGCCTCCGGCGCGATCGCCGGGGTGCTCGGTGCCTACTTCCTGCTTTTTCCCACTGCCCGTATTATCACTCTTATTCCGCTTTTTTTCTTGCCGTTGTTTGTCGAGGTTCCCGCCATCACTTATCTGGGATTCTGGATTCTCAGCCAGATCTTTAGCGGTGCGCTTTCTCTTGGTCTCCCTGAGGATGTCGGTGGAGTGGCGTTTTGGGCTCATGTGGGTGGCTTTATCACAGGGGCATTGCTCCATTGGCTTTTTGTGAAACGACGGGAGGACGTCCGCTCTCTCTCGCCGGACGAGTGGGGGCTGGAAGCAGCCTGGCGGCCGCTGGAATATGCTAACTTCAACTCTTGGAGGAACAAGCGATGGGTATAGGAGATATTTTTTGGTTTTTTTTCATGATTTCGGCGCTACAGCCAATCATGACTCGGCGCCTGCTGGAATTTTCCCGGCAGCGGCTCATATCGAAAATTGAGCACGACCGAGGCTCTCGCGTGATCCTTCTAGTGCATCGAGAGGAAAAAATGAATTTTTTGGGCTTTCCCTTGTACCGCTACATTGATGTGGACGATTCGGAAGAGGTCCTTCGTGCCATTCACATGACCGGCAAGGATGTGCCCATCGACCTGATCCTCCACACTCCCGGTGGGCTGGTGCTCGCCGCGCTGCAAATCGCCGAAGCCATCAAAAAGCATAAAGGTAAAGTGACGGCCTTTGTGCCTCATTATGCTATGTCCGGCGGGACCTTGATTTCACTGGCGGCTAGGGAGATTGTCATGTCTGAGCATGCCGTTCTCGGCCCGGTGGACCCCCAGGTTGGTAAATTTCCAGCGGCATCCGTTCTTAAAGTCATTGCGAAAAAGCCTGTCAAAGACATAGAAGATGAAACGCTAATAATGGCCGACCAGGCAGAGAAGGCCATTATCCAGGTCCGCGAGTCCGTCAAAGAACTGCTGCAGGGCAAGCCCAGCAACGGCAAAGTGGATGAGCTGGCACGGCTGCTTTCTGAAGGCACGTGGACCCACGATTTTCCGATCACGTATGAGAGAGCCAAGCTACTCGGGCTTCACGTCAACGACAATATACCCGACGATGTCTTGAAGCTGATGAGCCTTTATCCGCAACCGACCCGCACGCAGCCCACGGTGGAGTATCTGCCCGGGCCGCGAACCCGCAGGCCGTCGGCGTCGCCTTCAGGAAACGGATGATGCATAGGAACACCGGCCTTGCCTGGCGAATCGCCGATCGGGCGCAAGGAGGTTAAATCATGAAGCGTTTGCTGAAGTGGATCTTTTCAGTAAGGGGTTTGGTAACCGTGTTGTTCGTTCTTTTCGTCGTTGTGCCGGTCGTGGAGGGCTGGCGAATGGGAAAATTGCGGGACGACGCGATCAGGGCCTTGGAAAAAAAGAGAGGAAGCCGGGTGATTGTCCTGATTCACCGCCAGGAAAGCGTCAATGTGCTTGGAGTTCCGTTGGTCCGCTACATTAATATAGAGGATTCCGAGGAGATCCTCAGAGCGATACGCTTCACTGACAAAAACGTTCCCATTGACTTTATCATCCACACTCCCGGCGGCCTGGTCCTTGCGGCATCGCAGATCGCCAAAGCGATCAAACGCCATCCTGCGAAGACCACGGTTTTTGTCCCGCACTATGCCATGTCGGGAGGAACGCTCATCGCACTGGCGGCGAACGAGATCGTTATGGATACGAACGCCGTCCTTGGTCCCATCGATCCTCAGCTTGGGGACTTTCCTGCAGCCTCAGTGTTGAAGGTGGTCGAGAGAAAACCTATTGATAAGATCGATGACATGACATTGGTTCTGGCGGACCAGTCCCAGAAAGCAATTGCGCAGGTTACTGCTCTCGCTCAAGAGTTGCTCAGTGGAAAGATGCCGCCGGAGAAAGCCAGAGAGGTAGCACATCGTTTGGCGACCGGTACGTGGACTCATGATTTTCCAATCACTGTGGAGGCGGCTAAAGAATTGATCGGCTTGCCGATCAGCACCGAAATCCCCGGAGAGGTTTTTCTGGTGACTAGTTTGTATCCGCAAGCACAACAGTCACAGCCCTCAGTCTTTTATCTTCCCGGACCGCGGTACAAGAAAGGAGAACCTGCGGGCCAGGAAGCCATGAATTAGAAGACTAAACCGGACAATGTTGGGCGGATCAGGATTAAACCGTTCGAGCCTTTGTTTTTTAAACTCCAAAAGTGATTCGAGTACCGAAACAAAAACGATGACTTATTGCTAAGCCTCCGTTCTCTCTTTATTTTTCTGAGTCGGGCTTGCCAGTTTTGAAGACCAGCGGTACCACCGGGCACCTTCCTTCTCCTTCTGCAAAGTCAATTGGTTAACATGTCTATCGACCTCGGTAAAGCATGTATGGTAAGAAAAAGGCGGCCAGCTTGGAAGGGACGAGCAAGCAATCCGAGTGAGTTTTTATAAGTCGGTGATTGATCTCTTCGAATATGAAAAAGGAGGCATAAAATTATGGGCAAGACGGCAATGAATCCTGAGGGACTGCCGGTACCTCGCGGCAGTTATTCGGTGGTCACCATCGCCCAACCGGGACGCATGGTATTTATCGCGGGTCAGACGGCCTCGGATCCTCAAGGCAATGTAGTCGGTGTCGGGGATGCGCGTGCGCAGACGCGGTACATTATCGAGAAAATCAAAAAGGCCGTTGAGGCCGCCGGCGGAACACTCAACGACGTCGTAGCGATGAACATTTTCACTACCGATGTGCGTAACCATCGAGACATCAACGAAACGAGGCGAGAGGTATTGGGGTCTAACTTCCCGACCAGCACCATGGTCCAGGTAGTGGCTTTGGCGCGACCTGAGTTGTTGTTAGAGGTGAATGCGATTGCGGTTATTCCTTAATCTTTGTTGCGACCCCATCACCGATAGAGCCGAGTTTTAAGACGCTTTCAGAGGCACGAGCTTGTCTGCCCCTCTGTGAGTTTATACGACGAGGAAGTATGAAAAGGTATCTTTTCACTCTTCTGGCGATTTTTCTCTCAGCATCCGGTCTCCACGCCGCGGAGAAGATACGTGTGGCGTATCCCGCTATTGAGCAGGGGTCGCTCCCGTCTGGATAACTTGGGAAAAAGGAATTTGGCATAAACACGGTCTTGATGTGGAGGAGATTTATCTCGGCGGCGGTTCCCGCGCGGTGCCCGCGCTGCTGGCCGGTAGCATAGGGTTATTCTTGGGGTCCGATGCGGCTTCCTATGTTGCCGCGATGCAAGGGGCGAAGTTGGCCAAGCTCGGCGTCACCATGAATTCGATCGGTTACTACTTGATGACCCAGCCGGATATTCGCACCCTGGCCGATCTCAAGGGCAAGGTCATAGGGATCGGTCTCGGGCGCGACCTGCCTTATATTTATCTTTCGAAAAAACTGCGGGACAACAACATCGATCCAAAGAACGACGTCAAATTGTTACAGTTGGGCGGCGGCCAAACCGGATACATGACTGCGCTGAAAACGGGCATAGTTCAAGCTGCGATGATTCTGCCGCCGACGAGTCTGCTTGCCGAGAGAGCCGGCCTCAAGGTTCTTTCAAAAATCGATGCCCCGACATTGGGAGGTGGCGTGAATACCACCCAGGCTTTTGTTGAAAAGAATCGGGAAGTGCTGATTCGTTTTCTCAAAGGGTTTCTGGAGGGAATTCATTTCATGATTCGCAATCGGGAGGAAAGCCTGAGAATCTTCGGCAAAAATCTTAAGAATCCAGATCCCGAGGTGAATGCTTTTCTCTACGAGGATATCACGACTCGCGTCGCCAAAGATCTGCGTCCCAATCCCGAATCGATCCGCTCCATGCTCGATTTCATAGCCCTGGATCAGCCGCAGGCCCAACGGGTTTCGGAGAAAGACTTCTGGGATTTGAGTCTACTCGATGAGATTCAAAGGTCGGGCTTCATGGAGCAATTGCAGAAAGATAAATAGTGCTACAAAAAACCGTACAAAACTGATTGCCGGTGTCGATTCGCAACTAATCGGCATAGAAGCCTTTGCCGGTGCGCGCCAATTGGATCAACATCTGGGGTGCTTTAAAGCGGGGACCCAAGGATTTGTAGGCTTCTAGAGCTTCTACGATCTTTTTTGCGCCGATGGTATCCGCCCAGCGAAGGAGGCCGCGGCGGGCGGTTGGGAAACCGGTCCCGAGGATCAGACTGATATCGATGGTTTCCGGATCGCGCACGATTGTTTCGCTGAGCGCGTGGATGGCTTCAACCAGCATGGCGAGAAACAGCCGGTTCGTAATTTCTTCCTCAGCAAATTCTCGTTTAGGGTCACTCCCGAGCTTTGCGACCATAGTATCCAGCAGAGGATCGGGCGTTCCCTTTCGACTGGCGCTATCATAGCGGTAGAACCCCGCTCCACTTTTTTGCCCCAGTCGTCCAGCTTCGACGAGCCGTGGTAGAATTTTCGACTCAAACATACGGTCGGGATAGGCCGCGACGAGGACGCGGCCGGCGAACAGCGCCGTGTCGAGACCGATAACATCGTGGAGGGTGATCGGCCCCATCGGCATGCCAAACGCCCTGGCGGCGCGATCGACGGCTTCCGGGGAAGCACCTTCCTCGAGGAGCAGCAGCGACTCGTTCAAATAGGGGAAAAGCAGCCGGTTCACCAGAAACCCGGGGCAGTCTTTTACCACCACCGGTGTTTTCCCGAGTTTCTTTGTCAGCGCGAGGGTTTTCTGCACAGCCCCGTCGTTCGTCTTCGTCCCGCGAATCACCTCCACCAGTTGCATCCGCTCGACGGGGTTGAAAAAATGCATGCCGAGGAATCGCTCGGGTTGGACGATGCTTTCGGCCAGCCGGGAGATCGAAATTGTTGAAGTGTTCGAAGCGACGACGCAGTTCGTGCCCACGACTCCGTTCAGTCTTTGTAACAAGTCCTTTTTATCGTTCTCCTTCTCTGTGATAGCCTCGATTACGAATTCACCGTCTCGGAGCATGCTCAAATCGGCGGTTGGTGTGATGCGCGAAATAGCTTCGGAAATTGTCAGCAAACCGGAGCGCGCCGGAGCGAGGCTCCTTGCCAATCGCCGCCGGGTCCGCTCCATTCCTTGTTCCAGCAGCTCTTCGGTGGATTCCACCAAAGTGACGGTTAAGTCGTGAAGGATCATGGTGGCCGCAATTCCGCTGCCCATCACTCCGGCGCCGATGACGGCAACTCTTTGTAAAGGCTTTGGTTCGACTCCGGCGACGCTTGCGGCCGAATCTTCTTTGGTGCTGTCCATAGCCCAGAGGATTATACTCTTGAAGGAATGCTTCAATAGAGATTTGAAAATCAACTTATTCTATTGCCATTTGTTTTCAAAGACTGCTAGTGGTTAACGTGTTGTCCAAAAAAGCATCTTAACCATTCATGTGCGTAGTAGGCGCTCTTCTTGACGCTTTCCGGACAGATGCGCTATATGCAACGACGAGTATAAGGAAAACGCATGCGCTTATTGCTTACAAAAACATTCTTTTTAATCGGGTTTTGCTTTCTAACTGGCCATTGTGCTTTAGCCGCTTCCGTCTCCAGCGGCAAATGGGAGCAACTGCTTGCCGCCGCGAAGAAAGAAGGCGAGGTCGTAATGATCGGGCCGACGATTCCGGATCTGCGGCAAGCCTATACGGAAGAATTTCCCAAAGACACCGGCATCCGGTTGCTCTACGAGGGCCTCGGCCCTGCGCTGGTTTCGCCCCGCATCGAGCGCGAGGCTGCGGCGGGGAAGATTTCCGCCGATGCCATTCTGGGCGGGTCCGTCGAATTAAGGACCCTTTATCCAAAAGGCTTACTAGCGCCGCTGAAGCCTGTTCTCGCTCTACCCGAGGTCATCGATGCTTCGAAGTGGGCGGACGGAAAGCTCGACTTTACGGACCCTGAAAGACAATACATGCTGCGCACCGTTTCCGGCGTCTACGGCGGCATGGTGATTAACACGTCCAAGATTTCCAAAAGCGCCATCAAGAGCTCCAAAGACCTGCTCAAGCCGGAATGGAAGGGGAAGATCGTATCGTCGCCGGCTGCGGCGGGCTCGGGCAGCGGCTTTGCCGCCAACGTGCTCTACCGGCTGAAGGCCGAATATTTTTCGAAACTCTATAAGGGCCAACAAGTTGCTTTCATTGCCAACTCGCGATCCGTGGTGGAGGCGATTGCCCGGGGCTCTTACTTGATCGGCTTTGGGATTTTCCCTCACGAAGTGGAGAGCTTCAAGAAAGAAGGTTTCCCTCTAGAGGTTGTCTATGTCGATGATCTCCCGGGTTACTTATCCGCCAGTAACGGCACCATAAAGCTGGTCAAAAATGGCCCCCATCCCAACGCAGGCGCAGTCTTGGCGAACTGGTTCGCCGGGAAAAAGGCGCAGGAGATCATGATGAAAACGACTCTCGATCCCAGCCGCCGCGTTGACGTCGATAGGCGCCTGGTTCCCGATTACACGCTTCCCCGTCCCGGAATCGATTACTTGGACCAACACGATTATGAATTTTACACGCGCTACCGGGAGCAGGTAATCGAGCAGGTCAATGATCTCCTGGGCAGGTAAGCTCAGCAATTTAATTCTCTATGTCCCTTGAATCTGACTTAATCAAGCCCTCCATCAGCGGAGTTTTCGAAGCAAAACGCGTCGCCGTAGTCGGCGCTTCATCGAAACCGGGAAATCTCGCTCGCCGCATCGTGAGCAATCTACTCGCATTGGGCTTCGACGGAGAGGTGTTCCCAGTGGGACGCTCGGATAAGGAGCTTCTCGGTCTGCCGGTTTTTCGCTCGGTCCCGGATCTGCCCGTAGCGGTGGACTTAGCCGTCATCGCGGTTCCGGCATTACAGGTGCCTTCCGTCCTCGAGGAATGCGGTCAAAAAGGAGTTCGCTACGCGACGATCACTAGCTCGGGATTCGGCGAGTACACCGAAGAGCGGTCGACCTTGGACGGGCAGTTGCTGGAGATTGCCGGGAAGTACGGCATGCGTTTTCTGGGGCCCAATTGCCAGGGAGTCAGGGACTATACTACCGGCCTTTGCACGCGCTTCGGAAAGCAGACCAGAGAAGATGCCCTGCTCAACCGAGTCGGGCTCATCGTGCAAAGCGGCACGGTGTCGTCGACCATTGAGAGATTTTTGAAGGCGGAAGGCATCGGCCTTACGCGGCTGGCAAGCATCGGCAACAAGCTCGACGTGGATGAGGTCGATTTGCTGCCGGTTTTTCTCGAGCACGAGGCGACGCGGATGATCTGTATGTATCTGGAAGGAATCCGGCGCGGCCGCGAGTTCATCGAGATTGCCGAGCACGCGGAAAAACCCATCGTTCTGCTCAAGGGCAACATCGCGCCTGCAGCGGCGCGGATCGCCCGCTCCCACAGCGCGAGCATTCTCAACGAACAGCGCGTCATGGAGGCGGCGGCGCGGCAAGCTGGAATCATTCAGGTCACGCAGCTCTGCGAATTTCCCATCGTGGCCAAGAGCTTTATGCTGCCGCCAATGCGGGGTAACCGACTGGTCATTTTCAGTGGCTCCGGCGGTATGGGCGTGGTGGGCGCCGATTGGGCGCACCGGCGCGGCTTCGACATGCCTTCACTCGAAGACAGCCAAGCGCGGGCAATCGAAAAAAGGCTACCGGGAAGCTACATCAAGATCGACAACCCGGTGGACATCGGCGATTTCTTTGACATGCAGGCGACCTTGGACATGGTCGATGAGCTGCTCGGCGATGCAACCGTCGACGGTATGGTTGTTTGCATCTTTGACCCGACCCCGGGGGCCGTTGGATTTATCAATGTGCCGGCGCGTCCGTTTGCAGTGGAGATTGAGGAGCTGGTCAAACGACACGATAAACCCGTGGCACTGGTCTATGCTGCCGAGAGAAAAGTGGTTGAGCAGGCTCAATTGGAATCCCGCTTCCCGGTATTCTTGACGGCCGACGAAGCGATTCGCGGCCTGGCGGCGACCCGTGACCATTGGCGCATGCGACGGCGCGAGCTAGAACCCGTCCTGAAGCGAAAAGTGTCTGTGATCGCCAATCCGATTCTCGACCGCTCGCTGACAGCGGCTGAATCCGGCTTGAATTACTTGGAAGCGTTCCAAGTGCTCGAGGCGGCCGGTATTCCTGTGGAGATGCCGCGCGTTGCGCTGACGGCTGAGGCGGCAGTAGAGATCGCCCGCTCCTTCGATGGCGCGCCGGTTGTTTTGAAGGCGATCTTAGAGGGCGTGTCGCACAAGACCGAGGCGGACGGCGTGCGATTGGGAGTCTCCGGCGATGACGAGGTGGTTGCTGCGTTCAACGATCTGAGGCGACGGCACGCTGGAGCATCCATCGTCATTCAGCGCATGGTTTCCGGCCTTGAGCTCATGGTGGGCTCTCGTCGTGATCCACACTTCGGGCCGACGGTGAGTGTCGGTCCCGGAGGGATTTTCGTCGAGTTGTTCGATGATCTGGCACTGCGCTTGGCACCGGTGACGCAGTTGGAGGCGCAGGAAATGCTTCAAGAGACGCGCGCCGGTCGTCTGCTGCAGGGTTTTCGCGGCAAACCGCCGGCAGATGCCGAGGCTGTAGTCGAGACTTTGCAGAGCCTATCTCGGTTAGTGGCTGGTTATCCCGCCCTAGCCGAGATCGATATCAACCCACTCATCGTGCTGCCGAAAGGGCAGGGGGTGCGGGCCGTGGATGTGCGAATATTTCTGGCTCAGGAGAGATGATGGACGGTAAAATTCTTTCAGGAAAAGTGGCGCTGGTCGCGGGCGGCAGCGGCGGCATCGGGAGCGCCGTGGCCGTAGCGCTGGCGGAGGCCGGGGCCGATGTCGCGCTGACCTATCGTTCCGGATCGGAACGCGCGCGAAATGTGCTTGAAGCGATCGAAAAACAAGATCGGCGCAGCCTAGCGCTGGAAGTTGACGTGCGGCGCCGCGCCGACGTCGAAAAAGCTGTGGCCTCGGTAGCCTCGGAGTTGGGATCGGTGGATATCCTGGTAACGGCGATCGGTTCGGGATCGCACGACTTCTTCATGCGGCAAGATGAGTCCGAATGGGAAGAAGTATGGGAATCCGATCTGCGGTCGATTTTTTACCTTTCGCGGGCAGTGCTGGGATCGATGATGGAGCACAAGTCCGGCCGGGTCATCTTCGTCTCCTCGGATTCCGGCAAGGTGGGAAATATCGGCGGCGCCGTCAGCGCGGCCGCCCGCGGCGGAATTCATGCCTTCACTAAGAGTTTGGCCCGCGAGATGGCGCGCGACAAGATCACAATCAACGCGGTCTGTCCCGGGCCCACACGGACCGCCAACTTTGAAGAGCGCATGATGAAAGCCGAAGGACACATGAAATACTGGGATCGGGTCGTGAAAAACATTCCGCTCAAGCGGGTTGCTGAAACCAGAGAGGTCGCATCACTCGTGGTCTATCTGGCATCGCCTGACGCCGGGTTCATCACCGGCCAGGCGATCAGCGTGAGCGGCGGACTGACCATGGTCTAGTTGAACGGTTTGGTTGGATCAAGAGGCAAGTTGATCGAGCGGAGGCAAAGTGAACGATATCCAGGCCATCGATGTGCACATCCATTTGGTCGATGAAGTGAGCATCAAGGCCCGGGGCGGCCGCACGGAGCAGATGGCCCGCTACATGGGATATAAACTTAAGGTGATCTCCGTCGACGAAATGGCCGATCAATATCGC
>Ga0184626_10000710_pt1 | contig 10784 bp, 10 predicted proteins | sample PLM3_60_b1_FD_133142 | JGI IMG/M metagenome (GOLD analysis project Ga0184626, IMG submission 133142) | Groundwater sediment microbial communities from an aquifer in East River, Colorado, USA - PLM3_60_b1 | ecosystem: Environmental > Terrestrial > Soil > Riparian zone | place: USA: East River... | reverse complement strand
TTTTTGCGTCGGCTCACAATACGTATAGTACTACGAAAATTGGCAAGCTGACGAAACACCGGATCGAGTTTCATCCCGATCAAGCCTGGGAGATCCATCAAATCTATCAGATGGTGGAAAATTCTCCCCATCTCGAAATCTGGATTGATCAGATGAAGCTTCCGTATGCGGCCACGCTCTGGCTGCCGCTGCTCTGGTTTTATTTATGAAAACCGACCGTAAAGAAACTACAAAGGTTCCGGACGAAAAAGAAATCGAGCGTGAGTTGAATGATCTGGAGAGTTCTTTGGGACTGCTCAAACGCGACTACGACATGTTTTTCAGTGGTGCTGAAAAGCGTCCTCCGGCTCTCCTCCGGCAACGTGTGGAAACTTCCATCCGGCGTTACGCATCCTCGCAGGGATTGAGCTACGCCCAGCGCTTTCGTTACAATTCGCTGGTCGCGCGGTTTACTTCCTATCAGGATCTGTGGACTAAACAAATGCGGTTGAAGGAAGAGGGGAGAAGTCCGTCGGGCGTGATCATCCATCCGGATTCGAAACCTAAAGTGACCACCCAGAATCTGATCCACGATCCGCAGAAAGAAAAACGCGAAGAGCTGTTTCAGGAGTATATCAGGACCCGCGAAGAGACAGGAGAAGGAAAACCGGGCGTCAACTTCCAAAAATTCTGCGAGTTATTGGACCAGCAGCAAAAGCAAATTATCGACAAGTATCAATGCAAGCAAGTGGACTTTTTCGTAAAGGTAGAAGCCGGACACGCCAAGCTCAAAGCGAGGCCAATCCAATAACCCTCTTAGCCCCGGAGTCGCGGGCCTCCGTGCCCGCATCAAGTGTTTGAATCACGTTCGGGCGGGCAGGGACGCCCGCCCCTCCGGACGATTTAAAGATTCTACACTGCCGGCATGATATCGACATCACCCGCTTGAGTCCTTCCTTCCGGACTCTGGATGATGTCGAATTCGACATCCTGGCCTTCTTTCAAGGATTTGTATCCATCTCCCCGGATTTTTGAATAATGCACAAAGATCTCCTCACCGGAGTCTTGTTTGATAAATCCGTAACCGAGTTTGTTGTCGAACCACTTCACTTTCCCATTTGAGCGCATCTTCCTATCACCTTCCTGAAAAAAGAAAAACCAGGGCTTTACCCTGGCCTGAAAACAACTAGAAACAGTTGGTAGAACAGCAAAACATTGAAAGAGAAGACCTGTAACGGAATCGAGCATAGCCTTGTTAAAATAAGATGTCAAGATGCGTGTGACATTAGCGAGTTCCAGTCCGCGAAGACAGGAAATCCTACGGCAGGTCGGAGTTCCATTTGAGGTCTTTGTTCCTTCGATCAGCGAAGACTGTTCCCATTTAGTTGACGCGCGCAAAAAGGTAATGTATCTAGCGGGAGAGAAAGCTCGAAGCTGCCGGACCTCCGGCTCGCTTGTCATTGGGATGGATACAATCGTGGTTGCCGGAAAGACGAAGCTGGGAAAACCGGCCGATTCCTCGGAAGCGGCAGAGATGCTGGGGCTGTTAAGCAACCGCACTCATTCGGTAATTACGGGAGTCGCCCTGGCAATAGATAACCGGATGGTTATGGATAGTGAGCGGACGCGCGTTTATTTTCGAAAGCTGACAGCCGCCGAGATTCAGTGGTACATACAAACCGGTGAGCCCTTTGACAAAGCGGGAGCCTACGCGATTCAGGGCTTTGGTAGTCTGTTTGTTAACAGAATCGAAGGATGCTATTACAATGTGGTAGGGTTTCCACTTGGTTGCTTCCAGCGGGCACTCGAAAAGTTGGGTTTTCAGATATTTGATTTGATGGAGGATCGATCGTGAAAAAGCCAAAGCTCCTGGAACTTCCAGTCTGCATTGTAGTTATGCACGCCCGGTGGTAGGGCCGACCCTTGTGGTCGCCCGCAGTTTTTTCAGCACCTTAAGTGTGATCGAAGAAGTATGATGTGTGGCTAGATCTTTTTCCCGCAGCCACTTTCCAGGGACACCGCGCATTCTGCCCGCTTTCATTTTCAAAACATGGACATGAAGTCTGCGAAACGTGACCGTGTGCCTAAGACTAAAAGCGAACCGGGTGTCCGGGAGCTCCAGGCCAAAGGGATGTCTGAATGCCGTTCTGAGTTGCGTCTTTGAAAGCTTTTTTCTACTTAGAACATCCGGAAAAATCCAACTGTCCTTTAAGAATTCACGTTTGCCGTTTTGAACGAAGCGGTAGGTGGCGCCTTTTTCAAGCAACAGCATGTACCAGTGGTAAGTTTGTTCTTTCCTTTTTTGTGGCCGGTTTGGGACCCGTCCGACAGTTCCATTTTTGAGAGCCAGACAATCGAAACGAACCGGACAGAGATGGCAATCGGGTACAGGGTGACAGATCCGTTCTCCAAGCTCCATCAGCGATTGGAAAAAATCTTCCGCGGGAATGCCGTCTCCCATCTGCACGAACGTTCGCTTGATCTCTTCACGAAAAATCTTCGAATCGATTCGATGAGGATCGTTAGTAATGCGCGCCAGGACCCGGGTGATGTTTCCATCCATTGCGGGAGTCAGCTCATCAAAACAGAGATTGCGTAGAGCACCCGCTGTATACGGCCCGATTCCAGGTAAAGCTAGTAGGGAAGAAAGGTCCCGCGGAAATTTTCCTCTATGCCGTTCAACAATCTCACGCGCGCAACGCAGCATGTTTCGGGCCCGGCTGTAATACCCGATTCCAGACCAGGCAGACAGAAAAACGCTTTCCTTGGCCCGCGCAAGATCTTTGATGGTGGGAAACTGTTTGAGGATCTTGTTGTAATAGCGAAGAACAACAGGAATTCGGGTCTGCTGAAGCAAAATCTCCGAAAGCCAGATTTTATATGGATCCTTCGTCCTGCGCCATGGATACAAGATCCGGTTTTGCCGGTACCATAAAAGCAAGGATTTCATGACTTGGAAAGCACCCGCGTAAATTTTATAATTCTACTACGAGATCACGAATGAGCAGCACCTGCCCGAAGTGCGGATCGACGCAGATAGCAAATGATCAGTGCTTGAACTGCGGCATCGTCATTTCCAAACATCGTTCCGACCAATCATCCTCTGCAATTCTCACTTCCGGCAGTATTTCTTTTGTCGCACCTGCCGCTTCGGTTACTCCCGCTCAGCCGTCAGCTTCGCCATCCGATGCCTATTCCTGGAAACCGCCATCCGCGGGCGATACAGCAGCAGCCTATCATCACGCAATGAAGCGAAGCGCCATTCAGCGGAATATTTTGGCGTTTACAGTGCTGATTGTCGTTTTAGCAGTCGGGTACGGGACGTTTCGCTTTTTTATGCAAAAGGCTTCGTCCTTCAGCGGATATTATTGGAATAACCGGTTGCATTTTTCACTCGATTTTCCCGAGAAGGGCTGGAGTCACTATCGAGACAGCCAGATCGGATCTGTGCCGATGAAGGAAGTGAAAGACGCTTTCTACCGTGGAGGTAGCTATCGAACTCCCGATGTTTTCATGGGGATCTGGACTACATACTCGACGAGTGAGTACGCCACATCATTTGATGATGCAGTACTAGATCGGAAGCTGGATGATCTGGAAACAGATACGATGAATCGAATGGAACAGTTGGGATTCCAGACCGAGACCATGGACTCGGAAAGAACCAGCATGAACTCGAATGATGCACTTGTCTTTCGCGCGGATCTCCGGAAAAACGATACGCCGTACAAAACAATCATCTATGTTGGCTACTCGAAACGCACATCCTACACAATTCAATTTCTCGGAAAACAGGAGCAAATGGATCAAGCGGCAGACGAAATCCAGAAGATGATGTCTACGTTTGACTTCCGAAAAACGCTCATGTAGGCGGCGCCTAGGACGCGCACAATTACGAACTTTTTCGAAGCTCTGTCAGAATTTGCTTCGCAATCGTTTTCAAACTGTCAAACACTCCAATTCCTTTGGAAGCAACTGCTTCAAAAACCGGTTCGTCTTTTTGTCTCAGTTTGCGAATCATTTCATCGACGGAAGCAATATTCTGAAGGTCTCGTTTGTTCAACTGCAAACAGTACGGAATGGTGGCAAGGTTGTAGCCGTTTTCTTTCAGGTTTTGTTTGAGGTTGTAGACACTTTCTTCATTGGCATCCATCCGTTCCACCTGTGAGTCGGCGACTTGAATAACGGCGTCGACGCCGCGAAGAATCAGTTTCCTGCTTGCGTCATAAAAAACCTGACCCGGGACGGTATACAGTTGAAACCGGACTCTGAAGCCTTTTACCATGCCAAGATCCAGTGGGAGAAAATCAAAAAAGAGCGTGCGGTCCGTTTCCGTAGCCAGAGAGATCAATTTCCCTTTGGAATTGGGATTGGTCCGGTCATAGATGTATTGGATATTCGTGGTTTTCCCGCCGAGTCCGGGACCGTAGTACACGATCTTGCAGGTAATTTCGCGCGCGGCGTAATTGATGAACGTCATGCCTGAAACTTCATCCTGTCCGGCAGAGTAAAGGATGTTTGCTCGCGCCGGGTCCCGTGATTATTCGCTGAAGAGGCTATCGATATCTTCGTCCGTAATTTCGGCAAAAGGAGATTCGAAGCCGGCTCCTGCTTCTTTTTCTTTTTCCACCTTTTGGAGGATCGTGCTAAACACATTTTCGAGTTCGTGGGAAGCTTTCTTGACGCGCAATCGCACCAATCCTAACGAAGAACGCCCATCAAATATAACGACCAGAATGACCCTTCCTCCGACAATCGAAATGTGGATGTTGTCTCTTTCTCCTTCATGAAAGAGAACGGAAAATTCTTTTTCACCGATCAGCCGCGCGAGACCATCTGTTGCGGCAACATTGCCCGCCGTTAACGATGCGAGAGATGTCGTGTCCACATCGCGAATATCACCATTGTAGGCAATCTGCTGGCCATTTTTGTCGACGAGAAACACCATTTTTGCATTTGCGTCCTCTTTGAGTTTCTGCAAAACGATGCGAATCTGGTGAAACTCCTCCTCGTACATGACCATATCGGTGCCAGGCATGAGTCGATTCCCCTATGTGATTTCAGGAATACAATACGAAAACAAAACTGTCATTTTTTCGTAAGTCTCTGAATACAGTAAGCGTAACAATAACATAAACGATTCCGTCTTTGCAATCTGAAAGAGTCGCAAGGCTTCATCTTGTTCATGTCCTTGCCGTTCCATTTGCTGTGGATGATTCATTTCTGATGCAGTCTCCGGATCCCATCCATGTTACTTGTCGCGTTGATGAACCTCGCCAGTTGATTCCGAAACAAAACCGGATCGCAATTGGGGTAAGATACTTGAAGTGTCCATGCCGCCAAAGCTGCACGCGCGAGTCCAAATTCCATGAAAGGCATCGCACCGACCCGAACGACGCGGTTGGTTCCAGTATTACTGACCGCAGCAGTTTATCTTATCGCCGCCAGGCTTGGATTATTACTGGCGTTCCAACATACCAATGTTTCCCCGGTCTGGCCTCCAACCGGCGTAGCACTCGCGGCCGTTCTGGTGGCGGGCTCCAGGGTATGGCCTGGAATCACGATCGGCGCGTTTCTTGCGAATTACACTACCGGCCTGTCTTTTCCCGTTGCCGCCTTCATTTCAGCAGGAAATACGCTGGAGGCCATTTTTGGCGGATACCTTGTGCGAAGATTTACACAGAATGAGGATCCGTTTGAAACGGCCTCCAATGCTTTCAAATTCCTTCTTGCCTGTTGTCTTTGTACGATAGTTAGCGCAACGATTGGAACGAGTGCAGTTCATTTTGGCGGCTTTAGTCTAGGCGCTTCCTTTCTTTATCTCTGGTGGAATTGGTGGGTGGGTGATACGGTTGGAGCGATCGTAATTACTCCGCTCATATATTCCTGGAGCAAGAAACTGAGTTTCCCGTGGAGTTCAAGGCGTTTTCTGGAAGCGTTCGCGCTGCTACTTCTGCTTCTTGTGGTCGGCTTCATTGTATTTGGCGGCTGGTTCCGAATCGGTGGTCCTCTCGTGTACGCAACTGTTCCACTTGTAGTTTGGGCCGCATTCCGTTTTCAACAACGCGGAGCATCCGGTTCCATCTTTCTACTTTCCACCATCGCAGTATTGGGAACTACGAAGGGACACGGTCCATTTTATGAAGAAAGCTTGAACGAATCCTTGTTGATCTTACAGACTTTCATGGGAGTTGTTGCAGCAACAGCTCTTCCGGTAGCCGCTGTGGTAACGGAACGGAAACGAGCGGAAGAAAATAATCTTCTCCAGCTGAAAGAAAAAGAGGTTTTGCTGCAAGAAATTCATCACCGGGTAAAAAACAATTTGCAGATCATTGCAAGTTTATTGAGCATGCAGCTGGACCAGGCGGAGCCGTCCGTCCGTGCAATGCTCCAGGAGAGCCGGAACCGAATCTACAGCATGGCGATGATTCATGAAAGGTTGTATCAGACTGATAATTTATCCCGGATCAACCTGGGACCATATTTGAAAGAATTAGTGGCTCATATTTGCTCATCATACGGAGCAGATAACAGCGGAATAGTTGTTGAGGTGGATTGTCAGGACGCGATCGTGGAAATCGATAAAGCGGTTCCTACCGGTCTGATCGTAAATGAAATCGTAACGAACTCTTTCAAGCACGCTTTCCCGGATAACCGGCAGGGAAAAGTAAGTGTCCAAGCAAGGTCACGAGCGGGTCGAACTCTGCTGGAATTGAGCGACACGGGCCGTGGGCTACCGGAGGAAATTGATTTGGATCAAACCAAAACTTTAGGATTGAAGGTGGTCTTCCTTCTCATCCGGCAGCTGCGTGCAAGCGTGCGCGTCGAACGGTCCTCCGGTACACGGTTCCAAATCGAGTTTGAATGAATTCGATTCTTACCAGGAATAACTAAGTCCGAGCCGGACATTTCGCGGGAAATTGAGAGTTGCCGGTTGGCCAAATTCCTCATCAACAAGCGTTTCGACTTCCGTTGCACGCGTCTGATTGTTGAGATTGAAAATATCAACAACCACGCCGAATTGCTGTCGGGCTCCCACATCATGCTGCCATTCTATGTGCAGATCGAGTTCATTTCGCGCTGGAAGTCGGCGGCTGCCGCGGGACTCCGCAAAGTACACTACTGGACCTTGAGGAAACTCATGACAATCCAGGATTCCATCTCCAAGCACACCGTTTCCATCATCAGTCAAAAGACAATCGTTGCTCGGGGTCCATGTATCGCCCGAGTGATACGTGTAGTTGGTGGAAAGTGAGAGATTCAGAGACGGAATCATCCGTGTGCCTTGCAGTTTTATTTGATGTGTCTGGTCATGTGTTAATCGCCCTTGAGCATTTACAAGAGAGTTTGGAGTATCCAGGAAGTGACCCTCAAAGAACGGCGTATTTCCACCGCCACCTGTTTCATCGAACCCGAGATTGTCGATGTTTCCGCGCGTTTTTGAATAGACATAGGAAGCCATGAGTTGCCAGTTTCGGGTCAGGTGGCGTGTCGCAGAAAGAATAAATCCACTGTATGTGCGCTTTAGACCGGGAGGATTTGTATATAGCAGTACATCTGTGTCCGGATTGAGGTAGTCGAACAGTGTTACTTCCTGTCCTGTGCCCGGAACCACTCCCTGTACAGGCACGAAAATCCCATCTCTGCTGACTGTTTCGATCAGATCGGAATTGCGGCGATACACGGCAGTCGCACTGAGGACGATCCCATACGGAAGCTGCTGGTCGAAACCAAGTATGTATTGATCCAGGCGCGGATGCTTGATGTTGGGGTCCATGGCATACTTCTGCCCTGAATTCGACGTGAGCGTTTCACTGAATCCTGACGAATTGAAGATTCTTTCTGTTGTCAGCGGAAAGAACGCTCCGGGATCCATATAGTAGTAGAAGGCGGCGTAAAGAGCTTCATAATATCGACCGTAGTGCCCTCGCACAATGAAATGGCCATCATCACCAAGATCCCAGGCGAAACCGATGCGTGGCGCAACCGGATTGGTCTTGTAAACAGTCGTGCCGTTACTTACTTTTCCACGATTGATATCGAGGCGGACACCTGGATTCAATGTGAATCGATGTGTAATCCGCCAGGAATCTTGCGCAAATAAGGAGATTCGATTGCCTGTGCCGTGTGCATCGTAGCCGCCCCCGAGAAATGCAAGAGTGAAAAGGTCATCTTGTTTAGTGCTGGGATCTTCCTCCGGCCCTTCGTTGTCGGAGAAAAACGCATTGCCGGGAAAACCAAATCGATCGTGAACCTTGGAGTGTTCAATTTCCGTTCCGAATTCAAAGTCGTGATATCCGCTGATCAGATGGTTTACATGATGCGAAATCGAAGCATTGACTTGATTGCGGTTTCGCTCGACATTCCCGAACTGGCTCGCGTTGATGGAAGCAAAGCCGGACTGTGCATCCACATGTCCTGAAAGTGAAAAACCGCCATGCGGGTTGAAGTGATGATGTCCCACGTAGCCTCCCCAGTCGATGCTGAGTGCTGAATTTCCTGACAGGATGGATTTCCAGGATACATGTCCAACAACTTCCGGATTATCTTCTCCCGTTGTTGCCTCGATCGGAGTGAAAGCATCTCCATCGCGGCCTACAATCTGCGTGTGAGACCATTCGACCCAGCCATCTAAAGTGCTTGCCTTGGTTGGGGCAAACGAGAGCTTGAAAAGGCCACGCGGATCTTTCTCTGTCTCGATTGGTCCGCCCTCGCTTTGCTCATTGTGTATGTATTGCGCCGCGGCAAAATACCAGAGTTTGTCTTTTCGAATCGCTCCACCGAATTGAACGTTTCCTTCCACCTGCTTTTCGATTCCTGCGGTAAGATCCGCATCCGTGCTGGATGCCGTCAGCAGGTCACCGGTGTAAAAGAACTCTGCCTGTCCGGAAGAATTGTTGGTGCCCGATTTGGTGACAATATTAAAAACTGCGCCTGTGAATTGGCCGTATTCGGCGGGAGCACCCAGACCGACCAATTCAACCTGATCGATCACGCTGTAGTTGAAAAACGCCCACGGTGCGCCCGCTTGAGGGTCCGAAATGTCAACTCCGTCGATTTGGTACGAAATTCCGGACTCTTCGCCGCCTCCGTAGGCCGATTCGAGATTGATCCCCGGAGCGAGGTCAAGGATATGCGAAGTGTCTCGATCAGTCGGAATATTCTTCAAGTATTCATTCGGAAAAACCGTTTGCATCACAGATGTCGTAGGATCGATAAGCTTGGAATCAGCCTGCACTGTTACGGTCTGGTCACCGGAGTAAATCGTCATTTCAATCGGAATTTCGGCGGTCATTCCAACGGAGATCTGGATGCCTTCTAGAGAAACAGTCTTGTATCCAGGCAACGTGACGGTGATCCGATAACGGCCCGGAGGCAGCTCAGCGAAACGGAAGCGTCCCCGGCCATCGCTTGACATCGTTCGTGGTCCGCCGATGAGTACAGGACTTATGATTCGAACGGTTGCCGTCGGCAAAGGAGAGTCCTCGTTCTCATTTTCTACCATGCCCGCGAGCGCCCCCGTCGTTCGGCTTTGAGCGAACGCATCGGAGAACCAGATTGCGGTTAGAAAAAAACAGGTGAGCACAAGGAATCCCAAGACTGTAGGGGCGCACGGCGTGCGCCCAATCACGCAATTTAAATCGGCTCGAGAAGGGCGGACGCCGTCCGCCCCTACAATCCGTTTCCGAGCGCGGACGCTAGCGCTACAAACCGTTTTCCCGGAACTGAAGCACTTCATCATTTTTTTGAAATGTCGGATCCGTACCGCTTAAGAAGGAGATCGCCATCTTGAATGATGCCGATCCCCTTTGCGTAAATCTTGTACTCCTTGACACCGGATTCAAGCGGCGTTGTCTCTTCCGTCTTCAGGCAATCATGAAATTCTCCTGCCGGTGTTTTCAGAGATTCGCTGTTGCTGATGACTTCGACCCGATCCATGGCGACTTCCGGAGCTATTTCCTGGTAGAAGCGATCACCGATTCGAGGCTTTGCCGGCATAAACAGTCCTGCCTTCGCCCCTTCTTTTTCTGCAATCCAGTCTCCCTCATGATGATCCACTTTTCCATCTTCATAAATATCCACAGCTTCTCCAAAATAGTAAACATCATTTGCGGGATTGCAGATTGCAAAGAAATTTCGGGAAACTTCCTCCAATTCGCCGTCTTGAGTTTCCCTCTCTTCTACGACACGTGTTTCGACATTTCCGACTTTCATGGTTTCGTTCAAAACCGTGATCTCAAGCCTTACAGGTTTGTCGTCCTCTTTGCCTTCCAGGATCTGCTTGTACCCCGGCTCCAGAATAAAGAAGTCGTTCTTTCCAGTGGAAGACCAAGTACATGCTGAGAGATCAAAATTGTCCTTCCAGCCACTTGAATCAGCTCGCTTCTGAGTTTCTGCAACTGATTGAACCACAGTTCCGGAAATGAGTATCGCAAGGAGAAACTGAAAAACAAAAAGAAAGTTCCAATGTGTCTCTTTGACTGTTTTATCCCCTTTCATAAGACCTCCACGTAATTGTGACCCAACAAACCATACTTGACCGGCATTACAGTAACCTTACCACTTCATTGAACTTCTTAGGATTCGTTGCTTAGTTTTTGCCGGGCCTCATGTTACGGGGTGGGTAGCTGCGAACAACGCGAATCGAAGTTGCAATTCACTAGCTGGATGACCTCACCCGTATTCTCAGCGACTCTGCGGTGAATCCCTTAACTCTCGCCGGCGCTACAAACCGTTCGGAAGATGAATCGTGAAGATCGAACCCTTATCCAGTTCGCTTTTCGCTTCGATGATTCCACCGTGAC
>Ga0184626_10000708_pt1 | contig 10803 bp, 9 predicted proteins | sample PLM3_60_b1_FD_133142 | JGI IMG/M metagenome (GOLD analysis project Ga0184626, IMG submission 133142) | Groundwater sediment microbial communities from an aquifer in East River, Colorado, USA - PLM3_60_b1 | ecosystem: Environmental > Terrestrial > Soil > Riparian zone | place: USA: East River... | reverse complement strand
GCCCGCCACCCTTCCACTAAGTCAGGGGCCTTCGGCCTCCGGCACGTCCCCATCGTCTAGAGGCCCAGGACGGCGCCCTCTCACGGCGCAAACCGGGGTTCGAATCCCCGTGGGGACGCCAATGTTTCGGCCATTTTTCCCGAATCGGCCGCAAACGTACGGCAAAAATTCGTCATAGATGGTGCGCGTTGTTGGCATCTACGACGGCGTCAATTCACCCGTGCGCCCTTCGGCCGCTCCACCTGCGGCTGCTCGATCGCGGCCATGATACGCCGTCAGGTCGCGCTCCCGTTACGTTGCCGGCCGCCAACATCTCATCGGCCCACATGGTCGCCTCGAGCCCGGCGCCGGCGCCGTAGCGTTTGATCATCGCCGTGGCCGATCGCCAGATGTCGATCTCTGGAAGCATGGCCGCGAGGTTACTCGCACTTACAGATTAACTCGGAGACTGGGAGCGTCCATCCAGCCTCATTTGGAGATGCCTTACACCGTGGCCTATCGGTAAATCGTAGAGCCAAAATCTCGCGGGATTCGCTAGAGAAACAAGTCAATGCGACGATTGCGCAGCATCAGGCAGAAGGTCGAAACAAAGACGGGTATTGGAGAGTTGTCGGTGCACGCTGCGGGGATATCAGACGCATCCTCGAAAATGACAAAATGAGGTTGTTCTGCGTGTACGACTCTGCACTGGCGGAGGACTCGTCTCATGCGGATGTGCCCACAGCCAACTCAATGCCCCGGCCTAACCGCCGGGGCACTTTCTTTTCCGCCATGTGTCGCTAGACGCTAATTAGTTGCACGAGCACCGCGACACCCACCAATGTGAAAAGGATTGCTCCGAGCAAGGTGCCCAGCCAGCCATTGTCTGTTTCTGTTTTCTTATGCACGGAGCACTCGATGTTGGCGTCCTACAACCAGGGCCCTAGTTTCACCTAAATTTTTTCACTGGACTGTTCAATTTCGCACAGACTCACATGCGGCATCGAATGCATGTTCGGCTAGTAGGGTGCACCTTGGCGCTAGTGGAGCCCCCCGCTTTCTAGCGTCTTCCCTCTGTGAGGTGCATTTTTCCTATTAGACCCTTTCCTTAGCCCCGTGCGAACGGGGTTATTTTTGCAACCAAGTGCTTCCTCCCGCCTTGCGGCAGTTCCACATTTTTTAGCGCCAAGTGTTCTGTTTGGAACAGACCGGTGACTGGCGCATCGCGGCAGTCGTGGTGGCATGGCCAGAAACCGCAACCCCCGGGCAAGCGCACCGCCGAACAGCGCTTCCCCTTGCAACCAAGGCGAACCGAGCGCCAATTAGAGAGTATGAACAATCCATCAGATTGGCCCCGCAATCGGCTTTTACTCGCCCTGCCATCCAGCAATCTCAAGCGACTTATGCCGGAGCTTGAACGCATTCGCTGCCAACGCGCCGACGTTCTAATGGATGCTGATAGTTCGCTCGACCATGTATTCTTCCCCGACGGGGGTGTCGTCTCGGTGGTGGCGGTTTATGCGGACGGCAGTATCATTGAGATGGCAACGATCGGCAGGGAGGGTTGCACAGCGGTGCAAGCCGTCTTCGGTGCCAAAAGTTCCTCCGTCCGCCTTCTTGTCCAAATCCCGGGGAGCGCAGCAAAGATGTCGCGCAGGGCGTTCACACGGGCAATGGGCTCGATGCCGTCCTTCCGAAGTCTGATGTTCAACTATGTGCACGCCTTTCTCGAACAGGTCATGGTGTCGGTAGCGTGCAACGGTGCGCACAGCCTCAAAGAGCGATTGGCGCGCTGGCTGCTCATGATGCGTGACCGCGATGACGATGACGTGCTCCCTATCACTCAAAGCCTGCTCGCCGAAATGCTGGGTGTGCAAAGGCCAACCATCACGAATGCCGCCCGGGAGTTGGAAGGTGCCGGTTTGATTGCACGCGGCCGACGGCAAGTCACGATACTCGATCGGCAGGGCCTCACGAAGGCTTCTTGCGAGTGCTATCAGTTAGTTCGGACGCGCATCGCATTTCACCTTCCCAAGACATATACGTAAAGTAAGCCGTCGGATCGGTAATGTACATTACCGACAACACACTCTTAATAGCTCAGAATCAGGGCTGACGGCAGGCAAATCGACTCGCCCCGTGTCGGAAGCCAGGATGGCGCGCAAGAAAGTTCAAAAATTGGATCCCCGGTCTTTCATCACAGCAGGCGGAGCTGGGCGATCCCATGTGACTTATCAACGTGATCAGACCATCTTCCGACAGGGGGATGCCGCCGATGCGGTTTTCTACATTCAGCAGGGCAAGGTTCAAATCACCATCGTATCGGAAGAAGGCAAAGAACGCGTCGTCGCGATGCTGGAGTCGGGGGAGTTTTTCGCCGAGGGATGTCTGGCCGGCCAGCCAATGCATTTGGCAACTGCGAGTGCGACGGCAGAGTGCTCCATCGTCAGGATTGAAAAGGATGCGATGGCACGCGGACTCCGAGACGATCCGACGTTCTCTCAGATGTTCATGGCGTTCTTGCTGACCCACAATATCCAGGTCGAAGCGGAGCTTGTCGATCATCTGTTCAATTCAAGCGAAAAACGCCTGGCTCGCGTTCTCCTGATGCTCGCCAATTTTGGCAAGGAAGGGAAGTTGGAGACCGTCATTACCCCGATCAAACAGGAGATACTGGCAGCAAGGGTGGGTACGACACGGTCCCGAATCAACTTCTTCATGAACAAATTCCGCAAGCATGGCTTCATCGAATACGATGGCGCATCGCATGGCACATTGAAGGTCCACTCATCGCTTCTAAACGTGATCGTTCACGACTAGGCCCGATCCATCGTTGTGGGACCATCACGGCCACGATTCGTTTTCATTCGCCACGCGCTGTTGCCACTTGTCGCCCGGTGAGATTGGTGAGCGCCTTGGCGCACTTTGTACTGTCAGTCACTTCGCCAAGCTGGCAATTCAAATTGATCATCTGCCAGTAGCGCACCTCTGCAGCTTCCCGTGCGGCAGTCCATCGCTGCTGATCCACGTACCAAGCATGGCGCGCTGCGCCGGCGATTAGCAGGACAATCGCGACGAAAACGAGTATCGTGGCTTTCATGGTATGAGCTATATGCCGTCGGCTTGTCGCGTCAGCGCAGGCTGTATGAATCAATATCCAAGGAACGCGAAGCCCAATCCCACCACGAAACCCACGCCGATAATCCAAAGGATGATGTTCATTCTTGTTCTCCGATTGAAGCGGCGCCGCAAGACTGTGCGCAGCATCCTCTTCGTACAGCTTTAGCGTCGAGTCCGCTGTTCAAATCAGCTCACTTCAGAGAGCTGAACTTCCCGCATTCTTTGCGCGCTGGTGTGTTCAATTCCGCACAGACTCGCCTGCGCTGTTGCATACATACTCTGAAAGGATCGAGATGCCGGTGAGCTGATTCCGGCACACTTGGCACTCATCCATCTTCGGGGAGGAAGCCGTCATGAGTTTTGTCTGTCCGCACTGCAACCTCAATGCGTTCTTGCTGACTACCGACTCAAATGGAGGAACGACGGTCACCTGCATAAAATGCAGGATTCCTCTTCCGTCTGATGCATCAACGAGAAATCCGCCGCAATTTCGCAGTGGTCGAGAGCGCGGCCAACGAGGAACGATGCAACTTGCCGCCGCCTTCAACGCCTGAACACCCCGCGATCAAGTAGCGTGTGCGCCAGTCAGGACAAGGAGGGGAGCAAGCCCGTTTTTGCACTCGTTAGCAATTTCGAAGATCCCTCGGGATCCAGAGCCTCCGCAGCGTCTGCGAAGCTGTCCGTCTTCGTATTGCCAGTGACGACACCGAAAACGTTCATATCGGGCCAGACTCATGCCGTCACTCGGCCACAGCGCCTGGCGGGCCGGCTATTTCCTCTTGTCAGGCGTTCGCAAAATGTTACTGTGATATCACAATTGCTGGACATCTTATTTTACTAACATTTGCTTTGGCGGGCTAACGCTGGAGTCCGGCGGGCAGGGCGGCAAAGGGAATGAAGCGCGGCGAAACGCTCACGGGTCAGCGCGATCTCCTGGAAGCGAAGCTGCTGCAGCCGCTTCGCGTCCGCTATGACCGCCTGACCAAAACCGAAAAGAAGATCGCCAGCTACCTGCTCTCGCGGCCGGATTGCTTGGTCCTGGAAACGGCCGCGACCATCGCCGGCAATGTCGAGGTCAGCCCGATGACTGTCGGGCGCCTCCTGCGCAAGCTGGGCTTCGATGGCGTCAACGACGTGCGACAGAGCCTGACCTCCGATCTCTACGGCCCGGAGGCCGGCAGCCTGTGGTCGATCGACCGCCGCTATCGCGCCTTCGCCAAGCGGGAGACATCGAATTTCAACCGCCGTAGCAGCCTGGGAGCCGAGCTCGCCGCCATCCGCAAAGCCTATGAGTATGTGGAGACGCCGCTCTGGGAGCGTGCCGTCGACTCCTTCGCCAACGCCGACCGGGTGTATGTCAGCGGTCTCCACATGGCGCGCGGCCTTGCCCTGGAGTTCATCAGCCGGCTCGAATACATCCGCCCCGGTGTCCATCTGGCCGATGGCCAGAACGGGCACTACGCCGATGTGCTGTTCGACGAGGCGCCGCGGGTGGCGGTGATGCTGATCGACTTCTACCGCTATGACAAAGCGACCCAGCAGGCCGCCCGGCTGGCGCGCAAGCGCGGCCATGACGTACACATTCTTGCCGACAGCTTCTGCCTCTGGGCCCACAAGACAACCGACCGCGTGTTCAGCCTGCCCACCAGCACCGGGCTCTACTGGCACTCGACGGCGGCGATGAGCGTGTTGCTGAACTTGCTGGTGAACGATGTGATCCGCGCCCTCGGCAAGACCGTGCCCAAGCGCATCGCCGGTGTCCTGCAGGCGCAGAAGGCGTTCGACCAGTTCGCGGAGGATCTGTGACCGACCCGTCGCTGCACGCCGATGTCGGTGCAAGGCTGGCCCCTCTGGGCCGCTCGCTGCTCGGCAGCCTGCTGCTCGGCCTGCCGCTCGTCCTCCTGGCGCTGCTGTTCTCCCAATTCGCCGGCGCCGGACTGCAGCGCACCTACACGCTGTTCCTCATCAACCTGGTCGCCGTCCTGGGCCTTGGCATCTTTTCCGGCAATTCCGGCATCCTCAGCTTCGGCCATGTCTCCTTCATCGGCCTCGGCGCGTATCTTTCCGGCATCCTGACGCTGCCGCTCGCCACCAAGGCCTCGACGCTGCCCCATCTGCCAGCGTTTCTGGCCGCGGTGGAGTGGGGACTGCCGGCGGCGCTGGCGGCGACACTGATCTGTGTCGCGATGTTCGGCGCGCTGAGCGGCCTGCCGATCGCACGCATGGGTGGCGCGGCGGCGGTGATCGCCACGCTCGGCCTGCTGCTGATCGTGCACGGCGTCATCATCGGGGCCAGCGACTTCACCCGCGGCAGCAACGCGTTCCTGGGCGTGCCCCGCCTCACCGGGGTGTGGACCGCACTGCTTGTCGCCCTGCCGACATTACTGCTGGCGCGGGCGTTTCGCGATTCCGCCATCGGCGGCCGGCTGCGGGCCAGTCGCGAAGACGAGATCGCCGCCCGCTCGGTCGGCATCAATGTCGTCGGCTGCCGTTTGGTCGCCTGGACCCTGAGTGCTGTGGCCGCGGCGGCGGCCGGCGTGCTGCTGGCGCATTTCCTCGGCGCGTTCTCGCCCTCGAAATTCTATTTCAGCGACACCTTGACCCTGCTCACCATGCTGATCGTCGGCGGCATGACCACTGTCTCCGGCGCGGTCTTCGGCGCCGTTGCCGTGACGTTGACCATCGAGAGTCTGCGCCGCGTCGAAGCGGGCGTAGATTTCTTCGGCTGGCGGACTCCGGAGGTATTCGGCGTGACCGAGGCGGGCCTCTGCCTGATGATCCTGCTGGTGATGTATAAGCGCCCGGCCGGTCTGTTCGGACGCCTAGAACTCGGCGAGGCCTGGCTGCGCCGGCGTTTCGCGCCGGCGGCGAAAGTCGGCGGCGGCCATGCCGCTGTTGCCGTCGCATCGAGCAACGCGCTCAGGGCCCAAGGAGTCACCAAGGACTTCGCCGGCTTGCGCGCGCTCGACAATGTGGGTCTCAGCCTGAATCCCGGCGAGATCGTCGGCCTGATCGGACCCAACGGCTCCGGCAAGACCACACTCCTCAACATCGTCTCCGGCCTGTACGCGGCCACCGAAGGGCGGGTCGAGATCGACGGCACCGATGCCACGCGATGGCCGGCGCATGTCATGGCGCGGGCCGGCGTCGGCCGCACCTTCCAGAACATCCGGCTGTTCGGCCAGCTGAGCGTCCTCCAGAATGTCGAGATCGGCGCCCGTCTTGCGCCGGATCGTCAATCCAGCACTGCGTCGTCTTTCGCTATGAGCTTGCTTACGGAGTTCGGACTTGCCGAGTCGCCGACCGGCCGGCGGCAACCCTCGACTATGGCGCGCAGAGGCGCCTGGAGATCGCCCGCGCTCTAGCGCTGCGTCCGCGCTATCTCCTGCTGGACGAGCCGGGCGCCGGCATGAATCCCACGGAATCGAATACGCTGTTGCGCGAGCTTGCCGAGCTGCGGCGGCGCACGGGCATCGGCCTGCTGGTGATCGATCACGACATGTCGCTGATCATGCGCCTCTGCGATCGCGTTGTCGTTCTCAATCGCGGCCGGGTGATCGCCGAGGGTGATCCGCAGGAAATCCAGCGCCATCCCGCCGTCATCGAGGCATACATCGGCCGGAAGCGCGCGCGGCGCGGCCGGCCGCCCCATCCTTTCGACAACCAAAAACAGGGAGAATTGTCATGAACAGGTTTGCGATAGCACTCGCTCTTCTCTCCGGTGCATCTGCCATGCTGGCCGGGCCGCCGGCGTCTGCCCAGGACAAGCTGGTGATTGGCGCGCCGATTGCGAAGACCGGCTGGAATGCACCCTATGACACGCCGGTGATGGACGGGTTCGCCGTGGCCATTGACGAAATGAACGCCAACGGCGGCATCGCCGGCAAGTACAAGGTCGAGGTGATCACCCGCGACAACCGGTCCGACAACGCTCAGAACGCCATCGTCACCCAGGATCTGGTGGACCAGGGCGTCAACATGCTGCTAGCCACCTGCGATTCCAGCATGGTCCACGCCACGGCCGACATCATCGTCGCGGCGAAAATCCCGGCGATCTCCACCTGCTCGTCATCGCCCACCTTGCCGATGACCGGCCAGGGCTACATCTTCGCCAACGCCGTCACTGACAACGTGCAGGGCGCGGCCCAGGCCGAGTACGCCTACGGCCAGGGCTATCGCAATGCTTATCTTCTGCGGTCACCCGACATCGAATACACGCAGATGCCGCTCTACTTCGCCGAGTCGTTCGAGAAGCTCGGAGGCAAGGTGGTCGGCGAGAGCATCTACGCGCTGAGCCAGCCAGACTTCTCCGCCGAGGTCACCAAGATCAAGTCCATGAGCCCGCAGCCGGACGTGATCGTCACTTCCGCCTTCGAGCCGGATTTTCCCGCCTTCATCCGCCAGCTTCGCGGCGCTGGCGTGACGATCCCGGTGATCTGCGGCGACGGAATCGACTCGCCGACCACCTTCGCTCTCGGCGATGTGGTGGAAGGCGTGGTGTTCACTTCCTCGGGCTTCCCCGCGCCGGGCAGCCCAATGGTCGCCTATCAGGAGAAGTATCAGCAGAAGTACGGCAAGGCGCCGGAGTCGATCATGGACGCGCTGGGCTACGACCTCGCCAAGATCCTCGAAGCGGCCGTAGTCAAGGCGGACAGCATAGAACCGCAGAAGATCCGCGACGCGCTCGCCGATCTGGAGAACGTCCAGGGCGCCACCGCCCTGATCAGCTACAAGGGCGGCAACGGCACGCCGACACGGCCGGTGAACGTCATCCGCATCGAAGGCGGGCAGCGGGCCCTGGTGAGCCAGAAGGCGCCTGATCCGGCGATCGTGCCGGCGCCGCGCCTCGATATGAACGCGCCGCAATAGTACGTGCGCGATGCTGACGATCGCCGATCTCAATGTGCGCTACGGCGCCATCTGGGCCGTGCGCGGCGTCAGCCTCACTGTGGCCGAGGGCGAGATTGTCGCGCTGCTGGGGGCCAACGGCGCGGGCAAATCGACGACGCTCAAGGCTGCGGTGGGGCTGGTCGCCGCGGTGAGCGGCGAAATCGCGCTCGCGGGCGAGGCGATCTCCGGACGCGACACCGAAGAGATCGTTATCAGCGGCATGACCCTGGTGCCGGAGGGGCGGCAGGTCTTCCCGTCGCTCACCGTCGCCGAGAACCTGCGGCTCGGCGCGGCCACGCGCCGCGATCCCCAGGAGATCGAACGCAACCGGCGCGAGGTGCTGGATCTCTTTCCCATCCTCGCCGAACGGTCCGGCCAGGCTGCGGGCACGCTGTCCGGCGGCCAGCAGCAGCAGCTCGCGATCGGCCGCGCCCTGATGTCCTCGCCGAAGTTGTTGTTGCTGGACGAGCCGTCATTGGGCCTCGCGCCGCAGATCGTCGATGACATCTTCGACCTGATCCTGCGCCTCAAGGCCCGGGGCCTGACCATTCTGCTGGTGGAGCAGGATGCGGTGGCGGCGCTGGACATCGCCGACCGCGCCTACGTGATGGCCAATGGACGCATCGTGATGAGCGGGCCTGCAGCGGAGCTAAGCGAGTCTGCGGAGGTCGCCTCCGACTATCTGGGCATGGCGGCAGAGCCGGCCGTGTGATGGCGTACTTTCTGGAGCAGACCGGCAACGCTCTCAGTCTCGGCGGGATCTATGCGCTGCTGGCGATCGGCCTGGCAGTGGTCTATTCGATTCTCGGGCTGATCAATTTCGCCCACGGCGCACTGATGACCCTGACCGGCTACGTCCTGGTGTTTGCGGCGGCGGCCGGAATGCCGTTTCTGATCGCGGCGCCGCTCTCGCTGCTCATCACCATGGCCAGCGCCATGCTTCTCGAGCGCATCGCCTTCCGCCCGGTGCGCGGCGCCAGCGGCGCCACCATGCTGCTCACCAGTTTCGCCGTCGCTGTCCTGCTGCAGCTGGCGTTCCAGCTCTTCATCTCGACGCGGCCGCAGATCGTGCCCTTGCCGGCGGTGCTCACCGCCACCCTCGATTTCGGCGGCTTCGCCATCGGCGTCAACCGTGTGATCTCGGTGATCGTGGCTGTCGTCGTGCTGCTGGCGTTGAACCAGTTCCTGAAACGCACGGTGCTCGGCCTGGCCATGCGCGCTGCCGCCGAGAACTTCGATGTCACCCGCTTGATGGGAATCCGCGCCGACTGGGTGATCGCCACCGCCTTTGCCATATCGGGCTTGCTGGCGGGCATCGCCGCGGTGCTCTGGATCGCCCAACGCTCGTCGGTCGATCCAATGATGGGATTGATCCCGGTGCTGAAGGCGTTCGTCGCAACCACGCTCGGCGGGCTCGGCAGCCTACAGGGCGCCGTCTGGGGCGGCCTGATGCTCGGCGCGATCGAGATCTATCTCGCCGCCTATCTGCCGGCGGCCGCCTTGCCCTATCAGGGTGCGCTGACCCTGGCCATCGTCATTCTCGTCCTGGTGGTTCGTCCCCAGGGCCTGATCGGACCGCGCCGCGAAGCGGTGAAGTGATCCAACCTGGGGGAACCCATCATGCCCATGACAAAAGCGAACGGCGTCGACATCAATTACGAGATCGAAGGGGAGGGGCCTGAAACCATCGTGCTGGTCAACGGCCTCGCCGACGACATCACCACCTGGTTCGGGCAGATGCCGGATTTCCTCGCCGCCGGCTATCGCGTGCTGCGCTTCGACAATCGCGGCATCGGCAAGTCGGGGCGGCCGAAAGGCCCATACACCAGCGCGCTGATGGCGCAGGATGCGAAGGCGCTGGTGGATCAGTTGAAGATCAGGGATTTCCACCTGGTCGGCGTGTCCATGGGCGGCATGATCTCGCAGGAATATGCGCTCGCCTATGGCGGTGATCTCCGCTCTCTCACGCTCTGCTGCACCTATGCGGCGCCGGGCCCGTTCTGCTCGCGCATGTTCAAGCTGTGGCAGGACATGGCGCCGGCGATGGGCGTGCCGACGGTGATGCGCGACGTCACGCTGTGGGCCTTCACCCAGGACTTCTTCCTCACCCAGGAGGCCACGCTGAAGGAATTCGAGGCGGCGATGGCCGCGCTGGATCAGCCGGTGGAAGCCTATCTCGCGCAGCTGAACGCGATCCAGACCCACGACACCCGCGCCCGGCTGAAGAGCCTGAAAGTACCCGCCATGGTGCTGGCCGGCGCCGACGACATCCTCATCCCGATGAATCTCTCGCGAGAGCTTCACTCCCTGATTCCCGGCGCCGAGTTCGCCGCCTCGAAGGGCGGCCACGCCTTCCTCTGGGAATTCCCCCAGCCGTTCAACGAGGTCGTGCTGAAGTTCGTGGGCAGACACCGGCGCTGAAGCTCGGGCCGCCCCTGGCTCGCGCGCTTGCTGGAACGGCGGCCGGCCAAGGTCGCGGCAATCGCCTTGGCCAACAAGATCGCTCGCATGGCTTGGGTCATCATGGTGCGCGGCGAACACTATCGGGAGCCGACCCTCCAGAGCGCATGAGATTGCGCGCCACGACAGCGCGCCAACCAGATGGGAAGGGCAACTGCGACGTAATGCGAACGCCGGTTGATCCGGGGACCAGGACAACTCACTTGTGCCAGCGCATCGCCTGAATGCGTGCTTTTGACCGGGACCTCGTCCGCGGAGAGCATTATGGCCAGCGGCCATGTCGTGCCGCACCAACAGGCCGGACACATGGCTGCACCAACCAGCCTCGCACCACCGTCAAAGAAAACCCTCGTT
>Ga0184626_10000707_pt1 | contig 10811 bp, 6 predicted proteins | sample PLM3_60_b1_FD_133142 | JGI IMG/M metagenome (GOLD analysis project Ga0184626, IMG submission 133142) | Groundwater sediment microbial communities from an aquifer in East River, Colorado, USA - PLM3_60_b1 | ecosystem: Environmental > Terrestrial > Soil > Riparian zone | place: USA: East River... | reverse complement strand
CGCCTTCGCGCATCAGCGGCGGCAGTCCCGACAGCAGCATGAGATCCTGCGTCGCCCGGATCGACGCTTCGCCGGTGCCGAAGAGACCCGCGCCGGACGAGGCGACCGCAACGATCCGGAAGCTCGTCAGCGAATCGTTGAGCGGGATGTCGACCACCGCGTTGCCGGCATCATCGAGCGGCACGCGCGCTTTCCAGAGCAGCAGCGTATCGAAAAGCTCGCGCGACGACGCGCGGCCGCCCCCGCCGCCGGGCGCAACCGCCTTGCGGCCGAAGTGGCGCTTGCCGATCACCTGCATTTGCGCGGTGGCCGTCTCCACTTCCTCGCCACGCCGCGCCATCATCGCGTCCAGCAATTTCCACGAGTTGTTGGGCAAGAGCTCGAGCAGACCTTCGTCCACGGCGGCCAACGCGACCTCGCTGCCTTTGGGCGGCGCGCTGCCGTCGGGCCGCCGCACCGCGATGGCCGCGCTCGCGTGTTCGCGCACTTTGTACGCGGCGCGCGCCGGCGTCACCTTGACGGCGAGCTCGTGCGCGGTCCAGCCGATGCGCAACTCGGCGAGACCCATCTTGAACGATGGTTTGCCAAGGTCGATGAGCGCGGTGGGCGCGACGTCGCCGATCCGCCCGCGCACCAGAAATGCGGAGACGAACACGTTCGGCGCATAGTTGCCCCTGATCGGCACATCGAGGATCGGCTCATTGCGGCTCAGCGTCTTCACGAACGCATCGAGCACGCCTTCGCGCTCGATGGTGACGAGCACCGTCGCGTCCTTGAACGGCGTGCGCACCTGGAAGCGCGCGACACCTCCCGGCTCGTAGCGTTTCTTTTCGGGCAGCAGATCGATGCGGTCGTTGTCGGACGCGGCGAACCACTGATCGTCCTCGGCGACGACCCAGGCGTCGGCACGGGTGACCACAGCGCGGCCGTCAGCGTCGGCGGCCTGCGCGCGCAGAATGAGATTCCCGGTGGCCGGCGGCGGCATTTCGCAAATCAGCAAGCCGAGCGCATCGGTGACGCCGTCGCACAACGCACCGACACGGCTGGTGTCGTAGCCGTGCTCGTATGCGTAGAAACCGCCGATCAAGCGCCGCCGGTGTGAATAGTAGTCGCGCTTGAAGGCGTCGGTACGCACGCGCACGCCCGCCACCGGCTTGCCGCCGAGATCCACCGCCACCACGGTGAATTTCAGACGCTCCCGGGTCGCGGCCCAGCTATCGGGTTTGATCCCGAGCACGATCTTCGCCGGCCACAACGCGACGCGGGTCGCCGCGGTGAGCGTCTCGCCGTTGGGGTCGCGGTATTCGAGCTCGGCAATCATGTCGCGCGGCTGTTCGGACTTGTCCACGTGCCTGATCGTCGCGCGCGCGCCGCCGGCCGCGTCGAGCGTCAGCGGAAGATCGGTGCCGCGTTGCGGCCGGATCGCAGGGGCGGCGTCGGTGTCCGCGTCTTCCATGTCCGGATCGGCGAACGTGAAACCGTCGAAGCGCGCCGTGGCGTCCCCCTGGTCCTCGCGGCCTTCCTTGACGTTGCCTGCGGCAAAGCGGTAGTCGTCGAAGTCGGCAAACGTGACCTGCTTCGGTTCGATTTGCGTGCGCAACGTCACAGGCAACCCGCCCGCGCCGCCACCGGCCAAATAACTCACCTGCAGATCGATGTCGACGTCGGCGGGGTTGACCAGCGGTACGCCGACCGGCTGCATGCGCGCGCGGAGCAGTGGCACGCGAAACGCCTCGACGCGGAACGTCCCGGCCGGGCGCTCTTGCGCGTCCTTCGCGCGCGGTGCCAGCGTGTCGCGCACCAGGATCTGGTACGTGCCTGCATACGCGTCTTTTGGCACGTCAAAGCGCGCATCGCCGGATTGCGAACCACTGCCGGTCCATTGAATCGGTACCGCGTACTCCTTCTCCGACCCAAGATGTCGAATTGTCAGCTTGTCCTCGATGTCCTTGCGCGGCGGAAATGCGAAGCCGGCGCCGGTTTGCTGACGCACGAACACTTTCATCGACACGGTCTCGCCCGAGCGCACCAGCGAGCGGTCGAGCACCGCGTGTGCGAGATAGGGACCGTTGTAGCTCGCGGACGGCACATTGAACCGCCACGGCGCAATGCCCTCGCCCCAGCTCGAAAACGCGAATGCCATGTCATCGCCGCTGTGCGCGGTCACGAAGAATTCGCGCAGGCTGTCCTCGGTACCACAGGACGGCAATCCGTCGCGCTCCGGCAGCTGCACGTTCACGCGCGCAATGCCGGACGCATCGGCGCGCCCTTCCCAATAAGTGTGACCGCTGCAATCGCGCACGGCGACAGCAGCGTTGGCCACCGGTGCGGCATCGTTCAACTGCGTTACCCAAACCAATGACGACTCGCGCCCGAGCTTGAAATGCACGCTCAGGTTGGTGACCAGCGTTGCCGCACGCACATGGAAGGGTTTCGGTTCACCGAGCAGCGCCGCGCCCAGTTTCGGGCTCGCGAGCTCGACCACGTAGAAGCCCGGGTTCGCCAGCGGAATGCCGACGACCTCGAACGCCTTGGCGCCGAGCGGCTTGGGCACGGCGATCCTCGTCTTCGCGTCGGCGCTGCTGAAGACCGACTCGGCGTAGCCGTTGCGCTTCACCGTCCACTGGTCGGTCTTGCTGTCGTACTCGCGGTCGATCCTGTTGGCGCGCGCCAATCGCCGGAACCAGGCGATGATCTGCATGTCGTCGCCGCGTTTCACGTGCATGACCTGGCCCGGGATCGGCTCTTTCGCCGCGGCCGTTGCACGTGCGACGCTCACCTGGCCGGGCAGCACCGGTTCCACGTTGCGCACGGTCACGGGCAGCAATGGCTTTTCGTTGCCCGGCAACACGCGCTCGAGAATGCCGAAATCCGCCGCAAACTTGGCGAGCGGCGGATTCTCGTCGGTGCGCACCTTGAGCGGAAACGAGCGCGCGTTGGCGAGCACGCGGCCCGCGTCGTCGCGGAGTCCCTCGGGCACCTCGATCCGGAACTGTTGACGTTCCGGCAAGCCGGGACCGAACGTCACGGTCGTGATGTCGTCGTCATCGCTCGACTTCGAAGTCTTTGCCGGATAATTTTTCCCGGCACCATCGACCAGACGAATCTTCAACGCGTCCGCCTTGGCGATCGGCGCCGTGAACGACAACGTGAGCGGCAGGATCGGAATGCATTGCGCGTCCTTGTTGACGCGATCGCACGTGAACGACGCGCGAAACGTCGGCCGGACCTTGAAGGCCAGCGCATGCGTGGACGACGTGGGCACGCCCGTCGTCGCCGCGATCCCCTTGCCCCACACCAGCTTCACTTCCGCGCCGGCGGGCAGCGTGCGCGCGCACGCCACGGTCACGAGTGGCGAATCGGGCGCGTCGCGCAGGCGAAGAAACTTGTCGTTGTCGCTCCCGGTCACCGGCAACCGGAACAACAATCCGCGCGTCCGCCCTGCCTCACCGTCGACCAGCAGCACGCGCAGGTAGCTTGCGGCGAATGACTTGCGGTTGTCGAGAATCGTCTTGCGCTCGCTGCCGGTGACGAGGCGCACGCCGATCTCTTCGTTGACGCCTGCCGCCACGCAGTGTGCGTGCGTCGCGATCGTCTCGGGCTTGACCGGTGCATCGAGACCGAGAATGAACACCTGGTTTTCGTCGATGCGGCTACCTTCGTAGGGCAGGCTGCGCACGATCGCCGGCCCGCCGGTCGAGAATTCGAAGCGTTGTCCCGCAGCAATCGCCGTCCCATCGACATCGGTCAGTCCGGTCTTGAGTGTGAAGGTACAACGGACGCCCGCGGGCAGGTTGCGGGCAAAGTCGTAGACCCAGTTTTTGGTGTCCGCCCAGCGGCCGGCGCCCTTTTCCGCGCAATCGATCGCGAACGGATCGAGTTCGCGCGGATCGCCAAACGGCACCATCGGCTTCGCGAAGCGCGCGGTAACCTGGCGTACGCCCTTCACCTCGCCCTGCGGGCTGAAGAATTCGACCGGTTGCGCGTAAAGCGTTGTCGCAGCGAGAAGCGCGGCGGCGGCTAGCCAATGCAGCGTACGGGAACCAGACCCCAATCGGAGCAGCGACATGCGCGACCTCATTTCAGTCCGGCGGCACGAGCAAGCGGTGCGTCCGCTGCCGGGGCGTGACACATCGACGCGCATTAGAACATCGACGGCGTGGTCGCGAATGCTGCAACGAGGGCAAACCGACGAACGATTGTGGCAGACCGATGGCGAGTGCGGCGGCAATGCAAAAGGGGCTGGACCGATCGATCCAACCCCTTCCCGACTGCGCAACCGACCGCCGGCGCTACACGTCGAGATTGCGCACGCCGAGCGCGTTGGTCTCGATGAACAACCGCCGCGGTTCGACCAATTCGCCCATCAGCGTCGAAAAGATCTGGTCGGAGGCGACGGCGTCCTCGATCTGCACCCGCAACAACCGGCGCACCTTCGGGTCCATCGTGGTTTCCCACAATTGCTCCGGATTCATTTCACCCAGCCCTTTGTAGCGCTGTGTCGCCGTGGAATCGCGCGCCTGCTCGAGCAGCCAGTCGAGCGCTTCCTTGAACGTCTTGACCGCGAGCTGCTTTTCGCCGCGCTTGATCACGGCGCCGGGATGGATGAGTCCTTGCATCACGTCGGCGGCCCGGGTGATCTGGGCAGCGTCCCCGCTGGCCAGGAAGTCGGGTTCGATGGCCGTGACGTGCGGCGTGCCGTGATGCATGCGCACGATGGCGAGGCGATGCGTTTCCGTCGTCGGGTCATAGCGGGCTTCGATCTTGACCGCCGGATCGCCGAGTGCGGCTTGCAGCGCCGCGGCGCTGGCCGCTGCGGCAGCCTCGGTGGATACGTCCACGCGCACGCCGTTCAGCATCGCGTGCAACACCTGCGGATCGCTGACCCGCGCGACGCGATCGATCACGGCCTCGGCGAGCAGGAACTCGCGCGCGACGTTGCCGAACGTCTCGGTAGCGAGAGGCGGCCGTCCGGCGCCAGGCGTGAGCTCGGCGTTCTTCAGCGCGACCCGGAGCAGGTACTGCTTCAGCTCGTGGTCGTCTTTAAGATAGATCTCTTCCTTGCCCTGCTTGGCCTTGTACAACGGCGGCTGCGCGATGTAGATGTGGCCGTGCTCGACCAGGTACGGCATGTGACGGTAGAAGAACGTGAGCAGCAGCGTGCGGATGTGCGAGCCGTCGACGTCGGCGTCGGTCATGATGATGATGCGGTGATAGCGGAGCTTGTCGGCGGAGAACGCGTCCTTGTCATCCTTGTCGCCGCCTGGCTGCCCAATACCGGCGCCCAGCGCAGTGATCAGCGTCGCGATCGCCTCCGAGGACAGCAGTTTTTCGAAGCGCGCGCGCTCGACATTCAGGATCTTGCCGCGCAACGGCAGGATCGCCTGGAACTTGCGATCACGTCCCTGCTTGGCGGAACCGCCGGCCGAATCGCCCTCGACCAGGTAAAGCTCGCACAGCGCCGGATCGCGCTCCTGGCAGTCGGCGAGCTTGCCTGGCAGGCCCATGCCGTCGAGCACGCCCTTGCGGCGCGTCAGCTCACGGGCCTTGCGCGCAGCTTCGCGGGCGCGTGCGGCATCGACGATTTTCGAGCAGATGATCTTGGCGTCGACGGGATTCTCGAGCAGGAATTCGTTGAGCTTGGCCGACACGACTTCCTGCACGATCGGCGCCACTTCCGACGAGACGAGCTTGTCCTTGGTCTGCGAGCTGAACTTGGGCTCGGGTACCTTGACCGACAGCACGCAGCTCAAGCCTTCGCGCATGTCGTCGCCGGTCGTCTCGACCTTCGCCTTCTTGGCGATCTCTTCCTTCTCGATGTAATTGTTGAGCGTGCGCGTCATCGCCTGCCGCAGTCCGGTCAGATGCGTGCCGCCGTCGCGCTGCGGAATGTTGTTGGTGAAGCACTGGACGTTCTCGGCGTACGAGTCGTTCCACTGCATCGCGACCTCGACGATCACGCCGTCCTTTTCGCCGACCGCATGGAAGATCTTCGGATGCAACACGGACTTCGAGCGGTTGATGTACTCGACGAAGCCCTTGACGCCGCCGGAATAGGCGAAATTCTCGCTCTTGCCGTCCCGCTGGTCGATCAGCTCGATCCTGGTGCCGTTGTTGAGGAACGACAGCTCGCGAATGCGCTTGGCGAGAATGTCGAAGTGGTACTCGATGTTGCTGAAGGTGTCCGCCGACGCCATGAAGTGCTGTTCGGTGCCGCGGCGATCGCTTGGGCCCATCAGCGTCAGCGGCGACACCGGCACGCCGTGCCGGAACTCGATCTGGTGGAACTTGCCGTCGCGCCAGATCTTGAGCTTCAGCCAGTCGGAAAGCGCGTTGACCACCGATACGCCCACGCCATGCAAACCACCTGCGATCTTGTAGCTGTTGTTGTCGAACTTGCCGCCGGCATGCAGCTCCGTCATCACGATCTCGGCGGCCGAGCGCTTGAGCTCGTCGTCTTCCTTGATATCGGTCGGGATGCCGCGCCCGTTGTCGAGCACGCTGATCGAATTGTCGGCGTGGATGGTGACCTTGATGTCGTCGCACCAGCCGGCCAGCGCCTCGTCGATGGCGTTGTCGAGGACCTCGAACACCATGTGATGCAGACCGGTGCCGTCGGACGTGTCGCCGATGTACATGCCCGGGCGTTTGCGTACGGCGTCGAGGCCTTTCAATACTTGGATGCTGGTCGAGTCGTAGTCGCCGCCATTGTGCTGATGCGGTTGCGGCTGCGGATTCGGTTGAGCTTGAGTCATTGCGTTTGGTTTTCCTTTGCGAAGATCGCAAAAAGCGACCCGCCTAAAACAGTTGCGCCGACGAGGGGCTGTCGGCGCTTGCTTCTAAGTCGACCTCCGCATGCCCGTCAAATCCGCATCGGCATGACGACGTACTTGTAATCATCGCGCTCGGGCATCGTCACCAGCGCGCTCGAATTGGCGTCGCCGAAGGCGAAGCGCACCCGCTCGACCGTCAGGTTCGACAGCGCATCGAGCAGGTACGTGATGTTGAAGCCGATGTCGAGCGGATCGCCCTTGTATTCGACCTCGAGCTCTTCCTCGGCCTCTTCCTGCTCGCTGTTCGTGCAGATGATCTTGAGCTGATCGGCCGCGAGCACAATGCGGACGCCGCGGAATTTCTCGTTGGAGAGGATCGCGGCACGTTGCAGCGCCGCCAGCAGCTCGACGCGCAGCAACTCGACCTGCTTGCTGTGGCCCACGGGAATGACGCGATTGAAATCCGGAAACTTGCCGTCGACGACCTTGGAGACCAGCTCGATGTTCGCGAAACGAAAACGCACCTGGTTGGTGAGGATGTCGAGCGACACCGGATCGTCGCTGTCCAGAAGCAGCTTGCCCAGCTCCAGCACCGTCTTGCGGGGCAGGATGACTTCCTGCCGCGCATAGTCGCCGGCCACCACGATGCTGGCCCACGACAGCCTGTGCCCGTCGGTGGCGACGGCCTGCAGCGTCCCCTTGTCGATGACCAGCAGCATGCCGTTCAGGTAGTAACGGATGTCCTGTTGCGCCATCGCGAACTCGACCAGCTTGAACAGCGACCGCAGGTCCTTCTGCGGCAGCGATAGCGACTGCAGTTGCTCGCTGCCCTGGCTGATCCGCGGATAGTCGGCGGCGGCGAGCGTTTGCAGGTTGAACCGCGAGCGACCGGCACGGACTGTCATCTTGTTGTTGCCGACGTCGACGTTGAGCGTGGCATCGTCCGGCAGCGCGCGCAGCAGATCCTGCAGCTTGCGCGCGCCGACTGTGGTGGCCTGGCCTTCCCTGCCGGGCAGCGTGCTGTGTGCGGTGATCTGCATTTCGAGATCCGTTGCGGTCACGTACAGGCTGCCGTCACGCTGTTCGAGCAGCACGTTGGCCAGGATCGGCAACGTGTGTCTGCGTTCAACGATACCGGAAACGGCCTGCAACGGTTTCAAGAGCGCATCGCGGGCGATCTGTTTTAGTTGCATTGTTGAACAATAGGATTAGTTAATAGGAGGAGGGGAAAATCCGGTATCAAACGCGAAAACGCTGGTGGTTCAACGGGTCAGGCGCGGGAGCAACTCGTCGGAAAATGTCTGTGCGGCTTGTGGATGGTTTGGGGACCGAATCGACGCGACGGATAACGGCGTGGGTTGTCCCCGTTCCTTACACAATTGCCACACTCAGTTGGCACACCGTTGCCACGCCAACCCCCGGCGCAAATCCTTCGAATTATACAACGAAACGATCCGTTTTCATAGGGAAAACGGCGTCGAAACGCGTGGATGGGCGAGGCGCTTTTAGCTGCGCAGCACCTGCAGCAGAAAGTTGACGTCGTGGTTCATGTCCGGCAACGATTCACGCAGCTTGGCCACTTGCCGACAGGCGTGCAAAACGGTGGTGTGGTCGCGCCCGCCGAAGTTGCTTCCGATCTCCGGCAGCGACATTTGCGTGAGTTCCTTGGCCAGCGCCATGGCGACCTGCCGCGGGCGGGCGACGGCGCGGGAGCGCTTTTTCGAGTGCATGTCCGAAATCCGGATCTTGTAGTAGTCGGCGACCGTCTTCTGGATGTTCTCGATGGAAATCTGCCGGTTTTGCACCGCCAGCAGATCGCGCAACGCATCCTTGGCGAGCGCAAGCGAGATTTCCTGGCCGTGGAAATTCGAGTAGGCGAGAACCCGTTTCAGCGCGCCCTCGAGCTCGCGCACGTTGGAGCGGATATGCTTGGCGATGAAGAACGCGACCTGCTCGTCCATGCGCATCCCCACGGATTGCGCCTTGGCGAGCAGGATCGCGACCCGCATCTCGAGCTCCGGCGGCTCGAGCGCGACCGTCAAGCCCCAGCCGAAACGCGAAATGAGCCGTTCCTCGATCCCGGTGATCTCCTTCGGGTACGTGTCGCAGGTGATCACGACCTGCTTGTGCGCCTCGATCAGCGTATTGAAGAGATAAAAGAACTCTTCCTGCGTGCGGCTCTTGCCGCCGAAGAACTGGATATCGTCGATCAGCAGCAGGTCGAGCGTTCGGTAGTGCCGCTTGAAGTCATCGAACGCCTTGTGCTGGTAAGCACGCACGACGTCGGATACGTAGGTTTCCGCGTGGATGTAGCGGATCTTCGCTGCCGGATTCGCCGCGAGGATGTGGTTGCCGATCGCCTGGATGAGGTGCGTCTTGCCCAACCCCACGCCGCCGTAGACGAAGAGCGGGTTGTACGACGTCGGATGGTCGGCCACCTGCAGCCCGGCCGCCCGGGCGAGCTGGTTGGCCTTGCCCGAGACGAACGCCCCGAACGTGAACGTCGGATTGAGGCTGCTGGGGTCGGTTTTGCGGGCGGTCGTCAGCGCGCTGGGCGTCGGGCCGAGAGGGGCTCGGGCGGGGAACGCCCGGAAGCTATCCACAGGGACGGCCACCCCTGGGGCAACGCCACTTGCGACCGGCGCCGGGGCCGGTGGAGGCGCTGGAGGGGCATCGGCGACCGCATATTCGACATTGACGGGGATCCCCACGGCCGCCGTGGCGAGCGTGATGATGCGCGCGCCGAACCGCTCTTTCACCCACTGCAGGACAAAACGATTGGGCGCGGTCAATTTCAGCGCGCCGTCCTCGTCCCGGCAGGCAAGCGGCTGGATCCACGTGACGAACTGTTGCGGCGTGAGCTCGCGCTCGAACGCTTGCAGGCACGCGTTCCAGGCGGTAGGGTAGGTCGCAGATGACATCGTGCAAACGGCTCTTGGCGGCTCTTCGTGCTGGAAAATCATGAACGGCGGCAGTGCCCCACGGCTCCGGGCAAGGCTTGCGATGCACGACCGTGGGCTGTGGATTGTAGTCGCGTCCGTTCCAGTTATCCACAGGGCGACCTGACCGCGCACGCGAGCGACGGCAGTCGACGGACCGGCCGCGCCCCCGCCGGATAGTGACCGCTTGCATCACGGGTCGAGGCTACCCGTTCACCGGGCTCCGTCTTGACAGATCAGTGGTTAACGCGCTCTAATGTAAGGCTTTTCCAACGCATATTCCGAGCAAGAAGGCACGCCCATGAAACGCACGTTCCAGCCCTCCCAGCTTCGCCGAGCGCGGAAGCACGGCTTTCGCGCCCGCATGTCCTCGGTCGGCGGCCGCAAGGTGCTCGCGGCGCGACGCGCCAAGGGCCGCAAGAGCCTGTCCGCCTGATCGCCGCATCGAAGCCCCCCGCCGCAACGACCCGCGCCACCGTAGCAAATCGCGCGTTTCGCCTTACCGGGCAAGGCGCTTTCGAAACGGTGTTCCGCACCGGTCGCCGCGTGGAAGGCTCCTACCTGCAACTGATCGTTGCCCCCGCCGCCGGCATCGGGCGAACCGGATTCGTCATTGGCCGCAAGACGCTTGCCCGCGCTGTCGATCGCAATCGCATTCGCCGCAAGTTGCGCGAAGTACTGCGCGCGCAACGCACGGCACTTCGCGCTTACGACATCATCGTGCGCGTGAAGCGGGCCGCCAACCGCGCGGAGCAGGATGCCGCGACCGCCGAAGCTCGTCGCCTGCTTGAAACACTCGTCGTGCTCCGCACATGAAGACCGTGTTGCTGGCGCTGATCCGCGGCTATCAGTATTTGTTGCGGCCGATGCTCGGCAACACCTGCCGTTTCTACCCCAGCTGCTCCGATTACGCGCGTGAGGCCATCGAACGCCACGGCGCCATGCGCGGCGTCTGGCTCGCCGTCAAACGTGTCGGCCGCTGCCACCCGTATCATCCGGGGGGCTTCGACCCCGTTCCGTAGCATTCCGACAAGGCGCGCGCGAGCTTCGCGCGCGGTAAGTACCGACCGTGATGGACATCCGACGCATCATCCTGCTG
>Ga0184626_10000705_pt1 | contig 10824 bp, 9 predicted proteins | sample PLM3_60_b1_FD_133142 | JGI IMG/M metagenome (GOLD analysis project Ga0184626, IMG submission 133142) | Groundwater sediment microbial communities from an aquifer in East River, Colorado, USA - PLM3_60_b1 | ecosystem: Environmental > Terrestrial > Soil > Riparian zone | place: USA: East River... | reverse complement strand
GCCTCGTAATATTTGATCGCGTCCCGCCCGCCGAGGATCCTTTTCATGGCGATATCCAACGGCGTGTGAAAATAAAAGCCCACGGTAGGTTTAACCGCAAACGCATACAGTTCGCGCACCCATTTGGGGCTCACTCCTCTGACCACGTCGCGGGCGAAGGCCGTGTAGATATAACGATCCGCCAGAACCACAGCGCCGGCTTTCAACGGTGGAATGATATGCTGTTCCGTGCGGTCGGCAAAATCCGTGGCGTGAATCAAGCTGAAAGTCATCGGCGTGAGCATTTTCTTTTTCTTGCCGCGCTTGGTGACGTCGTGGACCAGCGGCGAGGAATTCCACTCGCTGAAGTAGACGACGTAACCCTCCGCTTCGAGCCATTTCTGCAGCAACAGTAGCTGAGTGCTCTTACCGGACCCGTCGATGCCTTCGACGATGAACAAGCGCCCCGGAAATCGGTGCTTGCCGTACATTTTCATTCCGCCGGCCATGATTACACTTCCCCGATCAAAATCACTCGTCTGAGCCTACCAAAAGGTTGGACCTTAGCAAACCAAACGTCGGCTTGGCTAGCACGAACTGGCGCTGGAAATGTTAAATCTCTGTTAAGACAGCCTACTTATCTAGCGTTTCACTGCGCCTTTAACCGTTTCTTAATACGCGCTTAACCTACGATTTATGCTCGCGGTTTATTGATTCCGTCCAAGCGACAAATGAGAGAAAACCCGTGTCATTCAGGTAAAGTGAAATCGCGCTGTCGTAGTCCCTGCGCCAATTCACCCAACGTTAAACGAACCGTAATATTTCTGTAACAATGGGTTTCTAAAGACTTATAACAAAGGAGAGTCTTATGAAGAATATGACATTTTCAGTTGCTCTGATGGGGATTTTGGGCCTCGCTCCAACCCTTGCCATAGCCCAAATCGTACAGATCGATGGTTCGAGCACGGTTTTCCCGGTCACCGAAGCAGTCGCCGAGGAATTCCAGAAGGTGAAAAAAGGCAAGATCAAAGTGACCGTGGGCATATCGGGCACCGGCGGCGGTTTCAAGAAGTTCTGCCGGGGCGAAACTGATATCAGCGATGCATCGCGGCCGATCCTGAAACAGGAAATGGAGGCCTGCAAAGGTGCCGGCGTTGAGTACATCGAGCTGCCGGTGGCTTTCGACGCCCTTACCGTAATCGTCAATCCCAAAAACAACTGGTCGCCGTCGATGACCGTAGCCGAACTCAAAAAGATCTGGGAGCCGTCCGCGCAAGGTAAGATCACAAATTGGAATCAGGTTCGGGATAAGTGGCCCAACGCGCCATTGAAGCTTTTCGGCGCTGGGGCGGACTCCGGAACCTTCGACTACTTCACCGAAGCGATCACCGGGAAGGCAAAATCCAGTCGCGGCGATTTTACTGCCAGCGAGGACGATAACGTGCTGGTTCAAGGTGTCGCCAATGACGTTAATGCCCTCGGCTTCTTCGGCTTCGCTTACTACGCCGAAAACAAGGGCAAGCTCCAAGCCGTAGCGGTCGACAACGGCAAGGGAGCCGTAGGACCGTCGGAAAAGACCGTGCTCGATGGCAGCTATCAGCCGTTGTCCCGACCGATCTACATTTATGTGAGCAAGAAGGCTTTGGAAAAGGCGGAAGTCCGGGAGTTCGCGGAATTCTATCTCAAGAACGCTCCCAAGCTCGTCAAGGAAGTCAAATATGTACCGCTCCCGGAAAAAGTCTATACGCTTGGGGCCGGCCGTGTAAAAAGCGGCAAAGTGGGAACGGCGTTCGGTGGTCATGCGGACGTCGGAGTCACAATTGAAGACCTAATGAAAAGAGAGCCGAAGCTATAACCGGTCTTAAGAGCCTGAGGATTGACGCTACGGGGCGCTGTCCGCGCCCCGTAGCGTTTCCGCCGAGCGTTGTAATCCACACATGCCAGGGAGGTAAATAGATTTGAACACGAATCAAGCCGACGCTGCTTATCTCGCACTACAAAGCCAAGTCAGAGGTCGGGCTTCGGGCGTAACCCTCGCAAAAATTCGCGAGCGCGCCATCGAATTTATCATGCTCCTCTGCGCCCTTTTCTCGATCGCGATTACCGGGGGCATCGTCTGGGTCTTGCTCTACGAGTCCTGGCATTTTTTTGAAACTGTATCGATCATCGATTTTCTCACCGATACTCAATGGACGGTTTTGTTCGAGAACCCGCGCTACGGCATCATGCCGCTCGTGACCGGAACTCTCGTGACCTCGGGCGTCGCTCTGCTTGTGGCGTTACCGCTGGGAACTACCATTGCCATCTATTTAAGTGAATACGCCAACACCACGGTTCGTGAAATCTTGAAGCCGATCCTGGAGTTATTGAGCGCCGTGCCGACAGTGGTTTTCGGCTATTTTGCGCTGCTGTTTATCACGCCCATGCTGCAGAGTGTGCTGCCCAACCTGCCGGGCTTCAACATGCTCGGCCCCGGCATTGTCATTGGCATTATGATTGTGCCCTATATAAGTTCCCTCAGTGAAGACGCGATGAAGGCCGTACCGGTGCACATCCGCGAAGGTTCCTACGCGATGGGGGCGACTCGCCTGCAGACGGCGCTTCGCGTGCTCATTCCCGCGGCATTCTCCGGCATTGCTTCCGCCTACGTCCTCGGATTTTCCCGCGCCGTGGGCGAAACCATGGTAGTTGCCATTGCCGCGGGTACTCAGCCCAATCTGACGCTGAATCCAATGGAAGGCGCCGCCACGATCACGGCGTACATCGTGCAAGTAAGCCTGGGCGATCTGCCCCATGGCAGCATTGCTTACCAAAGTATTTTTGCCGCGGGTTTGACCCTGATGTGCATAACCTTGGTATTTAACATCGGCGGCTACCTACTCCGAAAACGCTTCCGGGAGATTTACTGATATGCAGCAGCCCTCTCCATCCGAGATTGAAAAGAGCGTTGCGGGCAATAAGAATCGCGACAAGCTATTTGCCGTGCTCGGCTTGCTCGCGACTTTCGTCGGTATGCTTACGCTGGCAGCCTTGCTTGCCGACCTAGCCGTGGACGGATTAGCGCGTCTGAAGCCACACTTCTTCACGTCGTATCCGTCGCGTTTTGCCGGCCAAGCAGGGATTCTGTCCTCTTGGGTGGGTACCATTCTCGTCATGATCGTCACCGCGATGGCGGCAATACCGATCGGTGTCGGCGCCGGCATTTATCTGGAGGAATACGCTCCGAAAAACTGGTTCACCGCGCTGATCGAAATCAACATCGCCAACCTCGCCGGGGTGCCGTCTATCGTTTATGGCTTAATGGCGCTGGGCCTGTTTGTTTATCAGTTTCGATTCGGCCAGAGCGTGCTGTCAGCGGGGCTCACACTAGCTTTGCTGATCTTACCGATCGTGATCGTCGCCACTCGCGAATCCATCCGCGCCGTTCCCGGCAGCATGAGAGAAGCAGCTTATGCGCTCGGCGCGACTAAATGGCAAACCACCAGCGATCACGTCTTACCCTACTCCATGGGGGGCATCTTAACCGGCGTCATTATCGGCCTCTCTCGGGCCATCGGCGAAACCGCGCCGTTGATTACGATCGGCGCCCTTACTTTTATCGCATTTCTACCCGACTCTCCAATCAAGGGAGAATTTCCCTTTATCTCCTTCGACTGGATTTGGTCGCCATATTCGGTGATGCCGATTCAAATGTTCAACTGGGTTTCGCGGCCGCAAGCCGAATTTCACCTCAACGCCGCCGCCACGGGCTTAGTGCTGATGGTTATGACCTTGGCGATGAACGGCATTGCGATTTATTTTCGCTACCGCTTCCGCAAACGCATCAAATGGTAGGCCGGGACCCCAATGACAAATTCAACCGATGGAGGTAAGATGAGCGTACAAGAACCAAAGGAAGCCGTAACCGTGAGCCGCCCTGCCATGAAAGCAATGGACACCTCGTTGATCAAAGCCAATGTCGGCGAACCGGTCAATAATATTTTCCGCGTCGAAAACGTGAACTTTTATTACGGCGATAAACACGCGCTCAAATCCATCAATTTGGAAGTTGGTGAAAAGAAAGCGACGGCTTTCATCGGCCCGTCCGGTTGCGGCAAGACCACCCTGCTGCGCTGCCTCAATCGCATGAACGACCTGGTGTTGAATACCCGGATCACGGGGCAGATCAAGCTCGACGGCAAAAACATTTACGACCCGGCCATGGACGTCATCAATCTCAGGCGCCGCGTTGGCATGATTTTTCAAAAATGGAATCCTTTTCCCAAGAGCATTTACGAGAATATCATTTATGGGTTGCGCATCGTCGGCATCAATAATCGCGCCTACCTCGACGAGGTTGTCGAAAAGAGCTTGCGGCGCGCCGCCCTGTGGGATGAAGTCAAAGACAACCTGCAAAAGAGCGCGGCGGATCTGTCCGGCGGGCAGCAGCAAAGCCTTTGCAACGCGCGTGCGCTTGCCGTGGACCCGGAAGGGCTGCCCATGTATGAGCCGTGCTCCGCGCTCGATCCGATATCCACGGCCAAGATCGAGGAGCTTATTCACGAGCTCAAGGACACCTTCACCATCGTGATCGTCACGCATAACATGCAACAAGCCGCCCGGGTTTCCGACTACACCGCTTTCTTCTATCTGGGCGAATTGATCGAATTTGGCGAAACCGGGAAGCTATTTACCGCCCCCGAGAAGCGCCAAACCGAAGACTACATCACCGGTCGTTTCGGTTAAGGAGAAACCTCATGTCCACGTCCACGGAACACACCGATAAAAGATACGGAGAAGAACTTAAGAAGCTCCGCGAAGAAATCCTCTACATGGGCGGATTGGTAGAGGACCAGATCCAGAAAGCGGTAAAGACTTTGGTTGACCGCGATTCCGAGCTGGCGCAGATCATCATCGAGCGGGACCACGAGGTCAATCGCCTCGACGTCGATATCGACGACATTTGCATCAAACTGTTGGCCCTGCATCAGCCGGCCGGCCGCGACCTGCGTTTCATTACAACCGGGCTCAAGATCACGACGGATCTCGAACGGATCGGCGACATGGCCGTAAATATCTGCGAGCGAGCGCTCGAGCTCAACCAAGAGCCGCAGCTCAAGCCCTATATCGATATTCCCCGTATGGCGCGCATCTCCCAGCGGATGATTCGTGAGAGCTTGGACGCCTTTGTTCGGGAAGACACGGATCTAGCGCTTAAAGTTTGCAAGGACGATGACGAAGTCGACCAGCTAAACGTGCAGATTTTTCGGGAAACCTTGTCGTTTATGCTGGAAAACCCCCAAACCATTAGCCGGGCCACGAAAATCGCCTCCGTGTCGAAGTATTTGGAGCGGATCGCCGACCATGCGACCAATATCGCGGAAATGGTGATCTTTATGGTCAAAGGTAAAAGCATACGTCACATGAAGGAGCTGCCTCCTTCGGTTTAGCCTCTTATGGTACAAATGGGACAAAAGATTTTGATCGTCGAGGACGAGCCCGATATTCGTAAGCTGGTCCAATACAATCTGACGCAGGAGCGCTTCAAGGTCCTCGAGGCCGAAGACGGCGAGCAGGCGCTTAAAATCGTGCAACGCGATAAGCCCCACCTCGTCGTCTTGGATTTGATGTTGCCGGGGCTCTCCGGCATCGAGCTGTGCAAGATTTTAAGAGACCGCCCGGATACCGCCAGCCTGCCGATTCTCATGCTGACCGCCAAGGCGGGCGAGACAGATCGCGTCCTCGGGCTCGAGATGGGTGCCGACGACTATTTGACCAAGCCGTTCAGTCCGCGCGAGCTGGTCGCGCGGGTGCGCGCCATCCTGCGGCGCGTCGAAGCGGCCCGGCAAACCGAGAGCTTGCCGGCCTACGATCGAGGCGGCCTCAAGATTGATTTTACCAACTACGAAGTTTGCGCGCGCGGGAAAAACGTCAAGTTAACGCTCAAAGAATTCGAGCTGCTGCGTTTTTTGGTGCAAAATCCCAATCGGGTACTGAGCCGCGATCAACTTCTCGACCGAGTCTGGGGCGGCGAGACCTATGTCACTCCGCGCACCGTCGACGTTCACATTCGCCGCTTGCGCAAGGCCATCGAAAAGGACGATAGTAACCCTAAATGGATCCTGACCCTTCGAGGAGTCGGCTATAGGTTTGATGAGAAGGCTCTGGAGCAATAATCTAGTCGCAAAGGTTTTTCTCTCCTACCTCGCCGTTATCTCCATCCTCTTTGCGAGTTTCTACTACTCCTCCAGCACCACGCTGCGTAATTTTTACATCAGCTCACTCAGCGACCGCATGGAACAAGAAGCCCAACTGCTGGGGCGAATGGTTCCATTCGACGTGAGAGGCGAGGCGTTGGATAAACTATGTAGGCAGCTCGCTGGCGATCTCGGCTCACGAATCACGGTCATCGCCCGCGATGGCACAGTCCTTTGCGACTCCTCCGAGGTCTCGGTCAATATGGAGAACCACGCCAACCGCCCGGAAGTCGTCGAAGCGCTGCGCAGCGGTTCAGGTGCGGCAATTCGTTACAGCACGACCGTTCGAGTCGAGATGCTCTATCGTGCTTTTTACCAAAGCGGCGCCGGCCAAGAACGACTCGTCAGGGTCGCCATGCCGCTCAAGGAAGTCGAAAACGTAATCGGCATTTTTCACCGCGCAATGCTGACCGGGCTGGCACTGGCTTCCGTCTTCGGCTTGCTCTTGGCATGGCTGTTTTCTCGATATTTGAGCCGGCGGTTTCGACGTCTGGTTCAATTCTCAACGCAGGTGGCCGGCGGCTCTTTCCCGCAAAATTTCTTTCCCAACCGTGGCGGCGATGAGATTGCGCTGCTCGAACAACACTTGAACGAGATGAGTCTCAAGATTCGCGACAATCTCCAACGGGTCATCGATGAAAAAGAAAAGGCCGACTCGATTCTGCGCTGCATGATCGAGGGCGTGTTGGTATTGGACGCCAAAGGCCAGGTGTTGGTCATCAACGATCAAGCCAAAGCGATGTTTAACGTGCCGGAAGAACAAGACATCCACGGCGCCTCGGTGTTGGAAATTTCACGTCATCCGGAGATGCGCAAAATCCTGGAAGAAGTGCTCAAATTCGACTTTTTGAATCAACGATACTCCAAAGAAGTCGAACTCGACGACGAACGCTGGTTTCGCGTTAATGCCGTGCGCCTGAGAGACGCGCGCGGCAGCCTTTTCGGTTCCATCTTGGTTTTCCATGACATCACCGATATCAAACGTTTTGAAACCATGCGTTCCGATTTCGTGGCCAATGTCTCACACGAGCTACGCACGCCGCTGACGGCGATTCGCGGCTACGTCGAAACCTTGCTGCATACGCCGCCTGCCGATCCCGTGGACAACCGGCAATTTCTGGCGATCATCGACCGCCACGCAGAACGGTTGAGCCGCCTGACGGAAGATTTGTTGACGTTGTCGGACTTGGAGTCCGGAAAAATACAACTCGCGCTCCAGCCCCTCGACACCGGACACTTGATCCAGCGAGTTTTAGAAGTGTTTTGGGATCAGACCAACAAAAAGAAAATCAAGCTCAGCCAAAACGTCGGCACCGATATTCCAAGGCTGCGCGGCGACTTGGACCGTCTGCAGCAACTGTTCATCAATTTAGTCGATAACGCCATCAAATATACGCCCGTGGGCGGTCACGTGACGCTCACGGCAATCCACGTGCCGCCTCAAAACGGCGGCGTCCCACAGGTTGAAATTACCGTCAGTGACACAGGTCCTGGAATCCCGGAAAAGGATTTGCCGCGATTGACCGAGCGTTTTTATCGGGTCGACAAGGCGCGCTCACGCGACTTGGGCGGCACAGGCCTGGGTTTAGCCATCGTCAAGCACATCGTTCAAGCGCATAGAGGCGAGCTTAGGATCGAGAGCGCACTGAACCGAGGAACCACCGTGCGCATTCGCTTGCCAAGCGTAGAGCCGAAACCAGTGGCGCGGACGATTTTGTTTCTCTGCACCGGCAACTCTTGCCGCAGTCAAATGGCGGAGGGGTTTGCCCGCAGCCTGGTGGCCGATGTCGACCGCGTCTACAGCGCCGGTACTTCGCCCAAGGGAATTCATCCGCTGGCAATTCGTGTCATGGGGGAAGTCGGCGTCGACATTTCCGCGCAGCATTCGAAAGGACTGGATGAAATCCCTCTTGGCAAAATCGATCAGCTGATTACGCTTTGCGGCGATGCGGCAGAAGCCTGCCCCACACTACCGGCCAAAGTCGCACGCACTCATTGGCCGCTTCCCGATCCCGCACTGGCCACCGGGGATGAAGAAGAAGTCATGAGCGTATTCCGCCAGGTTCGCGATGACATTCGGGCGCGCGTGCAAGCCCTATTCTCATCATCGCATCATCAAGCGGCTCAGCCCACTTCGTTCGTAACATTGCCGTAATCTTTTCTTAACATTCCTTGAATTCCCTACTGGGAGCTGTTATTTACAGGCCTCCTGAAACCAGCCGAAGGGCGATTTATGTTTAATTTTGTCCCTCATAAGGAAAAATTTTTCGATCTGTTCAAAGAATCGGCTCAGAACGCATTGGCCGGCGCCCGCGTGCTTAAAGAAATGCTCGATCGTTACGAAAATCCCCAGGACTCATGGAAAAAGTTGAAGGACCTCGAACATGAGGGCGACCGGATCACCCATCGAACGATTCGCAGCTTGAACCAAACGTTCCTTACGCCGATCGACGCTGAAGATATTCACACCTTAACAACCGCGCTCGACAACGTCATGGACGCGATCGAAGCTGCAGCATCAAGAATGGTTCTTTTCCGCATCGACAAGCCCACTGCCGAAGCGAAGGAGCTGTGCGAGACCATCGTCACCTCCACTGAACAATTAGTTAAAGCCGTCTCTCATATGCCTCGCCTGGACGACATCGACGAGTATTGCATCGAAATCAATCGTCTCGAGAATACCGCCGACGACATCTACCGCAAGGCGATCGGCCAACTGTTTGAAAACGGCACCTCGCCCATGGATGTCATCAAGTGGTTGGACATCTACGAGATCCTCGAATCCGCCACCGACCGTTGTGAAGATGTCGCCAACACTCTTGAAACCATCGGTTTGAAAAATTCCTAAGACTCCTGACTCTGCACCATGTTCGACGGCAACTTGCTACTTTTCTTTGTGTTGGCGCTGATTCTCGCCGCGGAGTTTGTCAACGGCTGGACCGACTCACCCAACGCGATCGCAACGGTCGTGTCGACACGGGTTCTCTCTCCCTACCAAGCCGTAGTGGTCGCCACTATCTTGAATGCAGTCGGCGCCATGTCCGGCACCGCCGTCGCGGCTACCATCGGCAAAGATATCGTCAAACCGGAGGTCATCAATTTGACCACGGTCGGGGGGGCCATGATCGGGATCATCTGCTGGAGCACCCTGGCGTGGTATTACGGCCTGCCGACCAGCGAGAGCCACGCGCTCATCGCTGGGCTCACTGGCGCCGGCCTAGCGACCGCCGGACCGTCCAGTCTCATCGCGACGGGCTGGAATAAGGTTCTTATCGGATTGGCATTTTCATCTTTCCTCGGTTTTTTTGGCGGACTTTTGATCATGGGGACGCTCTACCGTTGTCTTGCCAATAGCCGGCCCGGCTCTGTGCGTCGAGTGTTCGGCCGCTTGCAAATCCTTTCCGCGGCATTCATGGCGTTTAGCCATGGCTCCAATGACGGCCAAAAATTCATCGGTGTTTTTACTTTGTCGCTTTTGCTCGGTGGCGTAATACCGACATTTCTGGTACCCAATTGGGTGATTCTCCTGTGCGCCGTCACCATGGGCGTGGGAACGGCCGTAGGCGGCTGGCGCATTGTGAAGACGATGGGACTGCGTTTGACCAAACTGGAACCGGTTCACGGATTTGCCGCGGAAACGAGCGCTGCACTGACCATCGAATTGGCGACTCGGTTAGGTATCCCTTTGAGCACCACGCACACGATTACTACGAGCATCATTGGCGTGGGGGCAACGAGAAGATTTTCCGCGGTGCGCTGGGGTGTCACATTCGACATTGTCGCTGCATGGATCCTCACTTTTCCGATCTGCGGCGCAGTCGGCTGGCTTGCGACAAAATTTTTTCTGCTCTTTAGCTGATTCGTGGAATTTGGCGATCAATTACCGGGGATCAAGCTGCCGATACAGCGGACATGAATTCCTGGGCTGAGAAGCGCAGGGCGAGACAAATCTGCGTCTGCACTGGCAACCGCGCTGGAGATTTTCAATGCGTTCTCAAGCCGTGTGAGACGCGTTGCTGAAAATCGAACGTTCAAGGTTTCTGGAAAACCCGCGAGCGCGCTAAATTTCCCGCCGTCCCTCCAGCGCTTTGCCCAGTGTCACCGCATCGGTATATTCGAGATCGCCGCCCATCGGCAGCCCGCGCGCGATGCGAGTGACCGAGACGCCCGAAGGTTTGATGACTTTGGAGAGATAGAGGGCCGTAGCTTCGCCGTCCATCGTCGGATTGGTGGCAACAATCACTTCTTTCACATTACCGGCGCGCAAGCGTTCGAGAAGCTCCTTGATACGCAGCGCATCCGGCCCCACTCCGTCGAGCGGCGAAATGGTCCCATGCAGCACGTGGTACAAACCGCGATACTCCTGTGACTTCTCCACAGCGATCAAGTCGGCCGGTTCTTCGACGACGCAGATCTTGTCGTCTTCTCGCTCGGGATTGCGGCAGATCGTGCAAATCGTGCCATCGTCATTTTGTCGATTGACTTCGCTGAATCCGAAACAACTGGGACACAATCCCATTTCTTGTCGCAAACGGCCGATGCTGTCGGCGAGGCGTGAGACGTCATCTTTATTGGTCTTCAGTAGGTGAAAGGCCAAGCGCGCGGCGCT
>Ga0184626_10000703_pt1 | contig 10827 bp, 5 predicted proteins | sample PLM3_60_b1_FD_133142 | JGI IMG/M metagenome (GOLD analysis project Ga0184626, IMG submission 133142) | Groundwater sediment microbial communities from an aquifer in East River, Colorado, USA - PLM3_60_b1 | ecosystem: Environmental > Terrestrial > Soil > Riparian zone | place: USA: East River... | reverse complement strand
GCGTCCGTATCGCGATCGCTAAAATCACGTCCGTTCAGAAACGGAATTCCCATCGCGCGAAAATAGTTTGGAGTGACCATGCGGTACTCAAAACCGGGCGCCGGCTCACCGGGCCCGAGCTGTCTGCCATCAATCGCAAAGGTAGCTGTCCAGTTTTCTCCCGCAATCGGAAGACTCGCATTCGCGCCTGCAGCCCGCACTCCCGGCAGCGCTTCCATCTGACGAAGCAGCTTGCGGTAAAAACTAACGCGCCGATGCTCGTCGGCATATTGCGCGGAGGGCAGAGACAACGTGAAGGTCAACCGGTTTTCTGTCTGGAAGCCTGGATCGACCGAAGTCAGCCGTTGAAGACTTTTGATGAGCAAAGCGGCGCCGGTCGCGAGTACCAGCGCAAGACCGATCTCTGCAATCACCAGAATATCTCTGGATCGATGATTTGATTTTGACGGTGTGCTTGTCCCTTCCAACTTCAACTGCTGAAACGGATGAAACAGCGAAACCCGTAGCGCAGGCACAATCCCGATCAGCAAGCCGGATGCGAGAGACACGATCAGCGAAAAACCAAGAACAGTGCGATCGATTGTAATTTCGCTCACGCGTGGAAGTTGCGCCGGCGCGATTGCAGGAAGCAGAGATGTGGTCCAGTAGGCAAGCAGTAGACCGATCGATCCACCTGCGATCGCAAGCACCAGCGCTTCCACAAACAGCAAACGGACCAGGCTCTTTCGATCTGCGCCAAGCACCGCGCGGATTGCAATCTCCTTTTCGCGTCCGCCGGTGCGCGCAAGAATCAAATTCGCAACATTCGCGCATCCGATCAACAACAGGAAGCTGACAGCGCCCATCAAAACCAGAAGCGCAGGCTCCACCTCTCCGATCACAGATTTGCGCAACGGAACAACGATGGCGCCCCAACCGCTGCTCAACAGGTAATCCCGTCTTGCGGGAACACGATCGATCACCCGTGCTGCGATTGTGCTCATTTCCGCCTGGATTTGCGATTCGCTGAATCCCGATTTCGCGCGAGCGATCATCGTAATATATTCGTTTCCGCGGAAGTCATCGGATAATTGCTCAGTCGTAAACGCGATTGGAATCCACAAGTCGATATCGGGTTTCGGAAACCAGAATGACTCCGGCATGACTCCGATCACTTCATATTGATTTCCACTGAGATTCAGGTGCTGGCCGATCAACTGCGACTCTGAACCAAAACGGCGCTTCCACAGATTGTGGCTGACAATCACCACAGAATTTTTGCCGGGCCGGTCCTCTACTTCCAGGAATGCGCGTCCGTACCGGGGCGTGACGCCTAACACTGGAAACAGTGAAGCGGACACGCGGGCTGTGCGAATCCTTTCAGGTTCGCCGCGGCCAATCAGATTCACACTCGTTTCTTCGATTGCGGCCATGTTTTCCAGCATGCGGCTTTCTCGTTTGCGATCGAGAAAATCAGGAGGCGAAACATGCGCGCGCGATTCCTTCATCTTTCCGTAGCGATTCCAGATCATCAGCAGGCGTTCGGGAGATTTGTAAGGCAGGTCCCGGATCAAGACAGCGTTGACAACGCTGAAAACAGAAGTGCTTCCTCCGATCGCAAGCGCCAGAGTGAGGATGACGACGATCGTGTAGCCGCGGTGCTTTCGAAGGTTCCGGAGAGCGTAATGTAGATCCTGGCAAAGAGCGACAAACATTTCAGATGTTTAGACCTGTCCTTTCGCGGAAGGTTGCGGGGAAGAATTTCGCGCAAAGGCGCAGCGCGGCGGTAATTTTCTTTGCGGCTTGGCGGCTTTGCGAGAAATCTGCAGCTACTTTTTCTTTTTCTTGAGGACTTCGTTCTGGATTTTGGTCAGGAACTTATCCATTTCTGCATCGCTGCCGAAGACATTCAGGCCGGGAAGTTCTTTGATCACTTCCATGACTTTAGCGATTTGCGGTTGGAGGTTTGTGCAGAACAATCTTCCATCCCTTTCGGCCAGCTTCTTGTTTGCAAGAATCAAAGCCCGAATCCCAAGACTGCTGATGTAGGTAAGATTGCTGAGATCCAGAATCAGAAAATCAACCGGACCGGAGAGAATCTTTTCGATTGTCTTCTCAAAATCAGCCGACGTGTTGGCGTCTAATTTTCCGTCCACCGCAATTTTTGCAGTCCATTCGAGATCCGTGGGCAGGGTTCTAACTTGAAGTGGCATTCTCTCCTCCAAAAATCAACTTCTAATTATTTTACATGAGGCATTTGTTGATTCGCAAACATGTGTGTTTGCGGTTTGTAGCGCCCACGTCCGTGGGCTGGGCTCGAGCTCAAGAGCCCGCCGGAGGCGGGCGTTACAAACCTCAACCACGATCCTTCCTGCACTCCACGATGCCCAGCAACCTTTTGATCAGGGTACCCGTCTAATTACGAGAGAACCAGGAGGAGTGTATGAATCGACTGTTGTACTGTTTGGGAATCTTAATTGCCGCAAACTTGATTTACGCTGCTTCAGCCGAAATGCAGAAGCAGTTTAGCGTTCAGCCAGGCGAGACCATTTCGCTGGATCTTCGAACGGGTGGATCGGTAAGGATCACCGGTTGGGATCGCAATGAAGTCCTGGTTGCTGCTCGTCCCAGAGGGGAGGATGCGGCCGATTGCAATATCGAAATCACCCGGGTTCCGGGCGGTGTAAATGTCCTTTCGGAATATGAAGGCAGCCGAAACAGACATTCCACAGACTTCCGGTTCGAGATTTCGGCGCCGAAAAAATACAACGTTTCATTGGATTCTTCCGGCGGTGGAATCACGATCATCGATCTGAATGGTAATTTCAAAGGAGATACCGGAGGCGGAGAAATCACGATCAAGGGTTCGGAAGGCACAGTTTATCTATCCACCGGAGGTGGACAGATACATCTGGAAGATTCCAAACTGGAAGGCAAAGTCAGCACCGGCGGGGGACAGATCGTTTTGAGAAATGTACGCGGAAACGTAAAAACCACAACAGGCGGCGGCCAAGTCATCCACGAAGCAAACTTCACGGATAGACCGGATGTTCTTGCGAGTTCGGACGAAAAAGTGGTTGAAATCAAAACCGGCGGCGGCGCTATCCGGATTGATAGTGCTCCACTCGGCGCCGATGTTGAAACGGGTGGTGGCGAAATTACCATTCATTCCGCAAAACGGTTTGCGAAAGCAACTACCGGTGGTGGAGATATTGAAATTAAATCGATCGATGGCTCTGTGAAAGCTTCCACAGGCGCGGGCGATGTGTCCGTGCAAATGACCGGCAACGCGCAATCCGAGGGTCATGATGTCAGTCTTTCTTCCGGAAAGGGAGACATTACGTTAATCCTTCCTCCCTCTTTTTCCGGTAGTGTGTACGTGAAACTCGGTTACACGCGCACACATGACGATGTCGATATTGTTAGCGATTTCGATTTGCAGCGGGACAAAACCGACGAATGGTCTTCCGCAGAAGGAACTCCACGCAGATATATCTACGGGAAAGGCCAACTCGGAAGCGGTAAGAACAGGATCCGGATCGAGACCGTTAATGGAAATGTGTATCTGAAGAAAGCAGCGAAATAGTAGGGGCGACCCTTGTGGTCGCCCGTAGAAGAACGGCGATTTCGTGAGGGCGACCACAAGGGTCGCCCCGACCATCCAATGCTACTCTGCGAGCAGGACAACACGCTGCAGGTCTTGATCTGAAAGGAGCTGGTGCATGCCGCGATCCAGTAGAACCGGCGCTTTGTACGATTTGCCGTCAACCTGCAATTCTCCGGCATTTGTCACCTGAAAGCTATATCGAAACGGAAGGTCAATCCAAAAAGTGGCTTTGCGTCCCGAAAAATTTTCTGCAGAAAGTTCCTTCCCTGCAACGAACACATCGGGTTGGCCGCTTGGAAGATAGTTGGCCCTTAGAAACGCTTGCACAGGGGCGGGCAAATCGGAAATGCGATCGTCATAAATGACGATCCGGCAGTGACTCGCCTTCAGACTTTCCGGGATGCTCCTGGAAATTTCGCCTCGTTTGATTCTTTCCCGGATCCCTTCTACCAGCGATCCGTAATAGTACGCCTGGGGCCGGAAGATATAGGCTGTGTTTCCATCAAAGATCGTTTCACCGCGCGCCGTATGAGTCAGGATGTACCGGAGCAGCTGAAACTGATTGCCGTTCGTGATTGTAAATGGATGACGATACGCAAGACTGACACAAGGCACAATCAATCCAGTAATCATCAAAAACACAAAAAGGAAGACATTTCCGATTCTTGACCAATCCAACGATCTCTTGATTGCAATTCCGGCAAAGATTGAAAGAAGCGGGACAAATATCAAGGCCGACTGCGGGAAAGTCCCTGGCGTCAAAAATAGAAACTCTGCAAGAAGGATAAAACAGGGAACGATCAGCAAGAGCGGCGTTCCGTAGGCAGGATTCGCTCGACCCCTCCGCTCCCGGAACCATACGATGATTCCCGCAAAAGCCACCAGAAAAACCACGATGTTTTGCGGCAATAACAAAAAGGTCGGACGCCGGATGTTCGGATAATTCAGATTCTCCAGAAGGACCGAGTACACAAACTCAACTGCTGCGTGCTGACTGTAAAAGAAAAGGATCATCGCGGCGAAAGGAAGCAGAAATCCAAGCGTATAAAAGATCTGTCTCTTCGCCATTCTGAAAAATGACGAACGTGGCTCCGCGAGAAAATGTTGAAACAGAATCGTCACCGCTGCGGCTGAATAGCAGAATAGCGCTTTTGGTGAAAAGAGCATTCCGATTCCCAGTAACAATCCGCTTAGAAGGAAATTCCGGTCTTTCGAGTCGCGAAAAGTGCGCAGGCAAAGCCACAAGCTCAGCAACCAGAAGAGAACCAAAAATTGATCGGGACGAACTTCGATCGTCTTTTGAAGAAACATATCCACGTAGCTCAAGAAAACGACAGAAAAAATCGCCGTTTGATGATCGTGAACGAGACGGGTCAGCCGGTATACGATCCAAAGAATCGCGAGCCCTACGGCGGACAGAATTCCTCTCACCACAAGAACGGAAGTTACCCCTTCACCAAGAAGAGCGAGAATCGGCGCCACAACATAGTAAAGCAGGGGGGTATGATTTTCCCAGAAGTCACGATAAGGAACAAAACCAAGATGGACCATCCAGGCGCCGTGGAGATGTTGAAATTCGTCGGCGTTCAGTGTGCGATGAAGTGTGAGATCAATCCGGGCAATAAACGAAAGGATGAAAAGGATAGCCGTAATCCAATAAATTGCGGCTTTGCGGCTTTGCGCGAAATCTTCACTCAAGAGAATTTGCTGATCAACTTACGATAACGCGGATGGCTGCGCAGCGGATCCCAGTCAGGTTCCACTTTCAGCAGAGAAACAGAAAACCAGGAAGGAATCGAGAGCAAGTATTCGATTCTGTCCAGCGCCTGATCGTGCTCTCCTATCATTGTGTAGATTTGCGCAAGATCTCTGACAAAGACGGGACCCATGAACACGTCCTGGGAAACAGGGAGCATCTCGGTGGCTAGTTTTCCTTCCCGAATGGCATCTTCTTTCCGGCCGAGTCCTGCATAAGCGATTCCGAGTGCAGAATGTACCGCAGGATTGCTGCCTCTTTCTTGAAGTTGCTGTTCCAGAAAGGCGCGGGCTCGATTCCAGTAATCCGCTGCTTCTCGATCGTGATGCATCCAACGATGGACTTGAGCCTGTAATGACAGCTTGGGCTGATATCGACTCTCTTCCTGAAACACCTCCACAGGTATCGATTCCAGACGCTCCAATGCCTTTTCATAACTCCGCTCAAAGATTTCCTGCGATACCCAAAACTTGTGATAAAAAGCAGGCTCTTTTTGCGGCATTTTTTGCAAGGTTGCGCGCGCAGCGACTAAATCACCTTTCCATAAGAGGATATTTGTCGCTCTAATTCCGTATCCATAGACCTGCTCCGGACTTAACTTCACGGAGCGATCGTAGGAAGCTTCTGCCTCACTATATCTGCGTAAACGGGTCAATACAGAACCTATCTCATTCGGAAGGTCCGCGCTGCGTGGATCTAATTCAAATGCGGTCTTCAGATTGCGAAGAGATTCATCGAATTTCCCTTGCCGTCTCTGAACATACGCGATTCCTGAGAATGCCTCCTCCTCATTTGGGGATGCCTTAATAGCAACCGAAAAAGCTTCCAACGCCTTTGCATACTCGCGCATACCGTGATAGTGGAAGAATCCAAGAGCGATCTGCCCTGCAGGAAGGTCCGGGTTCAGTTGCAGCGCGCGATCTACGGCCTTTTCCGCAAGTTTCAATCGCTCCGGACTGGAATCGTAACCTTCATGAAAAAGCTGTAGATGCGCTCTGGCAAGTTGAGCATATGCGAGCGCGAATGCCGGATCCAGCTCCACCGCCTTCTGATAGTTTTGAATCTGTGTCAAGAAGGTCTTTTCATCGTATCCGGGATTGTGTAACGCTTCATTTCCGCGAAGATACGCTTGATAGGCTTCCAGATTTTTTGTGGGAGCGGAATTCAAAGTCTTCTGCTGTGATTCTCCCAGCGTAATCCCTAACTGTGTAATTACGCCCTCTGCGATCCGGGATTGAACTTCAAATACGTCATTGATGACATGATCATAGATATCGCTCCAAACCTGTGTATCGTCGGCAACACGGATCAGTTGGGGAGTGACACGAACGCGTTTGACCCCGCCAGCGCGGTTCCAGCGAATCGTGCCTTCTAACAGATATTCGACACCCAGCTCCTGACCGATCTGTTTTGTATTCTTGCCGGTCTTTTGATACTGAGCTGCGCTGCTGCGCGAGATCACACCCAGATCCTGTACAGTTGCCAGCCGGCTTGTGATTTCATCCGTCATCCCCTCTGCAAAATATTGTTCGTCTGACTGACCAAGGTTCTGGAAAGGCAGAACAGCGATCATTTTTCGTTTGACCGCCGTCGTAGATTCGCTGCGTTCTGCTTCCTTTCCCGATCGATTCTGATTGAAAAGTAGCAAACTGATTGCACCGATCAACAGTAAGGTTCCAAGAATTGCTGCAGGCAACCGCCACGTTCTTCCTGGAGATGAAGAGGTGACACGCGATTGCGTTACACCCGATTCAGTATCGCGTTTCAAATTCTTCAAATCGATGAAGAGCTCATGAGCCGACTGATACCGGCGTTCCGGATCTTTTTCCAGACATTTGCGAATGATGTGTTCCAGCTCAGACGGACAGGCGTAGTTGTACCGTGCCACGGCATCTGGCGCGCTGTTGACGATTCGATTGATCGTGTCCGTTGTAGATTCAGCTGCAAACGGTAGACGTCCGGTTGTCATCTGATAAAGCACAACACCAAGCGAGAACAGATCGGATCGATGATCCACTCCCTTTCCCAATGCCTGCTCGGGACTCATGTATTGAACTGTGCCCAGAACCAACCCGGGTTCTGTGCCGGTCTTCGTTCCGAGCTTGCTGAAATCGCTCTGCGAAGACGAGGACGGCAGGATCATCTTGGCAAGACCAAAATCAAGAATTTTTACCTGGCCTTTATGCGTGATCATGATGTTGGAAGGCTTCACATCCCGGTGGATCACACCTTTTGAATGCGCTTCCTCCATTGCATCTGCAATTTGCACGGCAAGATCCAGAATTGTGCGAACTTCGATCGGGTTGCCGTGGATCCGTGTTTCGAGAGTTTCTCCCTCCACATGTTCCATGACAATAAACGGAATGCCGTCCGCCTCACCGAGATCGTAGATGCCGGCAACGCCCGGGTGTTTGAGTGCCGATGCTGCTTTTGCCTCCTGTACAAATCGTCGCAAGCGCACGGGATCGGAGGCTACTTCCCCTGGCAAGAGTTTAATCGCGACAGTTCGTCCAAGATTTGTATCCTCAGCGAGATACACTTCGCCCATTCCGCCGGAACCCAGTTTCCTAAGAATCTGATAATGAGAGATGCTCTGCGGAACCATAGATTTAATATGGTAACACCAAAGAGGAATGTTGTAGGCGGGAGAAAATACTCGCAAATTTGAAACGCGGGGATCGCAGAGATGTAAGAAGGCAAAATGACATGGAAGACAGTTCTTGGATTCTGCGCACTCGCCTTTTGTTTTTCTATTTTCGCACCACCGTTCCGAAATACTTTGGCCGTTTTCTCGCAAGCCTTTAATCAGAAGAAAAGTGGTCCGGTCAAAAAGGGATGGGCCGGCGCGGTTCGGATCAGGTGGTAGTTCGTAGGGGCGATGCATTTGCCGTGTGAAGCAGACCGATCACCAACGCACTGCGTTTCCTGGAAAGCAATTTTGGATCGTTCTAAATGCACGCAAATGCATCGTCCGATCTTGACGGGCTGAGCATTTTCAACCGCGAATGAAATCTTGCACGAAGGACGACCATCCCCGATTGTAGCCGGAACGACACAACAATGGAAAATGCTCATCCCCTACAATGACCTGGGAACTTTTCTTGATTTGAAACGTATATTGTGACATCTTTTCGTGTCTTTCATTTCAGGAGGTTTGTAGATGAGCTTCAAAGTTCGACTGTTTCATCCGATCCTTTTAGTGTTCCTGGCATTGTGCGGCCTGACGCCGGCTGCTTCTCAAGGTAGCGGAATCGATACTAAGGCGATGGACACAAGCGTCGACGCATGTAAGAACTTTTACCAGTTTACAAACGGCAAGTGGCTGGCCGGCAATCCGATTCCCGCCGATCGTTCCTCCTGGGGCGCAGGCAGTCAGGTATACGAAAACAACCTGATCGTTCTCCATCAGATCCTCGATGAGGTATCCAAAGACAGCGGTGCTGCGAAAGGAAGTATTCGACAAAAGGTCGGCGCCCTTTATAGTCTGGGGATGGACGAAGCAAAGATCGAAGCGGAGGATTTGAAATCTCTGGAACCGGAATTTCAGCGGATCGCGAATATCAAAGATCCAGCCGCACTGGTGGACACTATTGCGTATCTTCACACTACGAACACCTTCCCTGCTTTTGCCATGTTTGTAGAGCAGGATTTCAAAGACAGTACACGGTATATCGCCTGGCTGTATCAGGGCGGACTGGGATTGCCCGATCGGGATTACTACTTCAGCGAAGATCCGAAGATGACGGAGATCCGCAAGGAATATGTCCTCCACATTGCGAAGATGCTGCAGTTTCTAGGCGACTCCGAACAGGATGCGGCGAAAAAAGCAAAAACAATCATGGACATGGAAACGCGATTGGCAAAGGCATCTATGACTGTGGTCGAACAACGAGATCCCAGCGCCATTTACCATAAGATGACCTTGTCCGATTTGCAGAAAGTCGCTCCCGAGATCGATTGGAAACGTTACTTCACAGCGATCGGACTTACGGATCCGGGTGAGATGAATGTTGCGCAGCCGGAATTTTTCAAAGAGCTCAACAACATGGTGACCTCCGTTCCGATGAATGACTGGCATGACTATTTGAAATGGCAACTAATTCATGATGCTGCGCCGCTTCTCAGCTCGCGTTTCGTAAACGAAGATTTCAGGTTTAACAGCGGCGTGATTCGTGGAACCAAGGAATTGCGTCCGCGCTGGAAGCGGGTATTGGAAACTACGGATCAGCTTTTAGGAGAAGCGCTGGGGCAACGGTATGTAGAACGCGCATTTCCACCCGAAGCAAAAGCGCGCGCACTCGTGATGGTTCAGAATCTAAAGGCGGCACTCGGTGATCGTCTGGCAACACTCGACTGGGTCAGTGAAGAGACACGCAAACAGGGATTGCGAAAACTAAACGCGATCGCGATCAAAGTCGGTTATCCGGACAAATGGCGCGATTATTCCAGCCTGCCGCTCGATCAGGATAGCTACGTGAGAAATGTTGCGCAGGCCTCGCAGTTTGAATTTCGACGCAAACTCGGCCAGATCGGTAAACCGATCGATCGCGGCGAATGGGGCATGACTCCACCTACCGTGAACGCCTATTACAATCCCACTATGAACGAAATTGTATTTCCCGCAGGAATCCTCCAGCCACCCTTCTTTGATGCAAACGCGGACGATGAATCCAACTATGGTGGAATCGGGACTGTGATCGGTCATGAGCTCACACATGGTTTTGACGATCAAGGAAGGCAATTTGACGCAGAGGGAAACTTGAAGAACTGGTGGACTGCGGAGGATGAGAAGATGTTTAACTCGCGTGCCGCAATCATCGAAAAACAGTACAACGCCTACCAGGCAATCGACAACACACACGTGAACGGCAAACTGACACTTGGTGAAAACATTGCCGATATCGGCGGTCTCAAAATCGGGTACCTTGCTTTTCTAAAGGCGATGCAGGGCAAATCGACGGAAGAGAAAATCAACGGCTATACACCGCTGCAAAGATTCTTCATCTCGTACGGCCAAATCTGGCGACGCAATACGCGTCCCGAAGCCGTTCGCCTGATGATCGCTACCGATCCACATTCGCCTCCACAGTTCCGGGTGCTCGGTCCGCTTGCAAACATGCCCGAATTCTCAAAAGCCTTTGCATGCAAAGATTCGATGGCGTCCGGTTCGTCAGGAGCATCCACACAAATCTGGTGATCGTAGGGGCTGTGCATTTGCAGCCTTCGTAGGGGCGATGCATTTGCCGTGTGAAGCAGACCGATCATCAATGCACTGCGTTTCCTGGAAAGCAATTTTGGATCGTTCTAAGTGCACGCAAATGCACCGCCCGATTTTGACGGGCTGAGCATTTTCATTCGCGAACAAGATCTACACTTAAAGGACCTCTTCCCAATCAATTTCAGATCAGCACTACAATGGAAAATGCTCAGCCACTACATGGGCTACATGGTCGTTTTTGGAACATCGTTAGAATTGATATCTACG
>Ga0184626_10000701_pt1 | contig 10848 bp, 7 predicted proteins | sample PLM3_60_b1_FD_133142 | JGI IMG/M metagenome (GOLD analysis project Ga0184626, IMG submission 133142) | Groundwater sediment microbial communities from an aquifer in East River, Colorado, USA - PLM3_60_b1 | ecosystem: Environmental > Terrestrial > Soil > Riparian zone | place: USA: East River... | reverse complement strand
TTTATCCACCATTACTAACCGGCAAACTTACTTGCCATCCCCGAGCCAGATCACGCAACAGCAATGTGGTCCCGGTTGGGAGCTTGAACTACAGCCGCGTCAACGCCATCAACACCGAACTGACACTTCCGAAGTTACCCGCTAAACGGACATATCGTAGAGACGACAGAAACGACGCGATTGACCCAAAGCGGTCCTTCGGATCGATCCGAAAAGGCAAGCACCTACCCGGTTCCGAAGGCGATCCACCGCCCACCGCCGGGCGCGATATGGTAGTCTTTCCGCTGGTGGAGCGAGGTAGCCTTAGATGAGGCGGCATCACTCTCACACGCTCCGGAGCTGTTAATGCGTTAAGGAGGAGAAATGCCAAAGATCAACAATATCGTTCTTGTCCACGGAGGCTTCGTGGACGGCGCCGGCTGGAGGGGTGTCTATGACATCCTGAAGAAGGACGGCTTTAACGTCAGCATCGTGCAGAATCCGACAATCTCGCTGGCGGGAGATGTGAGCGCTACCATGTTGATAATCGCTTCCCAACCGGGGCCCGTGATCCTGGTCGGGCACTCCTACGGCGGGGTTGTCATCACAGAGGCGGGGACTGACCCGAAGGTTGCCGGATTGGTGTACATAACCGCCTTCGCCCCGGACAAGGGCGAGTCAGTCAATACCCTGATCGCCAATCCGCCGCCCGGCGCGCCTGTGCCGCCGATTTTGCCACCCAAGGACGGCTACCTATTTCTTGACAAGGTCAAATTCCCGGACTCCTTCGCCGGCGACGTCGATCCGAAGACCGCCGTTTTCATGGCCGACTCCCAGGTACCGTGGGGCGTCGACGCCCTTGGCGGCACGGTCACAGAGCCGGCTTGGAAATCTAAGCCTAGCTGGTATCTCCAAGTCCGCGATGACAAGATGATTCCTTATCCCGCACAGCAATTCATGGCGAAACGGGCCGGTGCCACCGTTGTTGAGGTGCCTGGCAGCCACGCTATCTATGTCTCCAACCCCAATGCCGTCGCCGCACTGATCGAACAGGCCGCCAGCGGTGTGAAATAGCCTTGCCCGGAGCCGCGCACCGATGCGGCTTCGCAGCCGTGAGTGCACCGCGTCTCACAAGCAAGGCGCGGTGACAGCTCAGTCTCCGTCCAGTTCGGCGGCTGCGACGGCAAGATTTCCAACTGCCTGCGTGTTGTGGCGGGATGGAATTACCATGGTGCGGCTCTATCGTCCTTGCGCTGAGATTTTGAACGGACAATGGAAATTTCCGGAGGCGCAGCCGGCCGAGACAACCGGCGCCGTATGTTCCTGGCCGAGTGGTCGCACCGACGCGGCAATATGGCAGCGACCTGCAATGCTATTTGTACTTTTCCGCCTCGGCATATGCCTGCACGATGCCGGGGGATTCGTCGCAGCGCACCTTCGGCAGCCCATCGGGTATGGAAAGCCAGGGAACGTGACTTTCGACACCCAGATGCCATTCGGGCGGGAACTCAAAACCTTTGTCGAGGCTGCCGGCAAAGATGAAGATCCAGTCGGTCCAGCGGCGCGCCACGGGCTTATAGGTAAGACTGGACCCGCAGCGCCGACAGAAGCCGCGCTCGGCGATTGTCGAGGAACGATAATAGGTCGGCTCGCCCTTGGTGAAGCGCACACCGTCCTTGGGGAAGGTCGCGCCCACGATGACAGGGGCGCCGGAAAAGCGTTGGCACATCTTGCAATGGCAGTAACCGCTGTCGATGGCTGGTTTGACAATTTCATAGCGGACGTCACCGCACAGGCAGCCGCCGCTTGCTCGTATAGCGGCGCTGTCGACAGCATCCAGGAAAGGCCTGCTCCTAACCTGGCGGGATTTGCTCATCACCCGCGCAAAATCACCATAGACATGGACCGGCTTAGGGATGTTCTTGACCTGCTGGATGCCGAGATCGATGAAGCGATGGTCGACCTTACCCTCGATCTGCTCGAACACCGTTCCGGAGACACAGATGCCGCCAGGCTCGGCCATCTCCTGCAGGCGCGCCGCCACATTGACGCCGTTGCCGTAGATGTCGTCGGCCTCGATGATGACGTCGCCGAGCTCGACCCCAACGCGCAGCATGATGCGCGAGCCCATTGCCGAAGACATCTTGTCCTGAACGGCGGTGGCGCATTGGACAGCTTCCACCACGGAGGGAAACTCCACCAGCGCACCGTCACCCATGAGCTTGACGATGCGACCGCCATGGCGGGCGACCTCTGGATCAAAGACCTCTTTGCGATGGGCCTTCACGGCCTCGAGCGTGCCCGCCTCGTCCTCCGACATAAGCCGGGAGTAGCCGACGATATCGGCGGCCAATATCGCAGCAAGTCGGCGTACCACCCCTTTTCTCCTCAAAGGGCAGATTAGTCGCCAACGGCCGGAGAATCTATATTCTTTCTGAGCCGATCATATGATCGGTTCTGGCACAATTCCGCCTTCAGAACTTCTGTAAACAATAGCTCCTTAAGGCAGTTTTCCGGCCCTCGCGCTGTGAATGCTTGACGGCCGATTGGTGCTATCAGCTGCTGCGCTGTCGACGCCGTGAACGTCAGCCTGTTCTCGATGAACACTGTGACGTGATGTGTTCGGGCGTGTGGACCGTTCGTTGATCTGATTGCCGACACGGTGATACGGTGGAGCCGTCCGCGGGGGGACGAACGCGCTACCACATAGCTTCATCCGACGGTTCGGCGGGGTTCATGTCACGAGCCGCCATTTGACCTGGAAGGAGGGCCCATGAGCGAAGCAATCCGGAAGGCGGCGGATACTGTCCTGAAATACACGACCGAGCGCCTAGGCGGCACGCCGGGCGTGGTGGCGATGGTGACCGACCGTACAAACAATCTTTACGAAGGCGCTGCCGGCAAGCGCGACCTGGGCAAGACCCAGCCGATGACCACCGACTCGGTGTTCGCGATTTTCTCGACCACCAAGGCGCTGGCGGGTACCTGCGCCATGCAACTGATCGAGGAAGGCAAGATCGGACTTGGTGACGCCGCGAAGAAATACGTGCCGGAGATCGCAGAGCTTCAGGTGCTCGCGGGCTTCGATGACGCGGGACAGCCGAAGACGCGCCCGCCCAAGCGCGACATAACGATCAACGACCTGCTGCTGCACACTTCTGGTCTGTGCTACGAGTTCTTCAGCGCTGACGACCTGAAATACCGCACCGCCAAGAGCATCCCGACCGTCGTCAGCTGCACCTTCCCATCTATCCGCACCGTTCTGTTGCACGACCCCGGCGAGCGCTGGACCTATGGCGTCAACATCGACTGGCTCGGGCGCATCGTCGAGCAGCAGCGCGGAAAGCGCCTGGGCGAGGTGATGAAGGAACGGATCTTCGAGCCGCTGGGGATGAAGGATATCGCCTTTGCCATGACCGACTCGATGAAGGCGCGTCGGGTGACAATTCATGACCGCGCCGCCGACGGCAAGTTGACGCCGCTACCCGACCTAATGTTGCCGCAGCCGCCGGAGATGGATTGTGGTGGGCATGGCCTCTACGCCACGGTCGGCGAGTACATGAAGTTCATCCGCATGATACTGAACGACGGCGCTGGTCCGAATGGCCGCGTCCTTAAGGCTGAAACTGTGACGCAGATGGCAAATGACAGTCTTGGCAAACTCAGCAGTACCGGCTGGGTCACCTCCATCCCGTCATTGTCCAACGAGGGCGAATTTTTCCCCGGGGTGGCCAAGGGTTGGGCTTACACCTTCATGGTCAACCGCGAGGACACCCCCTCAGGCCGGCCGGCGGGATCGCTGATGTGGGCGGGCCTGGCGAACCTGTTCTTCTGGATCGACCGCAAGAACGGCATTGGAGGCTACTGGGCGTCGCAGATCCTACCGTTCCAGGACATCGCATCTTATCCGGGATTCGTCGATTTCGAGACGGCGGTGTACCGGAACTTCAGGCGATAAAGATCTGCCGACGTCGGCTTACGGCACGACCCGGATTCAGCCTGACATCCACCCGGGGTCCGCAAAGTGCCGCAAAGCGGATGTGAACCAAGCCGACTTAATCTCGATTTATGAGTGCACGCCCTAGTCGACCGGTGCCGGAAAAAGGGGACTTCAATCATACATTGAGCAAGACTCGCCCCTTTCAGTCGGGACACCGCCAAAGGTAACCGCAGCCACTAGCGCGCGGCGGCTGAAGGCTCTCGTTTCTTTGCGCTCGACCGCGAACAGGTTCGCGATAACGCGCGGCGCTGTCCGGCAAGTCCTCAGCGCCTTGGGATCACCTGTGACACAGTTGTGTCATGGGCCGCCAGCCCACCCTCCTACCCGATTGCCGCCGGACCGCTAAATGGCTAATCTGGCCACCGGAACCAGAGTCTATGGGGAGTGTTCCGTCTCAGGGGTAGACCCCCATATCAACAGGATCGAGGAGGTCTAAGATGAATATGCGGATTTTGACATTGGCGATTGCCGGCGGTGCTTTGCTCCTTGCCGCCCCGCTCGCTTCTGTCGCGGTTGCGGCGAACATGGTTGACGGCAACAAGTGCCAGCTGCTCAAGCAGGACCTGAAATGGGATCTGATGCTGATCGGCGAGGCCTCACCCAAATACGCCACCGGCAACGCGGCGCTCGAAGAGGCAGAGGCGGCCCATGAGAAGGGCCAGCAGGCGGAATGCGTCGCCGCGTCGATCAAGGGCATCGAGTCGCTGGACCTTCCGGTGAATGAGTACCCGGCATAAGCGCCCGTTGACAGCCCGCCGTTCCTGACGGCGCGGCTTTGGGATTAGGGACATTCCGCCCCTTCATTTGAGGGGCGGAATGTCCCTTTTCTTTTTGCCTTTCGCCCTATTGCGCCGCCGACAGCGCTTGTTCTCGGCCGGTCGCTCCAAACACCTCCGCGAACGCGCTTTTGAGCGCCATGTCCAGTTCGACCATGGTGGCCAGGATGCCGAGGTCGTGCAGGGAGGTGACGCCGAAGCGCGAGTCCAGGCCCGGGGCGATGCCGCAGGGGACGATGCCCTGGAAATGGGAGAGGTCGGGGTCGAGATTGACGGCGATGCCGTGGAAGGCGATCCAGCGGCGCACGCGTACGCCGATGGCGGCGATCTTGTCCTCGCGCCCGCCGTCCCGCTGGACCCAGATACCGATCCGGCCAGGCAGCCGCTCGCCCCGGACGTTGAATCGCGCCAGCGCGCGGATGATCCATTCTTCGAGGTCGTGAACATAGCGCCGGAGGTCCGAGCCGCGCGGCCGCAGGTCGAGCATGGCGTAGGCCACCCGCTGGCCGGGGCCGTGATAGGTGTACTGTCCGCCCCGGCCGGTGCGGTATACCGGAAAGCGGCCGGGCTGCAGCAGGTCGGTTTCCCGGGCGCTGGTGCCCGCCGTATAGAGGGGCGGGTGCTCCAGCAGCCAGACCCGATCGCCGGCCTTGCCCGCCTGCATGGCCGCCACATGGGCCTCCATGGCCGCCACCGCCTCCGGGTAGCCCACGGGCGCCTCGCTGATCAGCCATTCCACCATTGGGATCAATCCTTTGCGACGCCCCTGGAGCCTGCCGGGCGCGGCTTGCTTAGGGCCGGTTGTTTTGGTATTCCCGACGGCGCCTGAAGGCAAGCTTGACGCTTTCCGGTCCGGATGCGGTCGTGGCGGAATTGGTAGACGCGCTGCCTTGAGGTGGCAGTGGCAGAAATGCCTTGGAAGTTCGAGTCTTCTCGACCGCACCATCCCCCTTTCCTCGCTGATCGGCCATACGAGCCCGCTGCTTTTGGTCCAGAGCAGCAGAGATTCAAACCGCCCCCCCTTGAGGGGGCGGTCGGATGCAACGCGAGATGATCCGGGTGGGGGGTCTGGCTCGGTATCGACAACACCAAACGGCTTTGCCTCCGTTTTCGCCGATTGCGTCCGGCTTTGAGACACCCCCCTCCTGACTCATCTCGCTGGCGCTCGATGAGCCATCCTCCCCCTCAAGGGGGAGGATGGCCGTTTGATGCTCCAGGGCCATGGCACGTTAGGACACCACGGCTATAATCCGGCCGCTTCCGCCCGATTTCCCGTCTCTTCCTGATATTCAACGGGTTGCCCATGACCGACCGCCTGCGCGACAGCGCCCTGGAATATCATCGGCTGCCGCGGCCGGGGAAGATTGCGATCACGCCGACCAAGCCGCTGGCCAACCAGCGCGACCTGGCCCTGGCCTATTCGCCCGGAGTGGCCGCGGCGTGCGAGGAGATTGTCGCCGATCCCGCTACTGCCGCCCTCTATACCAGCCGGGCCAATCTGGTGGCGGTGGTCACCAATGGGACGGCGGTCCTGGGCCTGGGGGCGATCGGGCCGCTGGCCGCCAAGCCGGTGATGGAAGGCAAGGCGGTGCTGTTCAAGACCTTCGCCGGGATCGATGTGTTCGACATCGAGCTGGCGGAGCTGGACGTCGATAAGCTGGTGGACATCATCGCCGCGCTGGAGCCCAGCTTCGGCGGCATCAACCTGGAGGACATCAAGGCGCCGGAATGCTTCGAGGTGGAGCGGCGCCTGCGGGAGCGGATGAAGATCCCGGTCTTCCATGACGATCAGCACGGCACGGCCATCATCGTCGCGGCGGCGATCCGCAACGGCCTGCGCGTGGTGGGCAAGAGCCTGGAGAAGGTCAAGCTGGTCACGTCCGGCGCTGGGGCGGCGGCGCTGGCCTGCCTGGACCTGCTGGTGGCGCTCGGGCTGCCGCTGGAGAACATCATCGCCACCGACATCAAGGGCGTCGTCTACAAGGGGCGCAAGGAGCTGATGGACCCGCATAAGGACACCTACGCGCGGGATACGAAACATCGCACCCTGGGCGAAGCCATCGCCGGCGCGGATATCTTCCTGGGTCTCTCCGCGCCGAAGGTCCTGAAGCCGGAAATGGTGGCGAAGATGGCGGATCGGCCGCTGGTGTTGGCGCTGGCCAACCCGGTGCCGGAGATCATGCCGGAAGAGGTGAAGGCGGTGCGGCCCGATGCGGTGATCGCCACCGGACGGTCGGACTATCCGAACCAGGTGAACAACGTCCTGTGCTTTCCGTTCATCTTCCGCGGCGCGCTGGATGTGGGGGCGACGGCGATCAACGAGGCGATGAAGGTCGCCTGCGTTGAGGCGCTGTCGGACCTGGCGATGGCGGAAACCTCGGAGATCGTCGCCAAGGCCTATGGCGGGCAGGAGCTGCAGTTCGGCGCCGAGTATCTGATCCCGCGTCCGTTCGATCCGCGGCTGATCGTGGAGATCGCGCCGGCGGTGGCCAAGGCGGCGATGGACAGCGGCGTGGCGACGCGGCCGATCGCCGATCTGGACGCCTATCGCGACCGGCTCAGCCAGTTCGTGTTCCGCTCCGGCCTGCTGATGAAGCCGATGTTCGAGCAGGCGCGGGGCGATCCGCGGCGGCTGGTCTATGCCGAAGGCGAGGATGAGCGGGTGCTGCGCGCGGTGCAGGCGGTGATCGACGAAGGCTTGGCAAAGCCCATCGTCATCGGCCGTCCCAGCGTGATCGAGCAGCGGCTGGCGCGGCTCGGCCTGCGCCTCAAGCTGCAAATGGACCTGGAGGTCGTCGACCCCGACGACGATCCGCGCTTTGCCGATTACTGGCGGCTCTATCACGGCCTGATGGAGCGCAAGGGCGTGACGCCGGACCTGGCGCGCAACATCGTGCGCACGCGCAATACCGTGATCGCCGCCCTGATGGTCCGCCGCGGCGAGGCGGAGGCGATGATCTGCGGCACCAGCGGCTCGTTCGACGAGCATCTGAAACATGTGCTTGATGTGATCGGCCTGCGGCGCGGCGTGCGCCAGGCCTCGGCGCTCACGGCGGTCATCCTGCCCAAGGGCACGTTCTTCATTTGCGATACCCATGTAATGCCCGAGCCCAGCATCGAGCAGATCGTCGACATGACCTTGCTGGCCACCGAGGCGATGCAGCGCTTCGGCATCGAGCCGCGGGTGGCGCTGCTGTCCCATTCCAATTTCGGCTCGGCCGACACGCCCGGCGCCCGCAAGATGCAGGCGGCGCTGGCGCTGATCCGAGCCAATGCGCCGGAGCTGGAGGTGGAAGGCGAGATGAACGCGCAGCTCGCCCTGTCGGAAGAGCTGCGGCTGCGGCTGTTCCCGAACTCACGGCTGAAGGGGCAGCCGAACCTGCTGGTCATGCCGTCGCTGGATGCGGCGAACATCGCGGTGGAGCTGCTGCGTTCCGCCGGCGAGGGGCCGCAGGTGGGGCCGATGCTGATCGGCGCCGCCAAGCCGGCCCATGTGCTGACGCCCACGGTGACCGTGCGCGGCATCGTCAATATAAGCGCCGTCGCCGTGGTGGAAGCCCAAGCTGCGAATCGGCCGCGCCCGTGAGCCATGGCGAATCTGGAGCATAGCGAAGAGGAGCTTGAGGACGCCGAGGCCGAAGCCGGCTATGGCGTGACGGCGGAGCTGGTCCAGACCGTGCGCGGTCTCCTGGAAAGCGGCCAGACGGAAAGCCTGCGCACGGTCATCGCCGAACTCCATGCCGCCGACGTCGCCGACCTGCTGGAGCAGCTCGACGGCGATGACCGCGAGAAATTCATCGAGGCGACGCGGCAGGATATCGAAGCGGAGACGCTGACCTATCTGGACGAGGATGTCCGCGACGATGTCGTGGAGATGCTCGGCGCCAAGGAAGTGGCCCAGGCCTTCACGGAGCTCGAGACCGACGACGCGGTCGACATCCTCGAGGACCTGGACGAGGAGGCGAAGCAGGAAATCCTGGCGGCGGTGCCGGCGGCGGAACGCGCCATCCTCGAAGAGGGCCTGACCTATCCGGAGGACAGCGCCGGCCGCCTGATGCAGCGCGACCTGGTGGCGGTGCCGTCTTACTGGACGGTGGGCGAGACCATCGACTTCCTGCGCGCCAGCGATCACCTGCCCGACGATTTCTACGATCTCTTCATCGTCGATCCCCGGCACAAGCCGATCGGCAAGGTGCCGCTGTCCCGGGCCATGCGCAACAAGCGCAGCGCGAAGCTGACGGACATCATGGAGACGGAGCTGCGGCCGGTGCGCGTCGACATGGACCAGGAAGAGGTCGCCTATATGTTCCGGCAATATGCGCTGGTGTCGACGCCGGTGGTGGACGACGCCGAGCGTCTCGTGGGCGTGATCACCGTGGACGACGTGGTGCATGTCATTGAGGAAGAGACCGAAGAAGACCTGATGAGCCTGAGCGGCGTCGGCGAGAGCGACTTCCACGCCTCGACCCTGGAGACCGCCTGGCGGCGGCTGCGCTGGCTGTTCGTGACGCTGATCAACACCATCATCGCGGCGACGGTGATCTCGCAGTTCGATGCGACCATCGAGCAAATCGTGGCGCTGGCCGTGCTGATGCCGATCGTCGCCGCCATGGGCGGCAATGCGGGCATGCAGGTGGTCACGGTCACCGTGCGCGCGCTGGCGACACGCGATCTCTCGCCCGGCAGCAACATCGTCCGCGCGGTCGGCAAGGAAGTGATGGTCAACGCGCTCAACGCCGTGATCTTTGCCGTGGTCATGGGCCTGCTGGCGGCACTGTGGTTCAACAGCCAGAAGCTGGGGCTGGTGCTGGCGGCGGCGATGGTCTTCAACATGGCCTGGGCAGGGCTGGCGGGGACGATCATCCCCATCGTGCTGCACCGGCTGGAGTTGGACCCAGCGGTCAGTGCGGGCCCGTTCCTGACGACCACCACGGACGTGCTCGGATTCTTCTCGTTCCTGGGCCTGGCGACGCTGTTTTTGTTGTAGAGCAATTCTCATCAGATTGAACCACTCTAATTTGCTTTCCCCGCGAAAGCGGGGACCCAGGAGTTGCAGAGCGCCCTTCATCCTCTGGGCCCCCGCTTTCGCGGGGGAAGCAATCCAAGGGTAAAGTATTTCGAGCCAACCGGATTCTGTTATTCTGCGGCAAAGGAGGCGCCTATGCCCGCCAACCGCTATCCCGGACTGAATTTCGATCTCGGCGAGACGGCCGATGCGTTGCGCGACACGGTGGCGGATTTCGCCGCCGCGGAGATCGCGCCGCGCGCCGCCGAGGTGGACCGCAGCAACAACTTCCCCGCGGACCTCTGGCGCAAGTTCGGCGATCTCGGCGTGCTCGGCATCACCGTCGAAGAGGAGTTCGGCGGCGCCGGCATGGGTTATCTGGAACATGCCATCGCCATGGAGGAGATCAGCCGCGCCTCGGCCTCGGTCGGGCTGTCCTACGGCGCGCATTCGAACCTTTGCGTCAACCAGATCCGCCGCAACGGCAAGGCCGAGCAGAAGAAGAAGTACCTGCCGAAGCTGATCTCCGGCGAGCATGTGGGCGCGCTGGCGATGAGCGAGACGGGCGCGGGCTCCGACGTGGTGGGCATGAAGACCCGCGCCGAGAAGAAAGGCGACCGCTACATCCTCAACGGCACCAAGATGTGGATCACCAATGGTCCCGACGCCAGCGTGCTGGTGGTCTACGCCAAGACCGATCCGGAGGCCGGCTCCAAGGGCATCACCGCCTTCCTGATCGAGAAGGAGATGAAGGGATTTTCCACCGCGCAGAAGCTGGACAAGCTGGGCATGCGCGGCTCCAACACCTGCGAGCTGGTGTTCCAGGATTGCGAAGTACCGGTGGAGAACGTGCTGGGGGATGTCGGCAAGGGCGCGCGCGTGCTGATGAGCGGCCTCGACTATGAGCGCGCCATCCTCGCCGCCGGTCCGCTGGGCATCATGCAGGCCTGCATGGATACGGTCATTCCCTATGTCCATGAGCGCAAGCAGTTCGGCAAGGCGATCGGCGAGTTCCAGATGATGCAGGGCAAGATCGCCGACATGTACACGGTGATGAACGCCGCCAAATCCTATGTCTACACCGTGGC
>Ga0184626_10000700_pt1 | contig 10852 bp, 8 predicted proteins | sample PLM3_60_b1_FD_133142 | JGI IMG/M metagenome (GOLD analysis project Ga0184626, IMG submission 133142) | Groundwater sediment microbial communities from an aquifer in East River, Colorado, USA - PLM3_60_b1 | ecosystem: Environmental > Terrestrial > Soil > Riparian zone | place: USA: East River... | reverse complement strand
GATCGGTGGTCGGACCCATCGCGTCTCCGCGAGCGTCGGGCTCGCCGTGGGACACGCCGGCCTCGACGCCGAGTCGCTCGTCCGCCGCGCCGACCTCGCGATGTACCGCGCCAAGGCAATGGGACGCGAACGCATTGAGATCTTTGATGCCTCCGTCCACATGCAGGCACCGCATCTTGCATTGGAAAAATCATTGCGTACAGCGCTCGAGCAAAATGAGCTGTTGTTACATTATCAGCCGAGTGTTTCCCTGGAAGATGGACGAGTAGTAGGAGCGGAAGTTCTTCTTCGATGGAATCAGCCGGAACGTGGCATCGTGCATCCGGATGAATTCATCCCTGTGGCGGAAGACACGGGAATGATTTCGCCCATCGGCGAGTGGGTCTTGCGCATCGCCTGCACTCAAAACGTGATCTGGCAACAGCTTGGACTACCGCCGGTATTCTTTTCACTCAACCTGTCGATTCGTCAGTTGGAAATGTTGGGATTCGTCGAGCTTGTTGCAAGGATTCTGCAGGAAACCGGTATGGATCCTTCTTTGCTGCAATTTGAACTTTCTGAACGACTCGCCATGGAACGTATGGAAAAACTTGTAGCTCCACTGGCTGAATTAAAAGCAATGGGGATTCGTATTTCCATCGATAATTTTGGCACGGGATTCTCTTCTCTTGGTCACTTGAAACGCTTCCACATAGATACCTTAAAAATCGACAGGTCCTTTGTAAGAGATCTGGGCACGCACCCCAAAAATGACGCTTTCGCAACAGCAGTCATTGCTCTCGCGCATAGCCTGAAAATGAAAGTTGTTGCAGAAGGAGTGGAGACAGAAGAACAACTGGCTTTCTTGCTCTGGCATCACTGCGATGAAATACAGGGCTATCTATTCAGTCACCCGCTCACCGTCGAAGATCTTACCCGCCTGCTCGAAGAGAAGCGAAAACTCAAACTCAAGTAAAATCCTTTGTTGGGGCTGTGCATTTGCAAGCCGATCCGTAGTCATCACACAGTGGTGATGCTCGAAAAGCAAATTTTGGATCACAAAGTGCGAGCAAAATGCACAGCCCGTTTCAGTAGGGCATGGATTCACTTCGCGTGACGGGCTGAGCATTTTCTGCAACCACCGAAATCAACCAAACAGGGAGTTAGATGCCGATAACAAGGAATGATGAAACAACTGGTGGAAAATGCTCAGCCCCTACCAGCTCCGCAATCCGCAATCCGAAATCCGCATTCCTCAATCAGGTGAGCCAGACTTTTTTCAGCCGAACCACAGGATGGGTGAAATGGGGAACACAGCCTTGAACTGAATCCTGGTGCAAAACCAGTGCGCGCGTATGATACAGGCAAATACAGGGAGATTCCTGCATGAAGATTCTTTCAGCGCGTTGATATAGCCGCACCCGCTCCTGAATATCCGCGAGACAGCGCGCTTCTTCCACCAAGCGGTCGAATTCTGCGTTCTTAAAACCAAGGCGGAACACGGGATTGTGCGAGTGAAATGTGACATACAGAAAATTGTCCGGATCCGGATAATCAGCCACCCAACGTGTCATTCGCATGGGCACGAGACCCCGTTCAATCGCTTTTTGATTCGAGTCCACATCCATTTCCCGGATCTCAAGATCGAGTCCGACATCCAGCAAGTTTTCCCGGACAACTGAAAGGACCGCCCGGTTGGAAGCCCCTTCCGTGTGCCAGACTTCAATTCGTGTGCCTTCGGAAACACCTGCCTGGCGCAGCAGCGAACGGGACCGCACCGGATCAAACAAATAGCCCGTTGCAGATGGATCGTGCGCAGGCAATCCGGGGGGCAACAGACTGCGGGCAACCAGCGCCTGTTCCGCGCCAACGACATCACGAACAATGCGTTCACGGTCCACTGCAAAGGCGATCGCTTGACGAACCCGTACATCCTGAAGTGGCGGAATCCGGCAATTGAGCGCAAGAAAGGCTGTATACAATTGGACATTTGTTTGAAGCCGCGGACGCCACTCCGGTAAGCTCAGAAACTCATTAAGATACTGTTTCTGAAGCTCCGCCGTAAAGTGGAATTTCCCGCTTCGAACTCCGTCCGCGATTTCCGCCTCGCGCAATCCAAAGTCGGCGCTGATTTGATCCACATATGGAAACGGAGCTCCATGATATTGATCAAACCGGGAAATTTCGATCCGGTGTTCCGGTTCAAAACGGTCCAATCTGAACGGTCCCGTTCCGCAAACTTCATTTAGCGGAGTCCGGAGTTTCGCCAGATCAGAAGGCATTACATATGCGAACGGCTGTGCCATAATTCCTAGAAAAAAAGGAATCGGCACGCGCAAACGTATCTTCAACGTGTGCGGATCGATCACCGAAATTCCGGTCACTTCAGGAGCGTCCCCTCTTTGAAATTCTTCCGCGCCGGACACCATCTCAAGCACCCAGGTTCCGGGAGAATTGAGCGCTGGATGCAACACTCGTTCAAATGAATGCTTGATATCTATGGCGGTCATTTCTTTGCCATTATGGAATTTCACCCCGCGTTTGAGCCGGAATGTATAGATCATTCCGTCTTCTGAAACTTCCCATCGCTCCGCCAGACACGGCTTGATGTCCGTTCCTTCGCCGTATTCCACAAGACCTTCGTACAGGCTGTAGACCCAATCATGAATGTAGACATATCGCGAGAAAGCCGGATCGAGAGTCGAGACTCGCGCTGCCACACCCAGCCGGACACTGCCACCTGCTTTTGGCTCCGGCAACCGGAAACGCGCAAGCTCGTGATTTAAAATGAACGATTCCTGATTCAATGAAAGCACTGTGGAATTCAGAGCCCGAATTGTGGCTGTGCTGGAAAGGAGGGTGTTTCTGAGGCTTTCAACCGACCGCACAACCTGGGCGCTCGTAGTAGATTGCTCCGAAGTAGCCACGTGGATGTTCTGGATAATACTGGAAAGATGTTCCACAATGCCGCTCACCTCCTTGGCGCCGTGTGTCTGCTCTTCCATTCCCCGTTCCACATTTTGCAATAAATCGATCATCCGTTCTGCTTTCGAAGACACTTCATTGCTTGTCTGAGTTTGTTTTCGAATCACACTTGCAATCTGTTCCAGACGTTGTTTGATGATGTCAGCGGCCTGCTGCACTCCTTTTTCTGCCTGCACCTGTTGTCTGGATGATTCGGTAATAGCAGCAACCCTTTCGCGCGCTGCGGAGGTGCTTGTCAGAATATCGGAAAGCGCTTCGGAAGCTTTGCCGCTTCGCTCAAATCCCCGGGCAAGACGACTCTTTCCAGCTTCCATCAATTCGACGGCTTCTTTGATTTCAATCCGGACCCGCGAGATCAATTTTTCGATTTCCTGGACAGATGTTGCCGTACGGTTGGATAGTTTCCGAATTTCATCCGCAACAACCGCAAACCCCTTTCCATGCACTCCCGCCTGGGCAGAAAGAATGGCCGCATTTAAAGAAAGCAGATTCGTTTGATCGGAGACCTGAGTGATCACATTCAGAATGTTCCCAATCTGATCAGACCGGATTGCGAGATTCTCAATCACTGCACTGAGTTTTCCAAACGCTTCAGCAATTTCCTCCATGCCGTGTTCCACATCAGCAACCACTGCGCTGCCCGTTCTTGCAGCGATGGAAGCGCGTTCGGCAAGCGCATCCGATTCCACCGCGCGTTCTGTCACTTCGGCCGTGCGCATTTCCATATTTTGCATCGATGCATCGGTATCCCGCGTCGCATGCACAAGCATTTCGCTGGCCGTTGCAATCTCCTTCATTCCACGGACCATCTCTTCCATGGATGTTTGCGTATCCTTTGCAAACATTCCGACCTGCAGGGCGTTTCTTGTGACTTCTTCAATGCTGGCGGTAAGCTCCAGCGCGGCGCTGGAGGCTGTGATTCCAAGCTCGTTTAGACTCTCGGCGGCCGCAGCAATCCGGTGAATCGCCGAGTTGATTTCTACCATCGCAGAGGAAGCCTTTTCGGCCGCGTCGGATTGATTTTGTCCGCTCTTCAACAAAGAGCGGGACAGATCCACGATCTGGCCGGATGTGCCGCTGACGCTGTCTGCGACGTTCTTTACCTTGTCCACAATCTGGCGGAAGCGATTATTCAAAACCCTTAGACTGACAGAAAAGTCGCGTACAGTTCTGCCGGCAGACCTTTGCAACGTGCGAAAAATGTGAAGATCTCCTTCGGTCATTTCCTCCACATCCTGCTTGAGTTCTGCAACACCTCTCTTTGAACCGCTTTCCGAAAAGATGCCGGTGCCCAGAAGGAACAGGGCAACAATTGCGAACCAGAACAAACGCCACTTGAGCGATTCTTCCAACCAGGAGATCGTGAAAAAGATCGCAGCGACCAGAATTGCACGAAGGATCTCTGTCCGATGTTCTCGAACGTATTCAATCATGCTGGCGGACCCGGAACAGAACCGTAAGAAACCACTGGAAGATGGTAACGAGAAAACCACCCATGAGAAAACCCCAGATGGTTCCCGTTAAGACTCCGGGTAAAATCAGCGAGGTCACGTAAAGCAGAAGCGCGTTCAAAACAAAATAAAAGATTCCAATTGTTAGAATGAGGAGAGGAAATGAAAAGAAAACCAGAATCGGCTTCAGAATCCAATTCAACAATCCGAGCACGATACTAAACCAGCAAAGTGTGAGAAATCCGCCATGAAAATTGAAACCGGGAATCAGGATGTCTGCGCCTTTAAGCGCCACCACCGTCAGAAGCAAACGAAGCAGCAGGTTGATCATTCACTTCGAAAGTATAGCATGGGAAAATGACCAAAACTCAAGCATCAAATTCCAAACAAGGTTTGAATTTCCAAACTCCAAGCACCAAACCACGTTCGGTGATTCTACCTGCGTTTTCCCTGTTTGTTTCGTGCAGGAGTACGCTCTAGGAATTGTCCGTACGGTTGCAGCCATTCCTCCAGTTGACTCAGTGGGGCCGGATTCAATTTGTAAATATGAGACCGGCCGCTTCTGCTTTCAATCACTAGATCGGCGCTACGCAACAAACGGAGATGTCTGGAAATGGCCGGACGGCTGACTGGAAACGCTTCTGCTATCTTGCCTGCAGAACGATCTCCCTGACGAAGCAAATCCAGAATGGACCTGCGGACCGGATCGGCGACGGCGCGAAAAACATCACTCGAATGCAGTTCCTGTTGGCTAATCATTCGTTGGTTAACCTCCAAATCCCAAATCGGGATTAATATGTAACCAAACGGTTACATATTATGCCCACAGAAGAGCCGTGTAAAGGCCACGACTCTTCCGATCTGAGCTCTTACAATCTGCCGCGCAGTTGCAGAAACCTGTTCGTAGGCTGGGCAGTCAAGTCATGGTGACGCAAATGAAATGCATCGAGCAGTTTTGGGACAGACAATCTGGACTTTGTAATTTCGGCTATTTGACTTTCCTCCGACTGACTCGATGAGAACCTTGGCGGACGACGCACTCCGGTAACTGCCTCAAAACCAGATGCAAGCTTGATGAGTGTCGGCTCACTAAACGCCGTACCCATGAAACTGAGTCCGATGGGCAAACCAAATGCAAATCCTGCGGGCACGTTGATGATTGGATACCCTGCCATCGCTGCGGGGGAGGAACTCGCTCCAAGGAAGTGATCCCCATTAACAAGATCGATCGTCCAGGCTGGCGAGCCAGTCGGCGCAACGAGCGCATCCAATCTGTTTTGACGCAAAGCCTTATCGATTCCCTCTCGACGCGAAAGCTGGTGACTTCGCTTTAAGGAATCACGATAATCCTGCTGGCTGAAAATCTCAGCTTCTGCAAGCTCAAATATTTCCTGACCCTCGTTCGCATGAGCCAGATTGAATGCAATCGCATCTGCAAGCGCGGCGATCGGAACCCCTACCCTGGTGGCAAGATAAGCATTCAGATCGCGCTTGAATTCGAAAATCAAAACAACGATCTCCGAGATATCACTGAAAATGATGTCACCCGTGGGGATATCAGCCGGATCCACAATCACAGCGCCAGCATCCCGCATCGCGTTGATTGCTTCTTCGATCACCCCATCCGTTTCAGGACTGTAGCCAAAAAAGTTGCCGTTTCGTACTACACCGATCCTGGCTCCGCGCAATCCATCCGGATCCAGGAACTGTGTGTAGTTCCGGAAGAACTTGCCTGCGCTCCCTTCGGTTGCTGGATCACGCGGATCGACACCGGTTAGCTCACCTAACACCGTGGCGGCATCAGCAACCGTACGGCCGTGTGGTCCAACTGTATCCTGGCTATGCGAAATCGGAATCACACCGGCGCGGCTGGTCAATCCAACCGTTGGCTTAATCCCGACAACTCCGCAGATCGAAGATGGGCAAACGATCGATCCGTCAGTTTCCGTACCAAGTGCAACGCTGCAAAGATTCGCGGCAACGGCTGCAGCTGATCCGGAACTCGAACCACATGGCGAGCAGCTATGCTTGTAAGGATTGTGGCATTGTCCACCACGGCCGCTGAAGCCGCTTGAGGACTGAAACCCTCGGAAGTTCGCCCATTCGCTGAGGTTCGCCTTTCCAAGAATCACGGCACCCGCATCGCGCAAACGTTTGGCCACGGTTGCGTCCTGCAATGGCGGCGATCCCACCAGCGCTAGAGAGCCCGCTGAAGTAGTCATGCGGTCCGCGGTATCAATGTTGTCCTTCAAGAGAATCCGTTGGACTCGCAGTCGGGCTCCTGCTGATGGCGATTCATCATGCGGGGCTTGTTTCCCTAACACACACACCAAGTCCAATGGGTTTCTTACAAGAAATTCTGGAACGCCCAAAAAACGAAAAGCCGTATCTGCTGATCCCGGTTGGTTATCCAAAAGAAGGCGCAAGAGTTCCGGACATTCATCGTAAATCGCTGGAACAGATCCTGATCCGGAAGTAAGAATTCAATTCCTTACATTCCCGTGTCCCAGATTTTCGTTTTTTCTAGCACGAACGAAAGTTGCCATGGATCCTGACGATTTTTTTTTGAACCGCAGAATATCGAACAATTGAACTCCGAACCGCAGAAGTTAACTCCATACAACTTATGATCTTGAAGATGATCATCCATCACGTCACGCCTAAGGTCCTCACTTCTGCGGTTGGAAATTCCTTTGTTGGATATTCGGACTTCAATTCGCGGTAGTTTGTTTGACAGATGGATCCTGACAATCCTCTATCTTCAATCTTCCATCTGCAAGAAATATTTCCCTAACGTAGCGCGATTCGTTCCTGCACCGCCTCCTGATACTGGCTCTTGCTCAGCATGCCTGCTCGCCACATCAGTTTCAAGGTAAGATTCTTCCGTTTGATCAATCGCGGATTGTATCGATACGGGTTGTACACAATCGGATTTGGAATCATAGCAGTCAGAAGAGCTGACTCGGCTGGATCCATTGAAGCAGCGGGCTTTCCGAAATATCTGCGGGAAGCGGCCTCGATCCCGTAAATTCTTTCACCCCACTCGATCACATTCAGATAGATCTCCAGAAGGCGGTTTTTCTTCACACAGCGTTCGACGCGCAGAGTCAAAATCATCTCTTTCCATTTTCGTAACGGATTTCGTGAAGAAGACAGATACAAATTCTTCATCAACTGCTGTGTGATTGTGCTCGCCCCGTAAACGATTTCCTTTTCCTCCATGTTTCGCTCCATCGCCATCCGGATGGCGTAGAAGTCGATCCCAGGATGATGATAAAAATTCGGATCTTCGGTCACAACCACTGCATTCTTCAGGTGCTTGGAAATCGCTGAAAGCGGAACCCATCTCTGATCGATCTTTCGTTTCAGGTCATGCTCCTTCCATTCTTCTTTGCGATCTTCCATGAATGCTGTTGTTTTAGGATTTCGCTTGCTGAGATCACACAGATCCGGAACGAAGAAAAAACAGAGAATCGTATAGAGAGCAAGAAAGATGATTGATCCCAGTACTGTCCAGATCAGGACGCGAAAGATTCTACGCATGCGATCTATTACGTCGTGCAGGCTGGAAGCCTGCTGCCCATAATGCAGGCCGGAGGCCTGCGCTCCACAGGAGCGTTAGCGTATTCGCAGGAAATCAGAACGAAATACATTCTGGTTTCCGCTTTCATCGATCACAGAGGTCGCATTTCTGTTTCGTTCCAGGAACTGAAGTTCAAATGCCTGTTCAAAGAAGTTGTTGATAAAGACGTTATTGAAAGTGCCCGGGCCGACGTAAATTCCACAGGGAAATGCACAGGCGGAAGTTACCGGATGCTGCGATAGATAGCCGATATAGGAGGAGACGATCTGATTGTGACGGGCGCCCTGGAGGAACTCCAGCGCGCGAAATGAGCGTACGAAGCGGTTATCGCGAAACGTATTCCCAAGGCTGTCTTTTACGCGAATGCCAATCGAGAACTCCTGTTCAAACGAATTGCCGGTGATCTGATTTCCTTTGCTGTGTCCCAGTTCCAGCGGGCGATCGAGATCTTCCGAACTGCCGTCCAATTCAATCGCCACATCCATTTTCTCACACGATGACCGGTCACCATCGCCGGTAAAGCGATTCCCGTGGATCCGGGAGCTTTCCAGCCGTTCTGCAAGGATCGCCTTTTCGAAATCTTCAAAAATGCAATCTTCGATCCGGATATTGCGATTGAATCCTGTGCATTCGTTCGGCTGATTGCATCGCTTTCCTTTCAGGTAAATTCCACCTTGATGGAAACGGGAAAAACGGATATGGATCTCTTCTGTCTGTTCAAGCTGAATCGTCCCTTCGAGGAGCAAATTCTCAATCGTGATTCCCCTGGAATTCCGAATCGAAAGTATGTCCTCCGATCTTCCACTGATCCGTACCGGTTCCCCCGACTGTTCGCCACGAATCAACAACGGTGTATCGCGATCTTGAATGGTAACGGTGCGGGAAACCTCCCAGTCACCCGCTTCGATGCGGATCACGCGAAAGCCTCCCTGGATTGCTTCTTCCAGAACCGGGGTCAGATCAGGAACGCGCTGGGAGACGTGTACGATCAAACATTCGGATGGGCTGATAATAACGAGGGAGCGAGATTCGGTTTCAGCAGAGGAAAGAAGAGCAGCGAGAACGATCCAAAACATTACCAGCTTCGCTGGATTACAAAATCAAGCAGATCGAGCATGCTGGATTTAGCGTCAGAATCATCGAACACCGAAAGATCGTTTTTGGCAAGACCAGCATAGTATTTCGCTTTCTTCTCGGCATCAGGAAGAGCGTAGGATTGATTCAGGTAATGCAACAGCACTTCGCGCGGCACGGCATCATACTGTTTTTCAACCAGCGATCGCCGGATCGCGTCGACTTCTTCGTTCCCGTTAGAACGCTGCAGCAAATAAATCAGTGGAAGAGTGATTTTCCCTTCCTCCAAATCGTGACCTACAGGCTTTCCCAGCACCATCTCGGTGGACGTAAAATCCAGCAAATCATCAATCAACTGAAATGCCATTCCAAGATTCAGGCCGAAGTTTTGAAGACCGGCTTCCTTCTGCGGGGAAACTTTCCCCAAAATCGCTCCGATCTGAGTACAGCCGGAAAACAAATATGCGGTCTTGCGCCGGATCAGATTCAAATGGTCCAGCTCGGAGATATTGATATCGCCGTTTTGCTCCAGACTGATCATTTCTCCTTCCAGCATGCGAAGAGTGATATCTGAGATCAGCCTGAGAATCCGCATATTCTCGCGTGTCAGAGCAAGCGACATCGCCTTGGTATAAAGATAATCGCCCATCAGCACTGTGATGCTGTTTCCCCATTTCGAATTGAGCGATGCTCGGCCGCGTCTCTGGGTCGCTTCATCGATGATGTCATCATGAATCAACGTCGCCGTGTGGACGAACTCCATGATCGCGGCGAATAAGACGTCCTGCTCACCATGATATCCCGCAATCCGCGAGCTCAAAATCACGAGCAATGGACGGATCCGCTTCCCTCCGCTTTGAAAGATATACCGCCCCATCCTGGCAATGATCTCGATCTCGGAAGACATGTACTTCTCAATTTCAACTTCCAGGGCCTGCAGTTTTTCCTCGACATGGTTTTGCAGAGCAGGCGTGAAAATTGAAAGTTCCTGCGGAAGTTGTTTGATCATTAGTTAGACCGGTAATTTTCAAATTGCAGCGAGATACCCAGCTTCGGTTCATATTCACGAAGCAACTGTATGACTGCCTGCAGATCATCTCTACTCGGACCTGAGATTCGCACCTGATCCGATTGAATGCTTGCCTGAATTTTTTTCAATCCTTTGTCCTTGATGATTCGAATGATTTCTTTCGCCTTTTCCGACGAAATTCCTTGCTGCAGCTGAGCCGCCTGCCGCACTGTGTTTCCTGCCGCTTGTTCTACCTTTCCATAAAGAAGGCCGGTGAGCGGCACTTTTCTCTTAATCAGCTTTTCCTTCAGAATCTCAGTAACGCTCTTTAATTTATGCTCATCGTCCGAAATGAGCACTACTTCCTTGCCATCGAAAGAAACGTTGCTCTTGCTGCCCTTAAAGTCAAAACGGGTGTGGATCTCCTTCATCGCCTGGTTGATGGCATTCGAGACTTCCTGCACATCGATCTTGGATACTACATCAAATGAGTTTTGCTGTTTGGACACTGAGATTGAACCGCCCGGAAGTATGATTCTCGACGCACCATCTTAGCATATTATTGAGATTTCACAAGATCGGGGAGGGGGATTAACCACGAAGGCACAAAGACACGAAAGGTTGAGGTTCATGCACAGATTTCTATTCGCAATTGTCTGTTACGCTGCCGGCATGAGCTCACTCATTTCCATGTTCTGGAAAATGCAGTTCGGGTTTCAGGAGCATACGCCGTTCTCGTGGATTTTTCCTCTCTGGAACGCATTTGTTTTT
>Ga0184626_10000698_pt1 | contig 10866 bp, 5 predicted proteins | sample PLM3_60_b1_FD_133142 | JGI IMG/M metagenome (GOLD analysis project Ga0184626, IMG submission 133142) | Groundwater sediment microbial communities from an aquifer in East River, Colorado, USA - PLM3_60_b1 | ecosystem: Environmental > Terrestrial > Soil > Riparian zone | place: USA: East River... | reverse complement strand
TTGCCGCTCTGCCAGGCGTGCCAGCCATAGAACGCTGCCGCGCCGGCGAGTGCCGACCAGCCCAAGCAGGCCAGATAGTTGTAGCGATCGGCGGCGATCTGCGGGCCGTTTTGCGCGATGCCGAGATATGGCAGCAAGATGACCGTGTGATAGAGCCAGATTGCCAAAGCCCACGGCCATCGTCGCCTCAAGAGCCATAGAGACGCCGTGATTGCCGCCAAAAAAATCGCGCTGAGAATCAGACGCCATTCGAAGACACTCAATGATTCCATTTCGTATAAGGGCGATAGATTCGTCGGTATCAGCGTTTTCCATAGATAAAAAACTAAACCATAGATCGCCTGCACCAACCGATCGACAAGGCCATACTGATCGAAACCGTACATTAACCGGCTTTGTCGTTTGCCAAAAATTGCCAACAGCCCAGCCCCCAAAGCGAGGAGAAAAAAAGGCACCTTCTCGCGCCACACGCGTTGAGCTTGCGGCCCGAGCCACTGTTCGCGTTTTGCGCCAAGGCGGCGCAACGGATAAACATCCAGAATTAAGAGCGCGATGGGCAGCGTGACAACTGCGCCTTTTCCGAGCAGTGACATGGCGTAGGAAAGCCATGCCGCGCTCATCCACTTCCAGTAAGACGAAACCGGCGCTCCGGTCTCGACGGCCCGCAGATAACAAATGAGCGTGAGGATGAAGAAAGGTCCCGACACGACGTTTTCTCGCCCCGAGGCCCAGGCCACCGGTTCCACGCGCATCGGATGAACGGCGAGAATGAGCGCGGCGAAAGCGGCGGCGAGCTTGACGGCAAGCGCGGATGAGCCAAAGAATTCATCGCCCACGACCAAAGGCAGGAAGCGAACGAAATAAAAGTAAACGAGAACAGTAGCGACGCAATGCAAAAGCAGGCTGGTCAGATGATAGCCGGATGGTTGCATTCCCCACAGGAGATAATCCACCCCCAAGGTAATCCATGTTAGCGGTCGATAAAGACTGTTATGGAAAGTGGTAAACGCCCAACGAAGATGTTCCCAGTCGAGGCCGCGGTAGGAGAGGTTCTCAAACAAGTTGACTCGATCGTCCCAATTGACGAACTGGTTTTGTAAGACCGGAGCGAAGCACGCTGCGGTGAACACGACCACGAAGATGGGGATGATCCAACCAAGCACCCGCTCGCTGGGCCTCGACCCAGCGACCGATGCCGAATCGATTGGCAGCGTTTTCGCCGCACCGCGACCGGATTTTGTTGAACTACTCAAGTGACAGCTCGCTTCGAGGACGATCCATTTCTGATCCCCGCTATGCTGGAATCAGGACTCGTGATATAGCCTGACGGAATTGTTGCCGTGGTCACATGCAAACGCCGCTTTCGAGCACGGCCACGCGCCGATGTGATCGGCGCGTGGCCGAAGGATCGAGTGAATGAATGAAACGAGCAACCCCGTCGTATCTTTGATCATCCCCGCCTATAACGAAGAGAAACGAATCGGCAAAAGTCTGGAGCAAATCTTTCGCTTTTGCAACGCGCAAGGCTACCGCTATGAGGTGCTCGTCGTCGACGACGGCAGCTCCGATGATACGGTGGCATTCATCCGGCGGCGTTTCGGTGATGAGAAACAATTGAGAATCGTTCAACAGCCCGTGCGTGGCGGCAAAGGCGCAGCGGTGCAGCAAGGGATGCTTCAGGGGCAGGGAGAGTATCTGTTTTTCTCCGACGCCGATCTGTCGGTGCCGATTGCAATGCTGTCGACATTCCTCTCCGAGTTGCGGAACAATTGCGATATCGCCATCGGCAGCCGCCGAGCGCCGGGAGCGATCATCGAAATTCACCAGCCTTTTTTTCGCGAACTGATGGGCAGAATTTTTACTTCGCTGTCAAACCTCGTGCTCGGACTTCGGCATTCAGACGCCACCTGCGGCTTCAAAGGATTTCGCCGCGAGATCGCCACAGAGCTTTTTGCCCGCCAGCGGCTTCATAACTGGAGTTTCGATTCGGAAATTCTCTATCTTGCCGCTCTTAAAGGATATCGAGTCAGTGAAATTCCCGTCACCTGGCGTAATGACAAAGCAACTAAAGTTCGACTATGGAAAGACGTGATTGCTTCATTCCTGGGTTTGCTTTCGATCCGAAAAAATCACTTATTGGGCAAATACCGGTGACTTTCAGGAACTTCTCCAGGACCTGCAGCATTTGAGATGCATCACTTTACAGCGCTCTTCCCAGCGCCACCTGTTCTTAAAATTCGTAACGCCTCTTGGTAATGATGGGCGGCCTCCTCTACTTTTCCCTGCCGCGCGAGCGCTTGAGCCAAACCGTGATGCGCGTCAGGGTGATTTGGTTTCACACGCAGAGTTTCACGAAAATTTTCGATTGCCTGATCGACTCGTCCCTGGGCGATCAAGATTCGACCGAGATTATAGTAGCCCTCGGCGAGCTCGGGATTGAATTTTACGGCTTTGCGATAATTCTCGGCAGCCTTTTCCCGCTCTCCCCGTTGCGCCGAGACACTGCCCAATTGAAAATAGCCGTTGGCGCTGGTGGGATCTATTTCCAGGGCTTTCTCCAGTAGCACTCTCGCGAGATCGAGCGCGCCTTTCCTGGCCATCATAACCGCCGCGTTCTCGTAAATCCTCGGGTCGGCCAAATTTAGCTTGTAAACAAGAATTGAGTGGCCGACCGTGGCAACCGGGTGACCTAATCGATATGAGGCCAAAAGTTCGACCAATTCCTTGGGCAGAAAGAGCTCACCGCCATAGAGGAAATTCGCGCTGATCGCCAGATGTTCCGGCAAATCAACCTCTCGGCGCGCGGTAATTGTCTCGCCGGATAGATTTTCCGTCGAATAGAAATCATCGATTCCGTAATATTTCGGCTCCGCGGTTCCGAAGTACAACAACTGGATCTTTTTGATGGCATTTTCATCCATCCATTTCTTCAACCCTTTCAAATCTTGTCCCCAGTCGAGATTCGAATCCAGCAGCACCTTGTGGCCGTTTTTTGCGCCGCCGACGAGTTCGTTGAAATAAGAGAGGTAATGAGGATAGGCGGACAGAGAGGACCAGAGACACCAAAGGCCGAGAACCACTAGAGCGCTTTTCTTGACGCGCGATCCTTCTCGCCAAAACTCCGCGACGGTGCCACCGATCAAGACAAACAAAAAAGGATAAATGGGAAGCAGGTGGCGGATACCGATATTGAACCGCGACAAGACTGCCAAAGCGAAGTAAACCAGAGGCGGAACGGTAAGCCAGAGATAAATCCTTGATCTCCTCTTAAATAATACTAGCCCGACCGACGCAGCCAGGATTAGAAGTGTCGGTATCGGTGTCTTGACGCCAAAAGCGATGGGAAAGTAACTCCAAAATCCATTGTCGGATAGCTCGCCGAGAAGGTAAGACGAGTGTTGCCAAACCTTCAGATTGTACAGATAGCCGGCGATCAAGGCCTCGGGCAATAATCGATGGTCGAGAAAAAATGACGTGATCGGCTGGACGATGGATTTGTGCGCCGGAAGAACTTGGGTCATAAACAGTCGGGCGCCGTCTCCAGGCGCCGCGTTGAAGCGAAAACCATAAGCCGACCAAATTGCCAGGTACGCGGCCGCAGCCGCGCAAGTGAAAATTGTCGATAAGTGAATCAGTCTTTGCTTGCGGTTCGGCGCCAATTGCGGCGTTGTGCTCAGCGTGGAACCTAGAGATTCGGGTCGGAAAATTTCTATCAGTCCTAACGCCAACCAAACCGGCGCAATCACCACGAAAAAATGCTTGGTGATGGCCGCAAGCCCAACCACGCAAGATACGAGCAGCAAATTAGGCCAAGAGAACTCCCGCAGGCTACGCCAAAAACAATAACTGCCGATAAAAAAGCAAGCTGCGAAAGGCACGTCGGTATGTATGATCGCACTGTGAGCGAGAATAGTTGGATCTGAGCCATACAGAACGAGGGAAATGATGGCGGGATAAAATCCGAAAAGCTGGCGGCTCCAAAGATAGACGAATGCCGCGAGGACGACACTCAGAATGATCATCTGCAATTTGGCATAAAAAAACAGCGTCACTGCGTCGTTTTGCAAGAAAAACATGTCGCGCGCGAACGGATAAACGGGACCGCCGGGTTCGGATCCGAGAATCTCGTTCCAGAGCGAATTCGACGAACGTGGATCGTGGACATTCATCCACAGGAGCGGCAACGCAGCCCACATTTTTACCAGCGGAGGATGTTCGGGATTTACTCTGAAATCGCTCCATTTAAGATAGGAGTAACCACCCAACAGATGGACCGGCTCGTCGATCGTGGGAGATTGCTGAGTGAAACTCGTGATCGTCAGAAATCCAAAGACGATGACAAAAACGCCAATGACGAGCATGGAAGTCTGCCAATTTCTTATTCCCGTCGACTTTCCGATGTCGTTTCTCACTTGTCTTGCTTGTTGGGCGCTCATTCGCAATTCCTGTAAAGTCAGCAAAACATCAGATTGGTGTTTTCTGCTTCACACGCGGGAAATTCGTCCAGTCTGCCTGTTTTGACGCCATAGATTCGTGCCTTCGAGATTAGATTCCGATTCACGGCGTCTGGTCCCCGGAAATTGCCGGATCGAGCCGTCCAGCGAAGTCGACTCCCTTTTGAGATTCCTCAAGCAGGAATTTACGACGCGGACCGACCTCGGCATCGGCGTTTGCCTGTTGTTCGTAAAATTGCGCGGTTTTATGGATCGCCGCGGCCAAGCTGCGCTTATCCGAAGATGCCAATCTTAATCGTAAGTCGGCGACGGTAATCGTAACTACTCCGTATAGCGGGTCACCGAAAGGAGAACGCACGACTTCGTTCTTTGCATCAGGAAATAATGACCGCATCATGCGCGCAAACACCGGCGAGTAAACATAGACCACTTGATGCTCGGCGCTCAGTTGATCGAGATGAGCTTCGGCAGTGAATAGGTTTGCCGCACGAAAGGGCGACTCGAAAAGTTTTCCTGCGCGATGATTGAGAAACCAGCTATTCACCACGACGACTTTCCAGAGCAGCAACGGATCGACGATAATCAGCCGTGATTGTCTGCTTAGCGATGCGAGCTTGGCGGGCAGCCCTCCGTCTCGACTTTCTTCCTCCCAGACTTCGCGCGTCTTTGGCCGCATTACGAAATAAGTCCAATAATTGATCGACACAGAGTAGCCGATCAGCGCCATTCCCAGCATTATTGGAACGATTTCTTTGCGTCTAAACTGTGGCAGCGATCGCGATAAAACTTCGAGAGATAAGTGAATCGAAGTGGCGGCAAAAAAATAGACGACCGGGCTGATCATGAACGTTCTGTACGCGTTAGGCGAGTCGGACGGATCAGCCAGCAGTCCTCCTTGTAAACCCAACCCGAACCATAGCAGCACGAGCATCGCCTTGGCGTTTTTCCAAGACTGCAGACAATTAGCGAACCCCAACACAAAGAAGATCGCTGTGGCAAAATCCAACACGGACTCATGTGGAAAACCGTGGCGCGGATTGCCGTCGCCCTTGGAGTTGAACATCAAAGTGTACTTGCCGATGTTTCCCCACACCGGATAGTAGCTCTGAGCCGCGTCGACTGATTTGGCGAGAGTCAACTCCGACGTTCGCGCGAAGAGATCGCCGGGATGTTGGGCATAGTAAGCGCCCAACGGCGCGAAAACCACTAAGCAGGGCACGAGAAAAAAAAGCCCATGCTGGAGACTAGAACGGAGTCCATGCCGTTCCATCGTTGATTTTAAAACTAGAAAAGTGACCGCAATAGCGAGGGCGATCCACGAAGCGATGTAAGTGTACAGACAGAGTCCCATGAGAACACCGCTCAAGACCAAATGCCATTTTCTGCCGGTCTTGAGCCCTCTCAACAGCAGCCAGTAGGAAACCAGCTGCAGCAAACACATTAGGACCGCGTCCCACCCCCATCTGCTGATGGTCACGTGCCATTGGGACACTGCGGCGAAAAGTGCCGATAGAAAAGCGACGGGAACATTCGATATCTCGCGAAAAAGAAAATACACGGCTACAACGCTCGCAATCGCCGGCAGCACAGAAACCATTTTAAGACCGAAATAACCCGTACCAAAGGTTTTGAAAATGAAAACCACGTAATAGAGATAGAGATTCGATGTCTTGACCCAGTCGGGCCGCCAGCGATCCAACGCCGACATCTCCCAGATTGGTGCATGCTTACCGTCGATGATTTCCAGAGCATTGATTCCTACGAGGCCTTCATCTAACCAAAGCGACGACGGCTGCGAGTCGAGGTGATGTAATCTGAAGAACGCGGCAATTGAGAGCAATGCAAAAACGAGCAGCCACTCGATCCACTTCTTTGCGCTGAGCGCTCTTAATCTTCCGACTGATGCACGGTCATCGATAAAAACATCTTTATCGTTCCCATCCTGGCGCAATGATCGAATAAAGAAGTACGCGGCGGCGGCATACAGAAACACGCCGGCGAAAATATTCAAATCGAACGTGAAAGCTGATTGGCCAAGAAATCCTAGTAGGAGAGACAAAGCGAGCAGAGTCGCGGCGTTTTGACCTTTCTGATTGAGCGGCGCCTTTCTGCGTGCCATCGCTATTGAATCGTTCCGCCGGATGGCGGCGCCGGACTCTTTGTTTTCAACAGCCGCAGAGCTTCCTGATAATGTTTCTCGGCTTCGTCCCTTTTGCCTTGCGCCGCCAGTGAGCGCGCCAAAGCCACGTGGGTATCGGGAATCTCGGGCTTCAGCGTTATCGCCTTTTGAAGATGCATGACCGCTTCGGTAAATTGTTCCTGCCTGGCGAGCGCGTCGGCCAGAACCAGGAGAACTTCGACTTCATTCGGGCTAACGCTCAAGGCTTGCCGGTAATTTTCAACCGCCTTGTCGAGCTCGTTTTGTTGTGCCAGCACTCTTCCCATGTTGAATAACGCTTTGGCGTACTTCGGATCAATTTGCAGCGCCCGATGAAACTCGTCCAATGCGGCGGCGGTCTCGCCCCGAGCCGCCAGCAAAAGTCCCAAATTGTTATGGGCGTCGGCGTCGTTGGGACGAATCTTCAACGCATCGCGATAATGCGTAATAGCCTCGCTTTGCTCGCCATGTTTTGCCAACAGGCGCCCCAGGTTGTAATGAGCATCAGCGTATAACGGGTTATAGCTCAAGGCCCGACGATAATATTCGAGGCCTTCGGCCAATTGCCCTTCGCTTTCGAAAATGCGGCCGAGATTGTAGTAGGCAACGCTCGACTGCGGCGCGACCGCGATGACATGATTCCACAAACTTCTGGTGTCACGCCAAACTTGGGTCTGCTTCCATGCCATTAATGCAAAAATAATCAGCACCAGGCCGGGCACAGGCAAAGCTGCGATCATTACCGACTGGCGTCCAGGGCGCGCGTCGAGCGAATTCAAGAGGTAAAGAAACGCGCCTCCCAGTAAAACGGCCCAACTCATGCACGAAAAGTAGCTGTATCGATCCGCGACCAATTGCGGCCCGCTCTGGGCGAGCCCCGCGACCGGCGCTAGCACCACCAGATAGTATATCCAGGCGGCAAGGACACCGGGACAACGGTTCCGCAGCAGATACAGAATGACGCTGATAGCGAGCACGGTTATTCCACAGACAAGAAAAAACGACATCCAGACGTCAAAATCGTAGGGCAACTCGTAGAGCGGCGAGAGGTTGCGCGGAACAATCGTTTTCCAAAGATAGAAAGCTACTCCGTATACGGCCTGCCCGACACGATAAGAGATGAAATATTGCTGAACCGGCCTCAGCGCGCCAGCGCTTTGCTGGGCGAATATCGCGATGACTGCAAACGAGACGGCCAGTAAGGCGAACGGCAGCTTTTCCCAGAGAATTTTCTTTGCCTCGGGGGTAAACCATGAGCGCCATGTTCCCGCCAGCCTGCGCAGCGGATAGACATCGAGCAACAACAACACCAGCGGCAATGTGATCGCGCTCGCCTTCGCGCTGAGTGAAAGCAGGAACGTGGCTAATGAGAATGCCAACCACGATCGCCGTGATTTCTCGTCCGCGTTCGCGTGTGCCCGCGCGTAGCAATAAAGCGTCAACAAAAAAAACAACCCCGACAGCACATCGCGCCGCTCGGTGGCCCAGACGACCGACTCAACGCGCAACGGATGAACGGAGAATAATAAAGCCGCCAATCCGGCGCTCAAATTAAGATAAATCTTGGCTTTACCGTCTGATATCCTGAACGCGCAGGAGAGCAGCAGTCGAGCAAGAAAAAAAAACACCACTGCGTTGGCGGTATGCAGAACGAGGCTGGTCAAGTGATAACCGAGCGGGTTCGTTCCCCAGAGCACATAGTCAAGGCCGAATGTTAACCAGCTTAAGGGCTGATAGTGGCCCATGTGAAACGCTGTAAACATCCAACGCAATTTGCCCCAGCCGAATCCGCGATATTGCGGATTATCGACGAGAGTTTCGTAATCATCCCAGTTGACGAACTGGTTCGATAAGCCCGGCAGGAAAACCACGAAGGTCGTCAATGCGAGGATAATAGCGATGAGCGAGCCGCCAACGTCGCGGTTCGCGCTTGTTCGGTGAGCTTTTCTTGACTTCTTGCTTCGACTAAGATTATTGCTGTTCATTCAGGATTTGACGACAAGCACATGCCGTATAACAGCCTCTCAGATTTCGTTCAAGTTTTGGAGCGAGCAGGCGAGCTCAAGCGCATCGCTCATCCGATCAAAGCCGAGTTGGAAATCACCGAGATCGCCGACCGTGTCATGAAGAGCGGCGGCCCCGCCTTGCTATTTGAAAATGTCGTCGGCAAGAAAATTCCTCTGCTGATCAATGCCTTCGGTTCCGCGAAGCGTATGGCCTTGGCCCTCGGTGTCGACGATATCGAAGATATCTCTCGGGAAATAGCCAAGCTGATCCAAACGCGACCGCCGAAATCGTGGAAAGATAAGTTCCAACTGCTGGGCGAGCTGATCAAACTCGCCGGGATTCCGCCAAAAACTGTGAAAGAGGGACAATGCCAGGAAGTCGTCAACCGTGAGCCGGATTTAAATATCCTGCCGGTGTTAACTTGCTGGCCCGGCGACGGCGGGCCGTTTATCACACTTCCCATGGTTTTCTCCAAAGATCCCGTCAAGGGTACGAGAAACGTCGGTCTCTATCGTATGCAGGTGTTCGACCCGCGCACCACCGGCATGCACTGGCATCTTCACAAAGTCGGCGCGCGCCAATTTCACCAGCAAAAAGCCGGCAGATTTGAGCTCGCCGTTTGCTTGGGCGGCGACCCCGCCATGATCTATGCGGCTACCGCGCCGTTGCCGGACCAGATCGATGAGATTTTGTTCTGCGGTTTTTTGCGCAAGAAGGGTGTTGAACTGGTGAAGGGAATTACCGTCGACGTCGAAGTGCCGGCGAATTCAGACATCGTGATCGAAGGCTACGTCGATCCCACCAAGCCGCTACGCAGTGAGGGGCCGTTCGGCGATCACACTGGTTTCTATTCCCTCGCTGACGATTATCCCGTCTTTCATGTGACCTGCATCACCCAGAGAAAAAGTCCGATTTATCCGACGACGATCGTCGGGCGTCCACCGATGGAAGACGCCTATCTTGGTAAAGCCACTGAGAGATTGTTTCTGCCGTTGCTGCGTGTAACTTTGCCCGAGATCGTCGATATGAATTTGCCGGTCCACGGCGTCTTTCATAACCTGGCGATTATTTCGATCAAAAAGGAATACCCGGCGCACGCGCGCAAAGTCATGCATGCGTTGTGGGGCTTGGGCCAGATGATGTTCACAAAAATTTTGATCATCGTCGATCATGACGTCAGCGTTCACGATCTTTCCGAGGTCACCTGGATCGTCGGCAATCACATCGACCCGAAACGCGACACGATATTCGTCGAAGGACCGGTCGACGTGCTCGATCATGCCGCGCCGGCTTTGGCTTACGGCTCCAAGATCGGCATCGACGCCACTCGCAAGTGGCGGAGTGAGGGATTTGAGCGCGAGTGGCCCGATGCCATCGTGATGGATGACAAAACGAAGAAATACATCGATTCGATCTGGGAAAAACTTGGTATCTAGCAAAGCGCTAGGCACATAGCGCAAAGAGTAAATCGGGAAGTACAGAAACGCTCTGCGGCTCGCATTTTCCGCTCTTACACTCTGCGCTTTGCTCTATGCCCTTTGCCTATAAACTCGGAACTATGCCGTTACTGGAAAAGATTCATAACTATGGGTCCCTCGTCCGCTTCTCCCACACAGTATTCGCGCTGCCGTTTGCGCTCGCCTCCGTGGCTCTTGCCTGGCCCAAGCATCCGGTAACGTTTCGCGCCTTGGTGTGGATTTTGGTCGCCATGGTCGGCGCGCGCACCGCGGCAATGGGATTTAACCGTTTGGCCGACAGAAAATTCGACGCGCAGAATCCACGCACGAAAAGCTGGGAATTACCCCAAGGCAAGGTAAAAACCTGGGAGGCGATAGCGCTCACCACGGTTGCCGCCGGGATTTTTGTCATAGCAGCCTATGAGCTTAATTGGATATGTTTTGTCTTGTCGCCCGTCGCGCTGGCAATCGTGTTTTTCTATTCATTGACCAAACGCTTCACATGGGCTTCCCACTTATTTCTCGGCCTTGCGCTGTCGATAGCGCCGATCGGCGCCTGGTTGGCGGTCGCTTCGATGCCGCTCGATTTCGGAGAATTGCTCGTGCCGCTCTATCTTGGTCTTGCCGTGGTTTTTTGGCTGGCCGGTTTCGACATTATCTATTCCTTGCAGGATCGTGAATTCGACCGTAGCCGCAGACTCCACTCCATACCGGTTCGATTTGGCGTCGCCGGCGCGCTGCGGCTCTCGGCCTTATTTCATCGCTGCACGATCGCATTCCTGGCGCTGGT
>Ga0184626_10000696_pt1 | contig 10874 bp, 8 predicted proteins | sample PLM3_60_b1_FD_133142 | JGI IMG/M metagenome (GOLD analysis project Ga0184626, IMG submission 133142) | Groundwater sediment microbial communities from an aquifer in East River, Colorado, USA - PLM3_60_b1 | ecosystem: Environmental > Terrestrial > Soil > Riparian zone | place: USA: East River... | reverse complement strand
TTGGAGCAAGGAATTCTGATCGCTTTCGCCAATGCCTGGAGAGAAGAGTCACTGGCGACAGCCCACGCCATCCTGGAAGTCGAACAATGGTGGACATCCTGAGTACGAGACGGGCACCCAGGCTACGGATAGACCTTGGGTGCTCCTTAGCCGGGATCCACCGCGTCTTGTTTCTTCGGCCGGGTTTCGGGTTGTGGGGCTTGGCTCGAGCCGGGATGGGCGCACGGATGGCCAGTAGCCGGCGTGATGACTCGCCTTGGCACTCGACCGGGCACCGATAGGCGCGTCGGCGTCTGTGACGCAGGCTGCCGCCGGCCGGGGCGTGCTGGGGGTAACGACGACGATGGTGGCCCGTCGACGTCAGGTCGGGAACGGCACGCAGCGCAGCCGGTCCAGCGCCAGCAGGAACTCGCGCGCCCAGGGCCAGCGGGTGGGCAGGTGCAGGTGCCAGCGTCGGGCGGAGCGGGTCAGCCGGCCGGGCAGGTCCAGGTAGCGGACCCGTAGGGTCTTGGTGGTGATGAGGGTCTCGCCCAGGCCGATTCGGCTGGTCCAGCGGGCCAGGTTGTGCGCGATGACGTTCAAGGCCAGCCAGGCGGCGTTGGCGGCGAACTTGCCGGATGGTAGGTGGTTGAGGCCGACGCCGTATTTGAGGTCTCGGATCACGTTTTCGACCTCGGCGTGGCGACGATGGTCGGCCTCCAACGCCAGCATGGCGCCCTCACGGTCGGTGACAAAGCCGTGGTAGTCGTAGTCGCAGAACAACGCGAGCTGGGAGCCGGGGGTGGGCCGCACGCGGCGCACGATCAGGCGCATGACCCTTCCCTTGCGGCCAAAGGGCCGGTAGCTGGTCTCGGCGACGTCGGCGCCGCCGTCCAACCAGTAGGGGATCGGTGTCCAGGACTGCTCGGGGATCTGGGCGATGACCTTGCGGACGGCCTTGGTGAGCTTGACGGTGATCGAGCAGGTCACACCCTGCTTGCGGCAGGCGTCGATGACCTTGTGGGTGTAGAACCCGGAGTCGGCGCGCAGGCAGATCGGCCCGGTGGCGCCGCTGCGGCGGGCCCGGTTGATCGTCTCGGTGACAAAGCTGGCCGCGCCGCGCCCGGTGTTGGCCACCCCTTCGCGCAGGCGGGAGTGGAGCACGTCGCCGATGCCGGCCACGGTGGCCAGCAGCGGGTGGTAGCCGCGCTCGCCATGCCGGTCGATCCCGGTCGCGCCTTGCTTTTGGAATCCGTAGGTCTCGCAGTGGGTGGAATCGACGTCGATGGTCACCGGCCACGGCCCCGGCCCGGTACCCGCCGCCCACGCGCGGGCCAATGCGATCCCGGCGACCTGGTCGAGCTGCCGGGTCGAGCCCCAGGTGAACGAGCGCAGGAACGTGCCCAGTGTGGACGGCGCGGCGACACGGTGGCCCAGCACCTGCCCGGTCGCGCCGGCGCGCAAGGCGTCGGCGTCACCGATCCACTCACCGCCGGCCAGGGCCGAGTGGAGCAGGGTCATCGCCTTGTCGCCGGCGTTGGCCGCGCCGGGCGCGTCGCCGAGATCGACGTGAGTATCGAACAGCTCACGCAGCCCGAGTCCCTCGGCCAGGCTGGCGGCAAGGATCAGGCCAGCATCGGCGACGGCATGGTCGTCGTCGAAGGTGACGCTGATCAGATCGGGGCTGTGGGATGATCGCACTGAACAGGTGTCCTCCTGGCTGGGTCGAACGGTCGCTTCAGCAACGCCATTCTCCCAGGTCAGCGGGCACCTGTTCGCCACTTCACGGGATCAACATCAACAAATCCTCGGTGGATCCCGGCTTAGCTAAGGTGCAAGGGCACGTGGGCGATCTTGATGTCGCCTCACGCCGGAGCCGCCGAAGGACTCAGCCCTAACTCCAGGAGCGCCAGTGGTCTCCGCGGTGTGCCAGCGGTCAACGCCGGAGGGCGGCCGGTGGCCGCCCACAGGGCCGGCCTTGAGGAATGAGTAAGAGGAAGTTGTAACGAGTGGGACCGATCGGCGGATTGACCGTCCGCTGCTTCCGACGTCCTGTCCTGTGTGCGGCCACGTCGTCCTGCGGGCGGACGGGGTGTCCAAGCAGAGTGCGACCTGCTGCGGTCGGTGTGTCCGGCAACCGGTGCCAAAACCGCCGCCCGGGCGGAACCGCTGCGGCCCTTCTGCCGCAGCGCCGACGGTCATGTCCGTGGTCGTTGTGCCGGTGGACACCGACCAGTCCGCTGGCCGCGCTGCGGACAGTTAGGTGTCCGCGACCCGTGCCGCATCGCCGGTCAGTGTCCGAACCCGTACCGCACATCGGCCATCTGCAATGGCTGCGCTGCGGCGGACGCGTCCGCCGTGGTGTCCGGCAGCCGGGCGAGTTGACCGGTGGGCGGACGCACCGACGATGACGGTTCCGGCCGGGTGGACGTGCGATGCGGTCGGTGTCCGCCCGGGCGTGGCCACCACGCCGCTGGGTCGGACAGTGGCGGAACCTGCGGCGGACACCCGGCCAGTCCCGCCGCCGCCGTCCGGGTGGCTGTCCGAGTTCCGGACACCTGCGGACAGCCTGCCGCATCCCGCCACGGCCTGCGTCCGGGCGTGACCGCTACGGGAACCGGTCGCCGGGGCGCCGGCCACTGGTGGGATGCAGCCAACGCCGGTGAGCACGAGCAAGCCGGGCGGTCAGGCGACCGCGGAGCTGGCCGCGGACGTAGGTCATCGCCGGGCGGGTGAGCGAGCGGGCCTCCTCGAAGCTGAGATCGTCGACCTGCAGCCCGGTGACCTCGCCGTCCTGCCAGCAGCCGACGACCGCCTGGGCGACCTGGTCGGGGTCGACGCCGATCTTCGCCCAGGTGTCAGTGGGCCAGGCGCGCAGCTCACAAGTGAGGTCGGCGACAAACACCAGCTCACCCGGCTCGCGTTCGGGGTGGCCGGTGAGCAGCTGGTAGATCAGGCTGCCAGCCGGCTGGGGGACACCGGGGTGCAGGAGGGTGCTGGCGCCAACGATCAGGATGGTGCCGGCCTCGGGTTCGCCGGCGAGAGGTGGCGGCAGCAGCAGGCCGAGGTAGCAGTCGGCGACCCGGCCGGGCTCCAGAGTCTCGTTGAGCGCGTTGGGGCCGAGCTGGTCCACTACCCGCCTCCCGCCTTCCTCACGAGAAGTCAACGATCGTCTGGCCGCCGGGCTCGAGTGCGACTGAGGTTGACCAACAGCAGGCGCAAGCCGATGCTGGTCAATGCTCCGATTCCGGCGGCCACGGCAGGGCTCCATGCCGCCCGGCGCCGGCGGAAAGTGCCAGCAGGGTGCACTACGACCACGTTGTTGACAGGGATTCCGGATTGGCGCTGTTCGGCATTGGGCCAGTCCGAGGTCCGTTGGGGGCGCTTGCGCCGATCGCACCCGGCGCACCGGCGTGCTCGGGTCAGCCGTCCCTCGTGCGGGCAGCCATTGGTGTCACACACGTAGGTCGTCTGGCTCATGGTCTCCCCTTGTCTCGACGGTCTTCGGCACCGGTGGACCCGATGGACGCCACTAGCATCGGCCCCGCGGATGGCAGGATCCCGGCGGCCAGACCCCTTACGTGAAGCCGGCGACCTCGCCGTAGTCGGCATCAGCCGCGGCGCATGGGCCGCGCTTATGGTCTCGACGGCGATGTTCGGTACCAAGCGGAGGAATGCCTAAGCAGGGCGGGGTCGAATTACCCCTCCTGCGGCCTTGCCGCGGCCGACGCGCGCGGGATCTAGGAGGGTCATCCTTCCGTCGTGTTCGACTGTCTCCTCGCCGAGCAGGGTGATCGCAAGCCCCATGTAGCCTCCGCTTCTCACAGCCCGTTTGGTGGTGTGGTCGCGACCGTGTTGCTCTCGCCTGGTGGGCTCAAGCGCGTCGCCATGGCGGTGGGTCTGACGGTCGTCCCGAGCGGGCCGGAGGCGGACCCCACCCTGCGCAGTGTCGAACAGGGGTCGGCTCGAGTCGGCGTCGAGGTGGCCTCACGAGTGCCCGTTGACGATGACTGTTCATGGCATGCTCGCCACCGCCACCGCCACCGCCACCCCACCGGCACCGGCACCGGCACCGGCACCGGCACCGGCACCGGCACCGGCACCGGCACCGGCACCGGGTCGGGAGCGCTCGCGCTTCTACGCGAACTCCTGGGCGGGGACACGTGAGGGATGCTGGGTCCCGTGTTCGGTCGTCGTTACTGCCCGATTAGCCAGGGCGCCATATTCTCTCTCGCCGCGGGGCTGACCCAGGCTCCCGTTCCGCCCAAACGGGGTGTTCCCACAGAGGGCAGGTGCATGATGCGCGACAGCCCACCCGGATGAGCAGTGCAGCCGACGGGGCCCGGGTCGCTGCCCAGGGTCGTCGCCGGGGGGGTGTGGCGGGTCGGGCTGCGCCAGCGCCTGCATCGGCGCTCGCACGCCTCATCGCCACGGCGGTACGGTAATGCCGCAGGCATCCCTCCTCACGCTGGCGACCGGGGTGGAAAGCGCCGATGCCCTCGCCAGCCGCACACTCAACTGGTTCGTCGTTGCTGCGCTCGCCTACCGGGTAGCGCTCACGCCGGTGATCATCGCAGGCGCGCTGGGCAACCTCGGGCGGGGGGTCCCGGTCCCGCTGTTCGTCTCGATGGGCGTGGTGTTGAGCGGCGACCTTGTCCTGCTGCTGGGGGTCCTGGCCGGCCGTTTCCGACGTGTGCTGCAGTCAAGCGCGCTCCTCGTGGTCGATGTCATCGGCGCGGTCGCCCTCAACTTGTGGGCGACCGCGACGCTTGAGCGCGGCACCTACTTCCTCCCCGGCCGGGACATCGTCTGGGGCTATACCTTCGGGGTAGTCGCCCTCTGGACCGGCCTGCGCGGAGCCAGGACCGGCGCGATGCTGGTGGTCGGGGGGGCGCGGTTCCAGGCCTTCATGGCACGCCTGAAGGGCTCGGGGTTCGACTTCCTGGGGTGGATGGAGTACCTGGCCCGCCTGGGCTGGCTGGCGTGTGCGTTCGGCCTAGCGGTCATGGTGATGTCCCTGGCGCGTCAGGGAGCGCGGGCGGCAGTGACCGAGGGGCTGCGGGCCGGGCGGGAGGCGGAGCGTGCCCAGACGCTGCGGGCGCTGCACGACACGGTGCTGCAGACCCTGGAGGGGCTCGCCCTGCAGGCCGCGACGAGTGGCCGGTCGGCCGAAGAGCGGCTGCGGGAGGTGCGGGCGGTCGCGCTCGAGCAGGCGAGCGAGTTGCGTGCGGCCTTGTGCCAAGACGCCCACCGCACCCAGGATGACCTGGCCGACGTCCTTCGGACGCTGGCCAGGGAATTCGACGGCCGTGGCCTGCAGGTCGAGCTTGTTACCGCCGAGCTCGACACCGACCCGCCCGCCACGATCACGCAAGCGCTCGTCGGCACGGTGCGGGAGGCGCTCACCAACACTCGCAAGCATGCCGGTGTCTGCCATGCGGTGGTGCGGGTGTCGAGTTCGGCCGAGCGGGTCGAGGTGGTCGTGCGCGACCAGGGTCGCGGGTTCGACCCGGCCGCCCCAACCGGGGGCTACGGGCTGGCCCACTCGATCAAGCGACGCATGGCCGAGGTCGATGGCTCCGCCGAGATCTGGTCGGCACCCGGCCGCGGTACCCGCGTGCGGGTGTGGTGGAGCCCATGATCACCGTCGCGGCCGTCGAAGACCATCCGGTCTACCGTCAGGGGCTGGTGCAGGCTATCGAGGCGGCCCCCGAGGTCACACTGGTTCTTGCCGCCCGATCCATCCAAGACTTCGAGACGCGTGTCCCCGCCCGACCCGACGTCGTTCTACTCGACCTGCACCTCCCGGACGGGATGGAGGGAGCGCAGGCCGTCAACCACCTCTCCTCGCGCGACCTCGCCGTGCTGGTGGTGTCCGCCTCGAAGGGAGCAACCGACGTCCTCGATGCGATCGGCGCCGGGGCCCGCGGCTACCTCACCAAGCAGGCCGAACCGGACGAGATCATCCGAGCGGTGAGGGCCGTCGCCGCGGGTGGCACCTACGTGTCGGCCACCCTCGCCGCGTACTTGCTCAAAGCGCCGATCCAGCTGACCGAGCGGGAGCGCGAGATCCTGCGGCTGGTCGCTGGCGGGGAGACCGACCAGGACATCGCCGAGCAGTTGATCATCAGCGTCCGCACAGTCCGCTCACACCTCGACCGGATCCGCGACAAGACCGGCCACCGCCGCCGGGCCGACCTCACCCGGCTGGCCATCGAGCGGGGGATCGTGCCCCGTCCAACCAGAGAGGGATAATTGTCCCAAAGTGGAGGTGGGTAGTCCTCTTCTCCGATTCTCCGGGCGTGCTCGTAGGCAGCCGACCATGCCCACGGGCACAAGCCGAGCGCAGAGGCGGATCAGTTCCGCAACGAGGCTCAGGTGTCCGATGGTCTGCGGCAGTCGGCTCCCAAGGGTGTCGGCGGCCAGGTATCCGCTGGCTGGGGTGCCGTTGGTTGCGGGTGTCGGCCAGCGGTGTCCAGTCGAGGCTGCCGCCGCCACGGGGTACGCCTGCTGGACGCGGCGGCGGCCGTGCGGCTGTCGGGTGGCTGTTCGGTGCGCTGGTCAAGACCCCTGCCGTCCGGGCGGCTCGCCGAGGCAGAACAGAGGAGCCGGGCACAACTCGATCCCAGCGCCGCCAGCCGCGTCGAGACACAAGCACTGCCCTTTGTGCAACAGCCTGTAAGAGGTCAATCGGCCAACTGGGAGCCCGGCCTCGCTGAGGCCGACCCTCGTCGGTCTGCTGGCTGCCGGCCGACAGCCAGAGGGCCTGCCGGTGTCCGCTGCCGCCGCCAAGGGCGGGACGCGGCGCCTGGCGGTGGACTGCCGAAGTCTGCGACCGGACGTCTGCGGTGTCCGCAGGCTGCGTGGCGCCGTCCGGGTGTCCGCCGCTGCTGCCCGCCATGTCCGCGGTGCTTGCGGCAGTCGCTGTGGCAATGACCAGCTGCTTGGGGTGTCGGCTGGCCGCCGCACGGTCGGCCAGCTGTCTGGCGCGTGTCCGGTTGCTGGTGAGGAGCTGAGCCGTCTCGGTGGGTGCATGCCTTGGTGTCCGGCCGGGTGGGCGTCCAGTCCTGGTGTCCGGCGTCCGGCCGCTTGTCCGCTAGGCGCGGTAGGCGGTCGCCGCGGATGGTCACCCTCCTGCCACCAGCCCAGCATGGCCGCGCTGGCGCACATGAGGCTACTGGCTCCGGCTGAGTTTGTCTCGGATCGCCTGCGCGCGCTGCTCGCAGCCTGGCGTCTGCGGCAGCTCCCCAAGCGTGGGAAGGACGATGCTGAGCATTTCGGGGTTGGGGCGACCAGGGGCTGGTCGGGCCCGTAGGCCACCTCCCTGAGCCCCAGGGCCCGTTCCTGGTGGGCGCCGCCGGCAATTCGCAGGTACTCCGGGACGCCAGGGCTACGACAGTTGGGACGATCGCGGCTTCTCAACAAGCTTGTTGCACCGGTAGCGTAGTGCAATCGACCACGCTGGTCGGCTCGGACGAGGTGGGGTGGCGGCAGCATTGAACTCAGGGTTGGTGACGCGACGCCCCGATGTGTGGCGCTACCAGGTCGATGTCCGCGATGCGCTAGCCGCCTACCAGCAAGTCGCCGGGACCGGCAGGGGCCAGGTGCTGTTGGTTGCCTGCCCGCCGGGCGGCGGCTCGGGCGGCGTCCTGCAGGGGCTCGCTGAACTGCTCGACCAGGCCAGCCCTCGTCCGATCGTGGTCGGCGGCACCTTCGCAGACGGCGAGTACGCGCCTTGGCCGCCGCCGGCCCGCACCCGGATTCCGGCCGACAAACTGGCGGGGGTGGTGGGCAAGGTCGTGGAACTTGCTACCCCAGCGGTCACCGCCGCGGTGGGGGCGCCGTGGCTGGCGTCGGCCGCCAAGCTGGTCGGGCAGCTGGCCGGGACGAGCGCGGCGGTTCGGGAGCTTGTCGAGCAGCACGCCCAACAGGCACGGCCGCTGCCGCTTGACCCGGATGGGTTGAAGGCACTGCTCCGCCGCGCGTCGCTGGAGCGACCGGTGGCGTGCCTGCTCCAGGACGTCGACCAGGTCGCTGGCCGGCAGGTGTGGTGGTCGCAGTTCCTGCTGCCGTTTGCCGCTGAGGTGGTCCGTGACCTGCGGGTGCTGCTGGTGGTGTCGCTGACTGGACCGGGCGAACTCGGCGGCCATGAGCGTGATGAGCCGCAGCCGCTGTTTGTCGCCCGCCGGCTGGTCAGTAGGGGCCTGGCTGCCTGGCGGCCGCTACACCCGCTGGCTGCCGCTGATATCGGTGCCTGGCTGCATCCCTGCTCGCCAGTTCTTGTGGCCCGGCTGCACGCGGCGACCGGCGGGGATCCGCGCTGGCTTGGGGAGTTGTGGGACGACTGGCAGGCCCGCCGGGTCGTCCGCCGCGCTCCGGACGGCACCTGGCAGCTCGCCGAGGGCGATTCGGCCAGGCTCGGCAGGGTCAACGATCTGCTGGACGCTCGTCTGCGCCGTCTGCTTGGCACTGCGGAGCCGGACCGGCTGGAGGATGCCCGGGAGCTCCTGGCGACCGCGGCGTTGGAAGGTCTCCGGTTCACCGCCGAAGCGGTTGCTGGTGCGCTGGGCCGTGACCCAGACGAGGTGATCGATCTCCTAGACGATCCTCTCACGAGGAGTGAGGATCGGCCCGAGGGGCTGGTGGTCGACATCGGCTTTCTTGAGGTCGAAGGACCGGACGTCGAGCCGCGGCATCTGAGCCGCTACCAATTCGTCTCCACCCTGCACTGGCGGACGCTTCGCCGCTACGGCCTCGGTGGGCCATCGGAGATCGCCGAGCGCAGCGAACGCTACGCCTGGACGCTCGCCCGGGTGTACGGGCCCCAGCAGGCCCAGGTGGCTTCGGTCATCGCGGAGCTGCTGATTGCGGCCGGCAAGCATCGGGCCGCCAGCGACTTCGCCCGTCAGGCTGACTTCGACACCACAGTTGCGGCGCAGCGCCGCCAAGCCTTTGTGGTGCTTGAGATGCCCAAGGATGACTGGGACGAGTGGGACTACATCCAGGCGACCGCGTTGCTGCTGCGCGCTGGCGAGGCCATGCGGCCGGTATGCGTGCTGCGGGAGACGCTTGCGGTCTACGAGCAAGCGGCTGACCTTGCCCGGCGGGTGAGTCTGCGCCAGGAGCTCGCCACGGCCCTGCTTGGCCGCGGCCTGCTGCACGTGGATCTGGGCGAGTACACCCAGGCCGAACGGCTGCTCCAGGCCGCACGCACACTCGCCGGCGAACTCGGTGAACGCGCGACGGTCGCTGAGGCTTCTGGGCGTCTTGGTGATGTCAACCGCATCCGGGGCGAGCTGGTGGCGGCCCGTCGCTACTACGAGGAGGCCCTGGAGAACTTCCAGCATCTCAGACGGCGGATCAACGCGGCGGTTATCGAGATTGACTTGGGCCGGGTCGATAGCGAGGAGGGGGACCTGGTCAACGCTCGACAGAAGCTGAATACGGCCCTGCAGGTGCTTCGCCGGGTTGCCGGCATGGAGAAGGCGATAGCAACCATTTGGTATGAACTGGCCGCAGTCGACTACTTCGAGGGCGACCTTTCTGCGGCTGCGGAGAAGGGGCAGGAGGCACTCCGCCTCGATCGCGACATGGGCGATCGCGTCGATGAGGTACACACACAGCACCTTCTAGGGGGAATCGCCTTAGACCAAGGCGAGCTAGAAGCGGCCGATGACCACCTCGGGCGTGCGCTCGAACTCCAGCAGCAGCTCGGTGACCAGCACGGGCAAGCCAACACCCTGCTGCTGCTGGCAAGGGTGTCCATGCGTCGCGGCGAGTTCGCCAAGGCACGCAACGACCTTGTTGATGCGCTGCGGTTCGCCCAACAGTTCGACAACCGCTCCACCGAGGGCCAAATCTGGAACGCGCTAGCTGACCTTGCCGTCGAACAGGGCGAGCCGAGCGCGTCGGCCCAACTGCGCGCCACCGGCGTGCTGCTCTTGCGGACGGTCCACACCGCCCAGGCGGCTTCTGTGGCAGCCGCAGGCTACCAGAAGCTTCAGGAGCTTGCCCGGCTAGAGGCGGCAGCGAAAGATGCCGACGCGCTCCTTGCCCTCGCCGAGGACGCCTACCGGCGGGATCGAGGTTGGGGCAAGGCGGCTTTCGGACCGCTAGATGATCCGGACCAGCAGCCGGCCGGCCGGTGACAGTAGTCGGCAACCTGGGTGCCCGCTCGGGCTGTGGCGGGTCGTCGGCACGACACCCACAGGTGTGCCGCGTTGCGCGTCGCTTCGGGTTAGCGACGCTCAGGCGGCGGGCCGCAGCCGCGCCTGGGCGGTGGCGGCCAGCAGCTCGACGTCGCCGTCCGACAGCACCCGGTCCTCCCCGAGCGCGCTGCGGAGCAGGCTGGCGGGCACGATCGCCACGCCCTGGGTGTGCAGGCCGCCACCGTGGACGTGGGCGCCGTGGACGCACAGCAGCGCGGCGGTGTGGGTGCCCAGCAGCCGGCCGACCGTCTTGGCTTCCCAGCGGACCGTTTCCAGGGTGCGGTCCAGCGGGTAGTGGTTGTGCCAGGTCAGCCCGTCGGCGCTCTGGTGGACGCTGCCGGTCCACTGCTTGGAGTCGATCACGAACACCCCGGTCGGGCCGATCACCAGGTGATCGACATTAGCGGGCGAGTCGGGCACGGCCAGGTCGTGGAGGATCACGTAGCCGTCGCGGGCAAGCCGGCGGAGCAGGCGGGCGGTGTGCCGCTCCCCTTGGGCGCCGCGCTGCCAGGCGCGGGCCTGTTCGGAGGGGCGGAAGCGGAGCCGCCAGCCGGTAAGCGCCGCGACCGCCAAGCCGACCAGTCCGGCCTGTGGCAGCCCGAGCTGGACGGCGAGCATGTCGCCGGCGAGGCCGGCGGCGGCGACCAGCGGCGCCCGCCAGGCCAGGCTGCGGGTCCAGCCGGCCAG
>Ga0184626_10000694_pt1 | contig 10883 bp, 10 predicted proteins | sample PLM3_60_b1_FD_133142 | JGI IMG/M metagenome (GOLD analysis project Ga0184626, IMG submission 133142) | Groundwater sediment microbial communities from an aquifer in East River, Colorado, USA - PLM3_60_b1 | ecosystem: Environmental > Terrestrial > Soil > Riparian zone | place: USA: East River... | reverse complement strand
GAGCCCCAGCCTCGAGCGTACCTTCGTCGATTTTGTCTACCTCGGACATTTTTTGTTCCGCGGCGCTCGTAAAGGACTCACGCGTGTGTGATTCGGGTGCTGTCCCTTCCGCTGTGCCCCGAAGCTCCCGCTGCTCTTTCAGTGGTGGTTCGGCTGGCGCGGACCCCGGCTCTTTAGGCGCGACGGCTTGCGGCGCACGGGAAGCCAATTCGCCCTCCTTGTTCATAGGCGCGGTTCGCGTTTTGGCAACAGCTTTCTCTTGCCGTCCCGAAGGCGATCGCGCTTGTTCGGTTGAGCCGTCATCGCCATCCCTCTTTGCAGCAGAGAGCGCATCCTCAGCCCTGCGAGCTTCCGACTGCGTTGTAGAAGGCGGCTCCGTGACCTTTGGACTGGAAGCGGGAGCCGGAGCTTTTGAATCGGCGATCATGGGAGGCTCAGGCAGCGTCCCGGTTAAGCGAATCACCAGCGTGAGGGCAAGAAGCGCCACCGCGACACTCCCTGCGAATGCCCAAGATGAGGGGCGCTGGAGCCAAGGTTGCAGCGTAGGGAACCACGAGCGCCGTGGCGGTTTCGTTTTGAGGGCCTCGATCAGGAGTCGCCGGGACCGGGGATCATCAAGCAACTCCTTTAAGGCATGCTCATCAGTCAGCGCGTTGAAGAGCGCCTGGTCTGTGAGCGCCGCTTCAAACAGGTCTCTGCGCTCTTGTTCGGTGAGGGTATTGGTCGCATACCCGCCGAGCAGTTTTTCAATATCTCCACGCGACATGATTACTTTTCCCACGTACCGCCCATGAGGTCACGCAGCTTTTTGCGGCAGCGAAAGTCCCAGGTATAGATCGTATTGATCGAGCTGACTCCGAATAGCTTTTGGATCTCAGGAAAACTCTTCCCTTCGATTTTCCACAACAGTAATTGCCGGCAGCGCGCGCCGAGTCCGTCTATGGCCGTCATCAATCGTTGAAGCATTTCTTTGCGTTCGGCCTCGATGCCGGGATTGGCCGCCGTATCTGCCACCTGAAGCTCCTCCAGCGATACTTGATTATACTCGCCGCGGCGCAGGGACTTCCTATGGGTGTCCCAGATCTTAAAACGCAGGATCTGAAAAGACAGCGGCAGGAGCTCCTCTAACTGGGTCACCTGCCCGTACTTCTCATGCAGAAGGATCAGCACCTCCTGAGCGAGATCCTCGGCGGCATCCCTCGATAATCGAGATGCGGCGAAGGCGACGATCCTTTCACGCAATTTTGAAAGAATCTGCTCGCGATCCATTGAGTCATCTTAGTCCAAGGTTAGGGAGTTTTCTAGACAGACCGATGACTCAGAACCGCACGTCCACTGTGCCAAGGCCGCGCCATCGCAGCCAAATACTGAGACCGAGTAAGGCGAGCATCACGGCAAGGGCGACATAATCCGGCAGGCGCATCCGCGATTCTCCAAAATGATGACGCCGGCTCCCGGGCCCGATACCCTTTGACTCTAGACCCATGGCCAGCAGTTGGGTCTGCCGCAGAGTGTGTCCGAGCAATGGCACGACGAGCGGGGGGTAACGCCGGATCCGCCCGATGACACTTCCCGAACTGAGGTCCAATCCGCGCGCGCGTTGGGCCTGCACGATGGTTTTGGATGTGCCGATCAGCGTCGGCACCCATCGAAAGGCAAGGGAAAGCGTGAAGCCGATGGGTGGCGGGAGACCGAATCGCTGTAGACCCAGCGTAAATTCCTCCACCTTCGTGGCCGAGATCAGCAGGAGGCCGGTGATCAGCATGAAATCCAGTCGCAGCCCCATCGCGAGTCCATACTCCAGCGCCTCACGGGTCAGCATCGTCCCGCCGATCTTCAGAAGTGGCGTGCTGCCTCTGACAAACCAGGGCCAGAGCAGAAGGCTGTAGAGGAACAAGAGCGACAACAGAACTCGAAACCTCCAAAGATTAGCGCCGCAGCGGGTCGCCCAGGCAAGCATGATCACCAGCATGGAAGGCGCGATCAGGTACCGGGGATCGGAAAACAGGAGTCCGATAGCAAAGAGCGCGAGAATCCCCAGCAGCTTCGTACGGGCGTCCAGGCGATGCAGCCAGGTGTCACGGTCTAGGTAGAGGAAGAGGCTCATGACGTCCTCTTCTGACGAAGCGACGTCCGAACCTCTTCTACGGTCAGCAGGGTGTGGCCCCAGCGCTGCGCGAAACGGGTAAGAGGAGGCACCTGCAATCCGGTCTGTTTCAACAGTGTAGGATCCGCGAAGATTTCCCGTGGTGAACCGTGCGCCAGGACGCGACCCTGATGCATCAGGATGCAGCGCTGGGCATACCTGGCGACCAGCGAGAGTGAGTGGGTAATCATGATGATCGTATGGCCCTGACGGTTCAGGTCCTGAATCATCTGCATCATGCGATCTGTCTCCTCGGCGTCGAGGCCGGTATTTGGCTCATCGAAGATGAGAATCCGAGGCCGTGCCGCAAGCACTGAGGCCACCGCCACGCACTGGCGTTCTCCTTTGGTCATCGAGAAGGGATCAACATCGAGAATGCCGGGCCGGTCCAGCCCCACCGCTGCCACCGCCATGGCGACCCGGACGTGGCAGTCATCAGGAGAGCAGCCGAGATTGCGCGGGCCGAAGGCGACTTCTTCCCCGACAGATTCCGCGAAGATCTGATGGTCCGGGTTCTGGAAGACATAGCCGATGGTACCGGCCAGTTGCCCGATGCTCGCAGTCCGCAAGTCTTGGCCGTCGATGCACACCTGTCCCTCCGCCGGCATCTGCAGCCCTGCCAGCAATTGGCCCAAGGTAGTTTTGCCGGACCCGTTCTGCCCGATAATGGCCACAAGTTCCTGGGACCGGATTGTAAGACAAACATCAACGAGAACTTTAACTCCGTGCTCATATTCGTATGAGACATTGCGCACTTCGATCAGCGGCAGCGAACCAGGGGAGAGGGGATCTACAGGCCCCGGCTCCACTGTTAACCCATGCTCGTCCGCCAAGTTCCAGGCTTCTTGAACGGTGAGAGGCGCCGGTAGGTTCAGCGCGACAAAACATTGTGCGAGATCGAGCGGGCGCAATCCATACCGGGCGGGGAGTTGGGGAGAAGAGAACAATTCTCTGGGCGGTCCTAGCCAGACCAGCTTGCCGCGCTGAAGAACGCAAATGCGATCGGCTCTCGCTGCCTCCTCAGGATCTTGAGCGACGAGGATCAGCGTCACTCCTGTATCTCTAAGGTCCCCCAGGATGGTCTGAAGATCTTGACGGCCCGCGGGATCAAGATCGGTCGTCGGCTCATCGAGGACCAACAGGGATGGCTCACGCACAAGAATGGAGGCGATCACCAAGCGTTGGCGCTGGCCGCCGGATAAGGTGAGTGGGTCGCGATGCTCCATTCCACCGAGACCGACAAGCGCGAGAACCTGTTCCATCCGCTGTTCCATTTGTTCAGAACTGAGCCGCTCCGCCAGGTGTTCAAGTGGATAGGCCAGCTCCATTTGCACATTCGTTGAGATCAATTGTGTCTCGAAATCCTGGAAGACCACCCCAACCGTGTCCGCCTGACGCCATACCGACCGGCCGGTCGTGGGGATGCCATTCACGCGGACATTCCCCGACCAGTCACCCGGCAGCAGAATCGGAATAAGCCCGTTCAGCGTGTAGCACAAGGTCGTTTTGCCGGCGCCGCTTGCCCCCATGATCGCCACCGTCTCGCCGCGCTCGATGGTGAGCGAGAGATTATCAAGCGCCGGCCGCTTCGGCTCCGCGTCTGCGGCATAGCTGAAGCTCACCATCTGCATCTCTACCATGATCTTGGAACTGGGAGGATGGCAGGGAAACACCGCGTTGTCTGGCGGCGAGCCAATCGCGAAGCGCGAAGGCGCGATGAGATCCTGATACGTAAGGCCCCAGCGCTTGACGCGCGGGTGCAGGAAGTACAAAAGCGGAGGTGCGAGCAGCAGCGCCATCAGGAAATTATTGAAGAAGATGGCGGGAGCCAAAATGAGAAACGGGACAAGGCCAAGCAGATCCACGCCCCAGCCGATGACCAGCGCGATCGTGACCGAGGCGGCGAAAGTGACCAGGACGAATTCGAACCCTTGCCGCCACGACCACTGGCCCAGTTCCTGATGTGAGGAGAGCGGGCCCAGCCGACCCCACAGAAGATACGGGATGTACCCGTAGCAGAAGTTTCCGATGAACCCGAAGAAGCTCCCGGGACCCAGAGTTCCGAAGAAGTCTCCGATGACATTGCCGAAGGCCGATCCCCATGCTGCGGCCGGCCCAAACAGCAGCGACGCGACAACGGGGATGGCGTTCGCCGGCCTGAGCTCCGAAAAACCGGGGATCAGCGGGATGCCGACCTTGAAGGGAATGAGGATCGCCGCGTAGACCGCCGCAATTTGCGCGATCAATACCACCTGGCGCGTATCGCTCCAGACATCAAACAGTTGTCGAATCGCACGTGTCATGCTGAGCGAAGCTTTGTCATGCTGAGCGATAGTCGAAGCATCTAGATCGGGCCTTCACGGAGTTTACCTGAGCCACGAACTAGATCCTTCGCTGCCGCTCAGGATGACAGCCGAAGGGCTCAGGATGACACGAGAAGGGCTCAGGATGACAGCCGAAGGATTCAGGATGACAAGGCAGGCGTCCAGGATTAGTACCACATCCTCAAAAAGGAGCGCATGACCGGCGCGCGCGCAGTATACGGCCGACCCTGGAAAATGTCATCCGTAGGTATGGTTGATCGCCTGTGTTTGGCGGCATAGACTCTGTGAGACGCAAGATGATAGGCTGGTCATGAAGCTTCGCATTCGCATCATTTCAATAGTCGTTGCGTGTACTGCCTTCGCGGCCGGATGTGCGACTTCTTCCAGCCGTATGGGCGAGTACCTCACCGGATTTCAAACGACCGCATCTCAGCCGCAGGCTGTTTCGTTGCCATTGAAAGTTGGCTTGTTGATGGCGTTGCCAGAGAACGAGCTTTCGTATCCCACTACGCCCTCAAAGGAATCTTTGGAGCGGATGGGCAGACGCATTCAAAAGGAGCTGGAGGAGTCTCCGAAGATCAGGGTGGAGCGAATCTTCCCCACGATCATTATCCCGGCCGCCGGCATAGGGGCGTTGAGCCTAGAGCGAGTGCGTGAGGCGACACAGGGCGTGACCTCCCCCAAGCTGATTGTTATCGTCGCCACAGCCCGTCCGGCGCGCAGAGTTCAAGCATGGCGTGTCGAGGATCAGCTCTTCGCCCGAATGGATGCGGCACTGGTAGACCTTCCCAGCGGGGTGGTACTCGCTGCGGAGAACGGGCAGGAGGATTATGTTCTCGCACAGTCCTTTTTCTATAACTACTTTTCATACCCGCGGCTCTACTACCGCACCTTTACGTTTGCCGGGCCGTTCACCGTCGTCGAGGGCGACCCCTATAAGGCGTTAGGGGAGGCCGCCTTCTCCGGGGCCGCCGATCAAGTTGGGATGAAACTGCGCCAGAAGCTGGATCCCGGCCTCTCCGCTGGCTGACGCTATTCGGAAGGCGAGTGCTGGAATCTCGCTAACTGCGCCGCCAGCATGGCGGCGACATGCTTCAGATCAAAAGGCCAGGCATAGCGAAGATTAATCCCAGGATGTTTTATCCGGAGATGGCTGAGGGTTTCCGGAATCTCAATTTCCGAGTGTGATCCGCCGGGTGTGAGCATCGAAGGCACAACCACGATCTCATTTGCGCCGGCGGCCAGGATTTCTTCTACCGCTTCCTCGAGCGTCGGGGCGCAAAATTCGTTGTACGCGATCGCGAACAGGTCGCCGTTCAGCAAGCCTTTTAAATGCGCGGCAAGCGCCTCAAGTCCCGCCTGGTAAGGATCGTTTTCCGAAGTGCGCGGCCATTGCCGCAGCTGCCTGTCAAGTGCTCGCTCTTCGGGAGACGGCTCGCCACCGGTTGTGCGGCGGGTGGACTCCAGCGCTCTCAGTTTGGTGAGTAGGGCTCGCGGATAGTTCGTGGGAATGCCGCCGTGGCCGACTAAGACGACTCCGCGCCGTCGCATTTTCTTCATGTTCCTACCGCGCCCCGTCATGCTTCGCCCATTTACGATAACCCGGCCGGTCCGATCGGAGCAACAGGTCCCCCCTCCAAACGTATCCTAGACGTTTCTTCTGCCGGTGCCTACGCTGTGGGTTTGGGAGGGGGGTCCAGCAGGACGGGGCCCCTGCGGTGGTGGGTTCGGGAGGGGGGGCCAGCAGGACGGGGCCCCATCCCTCGGTGGATGACTAATGAAATCATTCCTCAGACTTCTTGGGATTCTCAGCATCGCCTTTGCGGTCGGATTCATGGTGGCGGGTTTCGCGTTCACCAGGCTGAACGCCGAGGGACCACCGCCCAATGAGACCGAGGACCTGCTTCAGCAGCTCGCCGAGTTGACCAATGCCGAGCGCGTGGCGAGGGGGCTTTCGCCGTTGAAACTGCAAAACAACTTACGGGAGGCGGCGCTGTGGCTGGCGCGCGATATGGCCAAGAAGTCGTATCTAGGTCACCGCGATAGCGGCGGCCGCGACATGTCAAGTCGCTTGGAAGTTTTTGGCTATGCGAATGCGAGCGCTGTTGCCGAAAATGTGGCGGCTGGCCCCGCCACTCCTCGCGAGGTTCTCGATCAGTGGATGAAGAGCGACGAGCACCGCACCAATATTCTCAGGCCCGACCTTCGGGAAATCGGCGTCGGCTATGCGGAGACAACCGGCTGGCAGACTCGACGATACTGGGTCCAGGATTTCGGGAGCCGTTTTCGGACCTATGCGATCGTCATCAACAAGGAGGCGGCACGGACTTCGGACCCCAGGGTCGAGCTCTCTATTTCTGGATGTGACAGAATGCAGCGTGCCACCCAAGCATGTCCTTCGCACATGCGTCTCAGCAATAACGGCATGACCTGGACCGCCTGGGAGACTTACGCGCCGCGACGCATGTGGACCTTGACTCCAGGAACAGGCGGGCGGCAGGTCGTCGTGGAATTGCGCGTCGGCAGCAACACCTACCGAGCCAAGGACACCATCGAGCTCAGTCCCCCGACCCCGGCACCAACAAATCTTGCCACCTTCAAAAAGCGGTAGCGTATGTCCTCCGTCATCGATCCTGCCGTCCTGCTTGATCCGAACAGACCAAGTCCTCCGGATCTGGAGGGACAGCAATGGAAGGTCGGCTCAGCGAGATTGTGATCGCTCTCGTCACCTAGGCCTGCTCGACAGAGGCGACCTTCGAAGCGTCCCCGGCAAGCGCCTTCTGCAGGAGGATTCTCCGAATCTCGACCAAGGCGAGAGTGTCGCGTTTGCAGTACGCCAGCAGCGATGCGCGAATGCGGGCCTTCTCGGCAGGATCAATCAGGCCAAGGACCAGCCGGTAATACTGTAAGGCCGCCAGTCCACCGTCACTGATCTTCAGGTCGCTATAGTCCAAGGAAGGGATCAGCGCCGGCAAGACCGCTTTGATCGAGAACGAGCCTTCGAAGGCCGGATGGTAATAGTGCCGCCGCACAATCGGCAGCAGATCCCAGAGGCGAGAGGCCACCGCGTAGAGCTCCCGCTTCAGTCTCGGCAGTACCTCTGCGAGGTCCATGAGAATCCGCCACTCGTATCCGGAATAGATGCAGATACTGCCCTCCCGGCCGAGTGACTGCAGCAAGGCCAGCGCGAGTTCTTCGCGCGGATCTCTACCTTCCACGCCCAGGTATGCATGGTGGTAGATCTCTCCGCTCGCGCTTTCAATATGGTTGGACCATTGGAACGGGAGGGTTTGGTAAGGCCGAGTCCCGGGATACAGAGGGATTGCCGGCATGAATCCTTCAAAATCGAGATGGTGGACCGGATAACGCACGGTTTGCAGCGCCGCCTTCAGCTGCGGCCCGATCCACTCCACATTGTCTTTCATGCGCTGCTGGGTCCCGGACAATTTGAATCCGTCGGGAATCGCATCGATCGTGTCAATGCCCTGTTCCGTAAGCTTTTCAATGGTCCGCTTCGGACCCGGCAGATAGAAAATCCAGCGGGCATGTTTGCCCTCTGTGCAGTGGTCCCAGAACGGACAGACGTAGGGAGAGTGGCAATGGGGACCGGGTTCAATCTGCGGCGGGGCGTACTCCAACAACATGGCCTTCATGGCTGAGAGCCGAACCGGGACGTCAGGGAGCCGGGCGTAGACTTCCGCCGTCAGATCATGCTGCACGAACAGCTGGTCAAGATCCGTCTCGCCCCCTGGGTACAGGTATCTCCGGTTGAGATGCATCAGCCGGATCCCGTCGAGCTGCAACCCTGAGCCGATCAAGACGTACGCCTGGATCGCCAGGTCGTCGAGGTGCACCTGCTTGGCTCGCGTGGAGGCTTTCACCTCGATCAGTCGCCACCTCTCGCCGGCCACCCGCTCTAGGACATCCACCCGAACCAGCACATTCTCGAATTTTAGGGTGGCCTCAAAAATCGCCGTGACTCGCGGCTGTTTCAAGAGGTCTTCGGTGCGCCGCAAGGCGAGTGTCAGGTTGCCGTTCTCCCATTCCACTAGAACGCCTCCTGGGAATCGCCCGCGCGCGAGTTCTCCAACATCGCTGCCGTTATCCAGCACCGCCTGAGTTTCTTCGTCGGGTTCGGTCGCCAATTCAGGGGAGTGGATTTCGAGATACAGACGCTTGTGACACTGAAGACCGGAAATAAATTTCGATTTGGAGAGGCGAGGCTCTGGAGGGAACAGATGTAGCTGCATCAATCCTGTCTATTCAACTTTCCCCGGTGTAGTGGGCGATCCGTGGTCCAACGAGTCCCAGAGGCTCTCGGCCGTCGGATACCTGATCTTCAAATCGGCGACGGCAGTTGTGAACTGCTCTTTGCTCCAGACGGGATACTCCTCCAGTTGCTTCAGCAGCCTGCGCGCGAATTCACGAAATGGATTGTTGAGCATGCAGGCGGTCATGGGATTCCCCCCATCTCCAAAGAACTGGATAATGAGTTTTGGCTGAACCGCAAGATCCACAAACGGGGAGATACTGACGTCCGGATCGCGAAGATTCAGAAAGAGATCGTACAGGACCGGCGCTTGTGGCGCGCGAACTTTAATGATCATCCCCACCATGAGCACGGTCCTCTGCCAATCCATGCCTTTGAAACGCCCCAGGATCCCCGGGGTTCGGCCGAAGCTCGTCACGGTGGCTGAGGTGTCTCGGATGAAGAGCGCCGCCTGCGGGCTGTCTCCCGGAGGTACAATCCGGACGAAGCCGAGCATGCCGGCTTCCGGTGGAATGAAAGCTGTGGAAGGCTTGGTCGTCATCCAGAAACCGTGGCGAGCGGAAGTTCTTTCAACCGCCCGGCGCATACGCCGCAGCGGTGGCGATTCGGCCGGATAGACCGGCGGTAGCGGCGGTACACCCGGCCGCAGTTCACGCAATGCCACATGTACTTGGATAATGCTTCCGCATCGTTCAGAGCATGACGGACCGTGATGTTCAAACCATGCTGGTTCATAGCTGCCATCATTCGTCGAAAGTCACGGCCGTGATTCGGCCTCCGCTTCCGGAGATCGAATTGCCACTGGTGGATCATTTCATGAGCCAGCGTGTTCAGCGTTTCGGAGGCCGCTTGTTGGGCTAGCAGGGGGAGCGACAGGCGTATTGCCCGATGCTGAAGAAAGGTCTGCGCCGAATCAAGGAAGATGGCGCGAGGGCCGAGCTCTGAGACAAACATCCCGGACGAGGAGGTAAGCCGCTGACTCCAGTGGATCATGATCGGCGGCAGGCAATTGTCAAAGAAGCGGGCGTTGAGTTCTTGCCACCAGGCCTGAAGTTGATCCGCCGTGACGACGGTTTGCACCCAGCCTCCCCGCGCCCGCCATCTCACCCGCTATCTCACCCGCCCGCCCTACGTCTGCTCAGAAGCAGCCGCTTTTCCCCCGGGCACCCTGCCGCCCCGAGGCTGCCGTCTCACCCGCCCGCCCTGCGTCTGCTAAGAAGCAGCCGCCTTTCCCCTGGACGCGCGCTTTCCCGGCTGAGCGCAGATGTATCACAAACGCGGTTCCAGGTCACGGATATTTTCTACGAAGGGGAGAACGCGAGCAGCCGAGTGACTGCTCGCGTTACCGGGGAATCATGGCCGGGGCATTCTTTCTGCGAGTCCGACGACACTGAGGTTGGACTCGAGAAACTCCTCCGGAAATCTGCACGAGAGACTCCCGACTGCGGCGTGGTAGAAGGAAGGCGAGACGAGTTTCACGCCATGAAAATCCAGCTGGACGGTGTTGCCTTCGTTCAGAAGATCCTCAATGAGGTGATTCACTGCCCGACCGTCCTCAGCGCTATCGCAATTTTCGCCGATGAACTCGACAAGCAAGATCGTTTTCGTGAATGTGTCCCCTTCGCCTGACGATACTGCGACAGCCTCCGCCAGCACAGGTTCAACTGCCGGGCGATGACGTCGCCGGGCCTGCGAAAGCCGATTCTGTGCAATCACCGGATCAAGCACCAACCCGCAATTCAGGCATCGCCACTCCTCCATGCAGCAGAATCCATCCGACACGCGTTCTAACACCATGAGGCCGTCACATTTCGTACAGTCCATCGCGTGGGCTCCTTTCGCAGGTTGAAGAATGGGGGGAACATATCAAGAAAACAACTCCTACCCAATGGACAAATACGTGATAGAACGAACTGAAATGTCAAAGCTCGTAATGCAAATGTCGTGCTTGCATCAGCACGGGAGGCAGTGAGATGACCTCTTTGAGGGGGGCTCACTCCTTTTGCGCCAGCCCGCCCCGGGGTCGGTTTATCTCACCCGCCCGCCCTGCGTCTGCTAAGAAGCAGCCGCCTTTCCCCGGGACGCGCACTTTCCCGCTTGAGGGGCTTTTGGACGGTTCTAGAAAACCGCTTGAGGGAGACAT
>Ga0184626_10000693_pt1 | contig 10897 bp, 10 predicted proteins | sample PLM3_60_b1_FD_133142 | JGI IMG/M metagenome (GOLD analysis project Ga0184626, IMG submission 133142) | Groundwater sediment microbial communities from an aquifer in East River, Colorado, USA - PLM3_60_b1 | ecosystem: Environmental > Terrestrial > Soil > Riparian zone | place: USA: East River... | reverse complement strand
GAGGATTCCTTCTTCCTGGATCTAGTTCTCGGAGTATACTCAAAGTCAAACATTTTTGAATTTAGTTCCTCAGTATGCTTAGAAACATAGTCTCTGATCGCTAACTGGCAGAGATCAGCCACTGTTAGACGGCTATTCTTTGTCTTAGTAACATATGCCGCATACTTAGTAAGTAACTCCAGATCGTTCCTCAGAATATTAACCTGTATACGTGTTAACTGACCTTTCCTTTCCAGGAATTCTTCGAAATGTTCAAGTTCCATAATACTTAAGCCTCCGTGGTTGATATAAACCGAGTATACCATGGACCAGAGCATCTCGTGGAGAGGAAATAGCAAGACACTTCGACTGAGAACAAAATCACCGTCTGGCCTATAACGCAGGCCGGGAGAACACTGAATTCGCCGAGGAATTCCTAATAGTTTGATCGCGTGGGTCGACGCGGGCCGCGCGAACGATCACCCCGAAATCCCCGGTCACGGTCGCGATCATTGGGGCCAGGTCTACCCTCACCTTCCCGTCTACGTTCCTCGGGACGATGCTCAGTGTAACCTGGAGGTGGTGTGGCCTGCGCGAATTCTTTGTGGCTGAGACGGATCTTATTGTCATCGCCAATCTCGATCACACGCACCATGATTTCCTGCCCTTCTGTGACGAGATCACGTACTTCTCTGACGCGATATTGGGCCATCTCGGAGACGTGAAGCAACCCGACAAGATTAGGAAGGATCTCAACAAATGCTCCGTACTCGGCAATGCGCTGAACTTTGCCGAGATAAGTGCGACCCTTCTCAGCTTCTGCGGTCAAATTCGCTATGATTTGCTGCGCCTTCTTTGCAGCTTCTTCATCCACACTGGCGATGGTAACTGTGCCGTCATCTTGCACATCGATCTTCACTCCAGTTTGTTCGATAATGCTGCGAATCATCTTGCCTCCCGGCCCGATGACTTCACGGATCTTAGCTGTTGGTATCTTCATTGTAATCAGACGCGGAGCAAAGGTAGAGATTTCGGAGCGGGATGCGGGAAGGACTTGTGTCATTTTATCCAGAATGAAGAGTCTTGCTTCGCGCGCTTGAGCAAGCGCCTGGGTCATGATTTCCTTGGATAACCCTTCAATTTTGATATCCATTTGGAGCGCGGTGACTCCATTTGCTGAACCGGCGACTTTAAAATCCATATCACCGCTATGGTCTTCTTCTCCCGCGATATCGGTCAGAATCGCATACCGATCGCCCTCCTTGATCAGGCCCATGGCAACTCCGGCAACCGGAGCTTTGAGCGGCACACCCGCGTCCATCAGCGCAAGAATTCCGCCACAAACAGTTGCCATGGAGGAGGATCCATTGGACTCCAAGATGTCGGAAACAAGACGGATCGTATACGGAAATTCCGTCTCTGAAGGAATCATGCTGCGGAGCGCCTTGTAAGCGAGCGCCCCATGGCCGATCTCACGGCGGGAAGGAGCTCTCAAAAATTTGACTTCACCGACTGAATACGGAGGGAAGTTGTAATGCAGCATGAAACGTTTGAGACTTTCCCCTTCCAATTCGTCCACGATCTGAGCATCGTCGGAGGTGCCGAGTGTTATTGTGGCTAGAGCCTGGGTTTCACCGCGTGTAAAAAGCGCCGATCCGTGCGTGCGCGGAAGCACTCCGACCTGAATATCGATTGGCCGGATTTCTTTGGAACCACGTCCGTCCGTTCTTTTTCCATCCAGGATTTGGCTGCGAACGAGATCTTCCTTTACTTTGTAAAAGGCCTTTTTCGTGAGGCTTTTCTTCTCTTCGTCATCCTCAGGAATCTCAGAGACCATATTCTCGAGAAGTTCATTGAGCGCCTCTTGCGAAGCGAGCTTGCCGGTAACGTTCAATGCCGAGAGGATTTCAGCTTCGTGTTTCGTCTTCAAATCCGCAACCAGCTCAGCGGGAAGCTCGGGCGGCATAACCGTAACCTTTACGACAGGGTCCATGGAATAGAGCTGTTTGATTCCAGCAATAATGGTTTTGATCGCGTCATGGCCAAAACTGATCGCTTCGATCATCCTTTCTTCGGAGATCTCGTGCGCTAGCGATTCCACCATAACAATCGCGCTTTCCGTACCGGCCACCACGATTTCCAGTTTGCTCTCGAGCTGCTGAGCGTTGGTCGGATTCAGTACAAGCTGATCATTGATCAAACCGACGCGCACTCCGGCAATCGGATTGCTAAAAGGGCTTTTTGAGATGTAAAGTGCTGCCGATGCGCCGCACAATGCTACAACATCAGGATCATTCTCCTGATCGGCCGAGAGCACTGCGGCAATGACCTGAGTTTCTCCGTAATAGCCATCCGGAAACAAAGGACGAATCGCCCGGTCTATCAATCTGGAAGTCAGAACCTCTTTCTCGGTCGGTCTACCTTCGCGTTTAAAAAAGCCGCCGGGAATCTTGCCTGCGGCATAAGTATTCTCCCTGTAATCGACGGTGAGGGGTAGGAAATCGCCCCCATCCGCCGCTTTCTTTTCAAAACATACGGTTACCAGCACAACCGTATCGCCATATTGAACAACAGCCGCGCCGTCTGCCTGCTTCGCCAGTTTGCCCGTCTCGATCTTGAGGGTTTTGCCCCCCACTTGAATTTCTACACGTCGTTCCATTTGTATACAAACCTCCGTTTGCTTACATATATTTTGGGATCAACCGGCGTATGCGAAAAGAAACTTATTTGCGGATGTTCAATTTCTTGAGGATCGCCTTATAACGCTTCGGATCTTCGTCTTTCAGAAAATCGAGAAGGCGCCGGCGTTTACTAACCATCTTCAAGAGGCCACGGCGGGAATGATGATCCTTGGCGTGATCCTGGAAATGCCCTGTCAAAGAATTGATCCGTTCCGTCAGGATGGCGATTTGAACTTCCGGTGAGCCAGTATCGCTCTGGTGGGTTCGAAACGAGCCGATAATTTCGGACTTGCGTTCTTTCGTCAACACGACCTAGTGTTCTCCTTGTCTTTTTTTGGAAACGCAATTATACAGAAACATGGTATCTTTGGCAAATCAATGAGATCGATCCTGGTCAAGCTTCCAAATTGGATGGGGGACATCCTGTTTTCCCTGGATCTTCTCTACACTCTATCAGCACATTTTGATAGAATCGGCCTCCTGACGTCGAATGCCCACGCCGAGTTGTTCAACATTTTCCCGCTGCCAGGCGCAGAGGTAATTCCTTATTTGCCAGCCACATGGCCAAATCTGGACCGCGAGACGATCCTGCGAATCGAGACCTTTCAGCCCGATTGCGGATTGCTGCTTACCAATTCGATCGGGTCGGCTTTGGTTTTGCGATGGGCCGGTGTATCCGATCTGTATGGATACGACACCGAGCATCGCGATTTCCTTTTGAAGCTTTCGCTTCCGGCGCCGCAATACCAGTTGCACCAGACGATGTATTATCTCGAATTGTTGAAACTGTTTGGGCTGGATCCCATTCCATATCCGGGTCCGGGACAAACAAAACGTGAGCGTCTCGCTATCATACATTCAGGGACATCCAAGCCACCGCGCGCGTGGCACGTGGAACGTTTCTGCAAAGTCGCGGAACAACTGCAGCAGAAAGGATTGGATGTGCTCTTTGTTTCCCAGCAAGAAACGCGCGAGATTCCCTTTCCCATGATGCGAAATCCATCTCTAACGGAGCTTGCGGCGCAAATGAAACGCTGCACGTTGTTTCTGGGCAATGATTCCGGACCGCTCCATCTGGCGCAGCAATGCGGCGCTTCCGTTGTAGGAATATATGGACCTGGGACTCCAATCACAACCGGTCCCAGAAACATTTCTCCTCACAAAATTGTGTATCACGCATTTCCGTGTTCCCCTTGCCGCCAAAAATTTTTCCGGGAGTGCAACCCGGCTCCGTCTCAAAAGCCGTACTGTATCGAGACAATATCGGTGGATGAGGTATTGAAAGCTTGCCTTAGCCTTAGCCTCAGCCGCAACTAAGATTAGGAGAAGATTCAAACATGCAAAAACACGTATTGCTGGCAACCGGCGCCGGAAGAGGAATCGGAGCGGCAGTTTGCCGTCATTTCTCCACTCTTGGCTACGAAGTTCTGGTTCACTATCGCAGTTCGGCTGAGTCCGCATTACTGCTGGTGGAGGAAATTTCTGCGAATTGCCGGGCGCTTTCGTTTCAAGCGGATGTTTCCCAACCTGAACAGGTAGAGGCGCTGTTTCAATTTTGCCGAGAAAATTTCGGCAGACTCGATGTTCTTGTAAACACCGCTTCCTACTCTTCGAGCAGAGGATGGAAAGTCGAGTTGGAAGACATCGATTGGACTGAGTGGCAAAAAACGATCGATGTCGACTTAAAGGGCACGATGCTTTGCAGTCATGCCGCCCACCCGATCATGAAGGCGCAGGGATCGGGAGCGATAATCAACTTTTCCTCCAGCGCTGCGTTGTACGGCGACGTCCCGACATACCTCTATACCGCAGCAAAATCTGCGATCGTCGGAATCACACGCACCCTTTCACGGGCATACGCGCCCGAGGTGCGTGTCAATTGCATCGCTCCCGGATCGGTCGCGACCGACTGGATCCAGAAATGGAAACTCACCGAAGAGGATTTGAAAGAAATCACGCGTGAAACTCCGCTGAAACGGATCGCCAGGCCGGAAGAGATAGCGGCCCTCATCGCATATCTGGCTTCACCGGAAGGTTCATTTATCACCGGTCAGACGCTGGCGGTGGATGGCGGAATTTTGATGTTATGAGCCATACGCTCGTGATGCTTTCGGGTGGAATCGATTCCGCTGTAACACTCGCGTGGGCGCACAGACAGCAAGATCAACTTCTTGCACTTTCGTTCCAATATTTCCTGCGCCCATTTCGGGAACGACTCGCCGTATTCCGACTTCTGCAAAGATATCCGGCAAGACTGATTGAGATTCCGTTGCCCTTTCTCAAGGAGGTTGCCGATTTCGATCAAAAAATCGGAACCGATTTCCCGGAAGGATACATTTCGAATCGCAATATGATCTTTTATTCGATCGCAGCACACTATGCAGAACTTCACGGTTGCGATCGAATCGCGGGAGGTCACACTATAGAAGATCAAGAGGCGTTTTCCGATGCCTCGGCAGAGTTTTTTGATCGTCTTCAGACCCTGATGAATCAGGCCTTGCTGAAGGGAAAAATCCGGATCGAGATGCCGCTCGGAAAGATGACAAAGTTGCAGGTGATGCAGCGGGCGCGCGAATGGAATGTTCCCTTTGAATGCACGTGGAGCTGCTACTGGGACGGCATGCATCCGTGCGGAACATGTGTCAGCTGCATGGAACGCGCGGAAGCGTTCCGCCAACTGGAAGTTTCGGATCCGTTGTGTACGATCTGATTGTAATCGGCGGAGGAATGTCAGGCATTTCTGTCGGACATTATTTTCGCAAACAGAATATCCTGGTTCTGGAGAAAGGGGAACTTCTCTCCGGTGCAACTGGTCACAATGCTGGGTTTATCGTATCGGGATTCGGCGAGCATTTTCATCGCACCGTTTTGCAGCATGGATTGGATCGCGCGCGCGAAATCCAGGAGATCCATCGCGCGAGCCACCTCCAGATTCGCTCACTGGCTCAAAACATCGATTGCAACTACCGGCAATCGGGAAGTTATGCGGTTGCAATAGATGAAGCAGAACGAAATGATCTCTGGTTAAGTTATGAGCTTCTGCGTGATCAAGGCTACGCGGTGGAATGGGTAGAAACGCCACCGGTTGGATTGAAGAAACTTTATGGATCGATACTCAACCGCGATGATGGCGTGTTTGATCAGATCCGGTTCTGGAGCCGGCTTGCGGAAGGGCTAGCGGTGCGAACTGATTGTGAAGTCTTGAGCGTCCATGAAAATTCTGTGGAGACGACCCAGGGACGCTTCTACGCAAGGCGGATCGTTTTTTGCTTGAACGCATTTTCGGCTGCTCTTGTTCCCGACTTGAATGGACGGTACATTCCATTGCGCGGTCAGATGCTCGAAATTCCGGTTGGAGACAAAATGCCAACTGACCTTCCCGTCTTCACCAGATACGGAGACATCTACTGGCGGTTCGTACCAGGAAGGCTCATGTTCGGTGGTCTGGAATCAACGGTCCGGGAGGACGAAGTTGGGATCGCGACAGAAGTTTCGAAACAGATTAAGGATACACAGATTGAGTGGATTCGTGAGCATTTTCACGAACAGTTGATTGGCGTGGTGCGGGCGTCTCGCGCATCCCGATCATTATGTCCTGTCGGGACTTTGCGGGATGGGACACAGTTATGCGCTCGAAGGAGCCCGTTGGCTTTATGAGCTGATCGAAAATGGCCGGGATATTATCCCGCCGTACTGTTCAAGTGATAGAATCAAAACCTTGCCCGTTTACACGGAAGGAAACTGGAGGACCACACATGAAGCTTGGAATTACTGAGTATATTGATTGCGCGCATTACCTTCCCGGTCATGAGAAGTTCGGTCGCTTGCATGGACACACATACACTGTGGATGTGATCATCGAAGGCGAGAAGAAGCAGGGAATGATTCTCGATTTTGCCGACCTGAAGACAACGGTGAAAACCGTTCTTGCGGAATATGATCACCGCTCATTTAACGACTTTCTGGAATATCCTTCCGTGGAAAACATCTGCGAGCTCATTGCTGGAAAAATCATTACACAGCTGCCATACACCTTCACCATTCGTGTTTGGGAAGGACACGGCAAATACGCCGAATTGAGTTTGTCAGCGAACGAATGAACTCGAAGGGGCGTAGACGCCTGGTCATTATAGCGATTCTTCTTCTCTCTGGCGTATTCACTCGATATGTCTTGCTCAAGCCAAAGCCTGTAGAGATTACTGCCTACACTGTACAACCTGGAAAGGTCGAAGAGACTGTTACAAACAGCAAAGCAGGCACGGTTAAGGTAAGAAGGCGCGCAAAATTGAGCCCGGCGATGGGCGGACGAGTTGTATTTCTCGGCGCGCGAGAAGGTGATAAAGTCGCGGCCGGCCAAGTCCTGTTGCGCCTGGAAGATTCTGATTTGCGGGCTTCACTTCAGCTTGCGGAACGCGGATATCAGGCAGCCCAATCTACTGCGCGGGAATCTTGTCTGGCAGCCGATTGGGCAGCGCGAGAATTGGAACGAAACCGTCTACTCAACAAACAGGGAATCGTTTCGGATGCGACGGTTGATCAGTTATCCAATAAGAATGATGCGGCGCGTGCACGCTGCGAGGCGAGCAAATCGGAAGCAAAACGTGCTCAAGCAGCGGTCGAGGTAGCGCAGGCCAATTGGAAAAAAACGGAATTGCGCGCGCCCTTTGACGGCATTCTGGCGCAGCTCACAACTGAAGTTGGAGAATGGATCACACCCTCACCGCCCGGCGTTCCGATTCCGCCTGTACTGGACATTCTGGATAATGCGGGCGTTTACATCCAGACGCCTATCGATGAAACGGATGCAGGAAAATTGCAGGTCGGAATGTCCGCGCGTATCAGTCTTGATCCCTATCCCGATCAAACGTTCCAGGGTCGAGTTACCCGCATCGCACCGTTTGTACAGGACATTGAAGGACAGAATCGCACTGTGGACATTGAGGCGGAATTCAGCGACTCCGGTTTCACAAAAAAACTTCTCCCCGGAACCTCGGCAGATATTGAAGTCATTGTCCAATCCCGCGAAAATGTTCTCCGCATTCCTACGTATGCGCTGCTGGAAGGAAATCGCGTGCTTCTAGTCGAGGGGAAGAGGCTGGCGGCGCGAAATGTAAAGCCGGGGCTTCGAAACTGGGAATTTGCAGAAATTCTGCAAGGGCTCAAGCAAGGGGACCGCATCGCTGTTTCACTCGATCGCGCGGAGGTGAAAGAAGGCGCGCTTGTCACCGTCAGCGGTGAGGCAGAAAAGTGATTCACCTTGAGGGAATCTCCCGCGAGTTTCAAGTGGGAGAGGAAACGGTACACGCACTCAAGAACATCAATCTGGAAATTCTCGATGGCGATTACGTCGCATTGATGGGCCCTTCCGGGTCCGGAAAATCGACGCTTCTAAACGTGATCGGTTGTCTGGATCATCCAAATAGCGGATCGTATTTTCTGGATGGCAAGGACGTCACCTCACTGGATGAGACAGAGTTATCCTTGATTCGGCGTAACAGGATCGGATTTGTTTTTCAATTCTTTCATCTGATTCCGCGTCTGGATGCAGCCGGAAATGTAGAACTGCCGATGATTTTCGCGGGAGTCTCACGCGAAGAACGGCAGCAGCGCGTAGATCGTGCGCTGGAAAGTGTGGGATTGTCGCACCGCTCAAAACACCGGCCCAATCAGCTTTCCGGTGGAGAGAGACAGCGCACTGCAATCGCGCGCGCAGTGGTCATGCAGCCTTCGGTGTTGCTTGCTGATGAACCAACGGGCAACCTGGATAGTCATTCGGGACAGGAAATTGTAGAGTTGATCGAAAAAATGAATCGTGAAGGTCTGACTGTAGTGATAGTAACGCACGATCCGGGCGTCGGAAAGCGCGCAAGACGAGTGATCACTCTCCACGATGGTGAATTGGTAAGTGCGGAAGATCAAGGGTTCAAGGGTTAAATAGTTCAAGGAAAGAGCACTGAACTTTGGACCTTTGAACTTTTCAACCTTGAACCTTTATGAGCTTTCTTGATCTACTGCAGTTCGCATGGAGCGCGTTGCGCGGACATCGCTTGCGCAGCGTTCTCAGCACGCTTGGCGTTGCCATCGGTGTAACGTCCGTTGTGCTTCTTACCGCGCTGGGTGAAGGCGCGCGGATTTATGTGACTTCGCAGCTGGCGGCACTCGGAAGCGATCTAATGATCATCTTGCCGGGAAAAGTGGAAACGTCCGGTGTAATTCCAGTAATCGGAGGTGTTCCTCACGATCTCACATTAGACGATGCACTCGCGTTGCAAAAGCGAATTCCCCTCATTCGAAAACTGGCGCCTGCGACTGTGGGACAAACTACGGTTTCACACGGTTCTCTGAGTCGCAATGTGATGATCATCGGAGCGACACCGGAATTTCTCGATCTGCAACGTCTGAAAATGGGACGAGGCAGCTCACTTCCGTCCGGTGAAATCACACGCGGCTCCAATGTCGCCATCATTGGAACTGCCATCCAGCAGCAACTCTATGGAGGCGGAAACCCGCTCGGAAAAATCATACGGATCGGCGATTTTCGCTTTCGTATCATCGGTGTCATGGCTCCAAAAGGAGAGCATATGGGATTCAACTTCGATGAGATCGTGATGATCCCCGTAGCTACATCCATGAAAGTTTTCAATCTGACAACTCTCTTCCGAATCTTTGTGCAGGCAAATTCATTTCAAGATCTGGAGCCGGCAAAGAAGCAAATCATCGAAGTGATCAAAGAGCGGCATAAGGAGGATGACATCACCTTGCTCACACAGGACTCGGTACTCGCTTCATTCAATCAGATTTTTACTGCGCTCACCATGGCACTAGCGGGAATTGCAGCGATTTCGTTGACAGTCGCGGGAATTGGAATCATGAATGTGATGCTTGTATCCGTTTCGGAACGCACGTCAGAAATCGGATTGTTAAAGGCGGTCGGGGTAACACGCGCACAGATCATTCTTGTATTTCTGGCAGAGGCGTTGTTGTTGTCCCTTGTGGGTGGATGCACCGGTCTGGCGGCAGCAATCCTTTCAGTGCGGCTGGTGACGGATATTTTTCCATCGTTTCCGGCAGAGATTCCGTCCTGGTCTGTCCTGCTTGCGGTTGGTGTTTCTATGCTTGTGGGTGTAATGTTCGGCGTCTGGCCGGCGCGAAGGGCGGCGCAATTGGATCCGATTCTCGCCCTAACAAGGAGGTAGGAATTCACCACAAAGGCACAAAGAGCACAAAATAGGAAGAATATATTTTTCAAACCTTTGTGTTCTTTGTGTCTTTGTGGTGAATCATAAATCATGGAAGTACGTGATGTTGTTAAGCTAACGATTGGGACGATTCGCGCCCATAAGCTGCGCACGTTTCTCACGATGCTTGGGATCGCGATCGGAACTGCATCGGTGATTCTTCTCACTTCAATTGTGGAAGGGACTCGTGTCTTCATACTGAAACAGTTCACCCAGTTTGGGACAAATCTGCTGACCATCGTTCCCGGAAAATCGGAAGTGATGGGGCTGCCAGGAGCTGTTTCTACAACACGAAACCTTACACTGGAAGACGCGCAGGCGATCACTCGCGTTCGTGGCGTGGTCAAAGCGATGCCGATCAGTTACGGATCCGGAAAAGTGGAAGCAGGAAACCGCGCAAGATCCGTTTTCATTCGGGGCGTCACCTCCGATGCTCCTGAAGTCTGGCAGTTCCCGGTCCGGCAGGGAATCTTTCTTCCTCCCTCCGATTTCAACAGAGGCGAGCCGGTCACTGCGCTTGGTCCGACTCTTAAGAAAGAATTGTTTGGGACGGGAAATGCGCTAGGGCAGCACGTCCGCATTGGTGGAAGGCGTTTTCTGGTCATTGGCGTGATGGACACAAAAGGGCAGATGCTGGGGCTCGATATTGATGACGCAGCCTACATTCACGTTGCCATGGCAATGAAGTTGTTTAATAAAGAAGGGTTGCAGGAGATTCACGTGCTTTTTTCAAATGCCCAAATTGCAACTTCCGTGGCGAAGGAAATCCGCAGAGTCTTGAAAGAACGTCACAATCATGAAGAAGACTTCACCATCATCACACAAACGGAAATGCTTGCGCGTTTGGACAGTATCCTTGGTGTCATCAGCATGGGACTTGGCGCAATCGCGGCCATTTCCTTAATCGTTGGGTCGGTGGGAATTCTGACCATGATGTGGATTTCAGTCAATGAACGGGTCAGTGAGATTGGACTCGAAAAGGCGATTGGCGCAGAACCG
>Ga0184626_10000691_pt1 | contig 10924 bp, 19 predicted proteins | sample PLM3_60_b1_FD_133142 | JGI IMG/M metagenome (GOLD analysis project Ga0184626, IMG submission 133142) | Groundwater sediment microbial communities from an aquifer in East River, Colorado, USA - PLM3_60_b1 | ecosystem: Environmental > Terrestrial > Soil > Riparian zone | place: USA: East River... | reverse complement strand
TAGTAGGGCTCTGTCAGGTTGGGGCTGGTGGTCGTCCTGGTCGGCGTAGCCACCGTGGCGCGGGACGCTTGCACACCGGACAGGCGCCGGCCCAACAGGCGAGCAGGACCTGCAGCTCACCCAGCAGCTGCCACAAGGTCAGGCCGACGCCGCCGGTTTTGGGCGTCGTAGCCGTTCCAGGGTAAGAAAGCCGTGCGCGACCGAGACCAGCGTGACGTGGTGGTGCCAGCCGAGCCAGCCGCGCCCCTCGAAGTGGTCCAGCCCGAGCGCCCCCTTGAGCTCGCGGTAGTCCTGCTCCACTCGCCAGCGCAACCTGGCCAGACCGACCAGCTCCACCAGCGGGGTGGTCTCGGGGAGGTTCGACAGCCAGCACTTGGTCGGCTCGGGCTTGCCTGCCGGCCATTCGGCCAGCAGCCAGCGCACCGGCAGCTCGCCGCCGGCCTGGCGTGCCAGCCGGCGTGGGGTGACCCCGGCCGGGCGGACCCGCAGCGCCAGGAAGCGGCCGCGTTGCAGCCCCTTGCTCCCACGCCGCCAGATCAGCTCGACGCAGGCCTGCTGCCCGGCTTGGAGGGCGAGCTGGTGCAGCGAGCAGGGCTTGTCGCGGTAGCGCGGGCGGGGACGGCGGCCACGGCCCTTGTGGGGGGCGACGGTCGGGCGCACCTGCTCAGGGTAGGCGCTGGTGTCGGCCCTGACCTCCACCACGTAGGGGATCTGGCGGGCGTCCAGCCCGGCACGGAACTCACCAACCTCCCCGTAGCCGCAGTCGGCCAGCAGCACCGGCGGCGACAACTCCCAGCCGGCCAGCTCATCCAGCATCTCCAACACCAGCTGCCACTTGGGCCGATGGTGCACCTGCGCGGGCAGGTGGCAGGCAGCGCGCCGGGGAGCCATCACGGCCTCGTCCCAGCGCTCGGGGAGAAACAGCCGCCAGTCCAGCGGGCAGGAGGCGTGCTCGGTGACCGCGTTGACCGACACCCCCAGCTGGCAGTTGGCCCTCTTGCCCAGCGTCCCGGAGTACTGGCGCTGCACCCCCACCGAGCAGCTGCCGTCCTTGGGAAAGCCGGTGTCATCCACCGCCCACGCGGTCGGTGAAAGCGCCCCGCACAGCACCTCGGCCAGCCGCCGGCGGACCGGCCGCCAGTCCCAGGGAGAGACGGCGACGAAGTGGTGCAACGCCTGGTAGTGGACCTCGCCCAGGCGAGCGGCCATCGGCTCGATCGACTTGCGGCGGCCGTCCAGCATCAGCCCGCGCAGGTAGCACTCGCCACGAGCCCGCTGATCGGTGCGCGGCAGCGACGCGAAGATGTCATCGGCGAAGGCTTCCAGGCGTCCACGGATCCTGGCCAGTTCGGCTGCTGTGAGGCCGCCCACCGCCTGCTCCCTTGTGCAAGGACCGGGAGGACGTCCCACACACCCTATCCCTCAACCACAGACCTGACAGAGCCCTATTAACCGGCTGTCAGGAATGCAAATCAGCGAGTCCCTGACACAATCGACGGCGGCGCGCATGACAGAACGCCAAGTGGTCATCCGAGCTTCGCTCCAAGATGGTCGGAGAGCGCGCGCATCTCCTCTTGCATCTGACTGAGAAGTGCCTGGCCTTGGCTTCGCGCTCTTGGTAGCGCGACTCAGCCGGAGGCTCGTCCTCGGGCGCGGGCTCCGCGCCGAGCTCCTCCCCGGCGAGAAGGGGGTTGGGAATATGAATCTCTGTTGCGCTCTCATATTGCGACCAGAGAAACGCCAGTTTGTGGACGGCCTGCCGCTCTCGCCGGCCGGCGATGGCGCTTGCCCGCCGCACCTTCTCCAGTAGCTCTGGCATGAACTCCTCGGCCGCGAGGTCCTCCGGGGCCAGGGGGTCAGAGAGGCCAGCTACGGCGCGCTCAAGGTTGGGCAGCAGCTCGTCATAGAGCCGCATCCTGGCGTTGGTGGCCATCTGCTGCTTGTTGACGAGCATCGTTCCGGCCAGGGACGCGGCGCCACCGACGATGGCACCGACGAGGGCGGCCAACGGGCTGGTCCAAGCCTCGCTCATGCTCTAGGTCTCTCCTGCTCACTCGGCCACGCTTGCGCGCTGCGCATGGTTCAAAGTAGAGGCTGACATCTCGCGCTGCCGGTAGGCCAGCAGGTTCTCCACTCTTCCCGCCTATGGGTTGAACACCTCCAGCCTCCACAATCCCTCGTTGGGCGAGTAGGCAAGGTGGAATGCTGTCCGGAGCGCCTGGGCGGCATCACTGAAAAGAGCCTCTACGAAGTCCTCACCCGTAAAGAACATCTCTCCCATTCTCCGACCAAGAGTTCCAGGCTCCAGAGGTCGGCGGAAGTGCCCGGCTACCTTGCGGCGCTCGCACAGTATCATCAGTTCGTTGGTTAGCTCCTCCGAAAGCCATCCGCGTATATGCGCCTCACGGATGAGCCGTCCAAGCCCCCATCTCTCCCAGCCCTTGGAGACGGCATTATCCGGAAGCAGAGCGAAAGACCCCGCAATGATGTGCTCGCACGCCACATGGGAGGCAAAGAGGCTTGCTAACGGCAGCCCATAGATGTATGCGTCTCGGGCTTCAGCTAGCGCAAGCACCGCCGCCTGGCCCCCAGGTACCATTTCGCCTTCATACCAAGGAGAAAGCTGAACCGTAGACTCGCTGGAGGGCGTTTGCCCAGGTCAGGCATGGTTCGAATATCCAGCTACTTTCGTTCTCTTTAGTAAGGTTCCAGCCAACGAATAATGGCAGCGTTTCGCTGCACTCGACCGGGCCGCTCCCGTTGGTCGAACTCGTCGTGCCACCGACGTAGCTCTTCGTCATCCATAGAACGCAGAATACTTGCATTCGCCAGTGGGGATGCCAGTGACCAGACGCCTTGGCCTACGGCTGGCGGACGCTCAGGACGCTCTCGGCGGTGGCGGTCGGACGCGCTCCAGCGGCCTCCTGGTGGTCGGATACCCGGGAGGGTCCAGACGGGCGCAGAATCGCTCCAGAGGCCGGGAACGGGGCTCCGGGGCATCGGGAGGCCAGAACGGCCCGCGCGAGGCAGGAAGGTGCCCTGAGCAATTTTGGCGACGCCCTGACCAGCGGCGCTATGCGACCTTACGGGCCTTGTCGAACCGTTCGGCGTTGTGCCGGTCGCAGACCAGGTAGGTATCCGGGCCGTGCCGGGCGTCCAGGGTCGCAGGGTCGGCGCGAGTCCAACCGGCCACGTCGGCGCAGGGTCGCAGGGACCGCTGCGCGAGCGCTTGGCAGACCAGAAACCCCTGACGGTTGGTGCGGATGTCCTCGGACATGAGCTGCATGGCGATGCCTCCCTGGTCGGGAGACTCGCCCCGGGGTTGTGCCCGGCGAGTCGGCTGGTGGGGGCCGGCGGGTCCTCCGGGATTCGCACCCAGGACCCTACCGGCAGGGCGACCCTAGCACAGGGGCCGTCCGTGCGCCGTTTCGGCGGGCGAGCTAGCCTATTCTCGTGGCTAATGGTACATCGCGGAAGGTCAGAGGATGGTTATATATCATTCATCATTTATTCCTTATAACGTACACCCTATTGGACCCTCTCCGCCGGGGCCGGAAACTTAGCCTGACTTGGCATGTTCCTTTGTGAACGATGCCATACCCTACCCTTACCATCCGGCCACCATCCACGGGGATGGGCGTATCGTTTGGGAATTGTGGATGTGAAATGTCCTCGATGGTTGAGGACCTCCAGGGTAGTTATGTCTCCCGAATCCATGGGTTCACCAGGCGAAAGACTATTGTCCCGATTGATAGGGCAAGGTAGGGCCTGCGGCGCCTGATGTACTCGGGTTGGGAGACCAGGCGGAGCGGTACCCCGTCGGGGTATCAGGTCAACGCCCGAACTCGGGCGGAAACGTGCGCTGAGCTGGGGTGATGCCTCCCGCGTACGGGGGCGCGGCAAGTAGGTACTCTCCGAGTAGGTATCTCTCACCTGAAGCGGAGGTACAGGGCGGACTATCCCTGACGGTGCCGGGTCGGGAAGGGCCATTTTCCGATTTGCTTGCACTGCTTTGACCTGCGTTTCGTCGTATCGGGCCAGATAGGCGGGAAGGCGGAGCCGGCCGGCAAGGGGACCGGCCGACCCTGCCTCCTGGCCGCTCGTCGCCCACGGAGGGAAGCGACGATGGCCTGCCGCTCGGCCTCGGTGCCGGGAACATGTCGGCATGAGGCGGCCGGGAGATGAGGTCGGCCACGGTCGAGCGGGTCCGTGCTCCAGGGTGTTCTGGAGCGGTATCCGAGTGGGCGGGTTGCCCGGAGCATCGTCCGGATGCTGCATCTGTTGGTATTGCTGGCGTTCGGCCAGGATTCAAACCAAAAGCGCTGGTCAGCGGCCTGAAGCTGGCGAAACTGGGCGAGTGGTATAGACCCGGTAGGGGACTGCTGCTGCCGATGGTCTCTCGGAAGTGCATCACTCTCACTCGCCCGAAAGTGCCTGGTCAGCGTGCTGCTGCGCGGACTGGAGCGCCAGCGGATTGACGCGGTTCGCCGTGGGTTTGCGTCGCCCTGGCGTCGGTTTGCCGTTGGTATGGCTGCGCATCGGTCCTTGGCCAGTGGGAGGGGCGGAAGGGGACGGTCCTGGCCAGGCCGGGTATGCGCTTGTGCTTCCGGGACCTGGCCGCCCGGCATTCGAGGCAGTCCGGGACGATGCCGTAGCCGGGCACGTATCGCCAGTAGACGGCTCCATCGTCAGGCCACGGATGGCCGTGGCCGCAAGCTGCGCCCGGCTGGCCTGGTCGGCGGCGTGCTGGGTACGGCATAGCTTGCCTCCTTTCGCTGCTCCTCCGGAGCTACCTCGTATGTTGGCGGTCCTCCCCCCGGCGCCGCGGCCGGTCCTCCTTGTCGACCCTGGACGGCTTGGGCTGCCAGTGGAAGCTGACGGGCTGCGCCGCTCCGGTGGTTCGTGGTCCTGGGTGACGCATCCTGCGCCTGCCGTTCTTCACGGGTTGTCGTGGGTCGATGGGTTTCCCTTGCGGCGGTCCCGGAGCTGGCTGCCCGTCTGGCCGCCGTGACCGTTGTCCCGCTGGCCGCTGCTGTCCTGGCCATAGCCGCCGCGAGCGTAGCGGCGACGGCGGGAGGCGCGACCAGGCGCCACCCTCGCCCGGTCACGGTCGCGCATCTTGGATTCGTTGGAGTCGGCAAGCTGGCCAACCATGCCGTCCAGGGCTCCGGCCATCAGCCAACGTCCCGGTCTCGGCGCACGGCCCGGGAGCCGGAGTGTCGCTGGCTGGTGACGGTGCGACCCTTGGACCCGTACAGCGTCGCGGGGTCGGGCTGCATCGGCTGGTACCCGCCGGCCTTCATGTTGGCGGCGTGCTGGCTGGCGACGGACTCGCGTGCTCCGCCTTCCGGACTGCCCGGTGCCCGGCTGCCGCGCCGTGCTCCACGGGAGTCGCCTACGGTCTCCAGGTGGGGGCTGTAGGTGTTGGCGGGCTTGGTGCCCTTGGGCTGGGTGGCCGGCGGCTGCTTAGCCTGGCCGGCTGCCTTGCGGGGGGTGCTCTTGCGGGCCATGTCGTTGTCCTTCCTGTTCAGTAGGCCGTGAGGATGCACACGGGGACGCCATTGGCGTCGGTCGCCATGCGCATATCTCCGCCGACCTGGGATGGGTTCTGGAGGACCATCGGCGCGAGGATACCGGCCGGGTTGTTCGCGTCCTTCACGCCGTCGTAGAGAGTGGTGTCACCGATGACGGTGGCAATGGCTCGGCTGTCTCGGATGACGGCCATGGTTCAGTCCTCCTTGGACTCGTGCTGCTGCTGCTCCAGGCGCTCGATGCGCCGTTCAAGGGAGCGGAACGCCTGGACGAGCTGGGCTGCCTGCTCCGTGGTGAAACGGAAGAGGTCGTGGACGGTGACCATGGGTGCTCCTATCTCCGCCCCGTGGTGGTGTCCGTCAGGGGCAGTCGGCGTGCCGTTCGTGCTGCCACTTCCGGATGACGGCGCGGTGCGCGCCGACGGCAACGATGGCGTCGAACGCTTCCCGGCCGCGCTGCTCGAACGCTTCGACGGTCTCGCCCTGCTGCGGGGCGAGCGTCACGATGATGACTTGCTCCGGCATTGCTGCTGCTCCTTCCCGCCCCGATGGTGCCAGTCGCCTAGAGTGACTGGTTGTACGTCTCGCGGTGGGCCCACGAGATGCCGGTCTCGCGCTTGATGGCGAGGGCCCGGCTCGTCTCGTGCTCGTTGAGCGGGGGCCCGCTGCCGCGATGGTGGCGCTCGGCCTTCTCCATGAGGGCCGTGAATTCCTGGGCGGCTGCCGGGTCGACGCCGTCAGGGTGCTGCTGTTCGGTCACAGTGGTTGCTCCTTCTGCCGCGAGCTGCGCGGCGTAGCGGTCAACGTCGATGTTGGTCTCCGCCTTCTCGGCGGTGTAGGCGACCAACCGGGCCGTCTTCTCCTGGTCGTCCGCGAAGCCATGCTTCAGGGCGGCGGCGGCCGTGAACGCTCCGCGCATGCGCTCCTCCTCGGCGACGGCCTCGGCCACGGTGGCGGCATCCCGCCGACCTTGGAGGAGGTCCAGCTCCTCCTGGGTGACGGTCACGTCATAGCTGCTCACGCTGCTACCTCCTCGGCCAGCTCGTCGGCCCGACGCTCGATGTCGGCCGGGTCGGGCCCGGCTGCCTCCAGCTCCTTGATTCGGTCCCGGAGGGATGGGTAGCGGCGGAGTGCTCCGGCTACCGCTCGCTTCGCCTCCTTGGTGAGCATGACGGGGTCCTCCAGCTCCACCTGGCCGTCGTCCTCGTCGTCATCGTCGCTGGGCTCCTGCCCGTCGGCCAGACGCCGTGCGTGGTCGACCATCCGAGCGAAGATGGCCGGGTCGAGGCCAGGGAAGTCCGGCCGGTGGCGGTCGATGTAGCCGTTGACGCCCTGGTCGGTCGTCTCGGCATCCCAGCCGAGACGACGGGCGGAGAGGATGCGCTCCGCGAGGTCCCTGACGAAGTTCTCGACGTTGGCCGCCGGGTAGTCGTCCAGGGTGAGGGGGCCGACGAGCGGCGCATCGCCTGGCCGGGTGTCGCGCAGGTCGTTGATGCGGGCCTTGATGACGTTGACCGCCGGGTCGCCCGGGGCCCGGGGAAGGACGAGGGGCGGCGGCTGGTGCTGGCCGCCGAGGTGCCAGAGGCCGTCACCTCCGCCGCGGGTCGAGCCGGTGGAGGTGGAGCCGCCGGGACGGTGGTGGCCGGGAGGCGGGGCGTGTGGGGTCGACGGCGGCATCGGGTTGAGCTGCACCCATTGGGTGTACTCGTGCTCCAGCTCGTCCGCGAGCTGGTGGGCAAGCTTCAGCCGTATCTCGGCCATCAGGTCGTCGTCGGCCTGGCGGCCGGGGACGGCTTGGCGACCCTCGGCCAAGAGAAACTGATGGGCGCTCTCAGGCGCCAGACGGCTGATGTACCCGCTCTTGCGGATGTCGAAGAGGTTGCGCCTGCCGGCGTCCCACCGGGGGTACTGGTTGATGCTGCCGCTGCGGCCGTCGGCGTGGTGGCGCAGGTCGTCAACGGCCTGCTGGTCTGAGCGGCCCTGGTGGGAGATGGGCGGCAGGCCGGGCTTGGCCGGATGCTTGGGCTGAATCGCCATTCATTCCTCCAGTTCAAGGTCGTGATTCGGAAGTAGGGCCTCCGGCGGCTGATGGCACGCTCGCCTGCTTGCCTGTCCTCTAGTGTCTTCAGGCGCCGCAGGCTCCATCTCCTCCTCATCTGGTCGTCATGCGCCGCCTACGATGGCGGCGGCTGGTCCGGTGCGTGCCCGGACCTGTCAGGAGGGGTCTCCGTCCCCTGTCCCCTAGAGACTCAAGAGCAATTCCGCGTTCTCCCTGGTCGGCTGCTTGTGGGCGGACGGATTCTGTCCGGGGGGCTGACAGATTGTGTCCGGGGTCCTGAAGCTCTCCCGTTTCGTAGTCGACGTACTCCCAGTCGTCCCGGTACCAGCGGTGATGCTGGTGGCCGGCGTGTGCCCACTCGCTGCACGTCTTCGCCCGACCGGTGCCACGTTGGATGTACTCGGACGGCAGGACGATGCACAGCCGGGTCGACGGCTTGGCGAAGATGCCCGCGTCTCGAAGCTGCCCGAGGAGGCGGCGGACCTGCCGGCGGCTGTTGTCGTCGGACTTGCCGAACAGGACCTCTTCAGCTTCGCCAGCGGGGATGGTGGCGTGCCCGTAGTCGTTCATGTAGTGGGCGGCCAACGCTTCCAGGCGGCGCCCTTTCGAGGCGCGCTCGTTCATCGCAAGCATCCAATCTCCAAGGTCGCTGGTGACCTTCCAGGGTGGCCGGAACGTGATTCCCGGGCCCGGCTTGGGGCCTCGCTTCTTCTTGAGTCTGGCTGTCGACATGGGCCGTCCAGTCTGCGGGGGTGTCCCGAACCGGAAGCGAGGGGACTGGAACCCTCGCCTCCGGCCGGGACGGGAGCCGGCGGCCAAACCGGACTCCTGGTCATGAGGTCAGTTACCCTCTCCTTCGGTTCACGGCCGGCGGCCGGTAGGCGCTGGCCGGCTGCCAGGTGCCGAGTTCGCCGTAGCGCTCGGCTTGGTTGAGCACCTTCACGGCCTCGTCGTAGGTGAAGGCGTCGGCGGCTCCGATGGGGTCGATGGGGACCGCCGTCAGGACTTCCTCGCGCCACGCCTGCCACTCCTCCTCGGAGCGGCACATCGTCCGGAGTCCCCTGGCGTGCCGGAAGAGGCCGGCGTTGCGCTCTCCGGCCTGGAGGTCGGAAATCCGCTGGACGGTGGTCTTGGCCGCCCGGAGCCGGCGACTGTCGGTCTCAACGTGGTCCTTCAGCACGGACGGGACGTGCAGGTACCGCCGGGGCCCGAGACCGACGACGTTGTTGTCCTCGGCCGGCTTCCTGGCCGGCTTCTTGACCTCCCCGGGAAAGGTGTCGTTGATGAGGTCGACCAGCCACGCGGCTGGCAGTGTCGGCCCGTAGGGGTTGCGCCACTCGTACCGGCTGCCGGACGGGTGGATGCTGGGCGGCATCACGACGTACCCGCCATCGCCCCGAACGTCCAGCCCGGGCCATAGCCGAGTCCGGGACCTGATGGGCTGGTCGACCACCAGACCCTCGCGGTTCGGTATGCGGGTCAGGAAGTAGAGGTGGCGGCCCTTGCCCGTGGTCGCCTCCATGGTGGAGATGCTGAACCAGGTCAGGTCGCCGTAGCCGTAGACCAGGCTGGCGATGCTGTCCTCGCCCTGGGGCCCGTCCAGGTCGAGCACGAACAGGCCAGATGCCTGGCCGGTCGCCAAGCCGATGTTGGCGTCGGGCCAGCGGTCCCACCAGCAGCGGATGGCGGCCGGGTCGGTGGTGGCCTCCTTGAAGCCGTGGCCGTTCGCGGGAATCTTGTCCCGGGGCGCCAGCGGGAACACGCGCCAACCTCGGGCGGCTGCTGCGAGGGCGGCGTTCATCAGCTCAAACCGCTTCATCTGGGATGGGTAGGCCGCTGGCCTTCATGTAGCCGTGGCTCCGGATTTCCGCGACGGAGAGCCGGTAGACCACCTCGTCGCCAGTCCAGGGGTGCGTGGTGGCGGTGACGGTCACCTCGGCATTGTGGAGCCACGCGGGTAGTTGCCCGTCGTCGTCAAGGTTGAAGCTGACGCTGTTGGCCATGGTGCATGTCCTCCTGCGCGTGGATGGAGTGTGGATGTTCCCGGCCGGCCCGACCCATCCACGAAATCGGGCCAGCCGGAATCTGCTAGAGCCGCTTCAGCGTCCCGGCTCGCCTCATGGCCTCCCACTTCGCCCGGCTCGCCTCCAGGTCGTCCAGGCGGGCCTGTCGCTCCTGGGCTTGGAGCGCGAGCATCTCGGCGCGGTTGGCCTCCAGGACGGCGGGGTCGAGCCGCTCGTCTTCCGGCACGTGGTGGCTGCGCTTGGTGTGGGACCTGATGAGCTGCGCCATCAGCCGGCCTCCGCCCACGGGTCGGGCCCCGGGTCGGGAACGGCATGCACGGGCGGCTCCCCGATGGCGCCCGGGTCGAAGGGCTCGCGCATGAGCCGGCGGAGGTCGGCGACCGGGTCGGGCTTGCCGTCGCGGCCGAATAGGCGGAGGCCAGCCGCGAGGGCGGTCGAGCTGAGGCCGTCAAGCTTGGTCAACGCGATGGCGGCGTAGAGGTAGCCCACCTGCTGCACCGTAGCCGGGTCGCCATCGCCATCGGCGAGGCGCCCGGCAAGCTCCAGCGCCTTGGCGCGTATCTTGTCGCGGGTCTGGGCCTCGGTGGTGGCGCTGCCGAGGTGGAAGCGCGAATGGCGCTCCAGGGATGACGGCGAGACCTTGAACCTTGCCGCGATGACGCGCTGAGGCTCCTCACCCCGACGGAGGGCAGCATCAATCTCCGCTCTTTTTGGTGAGCTGCACGTCAAACAGCTACGGCCGGCCATGATGGCTCCCGTCAGACGTGCTCGGCCTCGGCGCGGTTGTGCAGCGCGCGGAGCGAGGCGTTGTTCGCCTTGTCGACATCGGCGAAGCCGCGAGCGGCGGCGTGCAGGGCGGCCTGGTTCTCAGCGGTCGGATGGGCCGCGAAGCGGTTGGCGCAGAAGCCGAGGATGTCGGCCCAGCCTTGGCGGTGCTCGGCGACCTGGTCCTGGCAGGCGTCGGCCTCGCGGTAGCGGGCGACGTGCTCGCGGGCCTCGGCCAGCGGGTCGCGGTCCTGGGTACCTTCGGGCACGGCTAAGCTCCTCGATGTGTTGAGGGTCGGCCGGAGGTCTGCCCTGCTACGGCCGTGATGTCCTTGCCTACCCATTGTCCCATGGCCTGTTGGCGGCCTGGAATCAACGGGTGATGTCCTTGGCCTCGGGGGGGCGAGTCGGCCTACCTGGTGCTGCGCTGCCCTGCGTCCGCTCCTGGCCGCCTTGACGCCTGGTGACCTGCTATGTCACTGTCTCGGCGAAAAGGTACGGGGGGATGGCGGCGATGCGACGAGCGGTACGCATTAGGTGGGCAG
>Ga0184626_10000690_pt1 | contig 10925 bp, 6 predicted proteins | sample PLM3_60_b1_FD_133142 | JGI IMG/M metagenome (GOLD analysis project Ga0184626, IMG submission 133142) | Groundwater sediment microbial communities from an aquifer in East River, Colorado, USA - PLM3_60_b1 | ecosystem: Environmental > Terrestrial > Soil > Riparian zone | place: USA: East River... | reverse complement strand
CGCCCCCGTGCTGCGCCGCTCGCGGGCCTGGGTCGCGGGCCGGCTCGACTCGCGGACCCCGTGGGTGTACCTCGCCCGCCGCCTGTCGGTCGCGCGCGGCAACCGGGTGGCCGCCCTCAAGTTGCCCGGCATCGGCGTGCTCGCCACCACCGTCCGCAGCTACCCCTCCGGCAAGGTCGCCGCCCAGGTGCTCGGCTTCGTCGGCGACGACGGCAAGGGCCTGGCCGGGGTCGAGCAGCAGTACGACGCCCTGCTGCGGGGCCACCCCGGCCAGGTGCGGCTGGAGCGCGACCCCCACGGCCGCGCCATCCCCCAGGTCCAGCAGGAGCTGGAGCGGGCGGTGCCCGGCACCGACGTGGTGCTCACCATCGACCAGCACCTCCAGTACGTCGCCGAGCAGTCCCTGGCCAGGGCCGTGCGCCAGTACCACGCCAGGGCCGGCTCGGTGCTGGTCATGGACCCGCGCAACGGCGAGGTGCTGGCCATGGCCAACCTGCCCACCTTCGACCCCAACCGGTTCGCGCGCAGCACCGCCGAGGGCCGCAAGAACCGCGCGGTCACCGACGTCTACGAGCCGGGCTCCACCAACAAGACGCTCACCGCGGCGGCGGCCCTCCAGCACCGCGTCGTCACCCCACGAACCCGGGTCACCGTCCCGCCGGCGCTCGAGCTGTGCCCGGGGGTCAAGACCTTCCACGACGCCCACGAGCACGGCACCGAGGTGCTGTCGTTCGCCGAGGTGGTCGCGCGGTCGTCCAACATCGGCACCATCCAGGTGGCCAGGGCGCTCGGGCCGCAGCGGCTGGCAAGGGCCGAGCTGGACTTCGGCTACGGACGGCGGACCGGCATCGACCTGCCCGGGGAGTCGCCGGGCATCGTCCTGCCCGTCAAGGACTGGCGCTGCACCGACCTCGGCGTCAACGCGATCGGCCAGGGCGTGGCCGTCACCGTGCTGCAGATGGCCAGCGTCTACGCCACCGTCGCCAACGGCGGGGTGCTGATGGCGCCGACCCTGCTGCGCGGGACGGTCGACGCGGCCGGGCGCTTCGAGGCCGGCAAGCGCCGGCCCGGCCGCAGGGTGCTGTCGGCCACCACCGCACGCACTCTCAGCCGCATCCTGGAGGGCGTGGTCGAGGAGGGCGGCACCGGCACCCTGGCCGCGCTGGACGAGTGGCGGGTGGCCGGCAAGACCGGCACCGCCCGCAAGCCGGACCCCAAGCGGCGCGGCTACCTGGCCGGGGCCTACGTGGCCAGCTTCATCGGCTTCGCGCCGGCCGAGCGGCCGGCCGCGGTGGTCGCCGTCGTGCTCGACCAGCCGACGCCGATCTACGGCGGCGTGGTCGCCGCCCCCGTGTTCCGCGAGGTCGCCGGCACCGCCCTGCGCCGCCTGGGAATGCCGCCCAGCTTGCCGCCCAAGGCCGTGCGCTGATGCTAGGCTTTCGCGGGCCGCCTCCCCGGTGACCAGCAAGCAGCGAGTGGCGGTCGCAAGCGGGCGCCGGCGTTCCCGCCGCCGACCGTCCGAGCCGACGACGCGGGCCACGAAGTTCATGACCCTGACGCCCCGGCGCGTCCCGCTCGCACACCTCGCCCCGGCTGTGCGGGGCGAGGTCCGCGGCGACGGCGGGACCGTGGTCACCGACGTCGTCCTCGACACCCGCAAGGTCGTCCAGGGCGCGCTGTTCTGCTGCGTGCCGGGCAGCCGGTTCGACGGCCACGACCTGGCCGGCGCCGCCCTTCGGGCCGGCGCCGCCGCCCTCTGCGTGGAGCGGCCGCTGGACCTGGACGCCCCCCAGCTCCTGGTCGGCTCGGTCCGGGCGGTGCTGCCGTGGCTGGCGGACGCCTTCTTCGACCACCCCTCCCGCCGCCTGGACCTGGTCGGCGTGACCGGCACCAACGGCAAGACCACCACCACCTACATGGTGGAGGCGATCCTCCGCGCCGCCGGCCGCGCCGCCGGCCTGCTCGGCACCGTCGAGGTCCGCGTCGGCGAGCAGCGCCGACCGGCCGTCCACACCACCCCGGAAGCCCCCGACCTGCAGCGGCTGCTCGCCGAGATGGCGGACACGGGCGTGCAGGCCGCCGCCATGGAGGTGTCCAGCCACGGGCTCGCCCTCCACCGGGTCGACGCCACCCGCTTCCGGGCCGCCGTGTTCACCAACCTGACCCAGGACCACCTGGACTTCCACGCGGGCCTCGACGACTACTTCCAGGCCAAGCGACGGCTGTTCACCGCACCGTTCACGCCGCTCGGGATCGTCAACCTCGACGACCGCTACGGCCGGCTGCTGGCCGGGACGGCCGAGGTGGCGGTGATCACCACCGGCATCGACACCGAGGCCGACTGGCGCGCGACCGAGGTGGCGGCCTCGCTGGACGGCGCCTCGTTCCGCCTCCGGTCGCCGGCGGGCTCGCGGCCGGTGCGGCTGCGGCTGGCCGGCCACTTCAACGTCGCCAACGCGCTCGGGGCGCTGGCCGCCGCCGACGCCCTCGGCGTCGACCTCGACACCGCCGTCGCCGGCCTGGAGGGCCTCGCCGGCGTGCCAGGCCGTTTCGAGCGGGTCGACGCCGGCCAGCCGTTCACCGTGCTGGTCGACTACGCCCACACCCCCGACTCGCTGGAGAACCTGCTCCGCGCGGCCAGGGCGGTCACCGGCGGGCGGGTCATCGTGGTGTTCGGCTGCGGCGGCGACCGCGACCGCGCCAAGCGGCCGCTGATGGGCGAGATCGCCGGCCGCCTCGCCGACGTCGCGGTCGTCACCTCCGACAACCCGCGCTCGGAGCCACCGGAGGCGATCGTCGCCCAGGTCGCGGAGGGCGTCGCCCGCAGCGCACCCGGCGGGGTCCACGTCGAGGTCGACCGGCGCGCCGCCATCCGCGCCGCCCTGGCCATGGCCGAGCCCGGCGACGCCGTGCTGGTCGCCGGCAAGGGCCACGAGCAGGGCCAGGAGCTGGCGGACGGGGTCAAGATCCCCTTCGACGACCGGGTCGTCGCCGCCGAGGAGCTGCGGGGCCTGCTTGGAGTAGGGCCGTGATCCCCCTCACGCTCGCCGAGGTCGCCGGGGTGACCGGCGGCAGGCTGCTGGACGCCGACCCGGACGCGGCGGCCACCGGGGTCGCCGTCGACTCGCGCGTGGTCGAACCCGGCCACCTGTTCGTGGCGCTGCCGGGCGGCCGCACCGACGGCAGCCTGTTCGCCGCCGCCGCCCTCCACGCCGGGGCCGCCGCCACCATCGCCCCGCCGGGCGCGGTCTTTGCCGGCCCGCGCGTCGAGGTGGTCGACCCGCTCGCCGCCCTGGCGGCCGTCGGCGCCGCCGTCCGGGCGCGCTCCGGCGCCCGGGTGGTCGCGGTCACCGGGTCGGCCGGCAAAACCACCACCAAGGACCTGCTCGCGGGCGTGCTCGCCAACCGGCTGCGGGTCGTCGCCAACCCCGCGTCGTTCAACAACGAGGTCGGCCTGCCCCTGACCCTCGCCCGGATCGAGCCGGACACCGAGGCCGTGGTCGTGGAGATGGGCGCCCGCGGTCCCGGCCACATCGCCGCCCTTGCCCGCCTGGCCAGGCCCGACGTCGGCGTGGTGCTCAACGTCGGCGAGTCCCACCTCGGCATGTTCGGCTCGCGCGAGGCCATCGCCAAGGCCAAAGGGGAGCTGGTCGAGGCGCTGCCGGCCGACGGCACCGCCGTCCTCAACGCCGACGACCCGCAGGTCGCCGCCATGGCCGACCGGACGGTGGCCGCCGTGCTCCGCTTCGGCCTCGGCCCGGCCGCCGCCGTCCGCGCCGAAGGGGTCGAGCTGGACGGCGAGGGACGCGCCCGGTTCCGGCTCCGCACCCCCGACGGGACCGCCGCGGCCCGGCTGCCGGCGCCAGGCGAGCACCTGGTCACCTGCGCCCTCGCCGCCGCGGCGGCCGCCCACGTCCTCGGCCTCGGCGCGGACGAGGTCGCGGCGGGGCTGGCCGGCGCCAGCCTGTCGCCGATGCGCATGCAGGTGCAGCGGCGCGCCGACGGGCTCACCGTCGTCAACGACGCCTACAACGCCAACCCGTCGTCGGTGGCGGCCGCGCTCAAGACGCTGGCGGCCCTGCGCCGCCCGGGAGGCCGCACCGTCGCCGTGCTCGGCGAGATGGCCGAGCTTGGTGAGGCCGCCGCCGCCGAGCACGACCGCGTCGGGCGGCTGGCCACCCGGCTCGGCATCGACCGGCTGGTCGGGGTCGGCGAGCTGGGCCGGGTGATGGTCAACGCCGCCCGCATGGAGGGCATGTGGCCGGAGGAGGCCCACGCCGCCGCCGACCCCGAGGCCGCCGTCGCGCGGCTCGGCCCGACCCTCGGGCCCGCCGACGTGGTCCTGGTCAAGGCGAGCCGGGTGGTCGGCCTGGAGGTGGTGGCCGAGCGCCTGCTCCGCCCCAGGAGCGGGGAGGGCTAGCGGCGTGGTCGGCATCCTCATCGCGGCCGCCGTGGCCCTGGCCCTGGGCCTGGTCGGGACGCCACTGGCCATTCGGGCCTTCCGCCGCCGCGGCCTCGGGCAGCTCATCCAGATCGACCTGCCGGACGCCCACCAGACCAAGCGCGGCACCCCGACGCTCGGCGGGACGGTGATCATCCTCGGCGCGGTCGCCGGCTACCTGCTCGTCCACGTGCTCAGCCGCGGCCGGGTGCCGTTCACGCCGGCCGGCGTGCTGGTGCTGGTGACCATGGTCCTGCTCGGCGTCGTCGGCTTCGTCGACGACTACCTGAAGATCCGCAACCAGCGCAGCCTCGGCCTGTCCCCGACGGCCAAGTTCGCCGGCCAGGCGCTCGCCGCGGTGGTGCTCGGGGTCGGTGCCTGGTACTGGGCGGACGCCTTCCGCGGCGTCTCGTTCATCCGCCCCCTCGGCGGCACCGAGCTGCACCTGATCCTGTTCCTCATCTGGGTGTTCCTGCTGGTCTCGGCGACCTCCAACGGGGTCAACCTGACCGACGGCATGGACGGGCTGGCGTCCGGGTCGACGGTGCTGGTGGTCAGCGCCTACGTGGTCATCGGCTTCTGGCAGTTCCGGCACCTCTGCTCGTTGCCGCCGATGAACGCGCCCGGTTGCTACCGCTTCCCCGCCGGCGAGTCGCCGCAGGACCTGGCCATCGTGGCCGCCGCGATGATGGGGTCCACCGCCGGCTTCCTGTGGTGGAACGCCCCTCCGGCGCGCATCTTCATGGGCGACACCGGCTCGCTCGCCCTCGGCGGGACGCTGGCCGCCCTGGCCCTGTTCACCAACACCCAGTTGCTGCTCGCCGTGCTCGGCGGGCTGTACGTGGTCGAGACGCTCTCGGTGATCCTGCAGGTCGCCTCGTTCCGGTTCCTCCACCGCCGGGTGTTCAAGATGGCCCCGATCCACCTCCACTTCGAGCTGTCCGAGTGGCCGGAGTTCACGGTGATCGTGCGCTTCTGGATCCTGGCGGGGCTGGCCGTCGCCTTCGGCCTCGGGCTGTTCTACGCCGAGTTCCTCGCCGCCGGGGGCACCGGTGGCTGACCACGGCACCGCCGCCTCCTGGCCCGTCCGCTGCCGGCCGGAGTGGTTCGCGGGGCTGCCGGTGCTGGTCGCCGGGCTCGGCAAGTCGGGAAGGGCCGCCGCCCGCCACCTCGCCGAGGCCGGCGCCGAGGTGGTCGCCTGCGACGACAACCCCGAGCTGGACGCCGGCGAGCTGGCCGCCGTCGGCGTCAAGACCCACCTCGGGCCCGGCGCCCTGGAGTCGCTGGAGGGCCGCGAGCTGCTGGTGGTTGCCCCCGGGCTGCCAGAGGCGCACCCGCTCGTCCAGGCCGCCCTGGGCGCCGGCGTGCCCGTCTGGAGCGAGGTCGAGCTGGCGGCGAGGGTCTCGACCATGCCGCTGGTCGGGGTCACCGGCACCAACGGCAAGACCACCACCACCGAGCTGGCCGCGGCCATGCTGACCGCCTCCGGCCTGCACGCGGTGGCCGCCGGCAACGTCGGCCTGCCGCTGGTCGACGCCGTCCTGGCCAGGCGGCCGCCCGACGCCGTGGTCGCCGAGCTGTCCAGCTTCCAGCTCCGCTTCACCTTCACCCTGCGGCTGGTCGCCGGGGCCTGGCTGAACTTCGCCGCCGACCACCTGGACTGGCACCGCGACCTGGCCGCCTACGCGGCCGCCAAGGCCCGGGTGTGGGCCAACCAGCGGCGCGACGACTGGTCGCTCTACGCCGCAGACGACCCGGTGGTGGCGGGCCATGCCGTCTCGGCGCCCGGCACCGCCGTGCCGTTCGCGGTCGGTCGGGCCGCCCCCGGCGGCCTCGGCATCGAGGCCGGCATCGCCCTGTCCCGCATCCCCGGCCATGAGGGCGGCCTGTGGCGGGCGGCGGCCCTTCGCCTGCCCGGCCGTCACAACCTGGGCAACGCCCTGGCCGCTTCCGGGCTGGCCCTCGCGCTCGGCGCCCACCCGGCGGCCATGGCGCGGGCGGTGGCCGCCTTCCGGGCCGGCCCGCACCGGCTGGCCACGGTCGGGGAGGTCCGCGGGGTGGTCTTCGTGGACGACTCCAAGGCGACCAACCCGCACGCCGCCGCCCGCGCGCTGGCCGCCTTCCCCCGGGTGGTGTGGGTGGCCGGCGGCCGCAACAAGGGGCTCCGGTTCGACGAGCTGGTCCAGGGCGCCCTCGATCGGCTCGTCGGGGTGGTGCTGGTCGGCGAGGCGGCCGAGGAGCTGGCGGCGGCCCTCGACCGGGCCGGCTACGACGGGCCGGTGGTGCGGGCCGCGTCGATCGGCGAGGCCGTCACCGTCGGGTTCGGCCTAGCCGAGGCGGGGGACACCGTCCTGCTCGCCCCCGCCTGCGCCAGCCAGGACATGTTCGCCGACTACGCCGAGCGAGGCGAGGCGTTCGCGGCCAGCGTGGCCCGCCTGGCCGCCCGCCAGCAGCAGGGAGGTGAGCCGCGTGGCAACCCGTGACGTGGCCCGTCGGCCCGCCAGGGCGGTCAGGCCCCTGCTCGGGGCCGGCTCCACCTACTGGCTGCTGCTGGCGGTCGTCGGCACCCTGCTGACCATCGGCGTGGTGATGGTGCTCTCGGCCTCCTCGGTGTTCGCCTACGCCCGCACCGGCGACTCCTACTCCTTCTTCAAGCGCCAGCTCCTGTGGGTGGTCGCTGGGCTGGCGGTGATGCTCGTCGCCAGCCGCGTCGACTACCGGCGCTGGCGGCGGCTCGGCGCGCCGCTGCTGGTCGGCGCCACCCTCGGGCTGCTGTTCGTGCTGGTCCACCCGGGCGCGGTGACCGCCTACGGCGCCACCCGCTGGATCTCGGTGGCGCCCGGCGTCACCGTCCAGCCCGCCGAGTTCGCCAAGCTCGCCCTGCTGCTGTTCTCGGCCGACGTGCTCGCCCGCAAGGCACGCCTGCTCGGCGACGTCCGGCACCTGCTGGTGCCGGTGGTGCCGCTGACGGTGGTGCTCGCCGCCCTGGTGATGCTCGAGCCCGACCTCGGCACCACCATGCTGCTGTGCGCCATCGCCTTCGGCATCCTGTTCGTCGCCGGCACCCCGCTGGTCCTGCTCGGCGGGATCGGGTCGCTCGGCCTGGCCGCCGGACTGGGCCTGATCATGAGCGCCGACTACCGGCGGGTGCGGTTCCTGTCGTTCATGGACCCGGCCGCCGACCCGCAGAACGGCGGCTACCAGTTCATCCAGGGCCGCCTGGCGCTCGGCTCCGGTGGGCTGCTCGGCGTCGGGCTCGGGGCGAGCCGGCAGAAGTGGTCCTACGTGCCCAACGCCCACACCGACTTCATCTTCGCCATCATCGGTGAGGAGCTCGGCCTGCTCGGCACCCTGTCGATCGTCCTGCTGTTCATCGCCTTCGCCTACGGCGGGGTGCGGGTGGCGCAGCGCGCCCCCGACCCGTTCGGCCGCTACCTGGCCGGCGGCATCACCGTCTGGATCGTGGTCCAGGCGCTGGTCAACATCGGCGCGGTCGTCGGCGTGCTGCCGATCACCGGCGTGCCGCTGCCGCTGGTCTCCGCCGGTGGCTCCAGCATGCTGGTGCTGCTGGCGGCGGCCGGGATGCTGCTCAACGTCGCCAGGCAGGAGGTCTGGCCGGTGCGCGCCTCGGTGCTGGCCACCACCGCCCAGGCGGAGCGGCGGAGCCGGCGCGGCCACGGCGGCGCGGCCAGCCAGCGGCCTGGCGCCCGGTCCGCCCGCGGCGGCGGCCGGCAGACACCCGCCCAGAAGGCCAAGGCCGACGCCGAGCACAGGCGCGCCAGGCCCCGGCCGCCCTCGACCCGCACCCGCAGGGAGGAACGACGATGACCGCGGCCCAGCACCTGTCATTGCTGGTGGCGGCCGCCGGGACCGGAGGCCACGTGTTCCCCGGCATCGCCATGGCCCGGACCGTGCTCGAGCACGACCCGGCCGCGACCGTCCGCTTCGCGGGCACGACCAGGGGCATCGAGACGCGCGTGGTCCCCGAGGCCGGCTTCGCCCTCGACCTGCTGCCGATCCTGCCCCTGTCCCGCCGGCTCGCCCGCGAGACCCTGCTCGCCCCGTTCGCGGCCGTCGCCGGCGTCATGGCCGCCCGCCGGCTGATCCGCCGCCACCGCTTCGACGTGGTCTTCGGCACCGGCGGCTATGTGACGCTGCCGGTGGCGCTCGCCGCCAGGCTGGAGCGGGTGCCGGTGGTCCTCCACGAGCCCAACGCGGTCCCCGGGATCGCCAACAAGCTGGCCGCCAGGGTGGCCAGCCGGATCGCGCTCGGGGTCGCCGAGGCGGCCGCCGCCTTCCCGGCCGGCCGCACGGCGGTGGTCGGCAACCCCGTCCGGCCCGAGCTTGCTCGGCTGGACCGGCAGGGTCTCCACGCCGAGGCGCTGGCCGCCTTCGACCTGGACCCTGAGCGGCGCACCCTGCTGGTGTTCGGCGGCAGCCAGGGCGCCCGCCGCATCAACCAGGCCGTGGTGGCGGCCACCGGCCACTGGCCGGAGCCGGAGCGCGTCCAGCTCCTGCACGTCTGCGGGCGCCGGGACGAGGCCGACGTCCGCGCGGCGTGGGCGCTGGCCGACCCGGAGGACCGAGGGCTGCTGGTCAAGGTCGTGCCGTTCGTCGACCGGATGGACCTCGCCTACGCGGCCGCCGACCTCGCGCTCACCCGCGCCGGGGCGATCACCATGGCCGAGCTGACCGCCACCGGCACGCCGGCGGTGATGGTGCCGCTGCCGCACGCGACCGCCGACCACCAGGCGGCCAACGCCCGGGTGCTGGCCGCCGCCGGCGGCGCGGTGGTGGTCGACGACGCCGCTCTGGACGGCGCGAGCCTGGCCGGCGCCGTCGCCCCGCTCCTCGCCGACCCGGACCGCCTGGCCGCGATGGCGGCGGCAATGCGTGAGCTGGCCCACCCGGCCGCCGCCGAAGAGCTCGCCGCGATGGTGGTGGAGGCCTCCGGCCGCGCCACCCGCGAGGCCTTCCTGGCCAGCAGGGCCACCCCGGTCGACCGCGAGGCCACCGGCTGGTTCGAGGCGGCCGCCGCCGGGGGCGGCCCGACGGTGCAGCGGCGCATCGACCACCGCTCCAAGCGCATGGAGGCCTACCCGCCCATCGACCGCGCCGCCCAGCCACGCCAGGGCGCCGCCCCATCCACCGGGGCACCCCCCGCTGACCGGGGGACCCCCCGGCCGGGCCCCTCCGGGGAGCCCGGCGGGCGCGGCAACGGCGCGGTCGGGCCGCCCGCCGGCCCGAGAGCGGCCGACGAGGGGACCGCCGAGGCCGGCGGCGACCCGCCCGGCGACGAGGGAGCGACCCGGTGACCGGGCCGGGTGCCGGCGCCGGCGTGGACCTCCGCGGCGGCGGGCGGACCGTGCACCTGGTCGGCGTCGGCGGCGCCGGCATGAGCGGCCTGGCCCGGCTGCTGCTGGCCGCCGGGCACACCGTCACCGGCTCCGACCGGGCCGAGTCGGCCACCCTCGCCAGCCTTCGCGCCCTCGGCGCCGACGTCCACACCGGCCACGACGGCGAACGGCTCGGCCGGCCCGACCTGGTGGTCGCCTCGGCCGCGATCCGGGCGACCAACCCGGAGCTGGTCGCCGCCCGCCGCCTCGGCGTCCCCGTCCTCGGCCGCGCCCAGCTCCTGGCCCTGCTGATGGCCGGCAAGGTCGGCATCGCGGTCGCCGGCACCCACGGCAAGACCACCACCACCGGCATGGTCGTCGCCATCCTGCAGGCGGCGGGCCTGGACCCGTCGTTCGCGGTCGGTGGCGACCTCAAAGAGACCGGCATCAACGCCGCCGCCGGCGGCGGCCCGCACTTCGTCGCCGAGGCCGACGAGTCGGACGGCTCCTTCCTGGAGCTGGCGCCCACCGTGGCCGTGGTCACCAACGTGGAGGCCGACCACCTCGACCACTGGGGCGACCTGGAGGCGGTGCGGGCCGCGTTCCGGTCCTTCGTCGGCCGGCTCCCCGCCGACGGCACCGCCGTCCTCTGCGCCGACGACCCCGGCGCCCTCGGCCTGGCGGCCGCGGCCCCCTGCCAGGTGGTCACCTACGGGCTCGGCGCGGACGCCGACGTCCGCGCCGGCGGCCTGGTCCTGGACGCCTGGGGCTCGCGCTGCACGGTGGAGATCGGCGGCGAGCCGCTCGGCGAGGTCGCCGTGGCCATGCCGGGGCGGCACAACGTCGTCAACGCCCTCGGGGCGATCGCGGCCGCCCGCGCCGCCGGGGCGCCGCCGACGGCCGCGCGGGCCGCCCTCGCCGGCTTCACCGGGGCGGCGAGGCGCTTCCACCTGCGGGCCGAGATCGACGGGGTCACGATCGTCGACGACTACGCCCACAACCCGCCCAAGGTGGCTGCCACCCTGGCCGCCGCCAGGCTCGGCCCGTGGAAGCGGGTCGTGGCCGTCTTCCAGCCCCACCTGTACTCGCGGACCCGCCTGTTCGCCGACGAGTTCGGCCAGGCGCTCGCCGACGGCGCCGACCTGGTG
>Ga0184626_10000689_pt1 | contig 10926 bp, 9 predicted proteins | sample PLM3_60_b1_FD_133142 | JGI IMG/M metagenome (GOLD analysis project Ga0184626, IMG submission 133142) | Groundwater sediment microbial communities from an aquifer in East River, Colorado, USA - PLM3_60_b1 | ecosystem: Environmental > Terrestrial > Soil > Riparian zone | place: USA: East River... | reverse complement strand
GTAATGATGAAAATGCCGCATTTGTCATTCTGAACGAAGTGAAGAATCTCATGCATTCAATACGTTACACAACACAGATTCTTCGGCTACCGCCTCAGAATGACATTGCGACACAGCCTCTCGAGGGAGAGGAAGTTAATAATTTTCGTGTTGGTTTCTTGCTTAGGGACGCATTACCCGCGCGGCGGCGCTTTTGGCGGGTCCAAAAGCACATCTCATCAAGGCTAAATCTATGGCTGTCCATTTGGATGGCCTTCGGTTTAGCAGCCCTTACCGGCTGCAAGCAGAAGATGGCGGATCAACCCAGATACGAGCCGCTCGGCCGCAGCACTTTTTTTGGCGACGACCGCGCTGCGCGACCGCTTGTGGAAGGCACCGTGGCCAGAGGGCAGTTGCGCAGCGATGAACACTTATACGCAGGAAAAGAGGGGGGGAAGTTAGTCGATACGTTTCCCTTTCCGGTGACGCTTGCAGTGTTGACGCGGGGGCAGCAGCGCTTCAATATTTTTTGTTCGCCTTGCCATGATCGGGTTGGCACAGGGCAGGGGATGATCGTGCGGCGCGGTTACCGCTCGCCCCCTTCGTTTCATATCGACCGGCTAAGGCAGGCGCCGGCCGGCTATTTCTTTGACATCATGAGCAACGGCTTCGGCGTAATGCCGGACTACGCGCAGCAGATCCAGCCTGAGGATCGCTGGGCCATTGTGGCCTATATCCGCGCCCTGCAGCTAAGCCAGCAGGCAACCTTAGCCGATGTTCCGGAGGATAAACGTCAACAACTCGGGATCAAACCATGAACGGTGATAGGCCCATGCGCTGGGATCTCATGCAGAAGCGGTCGCTGGCAGTGGGGTTGATTGCCGCGGTGCTGTGTGCCGGTGGAGCGCTGATCTTTCCGCCGTCTTTTTTCCGCGCTTACCTGTCGGCATATATTTTTTGGATCGGCATTCCGGTGGGCTGCTTGGCGCTGCTCATGCTGCATCATCTCGTCGGTGGACGATGGGGTTTTATGATCCAGCGGGTGTTGGAAGCGGCGATTCAAACCTTGCCGCTGATGGCCCTGCTGTTTATTCCCTTGTTCTTTGGGTTGTCGGATCTTTATCCTTGGGCGCGAACGGAAGTCGTTGCGGCCGATCCACTGCTGCAACAGAAAGCCGCCTATCTCAATATTCCTTTCTTTGTTGCCCGCACGGTGGCGTATTTCGCGGTTTGGATCGTCCTGGGACGCTTGCTCGTCACATGGTCGCTTCAACAGGACCGCATCGCCGACGACACGCTGACCCTGAGACTGCAGCGGCTCAGCGGACCCGGTCTCGTGCTCTATGGCTTGACGGTAAGCTTTGCCGCCATTGATTGGCTAATGTCCCTGGAGCCCAAGTGGTACTCGACCATCTTCGGAATGATTTTTATGGTGACCTTTGGACTAGCGGCCTTGGCCTTGGCGATCCTGGCAACGCGATTCTTGGCAAGCGAGAAGCCCCTCTCCCAGGTGGTATCGCCGGACCGTTGGCACGATCTCGGCAATCTCTTGCTCGCTCTGGTGATGTTTTGGGCGTACCTGAATTTTTCTCAGTTCCTGTTGATCTGGTCGGAAAATCTCGCCGAAGAAATCCCGTGGTATTTGCACCGCATCGGCGGAGGGTGGGAGTGGGTTGCCATCGCCTTGATACTCTTCCAGTTTGCGCTCCCTTTCGTCTTGCTGCTCTCGCGGAACACCAAACGCGACTCGCGCACACTGGCGGCAGTCGCTGGGGCGATCCTTTTCATGCATTGGCTGGACATTCTCTGGATGGTAGCGCCGTCTTTTTATCCGGCGCAATTCCACCTCCACTGGCTGGACATCGCGGCGCCGGTGGGCATCGGTGGGCTTTGGCTAGCCGCATTCATCGGCTATTTAAAAGCGCGCTCGTTGCTGCCGCTGCATGATCCGCGCTTTGCGGAACTTTTGGAACAAGCGCAGGAAGCCTGAACATGGCGCAATCCGATCCTCACCGCGATCAAAGCACTGATTTGCAAACCGGCTACGAGCTAAGCGACCTCAAGCCCGGCTACATCGCGCTTTTCGGTATCGGACTGGTGATCGCAGTCGGCCTGGCGGTGGTCATAACGTCCTTGTTCGTGCATTACAGAGCGCTCCAGCATGCCAGGCAAGAAACCCCGGTTCCACGCCTGGCGCGCGAGCGCGAAGTGACGCCGGAGCCGCGCTTGGAAGTCGGTGCGCCGAATGAGCTGCGCCAGTTGCGAGCGGCCGAAGAGGCCGCGCTCAACAGTTACGGGTGGGTGGATAAGGATGCGGGTATCGTGAAGATCCCCGTGGACCGCGCAATGGAGATTCTGGCTAAGAAGGACTTGCCCGCACGAAAGCAAAAGGAGGGGACCCGATGATATGGTTTGGATCGTCATTCCCGCGAGAGACGATGTCTGCATTGATGAAAACGCTGCATTCGTCATTCTGAACGAAGTGAAGAATCTCATGCAATCAATACATTATACAACACAGATTCTTCGGCTAACGCCTCAGAATCACATTACGACACAGTCTCGGAGGCGGGAAAGGAATCCGGAACCCCTACTAAATCTCCCCCTTGCTAAGCTTGCTAAGGGGGAGACAAAGAGGGGGTCGATTTCGGCTCGCGTCCGGAATGACATTTTCCTCGCGCTCTTTTTTGCACTGAGCTTCTTGTGGGCGTCGCCGTTACCTGCCCACGACGACCGGCCGGTCGCGCTCCGAGGCGTCGATCTGGAACAGAAATTGGGAACACAGGTGCCGCTGGACCTTGAGTTTCGCGACGAGGCAGGAAGAACGGTTCGTCTCAAGGAGTACTTTGGCCGACGGCCGGTGATTTTGTCCCTCGTCTATTATAGCTGCGAGGACCTTTGCCCCCTGGTGCTCGAGGGTCTGGTGAGAAGCCTGCGCCCGTTAGCTTTCAACATCAGCGACCAGTTCGATGTCGTCACCTTAAGCTTCGATTTCCGGGACACCCCCTCCTTAGCGGCGGCAAAGAAGAGCGATACCGTCAAACAGTACTCACGTCCAGGTGCAGGAGACGGCTGGCATTTTCTCACCGGAGATGAAGCAGCCATCCGGCGTTTAACGGAAGCTGTGGGCTTCCGTTACAATTACGAGAGCGACAAAGACCGCTTTGGCCACGCCGCCGGTATTATTCTTCTGACGCCGGCAGGCAAGGTCGCGCGCTATTTCTACGGCATCGAATTTTCGCCGCGAGATTTGCGTCTGGGCCTGATCGAAGCTTCTGCCAACACGATCGGTTCGCCCATCGACCAGCTTTTGCTCTTTTGTTATCACTACGATCCTGCCACCGGAAAGTACAGTTTGCTGATCACGAATATAATCCGTCTCGCGGCGGCGGCCACCGTGCTCGCGCTTGCCACTTTTATCGTTCTCATGCTCCGGCGGGATCGAAATCGCAGATTGCAGCCCAGGGAGAGTACCTGAAGCCATGGACCTTGGTTTCCCCCTGTTTCCTGAGCAAGCATCCACCATGGCGTCACGAGTGGATGCGCTGTTCTTTTTTCTCGTCGCGGTGTCGGTTTTTTTCGTGGCGCTGATTTTTTTGGCCATTTTCGTCTTTGCCGTCAAATATCGCCGTCGCGCCGAGGATGAACGGCCTGAGCCCATCGAGGGAAAGCTCTGGCTGGAGGTCGCGTGGTCCGTGATCCCGTTCGGTTTGACTATGGTCATGTTTGTCTGGGGCGCGATCATTTTTTTTGACATTTATAATCCTCCGGACGATGCCTTGGAGATCAGCATCGTCGGCAGGCAGTGGATGTGGAAGGCGCAGCATCCGACGGGGCAAAGCGAGATAAACGAGCTGCATGTACCGCTGGGGCAACCGGTGAAGTTGATGATGACGTCGGAGGATGTGATCCATGATTTCTATCTGCCGGCGTTTCGCGTCAAGCAAGACGTGCTTCCCGGGCGTTATACCAGTGTGTGGTTCGAAGCGACGAAGGCGGGCGTGTATCAACTATTCTGCGCCGAATATTGCGGCACCCAGCATTCGGGGATGATCGGGCGGGTGGTGGCGCTGGAACCAGCCCAGTTTGAAAAATGGCTCAGCGGCGGCGCCACGGGCGTGTCCATGATCGATCAAGGAGCCAGTCTGTTCAAAAGATTCGGCTGTGAAACCTGTCATCGAGCTGGCGGCACCAACCAGGGTCCCTCTCTCGCGGGCCTCTTCGGAAAGACGGTGAAGCTCCAGGGGGGAAATACGGTGACCGCAGACGAGAATTACATCCGTGAGTCCATCCTCGACCCGCGGGCGAAAATCGTTGCCGGATATCAGCCGATCATGCCGACTTTCAAGGGCCTGGTGAGTGAAGAGGGACTGCTCCAGCTCATTGCCTATATCAAATCCTTGAACACAGCGGAAAGGAAGACATCGTAGAAATGAACCTCTCTGAAATCGAGCGGCGCGAGCATTATTTGAACGTCAACTACGGCATTCGATCGTGGCTTTTCACCACCGATCACAAACGCATCGCTTGGCTCTATCTCCTATCCGTGACTTTGTTTTTTTTCATCGGCGGTTTGTTCGCCACGTTGATGCGGATCGAGCTGATGACGCCCCAGGGAGACTTGGTCCAGGCGGAGACCTATAACAAATTGTTTACCATGCACGGCGTGACCATGATCTTTTTTTTCCTGGTGCCGTCGATTCCGGCGGTGCTGGGGAATTTTTTGGTGCCGATGATGATCGGCGCGCGGGACCTCGCCTTTCCGCGGCTGAATCTGGCGAGCTGGTATATTTTTATTATTGGCGGCGCGTTCACTCTCATGGCGGCGGCCGCCGGCGGCGTGGACACCGGATGGACTTTCTACACGCCCTACAGCAGCATCTATTCCAATACCCACGTCGTACTCACGGTGGTGGGGGTCTTCATCACCGGCTTCTCGTCGATTCTCACCGGGCTCAACTTCATTGTTACAATCCACAAAATGCGCGCCCCCGGCATGACGTGGTTTCGCCTGCCGCTTTTCATCTGGGCGCACTACGCGACCAGCATTATTTTTGTTCTGGGTACTCCGGTCATCGCCATTACCCTGTTACTGGTAGGACTTGAACGGATTTTTCGCCTGGGGATCTTCGATCCCGCTTTGGGCGGAGATCCGGTGTTGTTTCAGCATCTGTTCTGGTTTTACTCACATCCCGCGGTATACATCATGATTCTGCCTGCCATGGGTGTCGTGAGCGAACTCATCGCCTGTTTTTCACGCAAGCGGATATTCGGCTACAGTGTTGTCGCTTTCGCCAGCCTTGGCATCGCTGTGATCGGATTCCTGGTTTGGGGACATCACATGTTCGTTTCCGGACAATCGGTGCATGCCGGAATGGTATTCTCGTTCCTGAGCATGGTCGTCGCTATCCCGTCGGCGATCAAAGTCTTCAACTGGACGGCCACTCTTTACAAAGGGTCCATCTCCTACGATGCACCGATGCTCTACGCGTTGGGCTTTATCGGTCTCTTCACCATCGGCGGCTTGACCGGTTTGTTTCTCGCCACCCTCGGCATCAACGTCCATGTGCACGATACCTACTTTGTCGTCGCCCACTTTCATTACATCATGGTCGGAGGCGCCGTGATGGGTTATCTCGGCGGCATTCATTTTTGGTGGCCCAAGATGACCGGGCGAACCTATCCGGAAATCTGGGCCAGGCTTGCAGCGCTGATTATTTTTATCGGTTTCAATCTAACTTTTTTCCCGCAGTTCGTGCTCGGCTATCTCGGGATGCCGCGGCGCTACCACGTCTATCCGCCGGAGTTTCAAGTGTTGAACGTCATGTCGACGGCCGGCGCTTCAATCCTGGCCGTGGGCTATCTGCTGCCGTTGCTTTATCTGGTCTGGTCTTTACGCTACGGCGCCGTTGCCGGGGCAAATCCGTGGCGCGCCCGGGGGCTCGAATGGCAAACTCCCTCACCGCCTCCCACGGAAAACTTTGAACGGACTCCGATAGTGACCGAAGGCGCTTACGCTTACGAAAAGGATCCCGAAGAGATCTATTCGTTGGGGAAGCCGGCCCATGTCTAAAGTAGAAGCATTTCGACAACATCACTTCGAGGATGTCGAGCAGCAGCACGAGGCCTCGTGGCTCGGCATGTGGGTGTTTCTCGCCACGGAAGTGATGTTCTTCGGGGGCATGTTTGCGTGCTACTTCGTGTACCGGCACTGGTACCTGCAGGCCTTTGCCAGTGCGAGTAACCACCTCGACGTCCTGCTGGGCGGCATCAATACAGCCGTGCTGATTTGCAGCAGCTTCACTATGGCTCTGGCTGTTCATAGCGCGGAAACGGCCAGACGGAAACCACTGATTGCTTTCTTGCTGCTCACCATCGTTTTGGGACTGCTGTTCCTGGGCATCAAGTTTTACGAGTATCACACCAAATTCGAGGAGCATCTAGTGCCGGGCAGTTCTTTTAGATTTGAAGCTTCGCTAGCGCGCCCGGCGGAAATCTTTTTTTCCTTTTATTTTGCCATGACAGGCATGCATGCCGTGCATATGATTATTGGCATCGGCCTATTGACGGCGCTGATCTTTAAAGCCAGGCGGGGCCGATTCTCGGCAGCCTATCACACTCCCGTCGAGCTGACCGGTCTTTACTGGCATTTCGTCGACATCGTGTGGATTTTTCTGTTTCCCTTACTTTATTTGGTCGGACGCCATCTATGAGCTCCCAGCCGGTCGTTTCCGTAAGAACCTACGCCCTGGTTTTCGCGTCTTTGCTTTTTCTTACGGCGCTCACCACCACCGTCGCCTTTGTCGATCTCGGCAAGGGAATGCACGAGATGGCCGCCCTCACCATCGCGGTATGCAAAGCGGTGCTGGTCATTCTCTACTTCATGCATGTCCGCTACAGCGACCGGCTCACCTGGGTGTTCGTCGGCGCCGGATTTTTCTGGCTGTTGATCCTGATCGGCGGCACCATGGACGACGTGCTCACCCGCCCGCAGCTCTCTCCGAGCACTGCATCAGTACCCGCGCAAGCTTATCCAAGATGATCGCGGAATAGCGCGGGGGTTCGGGGCGCGATTCTTCCCCGTGGCGGTTTGCCATTGGCCGTGGACAGCACGCGGGGTTTCAAGTATTCTCGAAATCGCTATGGCGGATCTCGCCCACAATTCACATACCGTCCGGGGATACTGTGCGCTTTGCACGGCGCACTGTGCCACAATCGCAACCGTAACGGACGGGAAAGTGGTGCGGCTCGAAGCAGATTCCGATCACCCCAACGGCGGCGTTTTTTGCATCAAGGGCAAGGCGGCGCCGGAGCTGGTTTATCATCCTGACCGGCTCAATTTTCCGCTGAAGCGCACACGACCGAAGGACGATCCCGATCCCGGATGGCAAAAGAGTCAGTTGGGATGAAGCGTTGCACGACATCGCGGAGCGGTTGAATTTTGTCCGCGAAACTTATGGTCCTCGCGCCGTGGCGCTGGCGAAAGGCACAGGGGGCGGAACTTCGGTTTCCGATGCGGAGCGCTGGTTGTCGCGCTTTATCAATCGCTTTGGAAGTCCCAACTGGGTTTCGACAACTCACGTCTGTAATTGGCACAAGGACACCGGCTTCACCTACACTTTCGGGGTAGAACTGCCTACGCCCGATCTGGCGCACAGCAACGCCTTTCTGCTCTGGGGTCATAACCCAAGCTCCACTTCGTTGATTCTCGCTCATGATATTGTTGCGGCGCGGAAGCGCGGCATGAAAATCGTCGCCGTGGATCCGCGCCGGGTTGGGATTGCGGGGCAGGCGGACGTACTGCTTCAAGTGCGGCCCGGCACGGACGGCGCGCTGGCCTTGGCGCTGATCGATGTCGTGATCACGGACAAGCTCTACGACGAAGCCTTCGTTCGTCAATGGACGAACGGTTCGTTTCTCGTTCGAGCGGATACCGGGACAGCTTTGACGGAATCGGATCTAACAACAGACGGATCGCCGCAAAGATTCGTCGCGTGGGACGAAACCAGCGGGGCTCCCGTTGTCTACGATCCTTCAGTGGGAAATTTTGAAGCGCAATCTGTGCGGCCCGCCCTTTTGGGCGAGCGCCGGGTAAAAACCAAAGACGGCAGCGTAATCCTCTGCCGGCCGATATTTGCCGAGCTTGCGAAGCTCGCCGCGCGCTACAGTCCGGAGGCTTCTGCCGCGATTACATACGTGCCTGCCCCGAAGGTTAGGCAAGCCGCGCGGTTGCTCGTAGAGAATCGCCCCGTCAGCATGTATATGTACAACGGCGTCGGGCAGCACACCAACGCCACGCAAACGAGCCGAGGCATCGCGACGTTTTACGCTCTTCTCGGTGATTTCGATCTACCTGGCGGAAACGTAGTTTTCCCTAAGGCGCCAGTGAATGCGGTTTCAGGCAAAGAGTTTCTGCCGCGAGAAGCCGCGGAGCAAAGAATCGGACGCGAACGAAAACCGCTCGGGCCGCCGGCCAAACCGGGCAATTGCGCGGCTTACGATATTTTCACCGCTATTCTTGAAGACCGACCTTATCCGGTCAAGGCGCTTTTGAATTTCGGCTCCAACACGGTCATGTCCACCGGCGACTCGGAACGAGCGCGGGCCGCGTTTCGCGCGGTGGATTTTGCCGTCGCGGCAGAATTGTTCATGACGCCGACGGCGGAACTCTGTGATTATGTGCTGCCGGCCACAAGCTTTCTCGAAATGGGCAATTTGGCAAACGACTTCAAACACAGGCCGCAAGGCAAACTTCATCTACAATATCGGCCGCCCGTGGTGGCCCCGCTGGCGGAACGGCACTCCGATACCTGGATTATTTTTGAGTTGGCCAAGCGGCTGGGTTTCGGTCGTGACTTCTGGGATGGGGACATCGAAGCCGCCTATGAGTATGAGCTGGCGACCACCGGCCTGTCATTAGCTCAAGTTAAAGCGTCCGCCGGAGGAATCACGCTGAGCGCTGCTCCCCGCTATGGAAAATATTCGGTGCCGACCGAGAAAGGAGCGCCGCGTGGTTTTAACACACCGGATAAAAAAGCGGAGCTTTACTCTCATAGCTTCGCTGCGCACGGCTTTCCGCCGCTGCCGGAATATACCGAACCTCTGATAAGTCCCGTCAGCCGCCCGGATATCGCGGCTGAATATCCGCTCGTGCTGACCAACGCAAAATTTACCACTTACATCCACAGCCAGCTGCGCGGCCTTCCCAGCCTGCGCAAAGCCGCGCCCGAGCCAACGGCTGATATTCATCCGGAGACAGCAAAACCCTACGGCATCAAGGACAAAGACTGGATGATTGTAGAAAGCCCGCGCGGCTCAATTCGGGCTAAAGCGCGAGTCACGGATGCCATCACACCTGGTGTGGTGTGCTGTCAACACGGATGGTGGCAGGACTGCAAAGATCTCAAACTTTCCGGCTACGATGCCTACGGCGTGGGCTCAGCCAATCCAAGTTTGCTCATCGGCTCGGATGCTTGCGATCCGATCAGCGGCTCGTTGCCGCACCGCTCCTATCTTTGCCGCGTGCGCTCGGCGGTGTGATGAACAGAAAATCGTTCGAATTTCCGGTTTCCTCCGTTCCCCCTGGGCCCCGTCGAAGGGTCGACGAAGAGTTTTCCCCAGGGTGCTAGTGTCCTGAACTAAAGTTCGCAAAATAAATCAGCGAGCGCCCTACCGTCATACCCGCGAAAGCGGAACTGGTAGGGGCGGGTTTCAAATCCGCCCCTACACCTGGATTCCGGGTCGCGCTAGCTATCGCCAGCTTGCCCGGAATGACGCCCAAATTATTCAACGAATTTCGGAAACACACACTAGATTCCACCTACGACTTCCTATTTGACTTGCCGCGAAGAACTCGCAGCAGTTAAACGATGCCGGAGAAGCAACTCAGCGCAACGCCGGGAGGATTTCCCTACCCCAGAGATCGATTACTTCTGGAATATCCGGTCCGAGAGGAACGCCAAGCGTAATCTGTGTAAATCCGTCGCGGGCCGCCAGTGAAAATAGTTCGGCGACCCGCTCGGTACACTGGGCGGGCGTGCCGGCGATGATCAGACGATCCACGGCTTCGTCCGGTGTGAGAGAGGCGGCATAATCAACCCCGCGATTTTCCGCATAGGCTTGCCTCACTGCTTGAATCGCCTGCGGGTCGATCCCTTTCGTTTTGAGAACTTCGTCCGGCCAGCCGGACGCAATATGCGACACGAATCTTTTTGCGTGTTGTCTGGCCGCCCGTCCGTCCCGCGAAATCGAGGCATTGAGCAGGATGACTTTGCGCAGCGGCTCACCCAGCGGGGATTGCGTCCGCGCCTCTTGAAGACGCGCCAGAGATGCTTCCAAATCCGCGATGCCGTAGAGAGTTTGCAGGATCACACCGTCGAAGCGGCGCGCGATGAGATCGAGCACCACGGGCTTGAGGAGACTCGGACCGTAGTAGAGGCGGATAGGTGATTGGGTTTTGAAGCGGAGCGCATATTGTTCCGCGTTCATATGAAAATAGGAGGCCAGAACAGGAATCTCGCTACTCCTAAGCGACTCGCCGGAAAATAATTTCCGCAAGGCAGTCGCCAACTCTGCCATGATGACGAGCGGCTTTACCCGTTCCACTTGATGCGCGAGTATCGACCGCGATCCCGGCCCCAAGCCGAGGGAAATTTCCCGTCCATTCGTGAGCTCGGACATCGTCGCAAAGGCCATGGCCAGATCAACGGGGTTACGAAAATAGGGAACGGTGACCGCAGTCCCGAGCTTCACCGGCAACCGCGCCACAATCGCCGCCGAACTCGCTAACACGCTGCGATATTCCAGATTGTCGTTGGTCCAAACCTGGCTGAAACCAAATTTTCCCATCGTCTGCCACGCAGTCTCTGCGAGCCCGATCAACTCTGGCAAAGAGTAGCGATTGAGAACATGAAGGGGATAGTGGATGCCGATTTCTCCGGTAAACTG
>Ga0184626_10000687_pt1 | contig 10932 bp, 12 predicted proteins | sample PLM3_60_b1_FD_133142 | JGI IMG/M metagenome (GOLD analysis project Ga0184626, IMG submission 133142) | Groundwater sediment microbial communities from an aquifer in East River, Colorado, USA - PLM3_60_b1 | ecosystem: Environmental > Terrestrial > Soil > Riparian zone | place: USA: East River... | reverse complement strand
TCCTCAAGTGTTGGAGTACCTGAGGCCGTGGGTTGAGCTCTACAAGGTAGATCTCAAGAGTTTCGATGACCGCCATTATCGGCAATTGGGCGGTCGGTTGCAGCCCATTCTGGATACGATTCGTAGAGTCTATGAAATGGGCTTGTGGCTAGAGATTGTAACGCTGTTGGTTCCCGGTTTTAACGATTCGGATGATGAGCTGAAGCGGCTTAGCGAATTCCTGGTAAGCGTATCGCCATACATCCCCTGGCATGTGACCGCGTTTCACAAGGACTATAAGATGACTGATCCGGAAAATACCACGGCCAAAGACTTGATACGAGCAGCCGAGATCGGCAAGAAGGCCGGCCTGCGTTATGTCTATGCAGGGAATCTGCCGGGCCAGGTGGGAGACCTGGAAAATACTCGTTGCTATAAATGCCAGGAGCTTCTCATTGAGAGGTACGGCTATCTAATCTTGAGCTACAATCTTACTCCAAATGGCTGCTGTCCCTCATGTGGTACGACCATTCCAGGACGTTGGGATGCTGCGTTCCAGGGACAAATTACCTCCCATCCTTATCTGCCGCGGACACGCAGCCTATCGGATTTCATTTCCATTCTCGCAACGGAATAAACCGCCTATCGGTAGAACGCTGGCTTACCAAGCTGGGATCTCTCCGCTTCCATCCCAGTCGCCCACTCCAAATTTCCTCCAGGATTCCTTCAACCAAGCATGAGAGGAACATGATGGGCAGGTCTTGGGTCTTTAATTGCTTCGTCACGCCGTCGCCAACGACGAAAGTAACAACCGGCCCCTGGCCTTCAAGGATTCTCCTCGCAACACTTTCACGACTAGGGCATAGGGTCGGGGCTGTGAATGCGACCCTTCGAGTCAGGCGAGTTTCTTCTGAGAAGGAAATAACGAAAGCTTTCGGCATTCGCATGCGTGTCTTCGTAAGAGAACAGGGAGTGCCGGAAGAGATCGAATTTCGGTGCCATTTCGGTGCCTGACTTGCCTAAGTTGCCTAATTTCAAATCGCCCTTTCGGTAGGTCATCTTTTCCTGGGAGAATGGGGAACGAAGAATGTACTGGGCTAAGCATTCCCGTCCACTCTTGTCCTGGCTTCCGATTTTGACCTGATTATGGATATTGAACCCGGAGTTTCTCCGGAAAGGAGCTTTTCGACCCACTCCCTGCTGATCTTTTCTCTCTGAGCAGTAACTTAAGGACCTTATGCCGGAAGAGGCTTTCAAGCTTTTTTACGTCTATTTCGGGAAGGACGTAAAACCACCCGTTGGGCATAAAGCAGCCGTCGCTCACAAGACAATGGAGATGCGGGTGAAAGTTGACGAGATCTCCGAAAGTTTGGATAGAGATCACAGCCCCTGGCACGGCTTCTTTTTTATTCAGTGTCTTACGGAAGAACTCCTTAAGAGACTGAAAGGCGCATTGGCTGAGCTTCCTCAAAAGCTTCCTATCGAATCTAAAATAGGGCCTGATTCGGGTCATGTTAGTCTTGGGAACGCTGCGATTTTTTAGAGAATGCGTGAGCTGGCGGGGATAGTGTCAGCGCGCAATGAGAATATGCAGGCATAGGTAGAAATTGTGAATCCCCAAGCCGCGGATGGGTATTTCCATGATGGTGTCGTCCCGGACCATGGAGGGGATGCGAACATGAATCGTCTTTTCGTCCTCGATCATTCCCTGCTCGCCGCACTCAACGCAAGGGAAGAGCCAGTTTCGGCCGGAACCACCGCAGGCAGGGCATGGATAAAAGATTGGGATTCTAATAGGTGCCGTTATACCTGTGACGGCCTCATCAGATGAAAGTATAAGTTCCAGATTGAGTCCCTCTGGGAGTTCTCCTTTTGGGATGCCTACGCCGGTAAAATTTCTGAATATCCGGTCGAATAAGGGTTCGTATCCAGGGCGATTGTCTGGAAGTCTCTCAATATGGACATGGGTTCATGTACTAGTGGTTCGGCGCGCGGCCTGCGTACCCTAATGGGTTCGGGCCGGATTTCTTCTTGGGTCTCGGCCTTGTAAAGCTCCTGGTTGTGGAGCTTTCTTTTCTCTGGATCGGAAAGGGCCTGGTAGGCTTCCAGGATTTCCTGAAATGTCCGTGTGCCTTGGGGCCCTATTCTATCTGGGTGGTACTTCTTGGCGAGCTCGCGAAAGGCATCTTGAATTCCGCGCGGGCTCTCTGCACGGGATACTCTCAGAACGATGTAGTAGTTTTTGGCCATACTACCAACGTCCTCCAGGAGTAGACTGAGAATTTTGAAGAGCGAAAAAAACCACATGCCAGCCCACGTCGAGGATTCGAAGCTGCTAGGAGAGAGACTGGGCTGGCCCCGGATCGCTATTTCGGAAGGAAGAGTATCCGATAAGATAACGTTATGTCAACTTGGGGTGAGCCTCAAGGCAGGGATGGACATTTTCTCCGGCTTGGCATCGGGGTCAGGCCCGGCAATCTTGACAATCTTTTTCTGAGGCCCGCCAATCCACAGGCGAAAACACCGTCCGGAACTTTTCTTCAGTCTTGAATTCAAACTCTCACACTAACTTCCACGTTTTTGTAATTCCGAAAGTAAGAAAAACCAGAGGGTCTATTGAATCTTATATTTGGCCTCCGACTCGTGTGAGCTGAGCTAAGGATTAGCGGAGTCCATTCTCTATATTTTACTCGCGAGGCTATATAACGTTTAAGCCATTCTCTTTACCGACTTACCCCCAACGCGATTAAAAACATGACGCTCTTGCCTGCGGCGTGCGGGGAGAAAAAGTCCGTGACGTCGTCGTCGAAGAATGTGAGACCCGAGGCGCTGGGCGTAGGCTGCGAGGTAGAGTTTTCCGCCCATGATGCTGGCCTCGAGCTCTGCCTCGCGATTGCGCAATTGCCGAAGCGCTCGAAAGTCCAATTTGAGATCCTCCGAGAACGTAAACGTTACCGCCGAATTCGGTGGGGATTTCTTGAGGCAACCCCAGATATCCGGCCGCGGCGCAAGTTGCCTTCCTGGAGTCATGTAGGCGATACTCATCAATCTGTGCGACGTTTAACGATAAGATTTGCCACGGCGTTCCTTAATTTACCCCACGGACTTCTTTCATTCCCTGAATTTGTGATAGGCTCTCATCCCGTCACGCGAAAGGAGCCTTTATGAAGTCGCGCTGGTCACGTCGTGAATTTCTGAAGAGCACGGGTGCATTAATGGTGCTGGGCGCCGCGGAGAGAGCGTTAGGTGCGAGTCAGTCGCAGTCGCCTTCCCTGCCGAAACGACGTCTTGGGAAAACGGGAGAAATGGTCTCGATCATAGGGTTTGGCTGCGGCAGCCGATTCTGCTCCATTCAGGACGAAAATGCCGCGCAGGCCCTGCTTGAGCGCGCCCTTGCCCTCGGCATTAATTATTTCGACACCGCGGGTTCCTACACGCGCCGGCCATTGGAGAGGTTGAGCGAGAAGCGGCTCGGAGAATTTTCCAAGCAGCGCCGGAAAGATATCTTTCTCGCCACTAAGATAGATCCTAGGGACCGCGACGGCGCTCTGCGCTCCGTGGAAACCAGTCTCAAGTTTCTCCAGACAGACTACCTAGACCTGATCCAGATTCACAGCTTGAGTAACCTTAATGATCTGGATCGCATAGGCAGTTCCGATGGCGTTTTGGACGCCATACAACAACTGAAAGAACAGGGAATCTCGCGCTTCATCGGTATCACCGGTCACAGCGACGGCGAGGCCATGACCGAGGCGCTACGCCGTCACGACTTCGACACCGTTTTGATAGCCCTTAATGCTGCGCAATCGGCCAACCCCATCGCTGTCCGAAAAATGGTGGCGATACCTTCCTTCGAGCAGTCTACGTTGCCACTCGCTTTGCAGAAGGACATTGGCATCCTATCTATGAAAGTCATGGGACAAGGAATGCTCGTCGGCAACGGTGCCGGTCGCGCATCGCCGGCAGAGCTCTTACAGTTCAACCTGAGCCAACCCGTCGCCTCCGTCATCATCGGCTGCGAGCAAATGGCTCCACTCGAACAAAACGTCCAAGCCGCATTAAATTTCACCCCGATGAGTGAGAGCGGAAAACAGAAGCTGCAAGAAAAAGTCGCCCCGTCGCGCTCAGCCTGGCAGCGGTTCTTGCAGTCGCACGACGACACGCTGCCGGTATAAAGGAAGGAAAGGTTTAGCTGAAAGAACTGGGGGAAAGAAAAGGTGTCAGGAGCCTTTTCTGCACTTCGACCTCTAGGAGAACCGAAACCTCTAACATTCACTTTAACGGCACCGTTTAGAAGCCGCGCTTCGGCTGCTTGAGGACGGCCATTCAGTTTTGAGTGCAATACGCGTCGACGAAAGAGTAGCTGACTTGTCCAGGAAGCGAAAACAGAAACTCCTGCCGCCGCGTCGCAAGCGGATGAATAGGCAGGCTCGACTTGCATCAGCCCGGAGCCGGCTGATGAAGTTTTCCGGCAAGAACGTTGTGCGCTCTTATGCAAACTGGTTTGGCGTTGACTTGCTTTGCGCCGTGAAAGAACTTTATCTGTGTGGCGTCACTTTAGACCCGGCTTACGTTGCACAGCTTAAGACAACTTTTGCTTCGCGCAGCAGCCGTCGTTCAAAACAACCAGTCGCAGAACCGCAGTCAGTTGGTTACGGTGTGGATTGGGACGAGAACTTCGCCTACATTGCGGGCCGAACAGAGGCAGGCTTACGGTACGGTATTACTTGGGGAGAACTTGAGGCCGAAACGACCAGGGAAGAGCGGGTAACATCACCGAGCGTTGTCGCGGATGACGAGTTCTGACGTGATCAACACCCCAATGCAGCTCGCTGTCCTGAGCAGAACATCATCGTGCTCGAGATTGAAGGCGAAATGTACTTAGTCCCGGACGTGAAGAAGCAAAGGCTGGGTGACTGACCTGCATCGGAAGATACGCGCCTAAGTTAGGCATCTTGGGCAACTCTTCGGATGGCAGGCGCTGCAGTAAATCTTGTCGCACTGGAGGCAGGGAGCGAAGCATTCTCGGCAGAGAATATGGAGGCGATCGTCGCAGACGTAATAACCTTTTCTCGGGTAAAAGCAGGCTTCGCAGGGAAGCGGATCGAGGGATTTCAATACCGGGTTGTAGGTCAGGGGAAATTGCCTCGCTTCCTTTCGTCGCTTCACTGAAAGCCAAAACATTGGGCTGATCGTTTCTATACGAATGAAGGAAATCGGCTCGAGCAGGAGATCAATACTGAATTTCCCGATCACATCTTGGACCTTACCCTTCAGCTCCCGCTCGATGGCTTCAATCTTACTTTCGGCACGTTCGTTCTCTTCGCGCGCGGTCAATTTTTTTGCGAGCACTTGGCGATGTTCGTGGATAAGAGTCTGGTAGTAATCATGGACGCGCCGGATATCTCGGTTCATCCTTCTCTCCATGCTTATTAGAAAGTCGGACAACGCCTCCTTGACGATCTTCAGTTGAGCCTGCCAGAAGGCCTTCAGGACCCTTTCGCTGCTTTCTCGTTCCGCTTGCCCCGTGAGATCCTCAGCTTCGTTGGGGACAAGATGAAGAATCTCTGACGTCGTTTTCTGGACCGAGAGATTTAGCTCGTTGATCAGACAGCCAACGATGCCTTCCTGGCGGTCGTCGGAGCGGGCCGAATATTTGGAGTAGCCTAAGAGATAGGAGACAGGTTTCTCTTCCTTCCGCTCCACGTGGAAAACGGCGTTGTGGAAAACCAACTTGTCACCCAGCCGGTCTTCCAGTTTCTCCACTTTCACGGATGACGGCACCAAACCGACTGTGGCAAATTTTCCCCGATCGCCCATGAGGCCAGCCATCTTCTTAAGGATCTCCGAATCATAAGAGACCGAAATCCCTTCGCGGCGCTCGCCTAGAAACGAAAGATTCGCGTGCTCCGGAATTTCCAAGACCCTGGCCACGTCGGCCGGCAGAAGCACCTCCAGACCGTCGCCAATTGGCTCCACCACAGCGCCGTTCTCGGCGAGCAGATGCGCGGTAAAATCAGAAAGCGCCGACATCAAACCTCGTAATCCTCCCCGAAAATTTCCCGGTCTAATTCTTTGGACTCAAGGTAATCAGCCTTGGCCTTTACCAGATCTTGTCCGAATACTTCAAAGCGAGAGCGAGCCTCTTCGTAATTACGGCTGCCCATCCATATCTCCATGACGATATCCTCAAACTCTCTTTCCTCTCCCAAATAACCGAGCAGCGGTTCAATTTCCCCAATAACCATCTCAAACATGTTGATTTTGTTCTCCAGGATATGGAGGATATGGTCTTCCAGCGTCTCGCGCACCGATAGGTTGAAGATAAAGACGTCTCGGTTCTGACCGATCCGGTGCAGCCTACCGATGCGCTGCTCGATCCGCATGGGATTCCAGGGGAGATCGAAATTGATCAAGGTATTGCAGAACTGCAAGTTTCTGCCCTCGCCGCCTGATTCCGTAGAAAGGAGTATCGGCAGATCCTCCCGGAACCGCCGAATGGCTTCGTCCTTCTCCCTGGCTGATAGGTCACCGCAAAATAAGGCGAAGGGAAGGCCTCGGCGCTCCAGCAGAGAAGCGACTGAATCCAAGGTCTTTAAATACTGGACAAACACGACCTTCTTTTCCTCCTGGTTCTTGCCGAGAATCTCAAGCAAAGCTTTTTCCCGGGCGGTCTCCCCAACGTTTTCCGCGAGATTGAGCAGGTTGTCTACGCTCTCCCCACGCTCTAACCGCAAACGCAAGAGCGTGGCGCGCAAAGCGGCGGGGCTGCTCCCCGCTTCCCTCAAGAGGAGCTGTAAGAGGGATCCGGGAAGAGAGTTTGAGCGTGCCCGAGCGAACTCGGTGATCCCGTTATAAAGTTCTCGTTCGGTCACGCTCGGCTCCAATCTCGCCGTGGCCGCAAACCGCCTGGGCAACTTCAGGTCGATAGCGCTCCGGGTATTGCGGATCATGACATCCCGCAAAAGCTCGCGAAGTTGTTCTCTGTTTGCCGGCTTTCTGGAGTCACCCCGTTGCATGTAGGCCTGTTTGAATAGTCGCTCGGTCTTGAACTGTCCGGGCTTGAGGAGCGTGATCAGATTGAAAAGCTCGATGAGATGGTTCTGCACAGGCGTCGCGCTGAGGAGAAAGATAAAGCGCTTTTTGATTTCATTGACGAGTTTCCAGTTAAGGGTATTGCGATTCTTCAGGTGATGCGCCTCATCGACCACCACAAGATCGTAAAAATTGCCGGACACGCGAGTGAAATTCTTGCTGCTTTTTGCCGTGTGGATTGAGGCGATGATAAATGACCCGCGCCAGAAACGGTCTGGATCGGCGCTGAAGAGCGGGTCGTCGGTAGTGGCGAACACAATGTCGAATTTCTGCGCCATCTCCTCTTGCCATTGGGAAACAAGCGGCGCGGGAGTCAAGATGAGAATATTTTTGACCATCCCTCGCAAGAGGTATTCTTTCATTAACATTCCCGCTTCGATTGTCTTCCCGAGCCCCACTTCGTCGCATAGAAGAACCCGCCCATGGAAATACTTCAGCACCTTTTTTGCGGTTTCGAGCTGGTACCAGTAGCGATCGACTCCCTTGATCGCATTCACGCAGAGAAGATCGTCGAAGCCCCTCTGAACATCGAGATGAGCGTACTCGACGCGCAGTTGACATTCCTTCAATGTCCCGCGGCTTTGCAGCATTGCGTTCATGACCTCAAAATTCGGAGGCGCAAAGCGCAGGGGAGCTCCATAAGAAGCCAACGCCGGGACAACCGGCGGCGCCGTCGCGACAGGCGCTTCGCTCTTATCAAGCCGAGGCTGTTTTTTCTCCTCAGTAACCGCAGGCAATTTCACTGCGCCCCCGGGCGTGGGGACGCCTCTTTCCCCAGCAGGGCGCTGGACCTTGCCTTGAGATGAGATGTGCTCTACCCACCGGTTGTGTTCCTGAAGGCGGATCAAATTCCGAGCGCGATCAAGCGCTTCTTTTGCTTCTCGCGGAGTGTCCATGAGAAAGCGTTCGCGTTTTTGAAGCTTCGTGGCGAGACCAAGATTCTCCCTGGCTTTTGTCAAGTTTCCACTTGCCGCCTCAATCTCGCTTAAGAGGGCGTAATCCCGCCAGTAGGAGGCCAGCTTGATCCGACGCATCAGCCACGGTCGGGCAAGGTCCGGGTCTCGAATCTGACCCAGGGCCAAAGCGACGATTTCGTCCAAGAGCTCCATATCATCCGGAAATCGCTTGAGGAGGTTCTCGATGCAACGGTAGGCTTTGTCGTATTCGTTGCGCTTACGGAATCTTTGGTAGGCTCTGTAAGTCTCGTCTGGGTCCTTTTCAAAAGGGTTCACGAGAATCATTCTTATCTTGCGGTTTGCTAGTTTGTCAATTTTTTTGAGAATGTTTTTGAGAATTGGGGAACTATTTTAACAAGGCTATATGACGTTCAACCCTTTCTGTTTTACGGATTTGCCCAGGCCATTAAAAACATGACGCTTTTGCCCGCGGCATCCAGATAATGCGGGTTGGTACGGATGCTTTGGGTCGAATGTTTCGTGCCGTTGTGATAAGACCACGCGGCGTCGATCTCGCGGTTCTTCGTCGCAATGCACTTACACTCTTATCAATTTGGCGCCGAAGAGCGTCCTTAACTCGATAGCGCTTGCGCCGCGCGCCAGCTATTCATAAGTTCGCCACGTTACGTTATGATTAAAGCCGACTGTACATCTATGAAAAAGCTCCTCGTTCTCCAACATGTTGCGCATGAGCTTTTGGGGACGTTGAACCCCTTGCTAAAAAGCGCGGGGTTCCGGTTACGATATATGAATTTCGCGCGCTACCCCGAAGCGCAACCCAGCTTGGACGGTTACCATGGGTTGGTCGTTCTGGGCGGGCCCATGAGTGTGAACGATACGGATCGACTGCCCCACCTGATCACGGAAATGAAGTTGATCGAAGCCGCTATGCGCAGGAATCTTCCCGTGTTGGGGATTTGCCTTGGGGCTCAATTGATCGCGAAAACACTGGGCGCCGCGGTTTACCCAGGCAAGGAAAAAGAAATCGGCTGGTATGACGTTTCCCCGACGGACGAGGCGGAAAGCGATCCGTTGCTCGCTGAGTTCCAAAGAACAGAGAAAATTTTTCAGTGGCACGGGGATACATTCGACATCCCCAAAAGCACCATTCATCTCGCCTTCTCTTCCCTGTGCGCCAATCAGGCCTTTCGGTATGGCGCGAATGTCTATGGCCTTCAGTTTCACCTAGAAGTCGACGAGCCGATGATTCATCGCTGGCTTCGGGTCGCCGAAAACAAGAAAGAAATCATCGCCCTCGGCGGCAAGATCGATCCCGAGCGCATCCACTTGGAAACACCGGATCACGTGAAGCGACTCCAACAGCTGAGTGAGCGCGTTTTCGGTGAATTCATCCGGCTTTTCGGCGTTCAAAAGAAAATGATCAGACTTCCTTCAGGGTAAGTCACGCAACAGGATATTGGCATGGTTGTCGCGGATAATTATCTGGCTCAGTTCGGTAAACTCGCGCAGCAGGTAACACGATGATCTTGCCCGCGACGCTCAGCGATGTTGGTTCAATGATTTCCCTCGCCATGAACGTCATAAGGCGCCAGGGAAGCGGAGCGGATGCGCCCAATAAGACGTAAAGGGGAGTCGATCGCAACTATGATCTGCAGCTCCAGCTCGTGCCCACGGTTTGTTCCCATGGGCAAGCTGATACCGGCGGAGGTTCGGGACGCACGCCGCATGCACTCATTTCTGGCAGGAAGGACAATAGAATGCGCTCCGATTGCCGATGGCGACCCTTTTAATCGGTCGGGGGCAGTAGCGACACTGCTCTCCGCCGCGATCGTAAACCCGCAAATGATTTTGAAACTCGCCGAACTTGTCATCGGCGTCGCGATAGTCTGAAAACGACGTACCACACCAGCGGATCGCCTCATCTAAGACCTCTGGAATCGTCGCCGCAATTTCATCTACCTTTGCCCGCTTGAGCCTCCGAGCGCGAGTGGTCGGACGAACACCCACACGGGCGACGATCTCGTTCGCATAGATGTTGCCGATTCCCGCGACGATCTGCTGGTCGAGCAAGAGATCCCGGATGCGCCGCTCTGAACGCTTGGTGAACGAGTGCAAATAGGAGCCGCTGAATCGGGCATCGAAAGGATCGATCCCGAGATGTTTCAATTGCGGCAAATCGTGAAGCTCGTTTGCCGCGACCACCAGAGATAAACCAAAGCGCCGGGGATCATGATAACGGAGCTCCCGCCCGCTATCGAGACGGACGAGGATGTGGTCATGCTTTTGTTTCGGTGTCTGGGGATCGACATGAATGAGCTTTCCCGACATACCCAGATGAACCATCCAAACGACGTCACCGCTGAGCGAAATCAGGATATACTTCGCGATTCGTCCGACCCGCAGGATCGTTTTCCCTTCCAAACACTGCGCTAACTTTCGGTCCACAAGGGAGCGCAAGCGACGCTCCCTCACCTTGACGTTTAGGATTCGTCGCCCTGCTAGGTGGGGCTGCAACCCGCGGCAGATGGTCTCAACTTCAGGCAACTCGGGCATAGGATTTCGGGGATCAGTCGTCAGCAGGCAGCAATTGGGAAGCTCTCAAAGCGTGAGTAAGGGCGAGAAACTCTTCAACGCTTAGTGTTTCTCCTCGCCGCACGGGATCAATTCCTTCAAGGCGAAGCACGCTTTCGATTTCGTGTCGATCTCGCTGTAACCAGCTCGTCAGCGCGTTACCTAAGGTCTTGCGCCGCTGGCCGAAAGCTGCACGTACAAGCCCGCGCAGCAAAGGAAGCTCTTTTACAGGAATCAGCGGCTCTTGGTAGAGATCGATCTTTAGAATCGTCGATCTCACTTTTGGTTTGGGGAAGAATGCCTCCGGCGACACCGATACTCTTTCGGAAATTCGTCCATGGACTTGGCACCAAACAGATAACGTCCCGTA
>Ga0184626_10000686_pt1 | contig 10961 bp, 7 predicted proteins | sample PLM3_60_b1_FD_133142 | JGI IMG/M metagenome (GOLD analysis project Ga0184626, IMG submission 133142) | Groundwater sediment microbial communities from an aquifer in East River, Colorado, USA - PLM3_60_b1 | ecosystem: Environmental > Terrestrial > Soil > Riparian zone | place: USA: East River... | reverse complement strand
GCCGGAGCCGCCGCAGATGGTCTCGTAGTACTGATAGGTGTCGTTGCCGAAGGTGAAGTTGTTCATCGTCCCCTGGGACGCACCCATGATGCCGAGCGCGCCATAGAGCGCGTCGGTGATGCATTGCGAGGTCTCCACATTGCCGGCCACCACGGCCGCGGGATAGCGCGGGTTCAGCATGGTGCGCTCCGGCACGATGATTTGCAACGGCTTCAGGCAGCCGGCATTCATCGGGATCTCGTCATCGACGAGGGTGCGGAAGACATAGAGCACCGCCGCCTTGGTCACCGCAGCCGGCGCGTTGAAGTTGCTGCCCTGCTGCGGCGAGGTGCCCGTGAAGTCGATGACCGCGCTGCGCGCCTTGGTGTCGATGTCGATGCGCACCTTGATCATGGCGCCGTCATCCATCTCGTAGGCGAAGGCGCCGGGCTTCAGCACGCCGAGCACGCGGCGCACCTGTTCTTCCGCATTGTCCTGCACATGGCCCATATAGGCCTGGACGACACCGAGCGTGAAATGGGCGACCATGCGGCGCAGTTCCTGCACGCCCTTCTCGTTGGCGGCGATCTGCGCCTGCAGGTCGGCGATGTTCTGCCGCGGGTTGCGGGCGGGATAGGCGCCCGATGCCAGCAGCGCCAGCACCTCCGCTTCGCGGAAGCGGCCGCGATCGACCATCAGGAAATCGTCGATCAGCACGCCCTCTTCCTCCACCGTCCGGGAATCCGGCGGCATGGAGCCCGGCGTGATGCCGCCGATATCGGCGTGATGGCCGCGGGAGGCGACCCAGAACAGGATGCCGCCGGAGGGCGGCTCGGCGAACACCGGCGTGATGACGGTGACGTCGGGCAGATGGGTGCCGCCATTGTAGGGTGCGTTGAGCATGAACACGTCGCCGGGATTGATCGCCGCGCCGCGCTGGCGGATCACCGTCTGCACGCTTTCGCCCATGGAGCCCAGATGCACCGGCATATGGGGCGCGTTGGCGATGAGCTGTCCTTCGCCATCGAAAATGGCGCAGGAGAAATCCAGACGCTCCTTGATGTTCACGGAATGGCTGGTGTTCTCCAGGGTCGAACCCATCTGCTCGGCGATCGACATGAACAGATTGTTGAAGATCTCCAGCATCACCGGATCGACGGCGGTGCCGACGGCCACGCCCCGTTCCGCCGCCTGCACGCGGTCCAGCACCAGGTGGCCGCGCGCGGTGAACGTGGCGCGCCAGCCCGGCTCGATGACGATGGTGCTGATGGGCTCGATGACGATAGCGGGGCCATCGATGGCGTCGCCGGGAAGCAGATCGCCGCGATCATAAAGCGGCGTGTCGCGCGAGACGCTGCTGCCGCCTTCGCTGATCCACATGGGCATCGCGGCTTTCGGCCGGAGCGGCTGATGGCGCGGCGCGGCGGTCAACTCCGGATCTTCCACATTCTCGGTCTTGCCGATTACTTCGACGGAAACCGCCTCAACGATGTGCGCCTTCTCTGGCACGATGAAGCCATAGCGCTGGCGGTGCGCCGCCTCGAACGCGGCGACGATCCCGGCGCGGTCGCCGAAGGTGACGACCAGCGGCGAGTCCGTGCCCTCGTAGCGCAGGTGGACGCGGTGGATGACGCGGACATGCTTTTCGTCGATCCCCTGACGCGCCATCTCCGCGCGACCATCGGCCTCGATCTCCTTGAGCAACTTCCGGAGATCGCTGACCACTTCCTCGCTCAGGCGCGCTTCCACCGCGTGTTCGCGCAGCACGCGCATATCGGCAAGGCCCATGCCATAGGCCGAGAGCACGCCCGCCAGCGGATGCAGGAACACCCTGGTCATGCCGAGCTGATCGGCCACCGCACAGGCATGCTGCGCACCGGCGCCGCCGAAGCAGCAGAGCGTGTAGTCGGTGACGTCATAGCCGCGCTGGATCGAAATCTCCTTGATCGCGTTCGCCATGTTGGCGACGGCGATGCGCAGGAAGCCTTCCGCGACCTGTTCGGGGCTGCGTTTGTCACCGGTTGCCTCTCCGATCGTCTTCGCCAGCGCCTCGAACTTCGTGCGCACCGCTGCCGCGTCGATCGGCTGATCCGCCGCCGGGCCGAAAACGCGCGGGAAGAAATCCGCCTGGATGCGGCCGAGCATGACGTTGCAATCGGTCACGGTCAGCGGCCCGCCGCGCCGGTAGCAGGCGGGACCGGGATTGGCGCCGGCGGAATCCGGGCCGACGCGATAGCGGCCGCCCTCGAAGAACAGGATCGAACCGCCGCCCGCCGCCACTGTGTGGATCTGCATCATCGGCGCGCGCATGCGCACGCCGGCGACCCGGGTCTCAAAGGCGCGCTCATACTCGCCGTCGAAATGAGACACGTCGGTGGAGGTGCCGCCCATGTCGAAGCCGATGATCTTGTCGAAGCCGGCGCGCCGCGCCGTCTCCACCGCGCCGACGACGCCGCCGGCCGGTCCGGACAGGATGCTGTCCTTGCCCTGGAAATGCCGGGCATCGGCGAGGCCGCCATTGGACTGCATGAACAGCAGCCGCACATCGCCCAACTCGCCGGCCACCTGATCCACATAGCGGCGCAGGATCGGCGACAGGTAGGCATCGACGACCGTGGTGTCGCCGCGGCCCACCAGCTTCATCAGCGGGCTGACCTGATGGCTGACGGAGATCTGGGTGAAGCCGATCTCGCGGGCGATGGCGGCCGCCTGCTTCTCATGGTTGCTGTGGCGATAACCATGCATGAACAGGATCGCGGCGGCGCGGATGCCCTGATCGAAGGCCGATTGCAGCGCCGTTTTCAGGGCAGCTTGATCCAGTGGAATCAGGACCTGCCCTTCGGCGGTGACCCTCTCCTGGGCCTCGATCACCCGCTCATAGAGCAGCTCCGGCAGCTGAATATGGCGGGCGAAGATATGGGGCCGGTTCTGGTAGGCGATGCGCAGGGCATCGGCGAAGCCGGCGGTCACCACCAGGACGGTCCGATCGCCCTTGCGCTCCAAAAGCGCGTTGGTCGCCACCGTGGTCCCCATTTTAACAGAGGAGATATGCGCTGATGGAATGGCTGCGCCAGGGCGCAATTCCAGCAGCTCGCGGATGCCCTGAACGGCTGCGTCGGGGTACAACTCTGGGTTATCGGATAAGAGCTTATGGGTCAGAATGCGTCCGTCGGGGGCACGGGCCACGATGTCGGTGAAAGTGCCTCCGCGGTCGATCCAAAACTGCCAATTTGATTTTGTGACAGGCATACTACTGATTCCGCCCCCTGGTGACGTTTTCTGACAAGAAATTGGACAGCAGCCCTGTTTATAAATTCACCCTAGTAGCCTGTCGACCTGAGCAGCAGTGGTAAACGCCCGCGGCGATGCTTCAAAAGAAGAGCGTAACGGGGCGGTCGAGGCTGCGGCGCGGTGTCGCAGATGCGCAGTGGGTGCGGCCCAAGGCCTTGAATGGCCAGGGTTCATACCCAAATTTGTCGGGTTTGCGACAATTGGTTATGGACAGCGGTGCTGGGGGGCCAGCGCCGTAAGAAAGGGTTTTCAAAAATGGCCGACGACAGCCACAAGAAGCCGGAATCCGACAAGAAGTACGAGCCGAGGCGGAGGAAGTGCCTGCGCTGCCAGGAGTCGTTTACCAGTGCTTGGCCTGGTGAACGCGTCTGCTCGCCCTGCAAGCAGACTAGCGATTGGCGGGACGGTATCGCGGCCTAACGGCCCGATCGCCTGCCGCCGCACAATTTTGCCGCGGCGTCCGAGGTTCATGAAGGATGGCGACGAGCGCCCCCTAACGGCGCCACGCTTGAGCTTTGCCTAAGCTAGCCGTGCCGCCCAGCGGTGCTGCCGCCGTCGATCGCGATGATCGAGCCGGTCATGAAGGCGGCGCGGGGCGAGGCGACGAACACCACCGTCTCCGCCACCTCCGCCGGCGTGCCGATGCGATTGAGCGCGGCGAACTTCTCATAATAGGCATAGTAAGATTTGGGATCGCCGCTTGCTTCGGCGCATTCCCGCATGAGCTCGGTATCCATCGATCCCGGGCAGACGCAGTTGACGCGGATAGCCGGCGCCAGCTCGACGGCAAGCGCGCGCGTCATGTTCACCAGCCCGCCCTTGGCGGCGCAATAGGCGACATTGTTGACGATCGGACGCAGCCCCAGCTCGGAGGCGATGTTGACGACATTGCCGCCGCTCTGCTTCAGCGCGGGAAGGGCCGCGCGGGTGCAGAAGAAGCTGCCTTTCAGGATGGTGTCGACATGCTTGTCCCAGATCTCTTCGGTATGGGCTGCGATCGGCATCTCCCAATTGATGGCGGCATTGTTCACCAGCACATCGAGGCGGCCGTAACGGCTTAGCGCCGTTTGTACGATTGCCTCGCAACCGCTGACTGACGAAATATCGCCAGAGGCCGCCGTCAGGCGTTCGCCGCCGCCGAGACCGGCGATGGCGTGCTCGATCCGATTGAGATCGAGATCGTTGAGCACGACATTGGCGCCGCGGCCGTGAAAGGCGGCGGCGATCTTGAAGCCCAGGCCGCGCGCTGCGCCGGTGACCAGAACCGACCTGCCGCTGAAATCTTCATCGTTCATGGGATTGCTCCACGATTGAAAAGCGTCAGCCGCGGTAGCGGCTGAAATGAAGCGCCAGCACCGTCATTCCCATGGTCAGCGCGATCAGGATGGTGGCGCTGGCGTTGATCGATGGATCGAGCGAGGTGCGCACCATGCTCCAGACCAGCGTCGGGATGGTGTTGCCGCTGCCGATGGTGAAGAAGGTGATGATGAAGTCGTCGAGCGACACCGCCACGGCAATCAGCGCAGCACCGACGATGGTGGCGCGGACGATCGGCAGCGTCACCGTGAAGAAGGCCTGCAGCGGCGAGGCGCCGAGATCCCGCGCGCTTTCCACCAGCGCGTGATCGAAGCCCACCATCCGCGCATGGACGATGAGGATGACGAAGGGCTGGGTGATCACCAGATGGCCGAGGATGACCGTCGGCAGGCCCAACTCCACATCCAGGACGAGGCGCAGGAACGACATCAGGGCCACGCCGACGAACAGCGACGGCAGCATGACGGGCGCGCGCAATTGCAGCAGCAGCGGGCCGCTGACGCGCTCGGGCATCCGCGACAGCAGCAGCGCCGCCATGGTGCCGATCACCGTCGAGATGACGGCGACGCAGGCGGCGATGATGGCGCTGTTCTCCGCCGCGCCCCAGAAGGTGTCGTTGGCCAGCAGCTTGCGATACCAATCGAGGGTCAGGCCGCCCATGGGAAAGGCAGTCAGCGCGTTGCGGCCGAAACTGAAGAGAACCAGCAGCACCATCGGCGTCAGCATGAACAGGACGACTGCGGCGCCGAAGATTGCCCAGATGGCGGCGGAGACGCGCATCGTCACGGCCGCAAACTCCAGCGCAGCACCAGGCCTGCCGCGACGATGAGGACGGCAGACGCGGCGAAGGTGCTGAAGGACATGGCGCTGCCCATGGGCCAGTCGAAACGCAGGGAGAATTGCTGTTCGATGAAGTCGCCGATCATCGCCGTGCCGGTGCCGCCGACGAAGCGCGGCGTCACATAGTCGCCGGCGGCGATCAGAAACGACAGGGTGAAGGCCGTCAGCAGGCCCGGCAGGCAGAGCGGCAGGACGATATCGCGAAACGCCTGCCGCCGCGCCGCGCCGAGATCGCGGGCCGCCTCGATTAGATCGTCCTCGACGCCGCGTAGCGAGCCGTAGATCGGCAGCACCGCCAGCGGCAGCAGGAAGTGGGTGAGCGTGGCGACGACGGCTCCGGAATTGTAGATGAAGATGGTCAGCGGCTCCTCGATCAGCGCCAGCGCCAACAGCGCCGAATTGAGCACGCCCTCTTTGCCGAGGATCGCCTTCCAGGCATAGATCTTCACCAGATAGCCGCCGAACAAGGTCAGCAGGGTCACGAACAGCAGCGGCAATCCGAGCCGCCCGGCGCGGAAGCGGATTAGATAAGCAAAGGCAAAGGCGATGACGGTGGTGACGACAGCGGTTTCCGCGGCGATGAGCAGCGTGGCGGCAATGACGTCAGCGTACTTCTCCCAGGTCTCCACGTAATTGGAGACGGTGAAATCCCGCCGGATGCTCATGGCCCGCACCGACCAGAAGCTGAGGATGAAGAAGAACGAGGCCGGCAGCGCGAATGCGATCAGATAAACCAGCGCCGCTGGAGCCAGCGGCCACCAGCGGCGCAGGTCTTTTGCCGATGTCACAAGTTCAAGCCCGCTTCAGCCGCTCATATTCCTCGAGGAAGTCGTCATAGGTGGCGTACTCGCCCGCTTCCGTCGGCGGCACCGGGAACAGCCGCGCCAGTTTCATGAACCCATCGATATCGCCGTAATTGTAGCCGGCCTTCAGTTCTTCCGGCAGCGACGGCACGGCCTTCAGATTGGTGATGCCGGCGCTCTGCTCGGTGGCGAACTGGATCTGCGGATCCGGCGACAGGATGTGGTTCATCATGCTGTAGACCAGATCGGGATGCGGGCAATCCTTGGGAATGCAGAGGCAATCCATGAACAGGCCGGTCCCTTCCTGTGGAATCGAATAGGCGATGGTCTTGCCCTTGCCCTTTGCCCAGACGGCTACTGCTTCCCAGCCGATGGTGGTGATCACCACTTCGTTGCGGGCGAAGGCATCGGCCATGTCGCCATAGGTGGCGAAGAAGGCGCGCGCCTGCTTGGTCTTCACCTCGATCAGGAAATCGATGACTTTGGCCAACTGCTCCTTCGACAGCAGCGTGCCCTGCTCCGCGCCGGTGACCGTGCGGCCCCAGACCAGGAGGTTGCCCAGGGGATCGTCAACCATCGCCACCTTGCCCTTGTATTCCGGCTTCATCACATCGAACCAGGAGGCGGGCGGCGCGGTCACCACCGAGGGATCGTACATAATGGGCAGCGAACCCCAATTCCACGGCACGCCCATGAGCTGGCCGTCATGCTTGATGGCTTCCTGGGCGGTGAATTGCGGAATGAGATCGCCGAAAGCGCTGATGCGCGCGACATCCACCGGCTCCAGCAGCCCGCCTTCGGCCATCAGCGGCAGATAGCCAAAATACATGGTGATGAGATCCGTATTGCCGACGCCGCCGGCCTGCAGCTTGGTGATGATCTCTTCGTTCGAGGCGATAAAGGTGGGCTGGAAATCGATGTCATTGTCCGCCAGGAATGAACCGGAGGTGATCGGCGTCTCATAGCCCTGCCAGCCCATCCAGGTGATCGTGGTCTTCGCTTCGGCGCGGCGCGCCGGAAATCCGGCGACGGCAAGCGCGCCGGCGCCCGCCAGCCCCTTGGCGAAGCGGCGGCGTGACAGCCATGGCGCCTTGGCGACCAATTCTTCCATCGATGTTGTGATCTTCATGCCCGGGGTACTCATGACCGCGTCCTCCCTATTTGTTGTTCTGTCCTGCGCGTTTTCCTGAGGCCCGGTCTTCCGCCGGGCGTCGATATTGTTGTTGCGCGCCGTTTTAACGTTAGAGTTGCCGTAGACGCGGAGTCAAGGCGACCGGCGCAAGCAGACCAATCAGGCCCAAGGCGTGAAGCTGCATGAAAATCACTGAAATCGACATCATCGAGTTGCGGGTTCCCGGCTGGCGCGGCGACAGCTTCGACGGGTCGCGGGACGATTGCGTGATCCGAATTCATACCGACGACGGCGTCACCGGGATCGCCGAGGTGGATTCCGTGCCGGCGATCGTGCGCGCCGTCATCGAGGCGCCGCGCTCCCATACCCATGCCATGGGCCTCAAGCATGTGCTGATCGGTCAGGATGCAACCGACGTCGAAGGGTTGTGGGAACGCATGTACGAGGCGAGCGACTATCACGGGCGGCGCGGCGTGGTGATCCACGCGATCAGCGGCATCGACATGGCGCTGTGGGACATCCGCGCCAAAGCGCAGGGCAAGCCGCTATGCGAGGTGCTCGGCCGCAAGAAGCGCGATCGTCTGTTGGCCTATGGCACGATCTATCCGCTCGGCGCGACGCCGGACGAGGTGAAGCGCAATATCGACCGCGGCCTCAAGATGGGATTGAAGGCGATCAAGATCGCCGCCGATCCGTTCTGGCGCGACGACCTTAAGCTGACAACATCGCTGATCCGCGCCGCGCGCGAACATGTGGGTCCGGCGATCCGGCTGATGGTAGATCTGGCGGGCGCGATAACAACGCCGGAGCAGGGCCTGCCGTTGATGCCGATCTTCCGCGATCACGATTTCGCCTGGGTGGAGGCGCCACTGCCGGTGGACGACGTGGCCGGCCATCGCCGGTTCCAGGGCTTCGGCATTCCCATCGGCGGCGGCGATCTCGGCTGCACCACGCGGTTCGAATATGAGCAGATGCTGGACCAGGGCGGCATCGATATCGCCCAGCCCGATATCAGCATGGCCGGCGGCTTCACTGAAGTCGTGCGCATCGCCCGCATGGCAAGGGCGCGAGGCAAGCGGCTCGTGCCCCATGGCTACAAGACCAATATTCTGATTGCCGCCAATCTTGCCTTCCTCGCGCAGCACGACGACGAGGAGATCCTGGAATATTCCACCAGCGACTCGCCGCTGCGCTGGGAATTGACCAATGAAACGTTCAACATCGAGAGCGACGGCACGGTACGCGTGCCGGCCGGGCCGGGCCTGGGCGTCAGCCTGAGCGACGCCGCGCTGGCCAGATTCAAAATCGCGTGAAGAATAGGGCGGCCGCGTGCCTGCCGCGGGGGTGCGACAAACCGGCCGCCGCATTGACGACAGGATGGATGTACGGTTGAGCTAAGCCATGAGCATTTTCGGACTCATCCTCGGCGGCGCGGCCGGCCTGATCGCATTGCGCGGGCCGCTAGGAGCATTGCTGGGCACCGCTGTCGACCGCTGGCGGCGCCAGGAAGCGGACGCGACTCCCGTCGACGGGGTGGCGTTCGATGGCGAGGCGGCCGCCGGGGCCGCGGTCGATGGCGCCGAGATGGATGGCGCAATGGACGGCGCCAGTCCGCGGATGGCGACGAAGCGGGTCGCCTTCACCATCGCCGCCATTGCCCTTGGCGCCAAGATGGCGAAGGCCGACGGCATTGTGACGCGCGACGAGGTGGATGCCTTCAAACGGGTCTTCCATATCCCGCCGGACGAAATGGAGAATGTAGGCCGCATTTTCGATCAGGCCCGCAAGTCGCCGCTGGGCTATGAGGCCTACGCACGTCAGATTGCCAGCATGTTCCGGCGCCAGCCGACTGTGCTGGAAGAACTCCTCGACGGCTTGTTCCAGATCGCCAAGGCCGATGGTCATGTTCCTGACACGGAGATCGAGTATCTGAGCGGCGTCGCCACGGCCTTCGGATTCGATGCCGCCAAGTTCGCCCGCATCCGCGCCAGCCATCTGGGCGCCGACAAGACCGACCCCTTCGTCGTGCTCGGCGTGGCACACGACACGCCCAACGCCGAGATCAAGGCCGCCTACCGCAAGCTGGTGCGCGACAATCATCCGGACCGGCTGATCGCCAAAGGCATGCCGAAAGAGTTCATCGACATCGCGACAGACAAGCTGGCGGCGATCAACAGCGCCTATGAGCGGGTGTCGCGGGAGCGCGGGATTCCCTGAGCGGTAAGGCCACCGCCCGGCGTTCCCGGAGGATGGCCATGCATATTTGCCTCTGGATCGAGCGGCGTCCAGCAGGCAAGACTCCCTCGCTCTCGCCTTCGTTGCAGATCTCCAGGGGACATCAACCCGCCCGATGAAATTTATCGACCTGGCCGGCCTGGTCACCGTCGCCCTGGTCTGGGGCGTGAACTTTGCCGTCGGCAAGGCGGGCGTGCTGATCATGCCGCCGATCGCATTTGTCTCGTTGCGGTTCCTCGCGGTCGCCCTGGTGCTGCTGCCCTTCCTGCGCTGGCCGCCGCCGCGCTGGCGCGAGCTGTTGCTGCTGTCGGTCGTGCTCGGCGTCGTGCATTTCAGCCTGATGTTCAGCGGCCTCGTCGCTCTCGACATCTCCACCGCCTCGATTGCCATCCAGCTGCAGGTGCCGTTCGCCGCCATGCTCGCAGCCTACTTCTTTTCCGAGAGATTGGGCTGGCGCCGCCTGACCGGCATGGCCATTGCCTTCGCCGGCGTGGTGCTGATCGCCGGCGAGCCTCGCCTTGAAGGCAATCTGCTGCCGCTGTTCCTGGTCATCACCGCCGCCTGCGTCTGGGCCTTCGCCAACATCCTGATCAAGAGGCTGGGCGACGATGTCGGCGTCTGGCCGCTCAATGGCTGGATCGCCCTGCTGGCGGTGCCGCAGACGGCGCTGCTCTCCGCCCTGACCGAGGAGAACCAGATCGCCGCGATCATCGCCGGGGGTTGGGAGCTGGCAGCGTGGATCGTCTATCAGGCGCTGCTGGTCACGGTGTTCGGCTATGGCGTCTGGTATAGCTGCATGCGGCGCTACAGCGTGAACCAGGTGATGCCGTTCACTCTGCTTGTGCCGTTGTTCGGGGTGCTGTCGGGCGTCGTCTTTTTCGACGACCGACTGACTTGGCCCATGATCGTCGGCGGCATCGGCACGATCCTCGGCGTCGCCATCATCACCATCCGCCGGCCGCGGGTGCTGGCGCCGTCGACGAAGGCGGGATTGTAGGCGATAAGGGCGAATGCAGATTCGCCAAAGCCCCTCGCCCAATCACGATGCCCGCCCGGCGGGCCTGCCGATCGATATCCTGCTGCTGCACTACACGGATATGCGCAGCTGCGAGGAAGCCGTGGAGCGGCTGCGCGATCCCGCGGCCCGCGTCAGCGCGCATTACTGCATCGGCAAGGATGGAATGGTTCATGCGCTGGTGCCGGAGGAACGTCGCGCCTGGCATGCCGGGCCAAGCTATTGGGCCGGCGCCCGCGACATCAATGGCCGCTCGATCGGCATCGAGTTGGACAATCCGGGCCATCAATTCGGCTACCAGCCTTTTCCCGAAGCGCAGATGCAGGCTTTGATCGAGCTTGGGCAGGGC
>Ga0184626_10000685_pt1 | contig 10964 bp, 8 predicted proteins | sample PLM3_60_b1_FD_133142 | JGI IMG/M metagenome (GOLD analysis project Ga0184626, IMG submission 133142) | Groundwater sediment microbial communities from an aquifer in East River, Colorado, USA - PLM3_60_b1 | ecosystem: Environmental > Terrestrial > Soil > Riparian zone | place: USA: East River... | reverse complement strand
TCCCCAAAGGCGCGGTCATAGTAGTAGCCTGATCCCTGTTCATCCAAGGCGCTACAACCGCCTGGCTAGGGCTTGATGCGCTGCATGCACTCTTGAATCACCAATGTTTCGCTTTTTGATAAAAGTTTTGCTTCGTCGTACGACCATTTATAGCAGATATCCCATGCTTCTCGTCGTGTTTTATGATCGTAGTACTGCCGCCAGATGTACGCGAGGCAAACCAAAGAGACGAGAATCAAAGTCAAGAGTTGGACCACTTTTAAGACCTTATCCATTTCGCCTTCCTACTCTGAATTAAGGCACCAAAAACAACGATAATCTCATAGCTACTGTAGCGATCGATCAGGGTCAAGGCTTTTAAGCCCGCTGGTGCGCCTTGTCGTAATTGCTCCGTGCTACAATCCCCCGCCATCGTCGACGCTGCTCCGGTTTCTAGTCGTCCGCGGTTCTGGTACTTGAAAAAGAGCGAATCCCGGCTCACGCACCGTCTAACCTTCCCGGATCGCCAATCGCCAGAGATCCACCCGAAATCACCCGGGATTTCCACTTGTGATATTCTGCCCCACCGACTAGGCTCGGCCAGGGAAGATGATTATCGAAATACCGGTCGATCATGGGATAGTGACGCACCGAAGCAAACGCTTGCTCCCGACGAGACTGTGGAAACATTACTCGAGAGCGATATCGAATACCTGCGCAACCTGACGCGGGAGCGGACAGTCCGAGTTCGAAACGACCCAAAAAAGCGGGCAGGCGTGCTGATCGAATTGGATGGTTGACGCGCCGCGTCGGGCCGCCTGACCGACGGGTTGTGTCTGGAAGGCTCGCAAGTCAGCTACCCAGTCCCTAAAGCCCAACGCCAACACGAGCTTTCGTCGGATCATGCAGAATGCGCGGCGGGACTATGATCAAGAGTTTTGGTAGGGGCCGGCGAAGCGTTACGAGAGAGAGCGATCCGCCATCAAAAAATCAAAATTTCAGTGATGACGGGGAGTTAAGCCAACTCCCCGAGTTTAGACATGCCTTGCGTTGATTCGGTAGCCTACTACTTCTTACAATCCATAACGATAGACGTATATTTCAACTCCCCGCCATTATTTCTTTCGTCAAACCTTCTAGACCGAATTATCTTTCCATCATCAGGATCCCATTCGTTGTAATGAAACGTTCCTTGCTCATCAAAGTACTCGTACGGCACAACTGTAAAACCGACCGCTTCAAAAATGTTCCTAAATGTGCTGTGTGTGTAGAGAACCTTATGATCGTCGGCGCCAGGTCCTATGCCGCCACCCCTAACCCATTTAATGTAGTTCAAATTCGGATGCAAGCCATCTGGAACAGCGACTCTCAAATAGCCCCCTTGTTTTAAATACTTGTAGCATGTTCTTGCGGCTATTATGCCTTCTTCTTCGGTGAGATGTTCCCACACATGCTCTGCCAGAATTGCAGCTATTGAGCCAGGTCTGCAAAATCGCTTCCAATCGCCAGGTTTTGTCAGATTGAGAACGTCAATATCAGTGTGAATCCAACCTTCATCAAACAAGTCAGAAGCACCAGCACCGACAATGATTCTACATGGCTTCTGCTTCGCAAACTGGTTCTTCAACTTGTATATTTCAGCCGTGTTTCTCAAGGCATTGCGAACTTTTCGGGCGAGACTGTACATTGTAGTCATCCCCATATTGCTAAGATCGATTGGCATCGTATATTGTGCCATCGGTGTCAGCTGACAAGAGGGCCAGGGAAACTGCTGCCAGAAGCGAGGAGGAGCGGCGGGACGGCTACAGGACATCCGCAAAAGTTCGTTCCATCCTCCTGAAGAAAACGATCCCGCTCAATAGCAGCAATAATACAACCATTGCACTCACGGCCATTTAATCAATAGTCAGAGGACACGATGCGCACATTGGCGATATCTTCACGCTTCTGGTTATCTACGAAGTTTGATTCGCTACCGGCTTTAGGGATAGAACCTCTATACCGTAAAGGTCTAATTCTATGGCTGATGACCCGCTAGGGAACCTCGGAGATCTCACCAAAGCCCGCAACTGTTCTGGTCGAAAAGATTTCGGATGCGGTGGGCGGCCTTTTCAAGCCGTTCCAGATTGCGTGCACCGTCTTAACCTTCCGGATCGCCACTTGCGTGTAAATCTCAGTCGTGATGATGCTAGCGTGTCCGAGTAGCTTTTGAATCACTCTGATATCGGCGCCATTTTCCAGCATGTGTGTTGCCGCCGAATGCCTGAACATGCCGAGCACGGCTTCAGCGTTGCGGAGTCGGTTAAATTGGCCGCCGTCGATTCCGTGCTGGCGAAAAAGTTGGGCAACCTGCTCTTCAAGGATTTTTAATCGTGGCTCGAGCGTCAGTTGTGCTTTGGCAAGTGAGATCGCGCCGTCTTTGCTGCGTGGATTCTCCAAAAGCGCGACCTTTCGGCGCGCGATCAATTCAAAGAGTTCGATGACTCTTGCTTCCATGGCCATGTGTGAGTTCCTCCCTATGAGTTGATTTTCAGGCCTTAACCAACAGGGGAGATCAGGCGGGCCGCGCGGACCTTGATTTAAGGGCAGGGGAGACTTACAAATGCGTAGGGGATGGCCGATCTCGTCCATCGGTTTTTCTCCAGGGGTTGAAAGAGTTCAGGCTTTTTCAGCCCCGTTTTTTTGGGTCGCTTACTGTTGCGTTTGTTGCCTCATGGGCGAATTTCGGCGACGTGCAACGTTGCACTTTTTCCGGGTTTCAAAGGGTTTTCTAGGGACGATTAGGGATGGCCGTTTAACGGCCCAAAGCGAAGAAAAACTTTCTAGGTCATAGGTTTGTAAGCAACGATGAGAGGTTAGCATCAGAGGGCCTTTTTTCTCCGACCATGCTTGCCAAGCATAAGGTCGGGAGTTCGACCCTCCTCACCCGCTCCATTCTTTCCAACACGCTCATTTCAAAATTCACGTAATTGGATTCCTTCGTTTGTGAAGTTTTAGCGGTTTTAGGGGGGACTTTAACCTTTCGCTAGCGGCCGCTTAATGAAAGTCATCAAATCGTCGTCTGAAATTACTTGACATATGAAATATTTGTTTATAAAGGATTAACTATCCAGCCTAGATCAGACCCGTAAGACAATTGCGTGCAGCATTCATTTTGAGGACGTATCGAGTTCGAAAGTTCATGGCGCTGACAACCCTCCCACGGTCGCTTCATTACAGATTTATCGTTGCCATTTTGGAGAATGACTTCCTACAAATTGAATATCAATCGGAAGAAAAGCTCGACAAGATTCGCGAGCCGGCGCTGAAGGTCGCCCGCGCTCTATTGAAGTAAAAATTCCGCCTGATCCTCCGGAAAGGAAAACATCGTATGGCACGCCCCTATTACGAGGATTTTCGTGCTTACCTGGACGACCTGCAACGACGTGGCCGACTCTATTGCTGGAGCCGAGCGGTGAACAAGAATACCGAGCTGATGCCGCTGATGCGTCTTCAATATCGCGGCATCGATGACAACAAGCGCCAGGTGTTTCTCTTCGACAACGTGCGTGACGGAAACGGAAAGCAGTTCGATCTTAGAGTCGCCACCGGGATGTACGGCTCCTCACGAGACGTCACCGGACTCGGCTTAGGTTGCGAAGATCCGGGCGAGATTTATGAGAAGTGGCGTTACGCGCTGGGTCACATGTATGAGCCCACAATCGTCAACAGCGCGCCGGTCCAAGAAGAAGTTTATAGCGGCAGCCGGTTGAAAGAATTTCCCGTGACGCGGTTACCTTCGCCGGTAGAGGAGCCGGGATTCAGCTGCGGCATTCGCGTCACCGCGCCGTTCATCACCAAAGATCCCGAGACCGGCATGCGCAACGTCGGCATGTATAGCGGTCATTTTCGCGGCGACCATAAGCTCATCGCCGGTATCGCCAAGACGCATCACGCCATGCTCTATCATCACCCCAAGGCGGTACAGCGCAAAGAACCATTACCGGTGGCCATCGTGCTCGGCTGTCTGCCGGACATCGTTTACGTGTCGGCAGCCAACTTGCCGTACGGCATTGACGAAATTGCCGTCGCCGGCGGCATTCGTCAGCGCCCGGTAGACATGGTGCAGTGCAAAACGATTCCACTCGAAGTGCCCGCCGACGCGGAGCTCGTTATCGAAGGCGAAATATCGATGGACGCTATGGAGCGGGGCGAGCCGTTCAGCGATTATCCGGGCTATCTTATGGCCGAGCGCGGCCTCAGGCCGGTGATCGACGTCAAAGCGATTACGCACCGGCGCAATGCGATCTTCACGGCGATTCTCGTCGGTCTGCCGCCGAGCGAGTCCAACGGCATCTCGCGCACATGCCGCGAGATGATGCTCTATAATTTCCTCAAATACAGCTGCAACATTCCCGAAGTCTTGGAAGTCTGTTGTCCCGAAATGGGCGGCGGCTGGAACTGGTGGGTGATCCGTATGGCGAAGAGTCATCCGAGCAAACCCAAGCAAGCGCTGCAAGCCGCCTCGGGCATGGACACGACCAATAAGATTATTATTACGGTCGACGAGGACATCGATCCCAAAGACCCCGACATGGTGATGTGGGCGATCAGTTTCGCATGCCAGCCGCATCGCGACGCGCAGATCGTCACCGGCAAAAGTCCGCTGCTCGATCCGTCGGCCTATGCGCTGATGAACAATCCTGAAGAGCGTTTCTTTCCGCCGCCGGTGGGTTGTTCGGGGCTCCTCATCGATGCTACGCGCAAAGGTAAATATCCCCCGGTCGGTTTACCCAAAAAAGAATTTATGGAACGGGCGCTGGAGATCTGGCGCGAGGAAGAGATGCCCGAACTAAAGCTGCGCACGCCGTGGCATGGCTATCCGTTGGATCTTTGGACGGCACAGGATGATGAGTTAGCCGCCGCGGTCACCCGCGGCGACTATTTCTATTCAGTGAAAAAATAGAAAGGAAACAGCCGGCTGTGGCAAAACGAGAAACCAGTTATGAAATGTGGCTCAAAGAGGAAGGCATTCCGGTCATCGACGGCTACGGCGTCGAAGATGTAACCGTTCTACCCCGCAAATCTTGGTCGCGCACGGGCGGCAGCGGCGCCTATATCGATCTCAAAGGCATGGAAGGGTTCACCGGCATGTACGTGTGCGAAATTCCGCGCGGCGCCGCGCTCAATCCGGAAAACCATCTTTACGAAGAACTGATCTACATCATCAAGGGCGTGGGCGCGACGGAAATCTGGTCGGCGGGCGACGACAAGCGCAAAATGCACTTCGAATGGCAGCCGGGGAGCTTATTCGCGATTCCGCTCAACACCCACCACCGCATGATCAACGGCAGCAACGAGCCGGCATTATTCCTGGCCGTGACCAGCGCGCCGTTGATGATCGATCTTTTGCATAACGTGCTGTTCGTCATGGGCAGCGACTATAAATTCGCTGATCGCTTCGACGGCGAGAAAGACTATTTTGTTCCTTCCAATCTGCGCAAGGAAGTCGACGGCTTCATCAATTGGGAGACCAACTTTATCGCCGACGCTCGCGGCGCCCTGGTCGATCCGTCGGAAGCCAAAGGTTACGGCGTGAAAATCACGTCATTCGATATGGGCGGCAGCACTCTGGTCGGCCACATCGCCGAATGGCCGGTTGGGCGTTACCACAAAGCCCACTTTCATCAGGGCGGCGCAATTCTCTTGATCCTGCGCTCGGAAGGCTACACGCTCATGTGGCCGCCTGAGGCGGGAATCCGGCCGTACCAGTCTGGTCACGCCGATCAAGTGGTGAAAGTGGATTGGCGCGAGGGGAGCGTGTTCAGCCCGCCCAGCGGCTGGTTCCATCAACATTTCAACACTGGTAACGAAAAGGCTCGGCAATTGGCCTTTCGCTACAGCGGCCAGTCGGGGAAATATCTGCTCGGCTGCTGGCGCGCGATCAACAAGGAGGGAGTTCGAACGAGCGTACGAGAGGGCGGCACGATGATCGAATACGAAGACGAAGATCCGCAGATTCGCATCGACTTCGAAGCGGCGATAGAAAAAATTGGCGTGCCCATGGAAATGCCGCAGTTCGAATACGCGAGCTTATGAGCGCGCAAATGAACGCGCGGTTCAAGCGTTGGGTAGTGGTTTTCATCACCGCGATTGGCTTGGTGCCGCAATTCGCAATCGGCCAAGTCGGAAAACCGGCATCCCCACCTGAATGGGAAAAGACCGTCGAGCTAGCGAAGAAGGAGGGCAAGGTGGTCGTCTCCCTGCCCGCGAGTACCGAGCTGCGCGCGGCAATCGAGAGATCCTTTGAGAAGCGCTACGGCATTGACGTCGAGCCGCTGGTGGGGCGGGCGTCCGCAGTCGTGCGCAAGATGGTCGACGAAAGCAAAGCCGGAGTTCGTTATGTCGATGTGCACATGGGCGGCAGCGAGTCGGTAATTACAGGGATGTTGCCGGAAGGTATTTTGGAACCCATCGAGCCGCTCATGTCGCTTCCCGAAGTGAAGGATCCCAAGCAATGGTGGGGCGGTCATGTCTGGGTCGATAACGCCAAACGTTTTGTCTATTCGACCCTGGCCTATCAGACAGAGAATCTCTGGATCAACTCGCAAATGATGAAGGCCGATGAGGTCCGCTCCTTCGACGATTTGTTGGATGAGCGCCTCAAGGACAAGATCGGCATGCTTGATCCGCGTACGCCGGGCTCCGGCGCGTCTACGTGGTCCTATCTCAGGGAAATCAAGGGCGAAGATTATTTAAAAAGACTTGTGGGTCAAAAGCTGGCGCTCAGCCGCGATCAGCGCGTGCTCGCCGAAATACTCGCCAAGGGAAAACTCGCCTTAGTGGTGGGCTTGACCTACTACTCCTATGCGCCGTTTGTCAAAGCCGGCTTGCCGGTGGCACCGCTGCCGACGCCGAAAGAGGGCGTTTATGTTAGCGGCGGCAGCGGCCATCTTGTGGTGTTGAAGAATGCGCCGCATCCCAATGCGACGAGACTGTTCGTCAATTGGTTTTTGAGCCGCGAGGGTCAGGAGGTTTATACCCGGGCTATGCACCAGGCGACGCGCCGCATTGATGTCGATGTCAAGTGGCTGCGCGAAGTCGGCGTGACCGCCGCGAAAGATGCTCTGACCGTCGACCAGTATTACAAACGAGAAAATCAATCCGAAGATAAGATTAACCGCCTGCGCGAGCCAGCGGCCGCACTGGCCAGAAAACTTCTCGGTTAGGAGAATCTCACGATGAAAAGGGCCGTTGCCGCGCTAGCGCTCTTGCTCAGTTGGTCCTCAATGCTTCCGGGTCTCGTTGGCGCACAGTCCGGACCGGCCAAGAACCCGGAATGGGATAAGGTCGTCGAGGCGGCGAAGAGAGAAGGTAGAGTCGTTGTTTCGATTCCCACGAGCGCTGAGTTGCGCAAGGAATTCGAGAGCGGTTTTCAAAAAGCCTATCCCGGCATCGAGCTTGAGCTCAACGTCGCCCGCGGCTCGAGCAACATCAACAAGATCGCTGAGGAGCAAAACGCCGGCGTGCGCTCCATCGATCTTCACATGGGCGGGACGACTTCCATCATTACCGGGCTACTGGCGCCTAATTTTCTCGAGCCGGTGATGCCATCGATGGTGCTCCCTGAAGTCAGAGATCCCAAACATTGGTGGGGCGGTCACATCTGGGCCGACAACGCGAAGAAGTACGTTTACAGTTTTACCGCCTACATGACCGAGACCATCTGGTACAACACGACCTTGGTCAAGCCTGAGGAAATTAATTCCTGGGAGAGTCTGCTCGATCCCAAGTGGAAGGGGAAGATCGTGATCTTGGATCCGCGATCGCCGGGCTCGGGAGAATCGAACTGGGCATTTCTGCTCAAGATCAAAGGGGAGCAATTCCTGGCGAAACTGGCGGCTCAAGAGATGACGGTCGGGCGAAACCTGCGCCAGCTGGGCGAGATGGTAGCACGCGGCAAGTCGCCGATCTCCATCGGCGTCTCTTATTATACTTATCTGCCGTTCATAAAAGCCGGACTCCCGGTTAAGCCGATCTCGAATATCAAAGAGGGGTACTACGCCGGCACCGGCAGCGGTAATCTCGCCGTGCTCAAGAACTCAGCCCACCCCAATGCGTCAAAAGTTTTCGTCAACTGGCTATTGTCCAAAGATGGCCAGAGCGCAATGACGAAAGCCTTGGGCCAACCGACGCGTCGTTTCGACGTCGATACCAAGTGGACGAAGGAAGTCGGCCACCCGTCGGCAAAGGAAGTTTTGACGCCGGAAAAATTTGATGAACTGGAAAATGGCTCCGAGGAAGTCGTCATAAAATTCCGAAAACCGGCGATGCTGCTGGCGGAGAAATTGTTCAGGTAGGGTGATCATGGGGATCCTGAATATAGGACCTATAAGTCTTATAGGACTTACACTGAAGAAAACCCTAGCGTCCGTGACGCTTGCAGTTGTTTGTCTCAGCGCCGCTCCGCTCATCGCTCAACCAAAACCTACTGACTGGGACAAGGTCGTCGAAGCGGCGAAAAAGGAAGGCAAGGTCGTCGCCTCGATTCCGCCGAGCCCGGAGCTGCGTAAATTGATGGAAATCGCCTTTACCCGGCGCTACGGCATCGGCGTGGAATTCGTGCCGGCCCGCGGCGGCGCGATCATTCAGCGGATGGTGAGCGAAGCTAAAACCGGTGTCCAATATTTTGATCTTCACATCGGCGGCACCGAGTCGGTTGTGACCGGGCTTTTGCCCGAGAATGTTCTCGATTCGGTGGAGCCGTATTTTATTCTTCCCGAAGTCAAAGATCCCAAACAATGGTGGGGCGGCCATATCTGGGTGGATAACGCCAAGCGTTTCATTTACAACTTCGTTGCCTATCAGACCGTGAGCTTGTGGAGCAATCCCAACGAATATAAGCCGGCGGAGTTCAAGTCCTTCGACGATCTGCTCAGTCCGAAACTCCAGGGAAGAATCGGCATCAGTGATCCACGCACGCCGGGGTCCGGTTCTTCGATGTGGTCTTACATGAATTACATCAAAGGAGAAGAGTATCTAAAAAAATTCGCTGCGCAAAAACTCTTCGTCACCCGTGATCTGCGCTTGCTCGCCGACAATCTGGCGAAAGGAAAGATCGCGGTCACTTCGGGAATCGGCTATTCGGAATTCTATCCGTTTATCAAGGCCAATTTGCCGGTGGTGCCACTTTCCGTCCCAAAAGAAGGACTCTATGTCAGTGGAGGATACGGTCATCTGACGATTCTCAAGAATGCGCCGCATCCCAATGCGACCAGAGTGTTCGTCAACTGGCTTTTGGGACGCGACGGTCAAGAGATTTTTTCGCGGGGAATGGGCGTGGGTAGCCGCCGGCTTGACGTCGACACGAGATGGTTAAAGGAGTTCGGCGTCATCGCGGCAAAGGATTTCCTGACCCTGGATCAGTTTTATAAATACGAGAACCAATCGGAAGAAAAGATTAACAAGATTCGCGAGCCCGGCGCGGTTGTCGCGCGTAAGCTTCTCGGCTCGTAGACAGATGGAGTGTTGGAATTGAGAATCAATACTCCGCGTCCTATCGCGATAATGGCGCGATAGCTTTGTGAAACCACAAATTCTTCAAGCGACAGGAAGGATAATAGACCGTGGCTTTTGCAGATTTGCGTGATTGGATAGACGATCTCGACGAGCGTCGAGATCTCAAACGCATCGGTGTCCAAGTCGACTGGGATGAAGAAATCGGCGCCATCACGCGGGAGATTTCGAGCCAGGCAGGTCCGGCCTTGCTGTTCGACAATATCAAGGATCACAACAATACCTTTTGCCGCCGCCTGTTCACCAATGGCACGGGCACGCGGGAAAGGGTCTGCCGCTTTATCGGTGTGCCGGCGACGACGTCTTATCGCGAAATGGTGCCGATCTTCAAAGAACGATTTTCCCATCCGGTAAAACCCGTGACCGTGGCGAAGGGACCGGTTAAAGAAAATATCGTGCGTGGGGATTCGATCGATCTTTTTACGCTCCCCGTGCCCAAGTGGAATCCGCTGGACGGCGGGCGCTACATCATGACTTCCGCCACGGTGGTGACCCGCGATCCGGATACCGGCGTGCTCAATGGCGGCACTTACCGCGGCATGATCACGGGCAAAAACACCGTCGGCGTGTTGCTGGCGATGACTCAGGGCTGGGGCAAGCACTTCAGCAAATACAAGAATCGCGGTGAGGAGATGCCGGTGGCCGTCGTGATCGGTTGGGACCAATCGCTTTTTGTCGTTGCATCGACACCGGTGAATTACCCTGAATATGAAATGGCCGGATCTCTGCGGGGCGCGCCGGTGGAGCTGGTGAAGTGTGAATTGAGCGATCTGATGGTTCCCGCGTCCGCGGAAATCGTTCTCGAAGGATTCATTTCGCCGGATCCAAAAAGCTTCACTCTCGAAGGTCCGTTCAGTGAATATCCGGGCTACTACGGCGGCAGCAAATCGCCCAAGCACACGCTGCGCGTGGAATGCATCACGCACCGCTACGATCCGATCTTTCACGGCTGTCTGACCGGCGCCAGTCCGGGGCGGACCAACGAAGGGACGACGTGGACGCCGGCGACCTTCTCGGCGATGGCCTGGCATTATCTCGAGCAGGCGGGCGTGCCGAACGTGACCGGCGTCTGGCGCGGCAAGTGGCCGGAGACCATGCGCGTGCAGATCCGCAAATCCCATCGCGGCCACGCCCAACAAGTCGCCACCGCGCTTTGGGGCTGTCACCTCGGCAATTACGCCGCCAAGCATGTGATCGTCGTCGACGACGATATCGACATTCACGATTGGGAAGCGATCGAGTGGGCGCTTTGCTATCGAGTGAACGCCGGCTTGGGCGATATCTCGTTTTTCGCCGGCACGAGCGGTTCGATGCTCGATCCGAGCGTGCCATTAGCAGACCGCAATTCGGTCAAATACGGTCACGGTTCATGGACACGCGTGCTGATCGACGCGACGATCAACTGGCAACTGGAGCCGCAGGAACAATAC
>Ga0184626_10000683_pt1 | contig 10966 bp, 8 predicted proteins | sample PLM3_60_b1_FD_133142 | JGI IMG/M metagenome (GOLD analysis project Ga0184626, IMG submission 133142) | Groundwater sediment microbial communities from an aquifer in East River, Colorado, USA - PLM3_60_b1 | ecosystem: Environmental > Terrestrial > Soil > Riparian zone | place: USA: East River... | reverse complement strand
GCCTGGCTTTGTGGACCCGCACACGCACGTCATCTGGGCGGGTGACCGCGCAAACGAATTCGAGATGAAGATGGCGGGAGCGGCCTATCTCGATATCCTCGCCTCCGGAGGTGGCATCCTCTCAACGGTCCGCGCGACGCGTACAGCATCCATCGAATCGCTCATCGCTCAAACTCGTCCGCGTCTCCTGCGGATGTTCGCGCATGGCACCACCACTGTCGAAGCCAAAACGGGCTATGGATTGCAAACCGCCACCGAATTTCGCCTGCTCAAGGCGTTGCTCGTGCTCGATGATGAAACGCCGCTCGACCTGTCGTTCACCTTTCTTGGCGCCCATGCCATCGCGCCCGAATACACCCTGGCGGGCGCAGGCAAGGACGACCCGCAGGGCTACACCGATCTCGTTTGCGAAACGATGTTGCCGATGCTGTGCCAATGGTGGGAGACTCACGCACCGCGCCTGCCTCTGCCATTTGTGGATGTCTTCTGCGAGACCAAAGCCTTTGACCTTGAGCAGTCGCGTCAGATCCTGACCAAGGCGGGGTCGCTGGGATTCCCGCTCAAGATCCACGCTGACGAGTTCGACAACCTCGGTGGTGCATCACTCGCCGTGGAGTTGGGCGCGGCCTCTGCAGATCATCTTGTCAAGACCTCCGATGCAGACATTGCCGCGTTGGGTAAATCAGATACCGTCGCTGTCGCATTGCCCTGCACTCCCTTCGGACTCGCTGAAAAAGATTACACACCCGCGCACAAATTAATAGAAGCCGATGCAATTCTTGCGCTAGCGACTGACTGCAACCCTGGCACCTCATGGAACGAGTCTATGCAATTCGTGATCGCGCTCGCCTGCCGCACCATGGGGTTGACCCCTGCGCAAGCCATCGCCGCCGCGACCATCAATTCCGCGCACGCGATCCGCAGGTCCGATACGATCGGCTCCATCGAAGTCGGCAAACAAGCGGATATGTTGATCCTGTCTGTGCCCAATTATCGTCATCTCGGTTATCGCTACGGAACGAATCTCGTCAAGCAGGTCATCAAGCGGGGACAGGTTTATTCGGTGGATGTGGGATATTATCGAACAGCATAGTAAAATTCACTTGACGGGGTAATTCCCCGTCCCTTTGCAGGTGATTCTTCCTTTGAATACTCAGTGGATCGTGTTCGCCTCCATATTGTTGTTGAATACAGTGGCCGCGCTCGTGATTGCCACTATGCTGGCGCGCAGACCCTCAGCTCCTGGATTGAAGTCTCTGGTATGGATGCTTATTATGCTTGCAGTCTGGACTTTCTGTTATGCCATGGTCACGCTTTCGCCGTCCCTGGATGCCAAGCATTTCTGGATTAAGGTTGAAAACATCGGCATTGTTTCCGTGCCCGTGTTGTGGTTCTTCTTCACACTACAATATACTGCCCTGGATAAATGGCTGACACGGCCTGTTATAGCCTTGTTCTGGATCATCCCTCTTGTAACGTTAACCCTGCTGTTCTCAGAACGCTGGTTCCATCTCTACTATTCGTTTACGCACCCAGTTTCTGAAACAGGCGGACCTCTCGTAGTCGGACGCGGTCCATGGTACTTGATCCAACTGATTCAAAGTTATTTGTTGGATTTGATCGGGATAATCCTGCTCTCATGGCGTTTTATCCAATTTCGCAATATTTATCGCAGGCAGGCAGCCACCTTACTGGGTGCTGTTCTGATCCCATTCCTGGTCAATCTGTTCTATCAATTGGCTCCACGCTTTGTCCCTTCGATCTCGATTCCCATTGACCTGACCCCTCTTTCCTTCACGCTCACCGCTGCGTTTTTAGGCAAAGGCATCTTTGGCTGGCATCTGTTCGACCTCATGCCGATCACCCGGCATAGGGTGCTGGATTATATTCCCGAACTGGTGGTTGTCGTGGATGCTCATGATCGCGTTTTGGATGCCAACAAGACGGCACAGGAATGGCTGGGGAAAACGCTCGATGAAATCATCGGGAAGGATCCGATAGAGGTCTTCCATGGATGGACGCAACTGATCAACCGTTTTTTGACGGCAAATGAGACACATGAGGAAATCCAAATCCCTGGCGACCCGCCGCGCACGCTGGAACTGATCGTATCTGCCTTGTATAACAGGTCTGGTGCCCTTGAAGGACGCGTCATTGTTGCACATGACGTTACCGAGCGCAAATGGCTGGAAAACGACTTGATATACGCAAATGAGGCATTGACCCGTCAATTGCAGGAGATCGAGAAACTTCGCGCGGAATTGGAGGAACAGGCCATCCGTGACCCGCTGACGAACGTTTACAATCGCCGTTATATGACGGAGTTCCTGGATAATGCGATCGCCCGCGCAGAACGCGAAAATCACTGTGTATCCGTGGTCATGATGGATCTGGATAATTTCAAACAGTTCAATGACACTTACGGTCACAAATGCGGCGACGTGATCCTGGAATCGTTTGCAAATTTCCTTGTCGAACATACGCGGCGTGGTGACGTCATATGTCGTTATGGGGGTGAAGAGTTCGTGATCATCATGCCGAATGCCACACTTGAAATTGGCTATGAGCGTGCTGAAGCGTGGCGGCAGGATTTTTCAGAGGCTACCACTGAATATGAAGGAATGAAATTTTCCATTACGTTCTCGGCTGGCGTGGCCACCTTCCCTCAACATGGTTCCATAGGCGATTCTATCCTGCAGGCCGCGGATAAAGCTTTATATCGTTCCAAATATAGCGGGCGTAATCGTGTTACTGAGTTTGTAAAAGAAATATAACTGGAGAGGTATACATGCAAATAGATATTATCGGTGTGCCAATTGATCTCGGCGCGGACCGCCGCGGTGTGGATATGGGGCCCAGTGCCATCCGGTATGCGCATCTTCGTCAAAGGCTCGAAGAGCTGGGACATATCATTGAAGATAAAGGTAATATTGAGGTGCCCATTCAGGAAACCTGCCAGGTCACTGATCCCAAACTCAAATATATTGATTGCATCATTCCAATGGGGCGACGCGTCGCTGGCGCGGTAGCAACCTCCATGCAGGGCCATCGTTTTCCGCTCATACTTGGTGGCGATCATAGTTTGTCCGTTGGTTCGATTCGCGGCGCGGCAAAAAACCGCAAGCTGGGCGTGATCTGGATCGATGCGCATGCCGATTTCAACACCGCCGAAACGACTCCATCCGGGAATATTCATGGAATGCCTCTCGCAGCATTATGCGGACTTGGCGACCCAAGCCTGGTCTCGTTATGGGATGAAACGCCTCCGGTCGTGGACCCGAAGCGGGTGGCCGTTATCGGAGCGCGACAACTGGATCCAGGCGAAAAAGACAACCTACGCGCAGCAGGCGTGCTGGTGCAAAGCATGGAGCAAATTGACCGCATCGGCATGCAGGCTGCGCTCGAAAAAGCGATCGAACGGGTCAGTAATGATGCAGATGGAATCTATATCTCTTTCGACATGGACGCGCTCGACCCCGGTATTGCTCCGGGTGTGGGCACACCTGTCCCGGGTGGGCTTACGTATCGCGAGGCGCATCTCGTGGGTGAAGTGGTGGCAGAAACGGGTAAACTGATCGGCATGGATCTCGTCGAAGTGAATCCGATTCTGGATGTGCAGAATCAAACCGCGTTGCTTGCAGTAGAGTTCATCCGCTCGGCGTTGGGCTCACGCGTTTGGAGCGGGTAATCTTATCTCATGGTGCGGGATGGTATCCCGCACCACGTGGTTGTCAGATTGGATCACGCGTTTTAAACGGTGGTAGCTTCATGTCAAAAAAAAGAGGCACTCTTGTTCTTCATCCAGAATGCGGCTAAAATCATCCTATGAATAAATTATATGGCCCGATCCTCATTGTTGAGGATGTCCCGAACGTTCTTGAATTGCTGGAAGTCACTTTGCGCTTCAAGGGCTATGCAGTGCTGACAGCGCGCAATGGGGAGGAGGCGCTGGATGTGATCGCGCGCCAGAGACCCGTGTTGATTATCACCGATATCCTGATGCCAAAAATGGACGGTTACGCGTTCGTTCAGAAGCTGCGGCTTAATCAGGATACGCGTGGTATCCCTGTAGTTTTCCTTTCAGCCACGTACGTGACTCCCGAGGATAAGGATTTTGCATTGAGCCTGGGCGCGGCACGCTTCATGGAAAAGCCAATTGATACTGAAGATTTTCTACTGACGGTGGCAGAGTTGGTGACGCAGCAGCCGCTTACGCAACCGCATCCGCTCGACATGGAAAGATTCTATAACGGATATCGGACGCGGCTGGAAAATAAATTGCGTCATAAGAATACACAGATCGCGCGGGCTGAACGTTTATTGCCAACTCTGCCGCATGATCAAAAGCCTGCATTCGAAGCGTTGCTGCAACAATCCATGCGCGACCGCGACGAGATCCAGACCGAACTGCTAGATATTTACAAAACCCTCGAAGAACTGAAGAAGTAATTTATTATGTTCATTCAGTGATGGGTTAAGCCTATCGCTAAACATTTAAAGGACCATTTATGCAGCCTACATTGTCTTATCTTGAAGATCTGGCGCGTCAAGCAGGTGCGATCCTGCGCGCAGGTTATGAAAAGGAACATGAGGTCAACTATAAGGGCGTGATAGATCTTGTTACTGAGGTGGATCATCAGTCCGAAGCATTCCTGCTCGGTGAAGTTCAAAAGGATTTTTCTGATCATCATATTTTTTCGGAGGAGAGCGGAGTCATTCAAGGCAACGTTGAACATATCTGGTATATCGATCCATTGGATGGAACTGTCAATTACGCACATAACATCCCGATCTTTTGCGTTTCGATTGCCTATGCTTCGACCATTCGACAACCTCAGGACGGCGCTTCGCTCAGCACAGGTGCTTCGTCTTCACTCAGCGAGAATCTAAAATTGGGTGCCATCTATGACCCAATGCGCGATGAAATGTTCACCGCTGAACGCGGCAAGGGCGCATATCTAAATGGACGGCGTCTAAGCGTATCCGCGACAACAGAGCTTCAGCAGAGTCTTCTTGTCACCGGCTTTCCCTATAACGCCTGGGATACCCCACAGGACAATTTTGCCAACTTCGTGAAATTCGGGAAACTTTCGCGTGGTGTGCGCCGACTCGGTTCCGCCGCACTGGATCTTGCCTATGTTGGCGCGGGCCGCTTTGATGGTTTTTGGGAACTTGCCCTCAATCCCTGGGATGTGGCGGCCGGCGGCCTGATCTGCGAAGAGGCGGGCGCGTCGGTGACAACTGTGGAGAACGGCGACGATTATATTTCTTCGCCTCAATCCATCCTCGCCACCGCACCTGGCATCCATGCTCGCATGCTGGAAGTGTTACATGAAACATAGACAAAATGTGTATCGTCCTCCAGATTTTGTCCAAAATAACTAAAAAGTTAATGCCGTGTTCAGTTAAATATACTGCTTTACTCAATGAATTGTTCTTTCCATGCTATCATGTAATGAAATTTAGCCCACCTTGGGGGAAATTGTGATGAAATTCAGATGAAAAACCTCCAAGAAACACGTACAATAAGATGAGGTTCATCTGAACTAATGTCCTCCAAATCCATTCCTATTAGCAAGACCAAGATCGTTATCCCACATCGCCGCCCCGAACTGCTTTCCCGCCCGCGGTTGCTGGAGGGTCTTAAGGCTTTGCTTGATAATAAACTCGTGCTGCTTTCTGCACCAGCCGGATATGGCAAAACTTCGCTGTTAATTGACCTGGCTCACAGCATCGAAATGCCTGTCTGCTGGCTTTCCCTTGATCCGCTTGATCGCGACCCTCAAAGATTTATGGCATATTTGATCGCCACACTGGCGGAACGATTTCTCGGCGTGGGTGAGACTTCGCGGCCTCAGCTTAATCGCTTGAAGTCCATTGAACAGGAAGCTGAGTCACTGCTCATCACGCTTACCAACGAACTTTACGATCAGGTGGAGGATGATTTTCTGCTCATCCTTGAAGATTATCATTTATTGGATGATGTTCCCGTCATTTCCACACTGCTGAATCGTTTCCTCGAACTGGTGGTGGAAAATTGCCATATTCTGCTCTCTTCACGCACCCTGCCTATTTTGGATGATGTGACCCTCATGGTCGCGCGCGAACAGGTGGCTGGCATCAGCCATGCTGAACTGGCATTTCTTCCGCGTGAAGCGCAAGCTCTATACGCACAGAATCATCGTCAGCATCTTTCAGATAATGCCGCCCAGGAGCTGGTTGACCAGACCGGCGGCTGGATCACTGGTATCGTGCTTTCAGGTTCGCCGGGAACTGCGCGCGTCTCGGGCGTGGATACGTTTGCCTATCTTGCGCATCAGGTTCTCGATCAGCAGCCGAAGCATATCCGCGAATTTCTCATGCGGACTTCAATGCCGGAGGAGTTCAATGCGGAATTTTGCGAGATCGTCATCGGTCCGTTTTATTCTGGACATCAGAACTGGTACAGCTTAATGAGCCTGATCCTCGAGAAGAATCTGTTCATCCTGCCTCTCAGCTCAGATGGACGCTGGCTGCGTTACCATCCTCTCTTTCGCGAGTTTCTGCAAACGCGTCTAAAAGAGGAGCGTCCTCACGAAATACAACCGATCATTCAACGAATGGTCAAAGCCTACGAAAAAGTGGGTGAATGGGAAAAAGCCTACTTTACGTGCAAGCAGTTAAATGACGCCGAAGCGTTGACCAGTGTCATCGAGCGGGCGGGCACTCCGATGCTGCAAAATGCTCTCGTCACATTAGAAGGGTGGATTAACAGCCTGCCCCCGGCCCTCACTCGCACTCGTCCTGGCTTGATCTCGCTGCGAGGCATGCTGGCGGCCGCGAAAGGCAACCTGCAGGATGCTGGTCAGTTGCTGGATATAGCTGTGTCCATTTATCGTAAAAAAGATAAGAGCATTGCGGACCTCGCTCTTGCTTTAACAAGACGTGCGCACACCTTGCGCCTTTTGGGGAAATATCAAGCTTCTATAAAAGACAGCGAAGAGGCTTTGCAGCTGGCGGAGCCCGACCCTGCTCTTCAGCCTCTTTATGCCGAAGCCTTGCGCCTTAAAGGGTTGAATCTTTACCGCTTGGGCCAGTCTCGTAATGCTGTCGAGAAACTCGAACATTCTTTGTCTCTCTATACTGAACTGAAGGAGACGGGCAGTATTCCTATGCTGCTGGGGGAGACAGCAATGGTTTATGCGGCTGTTGGGGAAGTTGTATCTGCCGAAACAAAGTTTCGGGAAGCGTTGAAGATATGGCAGGCAGAGAAGAATCTATATTTCCAGGCGGATACATTGAATAATCTGGGGGTCTTCTATCATCAACTTGGCGAGTATGAGCTTGCCTCTGAAACATACGAAAATGGTCTTGCATGCGCCCGCAATAGCCATAACCAGCGCGCAGAGTCATTGATTCTGACTGGTCTGGGTGATCTTTATTCTGAGATAGAGGAGTTCGAAGCTGCTGAACATGCTTATATGCAGGCGGATTCAATTGCCAGCGGGCTGGAAGGTTTTTTTATTTCCACTTATCTGGTGCTGGCGCGGGCAAATTTAGCTTTGCTTCAAGGTGATGTGGAAGCTGTGTCTAAAATTCTTAAACCTTTCAGAAAAAAATTGAAGACCAACCCGTCTACATATGAGCGCGGCTTATGGGCTTTGCTCGAAGGCAAAAACCATCTTCTAAAAAGGGAAGCCAAAAAAGCTATTTCTCTTTTACAGGAAGGCAAATCTTATTTTATTCAGGACGGAAGGGAGTCTGAAAGTCAGTGGTGTATTATCTGGCTGGTGGCTGCATATGATCAGGTGGGCCGCACAGAGAATGCCAGAACCGAGTTTCGTGAACTATTGGCAGCACGAAATAAACCGACGCATGCCTTGCTGATCGCTTTGCATCAAGCCTCCTCTTATCTAAAAGATTTGCAGAGCGACCCGCAAATTGGCCGCAGTCTGGGTGACCTGCTGGAAAAATCAAGACAGTTGAATGAAAGGATACTTGCTGTCCGCAGGGTACTCCGTCGGCATGCACAATCCATCCCCATGCCAGCCGCCAGCCTTATGGTCCGGGCGTTTGGACGTGCTGAGGTCAGTTTCAATGGCAAGGTTATTACAATGTCTGATTGGCGAACCCAGTCTGTGCGCGATCTGTTCTTTTATTTCCTTTATGAAAAGGATGCGGTAACCAAGGAGCAGGTTGGGGCGGCTCTCTGGCCTGAGACTGAAGATCCACAAATGCTGAAAGCGCGGTTTAAAAATGAGATTTATCGCCTGCGGCGCGCTGTAGGGCGGGATGTCATTGTTTTTGATGAGGAGCATTATCGTTTAAACAGTGCTCTCGATTATGAATATGATGTGGATGCCTTCGATTCACATCTTCGGCGCGCCCGCAAAGCCAGAGATATGACCGAACGTATCAACTGGTATCAAAAAGCGGTGGATTTGGTTCACGGTCCATATCTGGCTGATTTGGATGCGCCCTGGGCTGCCTCTGAGCGTGAAAGGCTGGGGCAGATCCATGCTTCGGCACTGGAGGAATTGGCTCATTTATATCTTAATGCCGGCCAGCTTGACCGCTGTCTTTCCACCTGCCAGCTAGCGCTCGCTCAAAACCGTTATAACGAAGTAATCTATCAATTTGAAATGCGTGCCTATGCTGCCCTCGGAGATCGAGCCGCCATTGTGCGCTGTTATGAGGTGTGTAAATTGGTTTTGGAGGAAGGCCTCGGTTTGCTGCCCTCCCAGGAAACGAAGACACTTTATCGCGACTTAACCGCCTGATAATGTGAAAGTATTATTTATCTAGCGCATCCACCATTTTTGGATTGATTTATCAAAATTGTGCTTCACATCATATTCCCAGATCCTGATCACTTTCCACCCTTGTGACTTGAGTTCTTTCTTTACTTTCTTATCTCTCGCTGCATTTCCAGCTATTTTTCACTCCAATATTCATAGTTTGTAACTGGCATAATAAATCGTTTAGGATGTTTGTGCCAAAAACCTCGCATCCTCTAAAATGCCATTCTTGAAAATATCCAATTCATGAAAATTATGCATAAAATAAAGTTTGGCTTCCAGGCCTGTTGTCTGTAATTGTTTGAATTTGCTTCTTACTAGCGGGCTAAACACGGGTAAATTTTCTGTTTCTCCTCCCAATTTATCTTTAATATAAAGCTTTACGACTTCGGCGAATTGGCTGGCATCGTAATTTATAAATAATGAGTCAATGAATGTTTTTCTATCAGATGAGTATTTCCTTTCTGCCATCAGCCTTGTCGCTTATGGTCAAAAAAGGATCAAACAAATCCTGCCTGTTCTTGACAGTGCCAATTGCATCTGCTGTGCCTTTAGAAATAATGTTTCTGTAAAAAGCAGTCTTTCTCTCAAACCCAAACGCCTGCACAAACTCTATATCAAATTTTGCATCCTGTTTTGCATCCTAGGGGGGTGTAATATAGGATAAATCTAATCAAAAAAGAGGTGTCTCATGAATAACAAATTTGCTCAACTTTATGTTCTTGTACAACTTGGATCTCTCGCCGAGATGGAATGCCCCTCCGATGGCGGCGGCGTCGGACGTTAGCCCTCGTGCTGGACAGGAGATATAAGAAATGACAATGCTTACAGTAGAGGCCTATCCTGCTTCATCTTTGAGCTTCCGCAGAACCTCTGTCGGACGGACCGGTCTGCACCGTCTGTTTGCGGCTGCCATTGTCAGCGACCAGTTCCGCGAAACATTGCTGCGCGAGCCTCAATCAGCCCTGGCAAATGGATATCTTGGTCAGCCGTTTGCGTTGACCGACCAGGAAAAAACGATCATTGAATCTGTTCGTGCCAAAACGCTCACTGACCTTGCTCAGAAGGTCAACCAGGCGCTGAAGAATATTTAATGTACTCGTCTTAAGCGCCAGAACAATACTATTTGCACCATACTGATGCGGACCTGGGCGACGCGGTGGAATTGTGGGGGTGCGGTGATCAACAAGATCATTGCGCCCCGCGTTCCCTTTTGATTGACCATTTATGGAAAAATCTTTCGAGCACTCACCGACTTCTGATCAGAAGCTTGAAGTGAAACTTCAAGCATTTTCTGATTTAAACATGGTCCTTGATGCTCATGGCGTAATCCTGGAGTATAGATCAGGTGCATTCCTTCCCGACGGATTTCCTGAGATAACCCCCAACCAACGGATACAGGATATTTTTTCACCCGAGCTGAAAGAAAAGTTTGAGCGCGTTTTGCATTCCGTTCAACAGACGGGCAATGCCAGTAACCTTGAATACTCCCAGATCACCTCAAACCGCGAGCATTGGTTCGATGCACGTCTCGTGCCGACCTCAAATTCACAGATCATATTTACTGCGCGCGACGTCACTCAATGCAGGGAAACCGAAAACAGACTGATGCGACAGATGCAGCGACTTTCTGCGCTTCGATCCATTGACCTGGCCATCGCTTCCGGTCTGGACCTTAACCTGCTTCTGTCCATGCTGCTGGATCAGGTCACCTCGCTGATGCGAGTAGACGCGGTCTCAATACTCTTATTGAACTCCAAAACCAACATGCTCGAGTTCACGGCTAGCAAAGGCTTTTACTCGAATAGTTTGCGGCATACCCATTTGAAATTGGGGGAAGGATGCGCTGGCCGAGTGGCTATGGATCGAAAAATGCTCAATGTTCCTGACCTCAGCCGTGATCCGACGGATTTCAACCGCTCTCCACAGTTCCATAATGAGCATTTTATCGCTTATTACGGCGTGCCCTTAATGGCGAAGGGACGCGTTCTCGGTGTACTCGAAATATTCCATCGTTCGCCCCTGCAGCCCGACGCGGACTGGCAGGAATTTCTGGTAATGATATCGGGGCAGGCGGCCATAGCGATCGATAGCGGGTTGATGTTCAAGGAAGTGCAAAGATCGAACCTTGAGTTGAATCTGGCATACGACGCCACAATTGAAGGTTTGTCGCTCGCTTTGGATCTCCG
>Ga0184626_10000682_pt1 | contig 10970 bp, 10 predicted proteins | sample PLM3_60_b1_FD_133142 | JGI IMG/M metagenome (GOLD analysis project Ga0184626, IMG submission 133142) | Groundwater sediment microbial communities from an aquifer in East River, Colorado, USA - PLM3_60_b1 | ecosystem: Environmental > Terrestrial > Soil > Riparian zone | place: USA: East River... | reverse complement strand
GGTATTCTACCCTCTCCGGCGCGCTTTCACCGTCAGGTGCAGTCCCGCCAGGATCAGGAGCCCGCCGGCCACCGTGAACGCGGTGAGCCGCTCCCCAAGCCACCACACCCCGAGCAGCGCGCCGCCCAGCGGCTGGATGTTCAGGAAGATGGCCACGCGGGGCGTCTCCACTCGCTCCAGGCACCAGTTCCACACCGCGTAGCCCAGCGCGGTCATCACCACGCCCAGGTAGAGCGTGCCCGCGATGGCCCGCGACGTCCACATGGGCGCCGGCCCGGTGGCCCACTCGAGGGCCGCGAGCGGCAGCATCGCGGCGGCGCCCCAGAGGATCGAGTAGGCGGTCACCACGAGCGCGGGATGGCGCAGGAGCACGGGCCGGGCAATCAGCGAGTACGCGGCGTAGGCCACGCCGGAGAGGACCAGGATCAGGTCACCCTGCCAGTGGGGCACGAGGGCCTGCGTGACACCGGGGATGCCGTTCACCACGATGACCGTCGCGCCCAGGATCGCCAGCGCCGCGCCCAGCCCTTCCCGGCGGGAGAGCCGCTCGCCGAGCAGCAGCGGCGAGAACAGGATCAGGGAGGCCGGCTCCACCGTGATCAGGAGCGCCGCGTTGCTGGCGGTCGAGTGGGCCAGACCCCAGTTACCGAGCCCGAAGGCCAGCGTGAAGCCCACCACCCCGGTGAGCGCGAGGCGCCAGTGGTCCTCACGGGAGAGCTTGGTGGCCGCGAGTCGGCGCCAGGCCCACGGCACGAGGATCACCGAGCCGATGGTCAGGCGCGCCATGGCCAGCGTGGCCGGGCCGATGTCCTCGAGCACGACGCGCGAGACCGAGTAGCCGGTGGCGAAGACCAGGTTGGAGACGAGAAGGACCACGTAGGCGCTCGGCACGGGCCGAGCTTAACCCCAAGCTAGGCCCCCGGCAGACCGCGGCATTCCGAGGCAGCCGGCGCGACCCCGGTGCCGACCCCCCTACGCCCCGGTAACGGGGGCAGCGTGCGCATCAGTGCGCCCATGACGCGGGCCTCCGGCCGAGGCCGTCCCCGGCCCCGGCCCCCATATGTAGTGGCATTCATCCGCTCCCCCCCCAAGAACTAGTTGTATTCGGCCGGCACTCTTGCTACCGTCCAATCGGTTCGACTGGTCCGTCCGCTCAAGGCGGGAGACACCGAGCGGGAAGGAGCATGCATGCGAACGATAGCGGTGGTGAACCAAAAGGGCGGGTGCGGAAAGACCATCACCTCCATCAACCTTTCGGCCTTCCTCGCGCGCGAGCAGCGCAGAGTGTTGGTGGTGGACATGGATCCGCAGGGCCATACCACTCTGGGACTCCTGCCCGGTGGGGGTCCACCTTCGAAGACCATGTACGAAGTACTCCTAAGGGAAGCGGGCAGACAACCCACCGCTCTCCGTGACGTCATCCGCACGGTTCGCGAGAATCTGGATGTCGCTCCGGCCGATATTTTGTTGAGTGCGATCCCGGAAACACTCGCAGGGCTCGGGGGCCGGGAGGACATCCTGTCGGAAGCCGTGGCCAGCGTCAGGGGGCACTACGATTACGTCATTGTTGATTGCCCGCCGAACGTCGGCCTCCTCACGTTCAACGCGCTGAGGGCCTGCTCGGAGGCCATCGTTCCGATGGATCCCAGTTTCTTTTCGTTGCACGGTATCGGGAAGCTGCTGGAGACGTTTGCGGTGCTGGTGAAGGAGACCGACCATCACATCGAGGCCCGCGTGCTCGTGACGCTCTATCCAGGTCGGACGCCCTTTGTGAGGGCGGTCGTCGATGAGGTGCGCCGTCACCTCGACGGCCGGTACTTCGATACCGTCATCAGGTATAGCGTCAAGCTCGCAGAGGCGGCAAGCCATGGCGTGCCGATCGCCCACTACTGCAAACGCTGCGCGGGATTCGACGATTACCAGGCGCTCGCCGCCGAAGTCCTGCGACAGGAAGCCGCGATGCCCGAGAGTGAACGTGTCCCGGTGGTGGGGATCGGGTCCGGAAAGGGCGCGGCCGACGATCGTGCAGAGCCGTCGGCGCCCGCAGTGACGTCGCAGGAAGTCACGTTCACCATTGAAGCTCCGGAGGCCGAGCACGTTCATCTGGCGGGCGACTTCAACAACTGGACCCTGGACGGAAGCGAGATGGAACCCGTGGGTGGCGTCTGGAAGAAGGTCGTGAAACTGCCGCCCGGACGTTACCGATATCGTTACGTGGTCGATGGGCGGTGGCAGAACGACCCGCTGAATGCCGTCGTCGAACCGAGCCCCTACGGTGGAGAGGACTCCGTTCTTGTCATGGAGGGCACGGTTGCTGGTTAACTTCAGGCAGGGGAGTGAACGACATGGATCAGAACGACACTGCTGGGTCGCCGGGCGCACATGGCAGGCCGCTCGGACGAGGATTGGAGGATGTCTCCCATCTGTTCCTGTCGCGCAAGACAAGCGAGGCGTCGACGAGCGATCGCGCGGCCGTCTCCTCGTCTGAGTCGTCTCCTGCCCCCGGAACCGGGGGAGCCGTCGCGGCTCTGCGACCCGCGCCGGTCACCCGGGATCGACTTGCCGCCATCCTGATGGACCTTGACGCTGGGCTCGAGGACGGACTCAGAGCGATTGACACAAGGATTCCGTGTCATCCGTGCGGTGAGATCGACCTGCTCGCGGTAGATCGCACGAGCCAACTCACGATCATCGACTTCGAAACGACCGTCAACGACGGCCTGCTGCTTCGCGGGATCGGTCATTTCGACTGGGTCGCCCGCAACATGCCGATCGTCCAGCGTATGTATCAGGCGCAGGCCATCAACTTCTCTCTTCCGCCCCGGTTGTTTCTCCTCGCGCCCCAGTTTTCTCCCTTGCTCAGAAGGGTGGTGCGGCAGATCATCCGTCCGCAAACCCACTGGGTCAGGTATCACACCGTGGACGCGTCTGGCGGACCTGGGATACTGTTCGAGCCCGTTGTCGGCGAGTGATGACGTTGCCGCGACACCCGGCGCCACCGCTGATCTACGGGCGTGCTCAGGAGTCGAGTGAATCGGCGGCCGAGCTTGGCGTATAATCCCCACGCATGAAGGCCAAGATCCCGTGGCTCCCGCACGAGGTACAGCCGGGTCAGCCTACCGAGGTATGTCCCCGCTGCGGCGCGAAGAAGCTGATGCCGTGGACGCTCCGGCGCGACCCCAAGCGGGTGACCCTGCTGCGGACCTGGGTGTGCACCGCCTGCCAGACCACCGAGGAGCGGGACGAGGCGGAGTGAACGGAACCCTCACCCTCGAGGCCCCTCACCCTGCCCTCTCCCCAGAAGGGAGAAGGTAAGAGAGGGCTAGCTGGCGTTCACGAGGTCCAGCAGGCTGCGGAGGCGGGCGAAGCCGGAGCGGTTGAAGGGCAGCACCAGCCTCGGCAGGTCCGGCAGCTCGTCCCCCTCCCCCGGGAGCGGCCCCTTCGATTGCTCGGCGGGCGCGGTCAGGATGTCGGAGAACCGCGCGTTGAGATCGGCGAGCGCCGCCGGGGATATCGGCCGGCGGATGCGGAGCACGAGGGCGTCGCGCACGTAGCGCTGCGAGTGGTAGAGCTTGTAGAAGCCCTCGACCTCCGCGGCGGCCTTCTCCACGTCGTCGGTGACGCGATAGAGGTCGGGGTCGTTCGGCGACACCGTGCCCCGCCCCACCATCTCCCGCCGCACGAACTCGTCGAAGGTCTTCCAGTAGGTCCCGCCCGGCTCGTCCAGCATCACGAGCGGTAGCACCGGCGACTTCCCGGTCTGGATCAAGGTCAGCGCCTCGAACGCCTCGTCGGCGGTGCCGAAGCCGCCGGGCAGGAAGGCCATCGCGTGGGCCTCGCGCACCAGGAAGAGCTTGCGGGTGAAGAAGTACTTGAACGAGACCAGCTTCGGGTCGTCCGCGATCCAGGGATTGGCTTCCTGCTCGAAGGGCAGCCGGATATTGAGGCCGAACGAGCGCTCGCCGCCCGCCCCTTCCTGGGCCGAGCTCATGACGCCGCCCCCCGCGCCGGTGATCACCATCCACCCCGCGCCGGTGATCCGCTTGCTGAAGGCGTAGGCCTGCTCGGAGATCGGGTGCGCGCGCGGCGTCCGGGCGGAGCCGAACACGGTGATCTTCGGCACGTTGCGCCAGGGCGCGAAGACCTTGAAGCCGTAGCGGATCTCCTTGAACGCCGCGTTGGCGATCCGGACATCGGCCACCCCCGCGCCGTCCTCGTACATCTTGAGCGCGGTGGTGAGCAGGTCGGCGTAGAGCGGCCAGGTGGACTCCGGCACCCGGAGCTGCTCGAGCAGCGCGTCGATCCGCCGGTTGGCGTCCTCGGACTGAAGGTGGTAATGCCGATCCGGACTCACATCAGCAGTATACACGGCGCCCCGCTCAGGCCAGCGTATGCCGGACCATCTTCCCCTCGACCAGGTAGATCACCATCTCCGCGATATTGGTGGCGTGGTCGGCCACCCGCTCCATGAACCGCGAGATCAGGATCACCCGGATCGCGCGGGAGACCGTCCGCGGGTCCTCCATCATGTAGGTCAGGAGCTCCCGGAAGATCTGCTCCTTGAGGGCATCCACCTCGGCGTCCGCGGCGCACACCTGGCGGGCCAGGGCGGTATCGCCGGCCACGAAGGCATCCAGGCTCTCCTTGACCATGCGCTGCGCCCGGTCCGCCATGCGCGGCAGGTCGATGTAGGGCTTGAGCTGGGGCTCCCGGTTCAGCTCGAGGGCGCGCTGGGCGATGTTGACCGCCTGGTCGCCGATGCGCTCCAGATCGGTCACGATCTTCATCGCGGTGGTGATGAAGCGCAGGTCGCTCGCGGCCGGCTGGTGCAGCGCGAGCAGGTTCACGCACTGCTCGTCCACCTCGACGTCGTAGGTGTTCACCTGCCGGTCCCGGTCGATGACCTCCTGGGCGATGACGTCGTCGCGTTCGAGCAGGGCCTGCATGGCCCGCCGGATCTGGTCCTCGACCAGCCCGCCCATCGCGAGCAGGGTCTGCTTGAGGGCGTCCAGCTCATCGTGGAAGTGCCGTGTCATGGCGTCCTCCCTCGCCTATCCGAACCGGCCGGTGATGTAGTCCTCGGTCTGCTTCTCCCGCGGATTGGTGAAGAGCTGACGGGTCACCCCGACCTCGATCAGGTCGCCGAGCAGCATGAACCCAGTGTAGTCCGACACCCGGGCCGCCTGCTGCATGTTGTGGGTGACGATGACGATGGTGTAGCTGTTCTTCAGGTCGAGCATTAGCTCCTCGATCTTGGCGGTGGCGATCGGATCGAGCGCCGAGCACGGCTCGTCCATGAGCAGCACGTCCGGCTCCACCGCGATCGCGCGCGCGATGCAGAGCCGCTGCTGCTGGCCGCCCGAGAGCCCCAGCGCGCTCTCGCGCAGGCGGTCGTGCACCTCGTCCCACAGGGCCGCCGCCTTGAGGCTCCGCTCGACGATGCCCTCGAGATCGCTCTGGTTGCGGACCCCGAGGATGCGCGGCCCGTAGGCCACGTTCTCGAAGACGGACTTCGGGAACGGGTTCGACTTCTGGAACACCATGCCCACCCGCTTGCGCAGGTCGGTGACGTCCAGGGCGGGATCGTGGATGTCGGTCCCTCCGATCCGGATGTTCCCGGCGACCCGCACCCCGTCCACCAGGTCGTTCATCCGGTTGAGGCAGCGGAGGAGCGTCGACTTGCCGCATCCGGACGGGCCGATGTACGCGGTGACCCGGTGCTTGGGGATGGACATGGAGATGTCCTTGAGGGCGAGCTTGGCCCCGTACCAGAGCGACAGGTGATCGATCTCCACCATGGGCATCTCCATGATGGGCCCGGGACTGGCGCCCGGCTTGAGGCTCGCGCTCACGCTCACGGATCCGGACATTGACGCCTCCCTCGGGGTTAGACCGCCGACGTCGCGTACTTGCGACGCAGCCGGTTGCGCATGCTGATCGCGAACAGGTTCAAGAAGACCACGATCACGAGCAGGAGCAGCGTCGTGGCGAAGACCATCGGCCGCGCCGCGTCCACGTTGGGCGACTGGAACCCCACGTCGTAGATGTGGAAGCCCAGGTGCATGAATTTCCGATCCATGTGGAGGAACGGCCACGTGCCGTCCAGCGGCAGCGCGGGCGCCAGCTTCACCACCCCGGTGATCATGAGCGGCGCCACCTCGCCGGCCGCGCGGGCCATCGCCAGGATGAGGCCGGTGAGAATGGACGGCATCACCGCCGGCAGCACGACCCGGAGTGTCGTCTCGAGCTTCGTGGCCGACAAGGCCAGCGAGGCTTCCCGCGTGCCGCGTGGGATCGCGGCCAACCCTTCCTCGGTGGCGACGATCACCACCGGCACCGTCAGCAGGGCCAGGGTGAGCGCGGCCCACAGGATGCCGCCGGTGCCGTAGGTCGGCGTCGGGAGCGCCTCCGCGTAGAAGAGCCGGTCGATCGAGCCGCCCACGAAGTAGATGAAGAAGCCGACGCCGAACACCCCGAAGACGATGGACGGCACCCCCGCCAGGTTGTTGACCGCGATCCGCACCGCGCTGACGAACGCTCCCTGCCGCGCGTACTCGCGCAGGTAGAAGGCCGCGAGCACGCCCAGCGGGGTGACCACGATGCTCATGATCAGCACCATCATCACGGTGCCGAAGATGGCGGGAAAGACGCCCCCTTCGGTATTGGACTCGCGGGGGTCGTCGGAGACGAACTCCCACACCCGGCCCGCGTAGTAGCCGGTCTTGGCGAGTCCGCTCATCGCGTTCGGGAACCGGATGTCCACCACCTGCGCGATCGGCAGCTCCTTCTCCTGGCCCCCGTCGGCTACGACCACCACGCTGGCCGACTGGCTTGTCCGGAGGGCGACGAGCTTGGCCTCCTCCAGCGCGTACTTCTCCTGCAGCGGCGCGAGCTGGGCCTTGAGCGCCTCCACCTCCGGCCCTTGGGTGGTCTTACGCAGCTCCAGGCCCCTCAGCGCGAGACGGATCTTCTCCTGCTGATAGTTGATGCCCCCGATCGCGCCCGTCTCGATCCGGTGGATCTCCCGCCGGACCCGCGCGGCGTCCGGCAGCCGCTTCTGGACTTCCGCCCATGCCGCCGCGGCGCCGACCGCCACCGGTTGGCCCCCCTCGCGTACTTCCTTGATGGCGCCGATCAGGAGGCCCCACTCGGTGCGCTCGATCACCGCCACGTCGGGAGGATACTCCCGGCGTTTGATCTGGCTCTCGTCGAGCCACTGGAAGTCCGCCCCGTAGAGATCGCGATTGGCGACCTTGAGCTTGATCCGGTACTGTCCCGCGGCTCCCGGCACCGGCTCCCGCTCGACCACCTGACCGGTGAGCGTCTTCCCGTCCTGCAGCGTCGCCCGCAGGACGTCCCGGGGCCAGAAGAACCCGAGGCCGTTGTAGAGGATCAGGCCGATGAGCCCGGCCACGAGCAGCAGGGAGAGGGTCAGCGCCCCTCCGGTGAGCCAGATGAACGGCTCGCCGCCCGCGAAGATGCGGCTCACGCGTGTTCTCATAGGTACCGGTACTTCTGCCGGAGCTTGAGGCGCACCAGCTCGGCCACCGTGTTGACCGCGAAGGTCAGGCAGAAGAGCAGGAACGCGGCCAGAAAGAGCACCCGGAAGAGCGTGCCGCCTTCCGGGGCCTCGGGGAGCTCGACCGCGATATTCGCGGACAACGCCCGGAACCCGTTGAAGATACTCCAGTCCATCACCGGGGTATTCCCGGTGGCCATCAGGACGATCATGGTCTCGCCCACCGCGCGGCCGAAGCCGATCATGATCGCCGAGAAGATCCCGGGACTGGCGGTCGGCAGCACGATCCGGATCGCGCTCTGCCACCGGTTTGCGCCCAACGCCAAGGACCCGGCACGCAGGTGCTGCGGGACGTTCGCCAGCGAGTCCTCCGCGATCGTGAAGATGATCGGGATCACCGCGAAGCCCATCGCGACCCCGACCACGAGCGAGTTGCGCTGGTCGTAGGTCAAGCCCAGGGCGGACAGCAGCCAGCCGCGGTAGCTACCGCTCAGGAGCAGGGTCTCCACGAGGCCGCCCAGGGCGAAGGCCAGCCATACGCCCGCGATGACCACCGGGATCAGCAGGAAGACCTCGGTCCCGATCCTGAAGCGGCCACGGATCTTGAGCGGTACCGTGCGCCACGCGAAGTACGCCCCCAGGACGCACACCGGCAGCACCAGGGGCAACAGGAACAGCCCCGGCACCACCTGCTCCACCAGGGGCGCGAGCCACAACCCGGCCAGGAACCCCAGCACCACGCTGGGCAGCGCGGCCATCACCTCGACCACCGGCTTGACGTAGGCCTTGACGCTCGGGTGCATGAACTCGCTGACGTACACGGCGGCGAGCAACGCCATCGGCACCGCGAAGACCAGGGCGTAGAAGGTCCCCTTCAGGGTCCCGTAGATGAGCGGGGTCAGGCTGAACTTGGCCTCGAAGTCGTCGGTGCCGCCGGTGGACTGCCAGACGTAGGCCGGCTCCGAGTAGCCCTCGTACCAGACCTTCCCGAACACGGTCTTGAGCGTGATCTCCGGATGCGGGTTGTCCACCCGCCACTCGCTCATCGCGCCTTGCCGGCTCACCAGCACGATCCCGTCCGCCTTCGGGGCGAACACGACCGAGTGGAGGCCCCCCTCGGGCGCCTTGAGGGTGAGGAGCGTATGCCCCGACGTTCCGTAGTGGACCAGCACGCTACCCGAGGTATCCGCGGTCGCAAAGCCCTTGTCGCGCTTGGACGCGTCGATGCTCACCACCGGCCCGGGGTGTCCGGCGAACTGATAGATCCGCGTCAGCCGTCGCTCTCCGCCTCCCGGCGGTGGCACGACCTGCCAGGTGGACACGCCCCCGCCGTGGTCGCCCACCACGAGCGTCCGGTCCCCGATCAAGAAGCCGAGCGCCGTGACCCCGACGCCCGGCTTGCCGGTGACCGCGACCTGGTCCAGCGGCCGCGGCGCCTGCCGATCCCGCATGTCGTAGTGGATGGCCTCGCCGGTCGAAGTGCCGACAAAGAGGTCCTCGCCTCGCCCATCGAGCGCCAGCGCCGTGATCTCGCCGGCGGTCGGGACCTCGACCGTCGCGAGGGATTCCTCCCGCCGGCTTCCCCCCACCAGCGCCTTCTTCTCCACCACGGTCTGAATCACCAGGGCCCTGGGACCGACCTGCGCCACCGTGAGCGGCCCACCCGGCGGCTCCGCGCCAGTCACCCGTAGCAGCGGCCGCTTCTTCTCGGGATCAAGGATCGAAGGGGCAGCGAACGCCGGCGAGGGCGTCACCTCCCGCTTGCCGTCCTTGAAGGCCACGTCGAACCGCATGTCGAGCGCGATGACCCGGCCGTCGGAGGTCCCGATGAGATGGCGCCCCTTGCCCAGGGCCGCCACCGTGCTGACCCGGGCGCCGTCCAGGCCCGGAATCGGCACGCCGGCCAGGCGCCGCTCGCCCTTCAGCCCGACCAGCTCGAGCACTCCCCCGGCGCCGACCGTGTATCCCACCTCACGGTACTCGTCCACCCCGGCGGCGACGCCCGGACCCGGGGCAGTGGCGGTCGTGGGGGCTCGCGTGCCGAGAAACTCGACGGTCGGCTTCTTGAACAGCGGGTACACCTCGGCCGCGATCACGAAGAGGATTGCCAGGATCGAGGCGATGATGATGATGCCGCCGGACACGACCAGCCGCGACGCCCACTGGTCGGCGACGATGCGACGTGCAGTTCGGGCGCGTGAAACGACGAGCGGGCGAGCCGGTTCGGCCGGCTCGCCCGCCCCGAGCACCCCTGGGTCGATGGCCACCTACTGGATCTTCGCCAACTCTTCCTTGGCGATGGAGGCGGGAATCGGGAAGTAGCCGTCCTTGATGACCACCTCCTGGCCTTCCTTGGAGAGGATCAGCTTCGCGAACTCCCGGGTCAGCGGCTCGAGCGGCTTGCCGGGGGCCTTGTTGACGTAGACGAACAGGAACCGGGACAGCGGATAGCTCCCCGAATAGGCGTTGTCGGGATCCGCCTCGTAGCACTTGGCGCCTTCCTTCTCGGCCAGCGGGACAGCCCGGACGCCCGCGGTCGCGTAGCCGATGCCGCTATAGCCGATGGCGAAGCGGTCCACCGTGAGGCCCTGCACCACCGCCGCCGAGCCGGGCTGCTCCTTCACGGAGTCCTTGAAGTCGCCGTTCTTGAGCGTGTGCTCCTTGAAGAACCCGTAGGTGCCCGAGGCGGAGTTGCGTCCGTAAAGGCTGAGCGGCTTGTTCGCCCACTCCCCGGTCAGCCCGAGCTGCCCCCACGTGGTGATGTCTTCCTTGTAGCCGTGCCGGCGGGACTTCGAGAAGACCGCGTCCGCCTGGGCGATGGTCATGCACTTGATCGGGTTGTCCTTGTTGACGAACACCGCGAGGGCGTCCACGGAGGTGCGGATCGGGGTCGGCTTGTAGCCGTACTTCTTCTCGAAGGCGTCCACCTCCGTGCCCTTCATCTCCCGCGACATCGGGCCGAGCTGCGCGGTGCCGGAGATCAGCGCCGGAGGCGCGGTAGACGACCCCTTGCCCTCGATCTGGATCTTGGCGTTCGGATAGAACTTGTTGAAGTTCTCCGCCCAGAGCGTCATCAGGTTGTTCAGGCTGTCCGAGCCGATGCTCGAGACGTTCCCGCTGACTCCGCTCACGGACTTGTACGGCTGCAGGGCCGGGTCCAGCTTCGGGGGTCCCGAAGCGTAGCCGACGGCTGCGGTCAGCCCGACGATGGCCACCGCGGTGATCGCTCTCCTCATTCTCTTCTCTCCTTTGGGTTGTCGGCGCTCATGATCCTCGGTCTGTGTTGCAGAACGGTAACCGCGACGTTACGATTGTGTTACGAGTCGCCCCGGGCCGAGTCCCGGAACCGGTAGCCGACGCCCCGCACCGTCTCGATGGCGGGCATCGGGGTCCGCGCGGCCGTGAACTTCGCGCGCAACCGGGCCACGTGCACGTCCACCGTCCGGGGCTC
>Ga0184626_10000681_pt1 | contig 10972 bp, 8 predicted proteins | sample PLM3_60_b1_FD_133142 | JGI IMG/M metagenome (GOLD analysis project Ga0184626, IMG submission 133142) | Groundwater sediment microbial communities from an aquifer in East River, Colorado, USA - PLM3_60_b1 | ecosystem: Environmental > Terrestrial > Soil > Riparian zone | place: USA: East River... | reverse complement strand
GATCGGTCTTGTCGAGTTCGTTTCGATCGCCAAACCAAGCCGTGAGACAGTGTTGGCGATAAATGAGCTCGGGAGAGCCGGCATGGAGTTTCCCTGATTGAATTTTTCGGTGTTGTTCAAGACCTTCGGTTCCAAGGTAGACGATCAACCCGAGCACCTCGCCCAATTCACCTAGCACGCAACAGTAGCCGATCTCGCCATCGTCGGGATTCTGAACGCCGAAAACATCGCTGTCCGACATCCATTCCCAGGGTTCAATGTCTCTGAAGGCTAGGGCAGCATCGTAGAGGTTTTTCCAAACCGGGAGGGGGCAAGACGGTATCTTCATGAGTAAGATTTTCTGTATGGATACTTAGGATCTATATTCGAATGGTCATGCGTTGCAAGAGGGAAACTCTGATGGGACCTGCGTTTACGGATTCTTCCAGAATATTTCCATGTACTGTTTATTGATCTCCTCGAATCTAGACATCATCTTGGGATTGACCGGATGGAGGCGATAGCCGGCGGTCTTCTTCCGTAAATCAGATTCCACGTTGGGGTTCGCGGGGTAGCTGCCGATAACGTTTGCCGTCAAACTCTGCCCTTCTTTCGAAAGTAAAAAATCGACGAACAGCTTGGCGGCATTGGGATGGCGAGCGTGGGCGTAGATGCCGAGCAAGTGAGTAGAAGCCGGAATCGGGTTTCTTCCCGCCACCCACTCAATCGGTGCCCCGGCTTTCTGAATTCTGATGTGAGTGTCAAGATAAGTATTGGCCAGGATCGGGAACTCGCCGGCCGCGAGCAATTGAGTCAGCAGATTCTTGTTTTCCCGCATGTAGAGATCCTTGGCGGCGAGTTTTTTCATGAACGCCAAGCCTTCTTGCTCGCCCATGATTTCCAGCATCACCGCCATCCACGAGCTATCGCGATAATCCATCGCGATCTGCTTGGGTCGCCATCGGGGGTGCAGCAAATCTTCGTATCGCCTGGGCGCGATCTCCGGAGGAACTAACTTCGTATTGTACGCCATGCCCTGGATGCCAAGGTGCAAGATGTTCCAGTAACCTTCCGGATCTTTTGAGGAATCCGGATACTTTGCGCGCTCTGGTGAGTCGTACTTCATCACCAGCTTGCCTCGTGTCAGCTCGTTCCAGATTGTGAACGTTGCGCTGATGACATCGGCCTCATGTTGGTGTGTGCGCGCTTCTAGCTGAATTTTCGGAAGCAGTTTTTGTGTGTTCGCTCGGTAAAGGGAGGTCTCGATGAAAGGGTACTTTTTTTTGAACTCCGCCAGCAACGAAGTGGCGTTCTCCGTGAGCATGCTGACATACGCCACCAGCTTCCCTTCTTTTTTCGCCCCCTCCACGATATTCGGCTCCGCCGCGTAAGCCCCGGTCGTAGCCAGCAATGCAGCGAGTGCGAATCCCGTTACCAGAGATTTTAACCTTTGACGATTCATGTGTTCGTTCTCCTCGTCCGCGCGTAACTGTTTTCTACGATACTCAGGCGAGGCGCTTACGGCAAGTTGAAAAATCCAGAGAACGATAGCCCGTAGAAAGGGCGAAGCTTAAAAGCATCGGTTGCGCATGAGGTACGGAAGCCGCGATGACCTTAAGAATGAGCAGAGCAAAATTTTACGTGTCGTTATGGAGGTTCAAATTAAAAACGATAGTCACCGGTAAACAGCCTGACTTCAACCTCGCGTCAACTGTCGATACTTGATCCGATGCGGTCGCTCCGCGGCCGCGCCAAGCCGCAGCTTGCGATCGGCCTCGTATTCCGAATAGTTGCCGTCGAACCAAACAACCTTGCTGTCGCCTTCGAAGGCGAGGATATGGGTCGCGATCCGATCCAGAAACCAGCGATCGTGAGAGATCACGACCGCGCACCCAGCGAAGCTCTCCAACGCCTCTTCGAGCGCCCGCAACGTATTCACGTCCAGGTCGTTGGTCGGCTCGTCGAGCAACAAAACGTTGGCACCCTCTTTCAACATCTTCGCGAGATGGACTCGATTGCGTTCGCCCCCCGACAAAATGCCGACTTTCTTTTGCTGATCCGTGCCGGAAAAATTGAATCGCGCCACGTAGGCGCGTGAGTTGACCTCGCGGGCACCGAGTTTCAATAAATCCGTCCCGCCGGTAATTTCTTCCCAGATCGATTTCTGTGGATCGAGCGTACGGCTCTGATCGACGTATGCCAGCGCGACCGTTTCACCGGTTCGAATCGTTCCACTGTCGGGTTGCTCCTGCCCCGTGATCATGCGAAACAAAGTCGTCTTGCCGGCGCCGTTGGGGCCGATTACGCCGACGATACCGCCGGGAGGCAGCGCGAAGGTCATGTCCTCGACCAGCAGGCGATCGCCGTAGGCTTTGGTTACGCCTTGTGCTTCGATGACGACGTTGCCTAGGCGCGGCCCCGGTGGAATGTGAATCTCCAAATCTTCCCGCCGCTTCTGTGACTCCTGGTCGAGCAATGCTGCATAGGCAGTGATGCGCGCCTTGCCCTTCGCGCGACGCGCTTTCGGCGACATGCGAATCCATTCGAGCTCGCGCTGGAGTGTCTTCTGCCTTTCACTTTCAGACTTTTCCTGACGACGCAGACGTTCCTGCTTCTGTTCCAGCCACGACGTGTAATTACCTTTCCACGGGATGCCTTCGCCACGATCCAGTTCCAGAATCCAACCCGCGACGTTGTCCAGGAAATATCGATCGTGGGTCACGGCGATGATCGTTCCCGGATAACTCTGCAGGTGATTTTCCAGCCACGCGACCGACTCTGCATCGAGGTGATTCGTAGGCTCGTCAAGCAGAAGAATATCGGGCTTTTGCAAGAGCAACCGACACAACGCAACGCGGCGGCGTTCGCCGCCGGACAACACCTTCACCGGTGTGTCTGACGGTGGACACCGTAGCGCGTCCATGGCCATCTCCAGCCGCGCATCGAGATCCCAGGCGTCCTGATGGTCGAGCTTTTCCTGCACCTCGCCCTGCCTCTCAAGCAGCGCGTTCATTTCATCGTCGGACATCGCTTCGGCAAACTTGGCGTTGATCGTTTCAAACTCTTTCAGCAGGTTGACAGTCTCTTGTACGGCTTCTTCGACAACTTCGCGCACCGTTCGCGATTCGTCTATTAACGGTTCCTGCTCCAGATAGCCGACCGTATAGCCCGGCAAGATAACGGCTTCGCCATTGAACTCCTTGTCCACGCCCGCCAGTATGCGCAGCAGCGACGATTTGCCCGAGCCATTGAGACCGATCACGCCAATTTTTGCCCCATAGAAATAGGAAAGATAGATGTCTTTGAGAACGGCTCTCTTGTCGTAGTATTTACTGACACCGACCATGGAATAGATAACTTTGTTTGGTTCAGTGCTCATGATTCGAAACCGTATACCGCGGCATAGAATTTTTAGGTCTTCAGGCTCCCGGGTGATTCACCGCGGAGGCGCTGAGGGCGCGGAGAAAGTCGAATGAGGATATCCTCGTGAACAAACCCTCTGCGAACTCCGTGCCTCTGTGGTGAATATTTTTTCAAAGTGAACTCGGAGAACCTGAACTTGTTAACGCTAACCTGTCAGATAGGATTGTGCAAGAAACGAAGCAGTTTGGCTGTAAAACGAACGCCCGACCACGGTTCAGCGTGTCACTGCGATCGTTTCAAGTTTGCAATCGCGAGCCGCCGCAAACTGTCGCTCATCAGCAGTAACGAAAGGAAGCGGTGTACCGATTGAGTCTTGAATAACGATGGCCGAGGCAAGATGAATGGCGTCGAGGGCTCGAACGTCGTGGGCTACGACTAGTTCTTCTGCTTTGGCTAGCACTGGGGGTACCGGTTCGACAAGCTGCCAAAACGCGCGGTCTTGTTTCACGCGCGTAAGAATCGAGGTGTAATGCTGTCTGGTCATTTCGCCTTGTCTATGCCTGCGTCGCACGGCTGAACGGAGCTCAACCGGAGCGATGGCGGAGGAAACGAATTCGTAAGTTCCTAGAAGTTCGCGAACCCGCGTCGAGCCCGCTTCCTGAATATAGTTTTTGACTAGAACACTCGTGTCGAAATAGGCCAAGCTCACCGCTCGTCGCGCTCCTCGCGGATCGTGTCTGAAATCGGCTTGCCTTTGATGCGCACAGGGGAGCGCCAAATCGGCATCGGCTTCCCGCTCTTCGGGCCTCGCCGCACTACCCCTTCGGCTTCTAAGCGGCGAATAGCGGCATCCACGTTTATCCCTTGCTCCAACGGTTTTATCACCGCGATCGGCTTGCCGCGCTCGGTTAAAATCACGTCCTTGCCGGCTTTCACAGTCTTAATCGCCTTGGAAAAACTCTGGTTTGCCTCTCTCAATCCCATTCGCATAGCCATCACCTATTTGTAGTGATGTAACTACAATACTCTCGCCCGGTCTTTCCGTCAAGTAGGCTTTTTAGGATCCCAGCCGTTGGAGTACAGCGCGGAGGTTCTTTCGACTTCTCGACTGGTTATGTAACGATGCCGGTAGCCAGACGGGCTGGGACGACTATAAGCAAACAGTCAAGACGTAAAAGCCTGAGCCTCGAATTCTCACCATCTGATAGAACTATTCCCCAGAAATGTTTCCTGAATTCCTTGCTTTTAGGTAAGATACGGCAGAATGAGAAGCCATATTAAAGTCATTATCGTCGTCGACCGGATTTTGTATTCACCCAGTTCCTAAGATGAGTATCAAGCCGCTTTTCCATTGCTCCTTGCCAGTAGTCAGGTCGAGCTTTTCCACGATATTTTGAAATGAATCGCTGTAACAGTCGAGCTGGGAACAAAAACGGCAAAAACTGGTGGTGCGCATACATTTCCTGAAGCCACGCTCGCTCCCTTTCGTTCGCACCTTCATTCTCAGCTCGGTACAGCAAAAAGGCAATCTGACCGTATTCACGACCGGAATAGGAGAGCGCTTGGCGAATATCTTCAATAGTTAATTCGGAATAATTCTTGATTTAAAAACTACTTGTCGTGACTTGTAGTCTTCGAAAATTCTCCGCCAAAATCCTTTGCTTGCGCAATTTGTTGCGATTATGTCCCGCCTCTGAACGGCAGCACCATTTGGATGAAGTGCAACATTTGATAAAGAACCAGCAAAAACGATTTTAACCGCACGAAGAGCCCAATCCTCAAACGCAGCTGCGTGACTATCGCCTGGAGCAATTTTTGGAAGTTCCTCTACGGTTTGGCCGAGAAGTACCATACGCCGGTCTCGAAGTGCGTCAGTTTTTGCCGGCGCGTACTCATCGTATACATTCGTAACCAACTCGATGTTTTCTGCGCTTTCACTCAAGTCTAAGGCGCGCCAATAGCACGGATGCACGGCGACTTCTGCACTGGGTGGTACGTTAGCAAGATCAGATCGCGCACCATCATGACAAAAGACATACGGTCTAGATGGCTCTCGCTTAACTCCGAGGAAACCGACACTATAAAGAGCCAAGAAAATCTCGGCTTCATTACCTAAGGTAGCGAAATCACTTGCCTCCTCTTGTATATAAGACTCCTGAGATAACGCGTTATTTAGCAGCGCTAAAACATCTCCGTATTTCCAGGTTGCTTTGGTTCCTCGAAAGATTTCGGCAAAAAGGCGAAGTCCCGGTAGTACAGCATTATATTCTTTAAGGAGATCTTCGAGCCTTTCAATTGAAATCATACGAGATGCGGAATCTACGTCATCGTCGATGATATGTTCACGCCCCGTTTTCGCTGCGATAAAGTATGCCTTGTTGAGCAGTACGAGAACGTCGCGAGGGCGGTAAAGTGTATTTTGTAAGCATTTTTCAAAACCTTCACGTCCTTCGAGGCCGCGCCGGGCGAACCTGTTCCATACTCTTATGTCATTTTCAGCATCAAGGTTTAGTGCCAGTCGAATTCGGCGAGTGACAAGTGGTAAGAGTGAAGGCTCGTCCCATCTTAAACGAAGATCCGCACCTTCGACATGTCGCGAAAAATCTGGATCAAAGTAAGCGAGTGCACGGAACATGTTGTCTCTTACGAATGCGACAACATGAATTTCGGTATGATGTTCAACAAGATCACTCGATGTGAGAACGAGTCCTCCCAATAATGCGGTTGGAATTTCCGACGGCTGCCTTCCTTCGTCTAAGTTATCGAAAAGCATGACTGCTCTATGGTTCGCCTCTTGCAGGCCCCGCTTTACAATCTCTTCGATGTGCTCAATTTCGAGGATCGACGCAATTTGTCCTGGGACAGTATTCGGATTTGAACCACTTATCGTTTCGAGAGCACGTATTGCAAGCTCATATGCGTTGATGGCTTTTGCTATTGCTGATTGTCTAGTTAAATAATTGCCTATCTCTACCTGTACATCGCTCCCTTCGAGCTTGAAGTGGGTCCCCAGCGATCGGCTGACAACGATAAGAATATAACCGCGCCAAAGCAGACGGCATGCCGCTCGAGCCGTTCTGTAGTTGCATCCGAGTCGTTCCAAACGCTCTTGGAGGGTAAGCGCGTGATGTTCTTGTGGTGTCTCGTGATGAAGTAAAATTCGACCCTGTGATGCATAGTGCCGGCAGAGTTGTTGGTAAAGCGCGCTCTTGCCTGTCCCGCGTCTTCCGACGACAACTCTGAAATCATCGGTATTAACTAACGCGTGAAAATCGACGGTATCCACGAAGGCCTTCTCGAGAAGGCGATCGGATTCTGCACGCGGATTACCGAGCACATTAGCGCTCTGAATCATTCTGTTGTCTCCCGTCACAAGAATTGCGATTGATTGTAACTAAATCCAAAAAGGTTTGATAGCGAAAATACGCGAGATGCGGTGGGTATTCTGAGGACAGAACTGTAGTGATCTCTGGTAGTCGACGGAGGGTACCGCTGGGTTCAAGTCTAGATCGACTTAATCCGCACGCCTGAGTTTCGAGTCCGAATCTGGTTTAACTATCACTGCTTACTTTCGCTGCCGGCGTTCTTCTTCGAGCAGTTCGGCGGCCGAACTACGAAGCTGTGTTGAGGAGCGCCGCGAAAAACGTTTGTGCCATTCTCGCCGCGACAACTCTCGCTTTATGGCCTCTAAAATAATCTCACCGAGTGTGCAGTCCTGCTCGCGGGCGTAGCGACGAAGCCGGTTATGCAGTTTCTCGGGAATGTTTTTCATTCGGATGTTCGCCACGCGACCAACGATAGTATGCCCGCGGCATGCTGGCAATATCCAATGTGATATGGGTGTTTCACCGACCCAAGGGCAACCGCAGGGGACTCCTGCAATCGGGTACGTGTCCGTCGTTGGGGCCACAAAAAGATAGGGGCAGGTTTCAAACCTGCCCCTACAACTATCCAGCGTATCTCGTCTCAGATTTGTCTTACGCTTTCCCCGCCTCCTTCAACGTCCTCAGGACATTCTCCGGACTCAGCGGCAATTTCCTGATGCGCACGCCCGTGGCGTTGTAGATCGCGTTGGCGATGGCGGCCATTGGCGGGACGCAGGCGATTTCGCCGGCGCCTTTAGCGCCGTAGGGGCCGGCGCCGGGGTAGCCGTGGACGAGGGTCGTTTCGATGCGCGGCATCATGTTGATGGTCGGCATCAAGTAGTCGACGAAGGACGGGTTCATCGTCCGGCCGTTGTTGTCGAAGACCACCTGTTCGCAGAGCGCCTGGCCGATGCTCATGGCGGTGGCACCTTCGATCTGGCCTTCGACGGCTACGGGGTGGATAGGGAAGCCGATGTCGTGCACCGCGACGTATTTCAAAATCTTCACGTTGCCGGTATTCGTATCGACTTCGACGATGCACGCATGCGCCGTGAACGGCTGCGAGCTGCCGCGGGCTTTTTCCTCGGCCATCATCGCTACGTTATCGCAGTAGCCGCGGCCGATCACCTCGCCGATGATGTTGTGCGCATTGGTGGCAATGGTGGCCAAGGGAACCGATTTCGACGGCGTGCCCTTTACCCGGATCTGTTTGTCTTTGATCTCCAGATCGTCTGGGCTGGCTTCGAGTTGGCTGGCGGCCATTTTGAAGATCTGATTGCGCGCGTCGATGGCGGCGAGTTTGGTCGCGGTACCGGAAACTATGATTGCCCGGCTACCGACGGTGCCCGCATCCCAGGGACTGGCATCGGTGTCGACGTTGACCACCGTGACATCGTTCACTGGAACACCCAGCTCTTCGGCGGCAATGAGTGGAATGCCGAACCTCGGCGCCGTGCCCATATCGATCTTGCCGATATGCACCGTCACTGAGCCGTCTTCGTTGACTTTAACCACCGCGCCGCCCCCGGGTCCGGCGCTTTCGATCCATGACCCGGTGGCGATACCGATGCCCTGGTTCTTTTCGAGTTTCACTTTCCCCCAGCCGATTTTTTCGGCGGCGGTCTTAATCGTCTCGCCGAGGGAAACATCGCGCAGCTTGGGAACGCCGATGATCTTGTCGCCGGCTTTGGGTGTATTTTTCAAGCGAAATTCCGTTGGGTCCATGCCGAGCTTGGCAGCGATGGAATCCATATGCGACTCAACGGCAAAGGCCGCTTGCGGTCCGCCGGGACCGCGCACGGGTCCGCAGACCTGCTTGTTGGTGTAGACGACGTAGCCGTCGATGTGGCAGTTGGGCATCAAATACCAACCGCCGAGCATGTTTGTGCAGCGGGCGCCAGCCATGGCGCCGAAGCCGGAATAAGCGCCGGCGTCGTAAACGACTTTGCCTGTGCGCGCGACGATGGTGCCGTCTTTTTTCACACCGGTCTTGATGTACATTTTCGCGCCGGAGCGGATGGTCGTGGAAATGGTCTCCTCAGCCTTGTCGAGGACGATCATAACAGGACGTTTGGCTTTGACCGCCAAGAGAGCGCAGATCGGCTCGATGGCCGCGCCGGAAGTGATGCCGCTGGCCTTGCCGCCGAAGCCGCCGCCGAGCTCCGTGGACAGCACCCTGACCTTGTTCAATGGGATGCCAAGCAGTCGCGCGACGTCGGTGCGCACGCCGAAAGGCGCTTGGGCGTTGGCCCACACGGTGATTCGGCCGTCCGGCTCAACCTGCGCCGCCGCGATTCTCGGCTCGAGGTATTGCGGATGGATCATCTTGGTTTCATAGACTTCGTCCACCACGACGTCGGCTTCCGCCATCGCCTTGTCGGGATCGCCAACATGCACCGGCGTATAGCTGCAAACATTTTTCACTTTAACGCCTTCGGGTAAATTCTTTGGCAGCGGCATGTCGTCATGCAAGGTCGGAGCATCCGGTTTCATCGCTTCTTCCTGATCGAGGACCACTGGCAGCGGTTCGTAGGCGACTTTGATTTTCTTGAGCGCTTGCTTGACGATGGCCGGGCTATCGGCCGCTACTGCTGCCACCGGGTCGCCCATGTAGCGCACCTTATTCTTCGCCAGCATGTATCGGTCGATGTAGGTGCGGCCGTAGCGCACGTCCGGCGCATCAGCGGCGGTGACCACGGCGTGAACGCCGGGAACTTTTTTGGCTTCGCTGGTGTCGATGCTGACGATTTTCGCGTGGGCGTATTGACTGCGCAAAATGCCGCCGTGCAACTCGTCCTTCAGAGCCAGGTCGATACCGTAGATGCCGGCGCCGATGACGCGCTCGACACCGCCCTGTCTCGGAATGCTTGTTCCTAGTACCGTGTATTCGGCTTTTGCCATAGTTAACTCCTTCCCGCCATTCTGTCGGCGGCGAGTTGGATCGCGTCGACAATTTTCGTGTAGCCGGTGCAGCGGCAGATGTTGCCGGAGACCGCTTCTTCGATGTCTTCCGCCGTCGGTTTTTTGGTCCGGTCGAGCAGCACTTTCACCGAGATGATGTATCCCGGCGTGCAGTAGCCGCACTGCACCGCGCCGGTGTCGATGAAGGCCTGTTGCACCGGATGCAGCTTGTCGCCCTCGGCCACACCTTCGATGGTTGTGATCTGCGCGCCGTTGGCATCGGCTGCCATGGTGACGCACGAGTTGATCGGCTTGCCGTTATAGATGATCGTGCAGGCGCCGCACTCGCCGGTGTTGCAGCAGAGTTTCGTGCCTTTGTAGTTCAGCGTGTCGCGCAGAAAGTCCAAGAGCGACGTGGACGTTTCCGCGCTGCCACTTACCGACTTGCCGTTAATCGTAGTATTGATCGTGAGACTCATTACGCTACCTCCTTGCCGGTTGCCGCTTGCCAGCTTTGTTGTAGACCTCGGCGGGTCAGTGCTTCGACGATCCAGCGGCGGTTTTCCGCGCTGCTGCGCTGATCGCTGATCGGGCTCGATTCGGAAGCCGCCATCGCCGCAGCTTCTTTGACGAGCGCGGCGTTGAGCGGTTTGCCGCGCAACATCGCTTCGGTTTTCGTCGCGCGAATCGGTGTCGGGGCGACGGCGCCCAGACCGATGCGGACATCTTGTAAACCATTCTTTGCGGCATCGGGCGTAATTAGAACAGCGACGCCGACCATGGCGATATCCATGGCGCCACGCACTGCGTGCTTTAGATACACGCCGCGACTGCCGTTCTGCGGATAAGGGATCTCGATCTCCGTAAGCAATCCCTTGTAACCCAGAGTGGTCTTGCCCGGCCCCTGGAAGAAGGAGTTGAATGCCTCGCTCTTTTCGCCGTCGGCAAAAGCAAGCTTGCCCTTCGCCTCCAGCACTAGCAGCGGCGCCAGTGTTTCTCCTGAAGGCGATGCCCTGCAGATGTTGCCGCCCACCGTAGCCGTGTTGCGGATCTGCAGCGAGGCGAATTGATGGCAGGCTTCCCAGAACACCGGCAGACGCTCGCGCACGATCGAGTTCGTCTCAATCTCGCGGATCGTCACCAGCGAACCGACGCGCAGACTGCCGCCGTTTTCCTGGATTGCGCCCAGGCCGGGGATTTTCTTGATATTCACCAAGCATCCCGGTTCCTCCTTGTACTTTATGTCGACCATGACATCCGTGCCGCCGGCGATTACCTTGGCCTGCTCGCCATATTTCGCCAGCAGCGACAGCGCTTCACTAACCGTTTTCGGTTCAAAATAATCCATAAATGTTCTCCTCGAT
>Ga0184626_10000679_pt1 | contig 10992 bp, 8 predicted proteins | sample PLM3_60_b1_FD_133142 | JGI IMG/M metagenome (GOLD analysis project Ga0184626, IMG submission 133142) | Groundwater sediment microbial communities from an aquifer in East River, Colorado, USA - PLM3_60_b1 | ecosystem: Environmental > Terrestrial > Soil > Riparian zone | place: USA: East River... | reverse complement strand
TGGGATTACCGATCGGTGTCTCCCTATCTCAACAGCTGATGGCATCCCCTATGAGTGAAATCGAGCGGTCGCGTTGGGGTCGGGTTCCGTCCTCACCTATAAAGGTCAGGCTAAACTCAAATGAAAATCCATATGGACCATCGGAAAAAGCGCGGCAAGCCATTCAGCAGATTATAACGGAGGGCAACCGCTATGCATTCAATGTTCAGGAAGAAATGAAACAAATTTTAGCAAAACAGGAAGGCGTAACACCGGAGCATATTAGTATCGGTGCCGGCTCCGGAGACCTGTTGTGCCAGGCTGGGGTAGCTTTTGGCGTAGAGGGTGGACGAATTGTGTCAGCATTCCCAACATTTCCCCTGCTCATGAATTATGCCCAGACTTTCAATGCCACCTGGGATAAAGTTAACCTGAATGAAAAACTTGAACATGATTACGAGGCCCTTGCGGCACGCGTAACGGCAGATACAAAACTGGTATTTGTCTGCAACCCTAACAATCCCACGGGTACGCTGGTGGATCCCCTGCGTGTTAAACAATTTTGTGAAGAGGTTTCGAAAAAAACAACGGTATACGTAGACGAAGCGTACCTGGAATTTCTGGAACCTAAAGATCAGCTTTCGATGGTTGATCTGGTAAAAGCCGACGCGAATGTAGTGGTGTCAAAAACTTTCTCGAAAATTTATGGACTGGCGGGCCTACGTATTGGGTATGTTGTTGGTAAACCGGAGCTGATCAAAAAGATATCAAAATATCACATGGGAATAGCTAATAACCAGCCGGCGCTCGCTGCAGCGAAAGCCTCGTTAGGCGACATAGCATTCATGGAGCAATGCCGGAAGAAAAATGCGGAAGCCCGAAATCACTTGACAACCTACCTTGACAAAAAGAGAATCTTTTACGGAAAGTCGCACACTAACTTTGTCTTCTTCCCGGCAAAAGCAGATGCGGCACAAGTTCTTACAAAGCTCGAGGACCGTGGAATCGGCATCCGCGTTTGGGACTACAACAATCAACAGTGGTATCGCGTAAGTATTGGCACGCTCGAAGAGATGAAAATGTTCACTAAAGCGTTTGATGAAATAGTGTCGTAAGGGAAGTGTTCGGCTAAAAGTCCTCTGCGTTACCTTCTCAGCAATTAGACTATAGGTAATGCCCATAGAATTGGGCATCACCCAGAGCTTTGTCTCCGCGTGCAATCAGGCCGTTATCTTGTAAAGCTCAGTCAATTTGGTCACCGCGTAGTCGACCTCCTCTTCCGTATTGTATTTGCTGAAGGAGAACCGCACCGCTCCACGCTTTGATCCTGGATACAGGGCGCCGAGTACATGAGATCCTGACGTCGCTCCGCTAGAGCAGGCACTACCGCCTGACGCAGATATACCCTGCAAATCCAGGTTAAACAATACCATATCATTCTCCTCCGACTCCGGCAGGCAAACATTGAGAACTGAATAAAGACTTCGTTCTGGATCCGCGGAAGCACCGTGAAAATCAATGCCCGGGATATTCTCTTTCAATCGTTCGATCATGCGAGCCTTCAAAGATGTAACATGTCGTTTGTGGTCATCGAGATCTCTATATACAATTTCAAGTGCTTTAGCCAACCCAATGATGCCATATACATTTTCCGTACCTCCTCGCATGTTGCGCTCCTGTGCACCGCCATGAACAAAGGGCATCAGTTTTTTGTCCTTTCGGATAAACATGAATCCAACGCCTTTGGGCCCATGAAATTTATGAGCAGCGGCAGTCAGGCCATGAACCTTTATTTTACTTAAATCGAGTGCATAGTGTCCAATGGTCTGAACCGTATCAGAATGAAAATAGGCATGATGTTGTTCACATAACACTCCCACCCGTTCTATATCCAATAGATTTCCAATTTCATTGTTGGCGTGCATTAACGATACAAGCGTATTCGGGTTGGCTCTAAGAAGCTCTTCAAGGTGCGCCATATCAACATGTCCCTGACTGTCGACATTGACCATTAAAAGGTTAACAAGTTTCTGTTTTGCAAGCGTCTTAAGCGTTTGCTCGACGGCATGATGCTCTATTGGGGAAGAGATCACATTCTTGATGCCATACGTATCGATCCCACTCGCAAGTATGGTATTATCCGCTTCAGTTCCACCGGAAGTAAAAATGATCTCGCCCGGTGTACAGTGTAAAAGTTCAGCTACCTTTTTCCGGGCTGACTCAATGGCTGCTCTGACTTTTCTTCCGTGCGTATGCGTGGAAGAAGGATTTCCAAAGTCCTCAAGCATGAAGGGTTTCATTGCGTCAAACACCTCCGGATCGAGGGGCGTGGTTGCCGCATTGTCCAGGTAAACTCGCATCTATTATTCAGGTTAATGATTTCGCTAAACGACTGCCTTCTCGGCAATTATCTCTTTAATATCGGTGATAATCTTTTTGGCCAGGCTTTCTGCCTTTACTTCCATATCCGATTCCGCGTATATACGGATGATAGGTTCAGTATTCGACTTCCGCAGATGCACCCACTCGTTATCAAACTCTATTTTAACACCATCTATTGTATTAATCGGCTGTTTTTTGTATTTCTTCTTCACTTCCTCCAATACCTTGTCTACGTCGATAGATGGCGTAAGTTCAATTTTGTTTTTTGAAATAATATAGTTCGGATACTTCGCTCTCAACCTTGATACGCTCATCCCTGATTTTGCAAGGTGCGCCAGAAACAATGCAATACCTACCAATGCATCCCTTCCATAGTGAAGTTCAGGGTAAATCACTCCGCCATTTCCTTCTCCTCCTATTATTGCGCCGGTTTCCTTCATCATCGTCACAACATTTACCTCCCCAACCGCAGCGGCAGCATACTGACCTCCCGCTTTTTCCGTTACATCGCGCAATGCCCGTGTAGACGACAGGTTAGACACAGTGTTCCCTTTCTTTTTCTTGCTACTGTTAAGAACGTAATCCGCTACCGCAACCAGTGTGTATTCCTCTCCAAAAGGACTACCGTCTTCAGTAATAAAGGCAAGTCTGTCCACATCTGGGTCGACCACAATGCCAAGGTCGTATTTCCCTTTTTTTATTTCTCTGCAAATGTCAGTCAGGTGCTCAGGTAATGGCTCGGGGTTGTGAGGAAAATACCCTGTAGGCTCACAGTACATTTCCTTTACTGTCACACCGAGAGCCCTTAGAAGCATGGGGACGGCAATACCTCCCGATGAGTTTACTGCGTCAACCACAACCTTAAAGCCTTTGCTCTTAATGGCTTCAACATCTACAAGTGGTAGATCAAGGATGATATCAATATGTTTTTGTAAGTAGTCATCGTTCTTTTGATACTTGCCAAGTTTCGAAACAGGTGCAAATTCGAACGCTTCCTTATCAGCAAGCATTAGGAGTTCTTCACCATCTGTTCCGGAAATAAATTCTCCTTTTTCATTTAGCAGTTTCAGAGCATTCCATTGCACGGGATTGTGACTCGCGGTAATAATGATTCCACCACTTGCCTTTTCCAAAGGCACAGCGATTTCAACCGTGGGTGTCGTAGAAAGTCCAAGGTCAATAACATGGATCCCCAGACCCTGTAGCGTAGATACCACAAGCGTGTTCACCATTTCACCTGAAGGACGAGCATCGCGACCGATTACAACCTTAGTCGCTCCCCCTTTCTTTTTCAGCCAGGTTCCAAAAGCTGCGGAGAACTTAACAATATCAAGGGGAGTGAGATTTTCGCCCGTTTTTCCACCAATTGTTCCCCGTATTCCAGAGATAGATTTGATCAAAGCCACATTAAAAGGGTTTTATTATTAAGAAATGGCCTCAAAATTAAAAAGAATAATGAATCACAGTGGAGAACTGCCAAATAGAAAATTTATTTGCCTTTCACACCCGGCAAAGGCTTCAACCCAGATTCACCTTCGGAATCGCCACAGGCCGAGTCACCAGGTTTTAGTTGTTTGCCGCAATAACCGCAGGTAACTCCTTCTTTATTAAGAAAGGGGCTTTGAGAAGCACAAGTGCCTCTAAATTCTCCGTTTTTTAAAAAAATCAGCCGTACTGACATGAGAATAAAAAACAAGCCAAATATGCCGATAGTGAGCAAAAAAACTGTCATCTCGTTTTATGTAAATGGATAGATGAATTACGATGTTTGCAACTGCAAAGTAATGCAACAGATTGATAACAGGCTATTGATTCTTTAAGTTTATCTCACATGAAAAAAGTGTTATCCACGCCGGATCCTAACCGCAAAACAAAACTACAGGCATTTGATCGCTTGCTGACAATCATGGACGAACTGCGGGAAAATTGCCCTTGGGATAAAAAACAAACCCTGGAGAGTTTACGGCACCTTACGATTGAAGAAACTTATGAACTTTCAGATTCGATCCTGGACGGCAATTTATCCGAGATCAAAAAGGAATTGGGCGACTTAATGCTTCATTTGGTCTTCTATGCACGCATCGCCTCTGAACTAAAAGCATTCGATATCGCCGATGTGCTGAATTCAATCAGCGACAAACTGATTGAACGACATCCCCACGTTTATGGAGATGTAATCGCAAATGACGATGAGACCGTTAAAACAAATTGGGAAAAAATTAAACTGAAGACGGGTAACAAGTCAGTTTTGGAAGGAGTTCCAAAAGCGCTTCCCGCGCTGGTGAAAGCGATGCGGATACAGGACAAGGCTCGAGGTGTCGGATTTGACTGGGAGAAAAAAGAACAAGTGTGGGAAAAAGTGGAAGAAGAAATGCAGGAGTTTAAAAGGGAATTTAATGCAGAATCTGATGGCTCGATTGATCGCGAGAAAGCGTTGGGGGAATTTGGTGATGTTCTTTTTTCTCTCGTGAATTATGCGCGATTCATTCAGATTGACCCTGAAGAAGCGCTGGAACGGACCAACAAAAAATTTATCAAACGATTCCAATACCTTGAGACAGAGTCCACGAAAGCTGGAAAAAAAATGGGAGAAATGACGTTGGCTGAGATGGATGTTTATTGGGAAAAGGCAAAAGGACTAAGCGAAAAGTGAGCGAAGGGAGAGATAAGGCGGGTTGATTAATATTTCCATTTCCGGCTAAGACTCCACTTCATTAGCGGGCCGCTGGTCATGCTTGTAATTAGCGCCATAATTACCAATGAAACGAAAACCTTTTCGTTGATCAATCCATTCTCGAGAGCTATAATGCCAAGGATAATTTCCATCGCCCCCCGGGCATTCATTCCAAATCCTGCAGCGAGAGATTCTTTCCAGGAAAAGCCGCCCAATCTTGTTCCCAACCCGCTTCCAACAATTTTTCCTGTAAATGCAATTGCCAGAATTATCAATGTAAGGGTGAGATCGAAATTGACAAAGAAGTTCACGCGAAGTCCGATCGATACAAAAAAAAGCGGAGCAAAAATATTATTAATGAACTGATGAACGATCTCTTTTGCGCGTTCAGAAAAGTGCTCTGAGTCACCCAGCGCCACTCCCATTATAAATGCGCCGAAAATGGCATGGATCCCGATGTATTCTGTAAATGCGGCAGCGAGAAAACACAACGCAAGTGAAAGAGAAAGGACTCCACCTGGCCACGCAAATTTTTTATTAACCCAGGGAAGTACTCTGTTGAGCATACCCCGACCGATAGTCAGCATAAATGCCGCGAAGCCTAAAGTGAGGATGATCGTATTAATGAGTGGCATGGATCCGCCGTCTTTTCCGATCAATCCAAGAATCACTGAAAAGATCAGCCAGCCGACAAGGTCATCCACCATTGCCGAGGCGACCACAAGCATTCCCATTTTAGACTTGAAAAGATTCAAGTCCATAAGTATACGAACGATAACCGGCAATGCCGTGATGGCCATCGCCGTACCCATAAAGAGCGCAAACGTCAACCTTCCGTTAACATCGGCAATGCCAAAAAACTCCGGGAAGAAATACGGGAACACGAATCCCACGACAAAAGGAATGATCAATCCAAAAAGACTGGTCGTAAGTGCCTGTCTCCCCTGCTGCCAAACGATATGTAGATCAACCTCAAGTCCGGCGATAAAGAGGAGCATGATGACAGCTACCTGAACAAATCCTGATAAGACAACGCCCGAAACGGCACCGACCGGATAAAGTGCCTCAAACCATTCAGGCTTTATCATTCCCAGCACCGTAGGTCCAAGTAAAATACCCGCGAGAATTTCGCCGATGACACCAGGTTGTTTTAATTTCCTTGCTGCCTCGGCAAAAAGCCTCCCCATCATCAGCATAACGCTAAGCTGAAGTAGTAGTTGGACTACATCGCCTTGACCCAATTTACCCACGGGAAGCCTCCTTTCGTGGATTGACGATGAGAAGATTGCAGGGAAGGTCTTCGAAAATATATTCCTGGTCGTGTGTGAATACCCGATCAAACAATGAAAATCTCCGCTGCGGCGCTCCAACAACCAAAAGGTCTGACTGTTTTCGTTGTGCAAATTTTGACAATTCAAAACCTGACTTACCGGAAACCAACTTTATGTTGACCTTTAAACCTTCATGTGGGATGCGTTGAAGTATTTTTTCGACGTTATCGATTTCATCCTTGACCAGGTTTTGCCGTACGTTTTCATATTCTTCTTCCGAATATTGCTCAGAGGCTGTCATCGTAAGACCATACATTTTGATTTCGCGCACAACATGAAGCCACATGGCCTTGTCCCGCATTCCGATGTGACACGCTGTGACAATTGCTGGCTCAACAAAAGGACTGTCGTCGGCATTGACAACAATATTTTTAAAAGTCTGGGGTGACTTTGACGGGTTGGTCAATAGTAAGACAGAGCAATCTGCCTTTCTTAAAATCTTGCGAGCGACAGTCCCGAGGTAATATTGAACAAGGTTTTCCTTCTTAAGTGCCCCGGCGATGAGGAGATCGATACGTTCTTTCTTGCACGCCGCAAGGATACGTTCGCTTGGTTTACCTGACTCCCAACATATTCGCACGGAATTTTCGTCTCCCAGGCCCGTAGACATTAACATCTGTTTTAATCGTTGCTCCAATTCCTGGGCTCGATCGCCAACGTGAATCAATACCAATTCTGCATCCCACAATTTTTTTAATCGCGCAGCCTCCGCCAACAATGCTTCTAAACGCGGTGAAAAGGCAATGGCCAGTCCTATTTTTCGTATAGCGGGAATCATGCAGTTAGGGAAAGTTATTCATTATTATTCTATTTCGAAGATACGATCAGGTTAAAATGATGCCTCAAACAGGGTTTAAACCATCCTCTTCTCCAGTATTTTAATTTTTGTAAAAAAATCTTGCACGAATACCCTGCTGCTCGTAATGAAAAAATGTTAACCTGAAGAATAAGGCATTTTTGCATCATCAAATTTACAGGGGGTATGCGGTTCAAGAAATGGGTGCGGAATGTGATTATCGGGGGGGACAAGTACATTGAATCCTACGGAGAGTACAAGCAAGCGATGTTGTCTGGTCAATTTGCGATGATCGGCATTATGCTTTGCCTGGTCTACATGCTGTTTGATATCGTGCTCGGCACTTACGGTAACATACCCGTATTCATGAGCGCCATTTTCCTATTAATTCTCTCCATAGTGATTCACCGGCAAGGTGACCATTGCCTGGCAAACTATTTCCTGTTACCCACGATCAACATCACCCTTTACCTGCTTGCTGCCAGCGAATCGCCTAATACAGGTGCATTTATATTTTTTATTGTTAATTCAATAGCAGCGTTTGCCGTATTTAACTATAAACAGCGACTGATCTCAATTCTTTTTGCCGTCTTTACGTACGTTTTGTTTGTGCTGGCTTATTTTGTCGACTTTAGCATTCTTCCCGAACGAATCTATACGGAAGAAACTCTTATCTTTTTCGTGATCCTTAATTTTACAGCTGCACTTCCCGCTGCTGTAATGGCAGTGTACCTGCTGATTAGCCTCAACCACCATAATGCATTGAAGCTTGTTGAGAACAATAACTTGCTGTCAAAGACAAATACAGAGCTCGATCGATTCGTGTACAGCACATCGCACGACCTCCGCGCGCCGCTTAGTTCAGTTATGGGATTGATTAACATAACGGAACAAACTCAAAACCCCGACGATATTTCAAAGTACCTGGGGATGATGAGGGATCGCGTTCATTCATTGGATCGGTTCATAAAAGACATTACTGACTACTCCAGAAATAACAGGCTTGAAATCAAAAAAGAAAAAGTAAACCTGGCCAGCCTTGCGCGGGAAGTATGGGAGAATTTGAAATTTTCACCCGAAGCTCAAAGCATCACATTTCACGTCGACATTCCTGAAGATCTGACTATCGAGACTGACAAAAACAGGCTTCAGGTTGTGATTGGGAACCTAATGTCAAATGCCGTCCGGTACCACGATACACGGAAAAATGAACAATTTATACGACTGCATTACCAGGTGAGTGGACGTGTATTTTGTATCAAAGTAGAAGATAACGGACAAGGTATAGCCCAGGAATATCACACAAGGATATTTGACATGTTTTTCCGTGCAAACGAAAAATCCAAAGGATCCGGTCTGGGTTTGTATATCGTAAAGGAGGCTCTCATGAAGCTCTCAGGTTCGATACAACTGGACTCTACCCCAGGAATCGGAACAACTATAACCGTAAAGTTACCCACCAACGGTCCCCAATATTAAGCCGCCGGTTTTCTCACATACTAACAAGCGTTAAGCTACAAGTTGCCCTAAAATCTATCGACTGTCTGACGACTAATATTATCTTTGCCGTTCTATGGCGAATCAAGAAGATAATCTTTTAAAAAACGTGATCTCCCACGCAAAGGAGTATGGATTTATTTTTCCGTCAAGTGAAATCTACGACGGGCTTGGCGCTGTCTATGACTATGGGCAGAATGGAGCAGAGCTAAAAAACAACATCAAGGAATACTGGTGGAAATTCATGACCCTGCTTCACGAAAACATCGTAGGTATAGATGCGGCAATCTTTATGCATCCTACCACCTGGAAAGCATCCGGACACGTTGATGCTTTTAGCGACCCGATGCTTGATAATAAAGACTCCAAGAAACGTTACCGCGCCGACGTTTTAATTGAGGACGCTATCGCGAAGTTGGAGGAGAAAATTGAAAAAGAAGTTGAAAAGGCTGCTAAAAGATTTGGAGAATCTTTCGAGCGCGAGAAATTTATCAGCACAAATCCCCGCACACTGGAGTATCAGCAGAAAATCGACAATACAAATTCCCGTCTGAAAGCTGCAATTGGAAACGCCGATATGGCGGGGTTGAAACAACTCATTATTGATCTTGAAATTGTTGATCCTGTATCGGGAACAAAAAACTGGACCGACGTCCGCCAATTCAATCTTATGTTCTCTACGGAGATGGGGTCGGTTGCTGACGATGCAAACAAAATTTACCTGAGACCCGAAACTGCACAGGGTATTTTTGTCAACTTCCTCAACGTACAAAAAACTGGAAGGATGAAAATTCCATTTGGCATCGCGCAAATCGGAAAAGCCTTTCGGAATGAAATCGTAGCACGCCAATTCATCTTCAGGATGAGGGAATTCGAGCAGATGGAAATGCAGTTCTTTATCAAGCCTGGAGAAGAAATGAAGTGGTATGAATTCTGGAAAGAAAAACGGATGAAATGGCATCAGACATTGGGTCTGGGATCTGAAAACTACCGTTTTCACGATCACCTGAACCTTGCCCACTATGCAAATGCAGCCTGCGATATTCAGTTTAATTTTCCCATGGGATTCAAAGAACTGGAGGGAATACATTCGCGCACGGACTTTGATTTGAAAAATCACGAAAAATACTCCGGAAAGAAACTTCAATATTTTGACTCAGAAACTAACCAGAGCTTTATTCCCTATGTAGTCGAAACGTCAGTCGGTCTCGACCGCATGTTTTTGTCCGTTTTATCAAAAACGTATACCGAAGAAAAGTTAGAAGATGGAAGCGATCGCGTCGTGTTAAGGTTACCTGCGCCACTTGCTCCCAACAAAGTAGCCATACTCCCCCTGGTTAAGAAAGACGGACTGCCGGAGAAAGCCATTGCGATAATGAACGACCTGAAGTTTGACCTTCGTTGCTTTTATGAAGAAAAAGATGCAATAGGGAAACGATATCGAAGACAGGATGCCATAGGTACACCATACTGCATAACCGTCGATCATCAGACCCTTCAAGATGACACGGTTACCATTCGTGATCGTGACAGTATGAAACAGCGGCGCGTAAAGGTTAGTGAGGTTCGTGGTCAGATGATTGAAGCGTGCTCTATCAATAACCTATTGCGCAAGATTTAGATGCATGGTGAGTTTTCTGATTGCCTCAGGCGCCGTTATTTTCATTTTATATCAATTTAGAACGGAAATTCTGGAGAGTTACTCGCATGCCGGGCGGGCAGCAGCACCCGTAAAAAGCCGCATTTTGCCGGTCCCGCAGCGATTTCGCGACATTCTTCAGAAGTACTTCCCCTATTATCAGCGGCTCGGCGAAGGAGAGAAGCGCAGATTCGAAAGGAAGGTTTGTAATTTTCTCTACGGGAAACAATTCATCCCCAGGAATGTAGCCGAGGTGACTATTGAGGCAAAAGTACTGATCGCAGCAACAGCCGTTCAGCTAACCTTCGGATTGCCGGATTTTTATCTCACGCACTTCAACCGAATTGTAGTATATCCCGATGAATATTATTCTGTACTGTTCAGAAGATTTCACAAAGGCGAAGTAAATCCAAGATATGGCATCATTGTGCTATCGTGGCAGAGTTTCATTGACGGCTTCATCTATCCTACCGACGGAAAAAATCTGGGCTTACATGAAATGGCTCATGCTTTGCGATTGGAGAATATGCTCAGAAGCCCCGACTATCCGCCCTTTGATCAGGGACTGCTGGATGAGTTTGATGAACATGCCAGAAATGTCTGCAGCCAGATCGAAAACTGGAGCGATACTTTTTTCCGTCCTTATGCGTGCGCCAATGAACACGAATTTTTTTCAGTCTCCATTGAACACTTT
>Ga0184626_10000678_pt1 | contig 10997 bp, 10 predicted proteins | sample PLM3_60_b1_FD_133142 | JGI IMG/M metagenome (GOLD analysis project Ga0184626, IMG submission 133142) | Groundwater sediment microbial communities from an aquifer in East River, Colorado, USA - PLM3_60_b1 | ecosystem: Environmental > Terrestrial > Soil > Riparian zone | place: USA: East River... | reverse complement strand
CTTGAAGGAGAAACGCCTCCTTCGTCATGGCCATCGGGCCGATGAAGCTAAACAGATAATGCCACTCGGGCATCCGCAGCGTCACGGCGGCGAAGTTCCCGCAGAGCCCCAGCAGATGGCCACTATTCCGAAGTTCCATGAGATCGGCGAGCTTGATCGGCCCACCCGACAACCACAAGGTTTGATCGACGTCGAAGGCATACAGCACCATCTTGCCACCGTTGGTCTGCCGGGGAGGCAGAAGATTCATGCTCGACCTCCATGAAGGACCATAGGCACCGTTCGCACGTCACGAACTTAACATCCGACGTCGTTGCCAACGAGGGACGCGCATAGTCCCCACACGCGAACGTCGTGAATTCGCTGTTCAACGCGACCGAGAGCGTCACGCACGCGGCACCCGTGGCAGTCGCCGTTCTCTTCGGAGAGATCTAGAACAACCTATTTTTAGGAACTTCCGACGCGAGTCCGTGTGCCGGACGAGGCGACGTATGACATCGACAACGGTCGGTGGTGAAATGCTTGACGATGTAGGCGCCGAAGCCCGCAGCGATAGGCTCGACGTTGCCGGTCCGGCCAAGGGCACGCCGTCATCCCGACTATATGAGCACGAGCCGGACCGTCTGCTACCGGCGCCAACCTAAGGTAGCTTCTTCTGAAACGTCTGCTGGACGATCTGTTTCAGTCCCGTGCCGAGCGAACCGCCCAGCCACCCGCCCAGGATCGGGACTCGCCCGTCGCATGGACTGCCTGAGAATCGACCCACATCTCAACCCAAAACCCGACTCCTCCAAGCTTCACCCGATTGCGATCTTCGGCCCATTCGACCCGCCGGACCAGCGCGCCGAACTGATGTTCGTACGGTGTGGTCGGCAGCGCAGGCCCCCGAGCGCTCCGGTGAGACCCGGGGAAAGTGCCCTGAGAAGGCCAGGTCACGCTCAGGTCACGCCTTGGTCGCGTCCTGGTCGTGCACAGGTTCGTGCGGGCTATCGATGACCACGTCCACGCCTGAGTCCGCCGACGATTTTGACCAGGTGCATCTGCAACCTCATGCCCGTCTTCCCGTGCCGTTGGACTCCACTTTCAGTGTCCGATCATCCACTTCCTGACCGTTGAACCTCTTGACCGCCGCCTCGGCCTCCGCGACGACCATTAATCAGTAGACGATTCCAGACGACCCCTGTCTGCGAACAAAAAACGCGCCCTCTAGACGGCCCATGCCTTAGTGAGTAATGATCTTTGGCAACGTGTCGATATCGGATCGATGGCGAAGTGGCCGGGATGGGCCGCTCGGCAGTCAGCGCTGCGGCGGTGCCGAGGACCCTAAGTCTGCAAATCCCAACCGCACCTGGCAGCAGCTCAGCGTCCTCGCCCACAACGTGATCCGGAGCTTCCAGCTCGACACGCTGCCCGCACCGAAGCCTCGCTCGCGCAAGCGAACCTATTCCTCCCTCCTCCGCAGCATGCGCACGCTCCGGTTCCTCGTCATCGCGCGCGCCGGGCGCGTGGCGCGGATCGGGGGCGGCAACGGCCTCCGCCTCGGCAAGAACCTGGCCACCCAGCTGCTCTATCGACGGATCGATCATGCCCCGGCCCCGTGAGTTATCTTCGGATTGGGGCTAGCTGGCGCCAGAACGGGTATGCGTATCGCCCAGGTTGCTCCGCTCTACGAGAGCGTACCGCCAAAGTACTACGGGGGGACCGAGCGGGTCGTCTCCTACCTCACGGAGGAGTTGGTCCGGCAAGGCCACGAGGTGACTCTCTTCGCCAGTGGTGACTCGGTGACGAAGGCCCGACTCGTTGCCGCGTGCCCACACTCCCTGCGTCTGGACAAGCACTGCGTGGACCAGATGGCGCATCACATTCTGCTCCTGGAGCAGGTGATTCGCCGCGCCGACCAGTTTGACATAGTCCATTTCCATGTGGACTACCTGCACTTCGCGCTTTCGCGTCGCCAGCCGACCGCGCACGTTACGACGTTGCACGGCCGGCTCGACATCCCTGACCTGGTTCCTCTCTACCAGGAGTTTTCTGACATGCCGGTGGTCTCGATCTCGGACGCGCAGCGCGAACCTCTGCCGTGGGTGAACTGGCAGGCGACGGTCTACCACGGGCTGCCGGAGGACCTCTATTCGTTCCGGGCAGCGCCGGGAACGTATCTCGCCTTCTTGGGGCGGATCTCGCCCGAGAAGGGGGTGGACCGGGCGATCGAGATCGCGAAGCGGGTCCGGATGCCGCTCAAAATCGCCGGCAAGGTCGATCGGGTGGATGAGGATTACTTCGAGTCGGTCGTGAACCCGCTGTTGCGCGATCCGCTTGTAGAGTACATCGGGGAGATCGGGGAAGGGGAGAAGGACGAGTTTCTGGGGAATGCGTACGCGCTCCTCTTCCCGATCGACTGGCCGGAGCCGTTCGGGCTCGTCATGATCGAGGCGCTGGCATGCGGCACGCCGGTGATCGCGTACCGACGTGGCTCGGTGCCGGAGGTGATGGAGGAAGGCCGCACGGGCTTCATGGTGAAGGGGCTCGAGGAAGCGGTGGAGGCGGTCTGGAGGGTGCCGGAGCTCAGCCGCGAGCGATGTCGCGAGATCTTCGCGCAGCGCTTCACGGCCCCCCGGATGGCGGGCGACTACCTGCGGGTGTACGAGCGGCTGATCGAACACAAGGCAGAGCGAGCGTCGAAGGCGGAGGGCGATGGCTAACGAGGTTATCCGCATCCACGACCAGTTCTACATCCTCTCCACGTCGGGCCGCATCGACGACCGGACGCGGGTGCTGAAGCACGGGGATATGTTCGCGGTCTTTGACCGGTTCGGCGACATCGAGCGATTCGGTTCCTCCGAGCTCGGCCTCTATTATCAGGACACCCGGTTCCTGTCCCGTCTCGCCCTGCGGTTGGAGAATCAACGCCCACCCCTGCTGAGCTCCACGATCAGGGAAGACAACGCGGTCCTGACCGTGGACCTGATGAACCCCGACGTGTGGCGCGCAGGTGAGGTGATCCCCAGGGGAACGGTGCACCTTTTCCGCTCGATGGTCCTGTATGCGGCGACGTGTCACGAGCGGCTGCGGATCCACAACTACGGGCACTCTGCCGTGGAGCTTTCGTTTGCCGTCGGACTCGACGCCGACTTCGTCGACATCTTCGAGGTGCGGGGCAGAAAGCGAGAGCGGCGCGGGCGCCGGCTCCCCGCAGAGATCCGGGAGGGGACCCTCCTTTTCGCCTACGAGGGCTTAGACGAGCGGGTCCGTCGAACGCGAATTGTCTTTGACCCGCCACCAACCGGGTTGAGCGAGTCGGAAGCGAGCTTTCAGGTGCGACTGGAGCCTGGGGAGGAGGTGACCTACCGGTGGGCGATCTCGTGCGAGCTGCACGGCTTGCCGGAAAGCACAGATCATGCTCGGGCGGGCCCCCCCCCGGCCGGGCTCCCTCGCTCGTACGAGGACGCGTCCAAGGAGGTGGAAGCCGAGCTCATGGCCGCGAGAGCCGACGAACCCGAAATCTTCACGTCGAACGCGCAGTTCAACCACTGGCTGAATCGTTCTCTCGCCGACCTCCACCTGATGCAGACGAAGACGCCCTACGGGCCGTATCCCTACGCTGGCGTCCCCTGGTTTTGCACGGTGTTCGGGCGGGACGGGATTATCACGGCGCTCGAGTACCTGTGGCTCGACCCGGCGATCGCCCGGGGCGTTCTGTCGTATCTGGCCGCCACGCAGGCAGACGTGGAGAGCGAGGAGCAGGACGCGCAACCCGGCAAGATCCTGCACGAGACCCGTGGGGGCGAGATGGCGGCCTTGGGGGAGGTTCCATTCGGCCGCTACTACGGAACCATCGACGCGACTCCAATGTTCGTGCTGCTCGCGGGGGCATACTATGAGCGCACCGGCGACCGGGCGTTCGTCGAATCGATCTGGCCCCACGTGGAGCGCGCACTCGCTTGGATTGACCGGTACGGCGACGTGGACGGGGACGGCTTTGTGGAGTATGTCCGTCGCTCAAGGCGCGGCCTCGTCCACCAGGGTTGGAAGGATTCTCAAGACTCGGTTTTCGACGAGGACGGCGTACTCGCCGAGGGGCCAATCGCCCTTTGCGAGGTCCAAGGCTACGTCTACGCCGCAAAAGCTGCTGCTGCTCGGCTGGCCCGGGAGTTGGGGCGGAACTCATTCGCAGAGGCCCTGGAAGGCCAAGCGGGGACTTTGCGCCGCCGCTTCGAGGAAGCCTTCTGGTGCGAGGATCTCGCCACGTACGCCCTGGCGCTCGACGGGCTGAAGCGGCCCTGCCGCGTGCGAACGTCGAATGCGGGGCATTGTCTCTTCGCCGGGATAGCGAGTGAGGAGCGCGCTCGCCGCGTGGCAGCGACCCTCATCGACGAAGCGTCGTTCTCCGGGTGGGGGATCCGTACTGTGGCCACCACCGAGGCGCGCTACAACCCGATCTCCTATCACAATGGATCCGTCTGGCCGCACGACAACGCGCTTATAGCGGCGGGGTTCTCCCGGTACGGGCTCAAGGACCAGACAATGAAGCTCCTCGCGGGCCTCTTCGACGCGAGCCTTTTTCTCGACCTCCATCGACTCCCCGAACTCTTCTGCGGTTTCCCGCGGCGCTTGGGCGAGGTCCCCACGCTATACCCCGTCGCGTGCGTACCGCAGGCGTGGGCGTCGGGCTCGGTCTTCCTCCTCCTGCAGGCCTGCCTGGGCCTCGAGGCCCGGGGCTCGGAACGGAAGCTGGTGTTCTGCAATCCCGTTCTGCCGGAGTTCCTCCGGGAAGTGCGGATCCGCAGGCTACGCGTAGGCGAGGCGTGCGTCGACCTGTTGCTCACCCGGCACGAGCGGGGGGACATAGCGGTCACGGTCGTGCGACGGGAAGGAAGCGTCGAGGTGGTGGTGAAGTAGCGTGCGCCGACACAGCTCTTGGACGAGCGAGCGCACGACCTCGTGACGCCGAGGGAGAGAGACTCAAAGGACGCCAGCTAAGCGGCCTCTCGGCTCGCACCGTCAGCAACTGGTTGAAGCAGTTCACGCAGACGACGCTCCAACCGCTCGTCGATCTCAACCACGCGCTCGTCATGGAGGCCGTCGAGCGGCTCGGGCTGGCGCGACTGACGATCGACGTCGACGGCAGCGTGGTGCGGACGGGCGCGAAGGTGGCCTGGGCCTTCTGGGGCTTCAATCCCCATCACCGGAAGGACCTCAGCTACTATCCCCTCCGAGACGTCCTCTCGTGGTTACGGTGAGCGACGCCAGCACCGCTGCTCACGGGGGCTGCGGAGGGGCCGCCGTTGGAGCCTGGCGCGTGGCGGACGAGGCCGGCGAGCCGTCCTTCCCTCCCCTGCCTTCCGGGCGGCTGGTTCTGCCGCTCGCCATCCAGAGTTGGTCCCTGACGAGCCTCCAACAGCGGCTATTCCAAAGACCGGCGGGCGCCTCGGCCGCATGCGCGGCACTTTATCCTCCCACTGGCCGAGCGCTGGCCGAGAGCCACGCTGGCCGAGAGCCACTTGACGCGGCGCCTGTTTGGGCAGATCCTCCGGCACATCGAGCGACTCACTTGGCATCCCGCTCGTCGTCTCACTCCCTCCGTGGGCCGTCCGCTCGATCAGGTCGGGGGCAATCCCGGCGGGAATGTCTCTGAGGGCGGTACTCAGGGGTGGCGACTCGGGGGAGGAGCGGGCAGCAATCCCGAAAAGGACCCCCGTCATCGATTCCGCATGGGCGGCCCAGCAGGTTGGAGAGCGTCCAGCTCGCTTAGCGGCACAGGAGGAAGGAGAAATGGCTCCATATCGGGAATCCCGGTAAAAGGTTGAGGCCAGGAAAATGCCGAAGAAGAAGAAAACTCGCGTCGTGCTCCGGAAGAAGGTCTACGTGAAGCAACCGATGAGGCTCGTCGATCGCCCGAGCACGCATAGCCTCACGAACCCGCGAGCACTCGAGCGCTATCTGGACGCGATGACGCTTCACCACGCGTTGATTCTGGCGGACAAATGATTTCGCGATGCACGGTCAGCAACGCAGGAGTCCCGAGAAAGCCCCCTGTCACCTATTCCGCGCCGGCGGAACGGCAGGTTGGCGAGCGTGCGGCTTGCTCAGCCGCATGGGTCCATAGCGGAAATCCCGGCTGAAACCCCGATGAAACGCCGGATCTTCGGCCTCGAGAACGAGTACGGTCTCACCTGCACCCTGAACGGCCAGCGTCACCTGTCGCCCGACAACGTCGCGCGGTACCTCTTCGAGCAGGTCATCCCCGGGGCCCGCAACGCGAACGTCTTCCTCGAGAACGGCGCGCGCCTCTACCTCGACACCGGGTTCCACCCCGAGTACGCGACGCCCGAGTGCGATGACGTCGCCGAGCTCGTCAGCCACGACAAGGCGGGCGAGCGGATCGTCGAGGACCTCCGGCACCAGGCTGAGAAGCGCCTGCGCGAGGACGGGCTGTCCGGAGACATCCTCCTCTTTAAGAACAACACCGACTCGGCGGGCAACAGCTACGGCTGCCACGAGAACTACCTCGTGAGCCGTGACGTGTCATTTCAGCGCCTGGCCGAGGCACTGATCCCCTTCTTCGTGACCCGCCAGATCTTCGCGGGCGCGGGCAAGGTGCTCCAGACGCCGCGGGGCTTTCACTACTGCCTCTCGCAGCGCGCCCAGCACATCTGCCAGGAGATCTCGGGCTCCACGACCTCGTCGCGCTCGATCATCAACACGCGCGACGAGCCGCACGCCGACGCCGAGCGTTATCGCCGCCTGCACATCATCGTGGGCGACTCGAACATGTCGGAAGTGGCCACCTATCTGAAGATCGGGACAACGGCCCTGGTGCTCGACATGATCGAAGATGGATTCTTCGATCGAGATTATGCGCTGCAATCACCCGTGCAGGCGATACGCGACATCTCCCACGACCCGACGTTGAGAGAGGCGATCAAGCTCAAGGACGGGCGCACGATCACTGCGCTCCAGATGCAGCTCGAGTACCTCGAGGATGCGACGCGCTACGTGGACTCGATCAGCCCCGACCCGGCGACGAAGGACGTGCTCGCCCGCTGGACCGACGTGCTCACGAAGCTCGAGTCGGACCCGATGCAGCTCTCGCGCGAGCTCGACTGGGTGATCAAGAAGGCGTGGATCGACAAGTTTATGGACCGCCACGGGTTCTCGTGGCGCGACCCGAAGGTCTCGCTGCTTGACCTCCAGTACCACGACATCCGACTCGAGAAGGGCGTCTACTACCGGCTTGCGCTCAACGACCAGGTGGACCGGATCACCGACGACGAGACGATCGAGCAAGCCAAGCACGTGCCGCCGCAGACGACGCGCGCCCGCCTGCGCGGCGAGTTCATCCGTCAGGCAAACCTGAAGGGCAAGGACTGCCGCGTGGACTGGGTCTACCTGAAGCTGAACGACCCGGAACGCGAGACGATCCTCTGCAAGGACCCGTTCCAGTCCCACGACGAACGGATCGAGCGCCTGATCCGCTCCTTCTAGCGCGCCGCGCCGCCTTCGTCTGCTGGCCGACCCCAGCGTAAAGTTGCGTCGGTCCCCCGCTGCCCCACCCAATGTATCGGCTGACGCCGAGGTTGACGCCCCGTGGGCATGACTAGAGCGACTTCAAGTAAAAACCCGTTGATGTCTTAGGAAGCGTCTTGGCGCCCGGAAAAGTTAAGAAGTCCGCGGAGCGGTGCCGCTTGGCTTAACGCCTTGACGATGCTCGCCTCGACACTTGTACTGCAAGTGCGCGAACACAATCGACCGAGGGACCGTCGCACCGTGCCGCGCGACGAGCGCCCCGAGGCTGCTATCGAGAAACGTAGCGCCGACGGACTCGACGTCGGCGAAGTCAAGGCGCACGAGAAATTGGTCCGCGCCGCACGCTCGCCCGCAAGGCGGCACGGGCGCGGTGGAAAAGTCCCCGCAAATGGGGATAGAGCTAGCCACCGAAGAAGATGAAGAAGAGTGTTCGGCGGTCTGGAGTTATCCACCAGAATCCACACCTTCCACTGAACTATTTCGTCGCCCGGCTTGACAGGCTCGTGCTTCGAGGACGACGATACGCGCGTCGTGTTGCTGTTTGTCCGACTCAGATCGTTGCTCTTCGAGTTGTGTCCGGACCATCCGGTGGCGCTCTGCGCGACGTGCCGCCGAACTTACACGCCCGAGCAGCTCGGGACCGAGATCGGCGACGGCTGCTACCTCTGCCGCCAGTGCGGAGCCGATCTGAGGGAGTCGCTCGGCGCCCACGCGCGGACGTGCCCGAATCTCATACCGCAGAGGCCACTGGCGCGGATGGCGTCTGTCACCAGCTCGACGATCCCTCCAGCGGTTTCAGAGCGTTTCGCGGCCCGGCGTAAAGCCAGACTCGGGTTGGACGTCCACGCGGCGGCCAGATAGCAGCGCCCGAGCCAGCACACAACGAACGCGAGCGGGCCGAGCAGGTCAGCAGGGCCAGGAAGTTCTACGTCGGCCGGTCCCGCGGATGCTGAACACGCTCGCGCCGGGCGCGGTGGGCGCTGAGGACCTGACGCCGGAGGAGCTGCCGTTCCTGCGATTCGAGGCCGAGGCCCAGGAGCTCTTCGACGGGTGGCGGGCCGATCTGGAGCACCGGCTGCGGGCCGAGGAGGACCATCCGGTCCTGCTCTCGCACTTGGCGAAGTATCGTTCGCTCCTGCCCTCGCTGGCGCTGCTCTTTCATCTGATCGACGGGGTCGACACGGGCCGGCGCGGGCCGGTGTCGTGCGCCGCGGCGGCGCAGGCGGCCGCCTGGTGCGAGTACCTGGCCGCCCACGCCCGCCGGCTCTACGCGGCCGTCACCGACGCGGCGCGGGTAGCGGCCGCCCTGCTAGCGACCCGGCTTGCCGGCGGCCGGCTGGCGAGCCCGTTCAGCGCGCGCGAGGTGTACCGCCAGGAGTGGACCGGGCGGTCGAGATGCTCTACTACGTCGAGTCGGTGAAGGCCACGCTCGAGAAGCTCCGGAAGCTCGGCCGGACTGCGGCGCCGCCCGCCACGACCGCGCGCGGCCCGAAGCGCTCGTACACGCCGGCGATCGCCGCGGTCAAGAGCGCTCCGGCGACGTAGTACACGGTCACCGGCGCCGAGACCGCGGACGCCGACCACCCGTGCAGCTGCTGGAGCGTCGCGACGTAGACGGCGACGATACAAGCGACGCCGCTCCGCGAGCACCGGTAGTGCAGCCCCCCTGGTAGTCCCTTTCTCGGGCCGCATCGCCCGCTGAGGTAACAGCGCGCCCTGGTGCTCGTCCAGGTCGGGGCGCTGGTGCGCGTCGTGGCGTTCGGCTAGACTCCCCGGTAGCCGTCCTCCGAGCGAGGTGCCCATGCCGCTGATCGGACTCGCGGTCATGTACCGGATCGGTTACCTTTTTGATGGGCTGCCTGACCAGGCCTCATCCATCAGGGGGGCTTTCGAGGAGAGTCTCCGCGAGCTGGGCTACGTGGAGGGGAGGAATCTCGTGGTCGAGCGCCGCTACGCCGCGTTCAAGTATGACCGGCTGCCCGATCTCGCTGCCGAGCTGGTGCGGCTCAAGCCGGACGTGATCGTGACGGGGGGCAACCCGAGCATCGCGGCTCTGAAGCAGGCCACCACGACCGTACCCATTGTCATAGCGTGGGCCATCGACCCGGTCGGTGCGGGGCTCGTCACGAGCCTCACGCGGCCAGGCGGGAACATCACTGGCTCGACCCTGAGTACGGGCCCGGAGTTCATCCCCAAGCAGCTTGAGATCCTGAACGAGATCGTGCCCAAGCTCTCCCGGGTGGCCATCCTCCGGCAGACCGGCGGCTCCGGCGCCGAGACCGCCGCGCTCGAGTCTGCGGCGCGGAAGCTCGGCCTGACGATCCTATTCGCGGACGTCCGCATCCCCAACGACATCGAGGGCGCCTTCGCCACGATGACCCAAAGCCGAGCGGGCGCGTTCCTGATTCTCGGGGGTAGCATGACCTATGTGAGCCGCCAGCAGATCGCCGACCTGGCGGTGCAGCATCGGCTTCCCGGCATCCACCTTCTCCGGGAGTATGCCGAGGCCGGACTGCTCCTGACGTACGGGCCCAACGCGGTGGCCCAGTACCGGCGCGCCGCTACCTACATCGATAAGATCCTCAAGGGCGCCAGACCCACTGACCTCCCCGTTGAGGAGCCCACGAGGTTCGAGCTGGTCGTCAACGCCAGAACGGCAAAAGCGCTGGGCCTCAAGATCCCGCCGTCGGTACTGGTGCGGGCGGACCAGGTGATCGAGTAGCGCGTGCTGGCCCGCGAGCCCTGACCGTACCGTTCTTCGACTCGGCTACGGCTGAAGCAAGGACGCGAGCCATAAGCCGCCGCGTTCTCACCCTTAACGTGAGGGAGGGCCGTCCCATGCCGCTCCGCGTGCTCGCCCGCTTGGCTACCACAGGCATCTACCTGCTGCGAGGCATCCCGCGTCAGCTTCAGCGAACCGCGCGCCTCCGCGCCGTGCGCGAGGGGACCACGCTGCGCTGGGTGCTCCTACAAGCCTTGCGCGAGTACGCAGCGGGAACCTGGACGCCACAGCCTGAGAAATCGCCCGAGTCGACCCATAACCAACGCCGTTGACCTGGCGCCGTGCGAGTTTTACTGAGCCGCGTCTCCACGAATTGCGTTGACGACTTCAGCGGGAGAGTCCCGTCTCAGCTCGTTCATCGCAGCCGTCGGGTGGCGACCTCGTGATCTCGAGCCGGGGCCGGCACTAGATCGGCGTCCTACACGGTTCCGTCGGCCTGATCCCAAAGAAACTCGGAATGGAGGTCCAGGCGCCACCGGCCGAGTGGACCCGCCTCGACAAGCGAGTCGGCCCGCTCCGAAACCGAGATGGGGGGATGAGGTGGCTAGTGGAGTTCTACAACGAGAAGCGGGGATGCTGGCGCGTTACGGTGTTGAGGCGCCGTTATCAGCGGCGGCGATCCTGTTGGGCCGGAATGCGCTTTTCGCGGAGTATCCACCGGCTCAAGCGCGACGGAGGCTGAGCTTGT
>Ga0184626_10000677_pt1 | contig 11009 bp, 8 predicted proteins | sample PLM3_60_b1_FD_133142 | JGI IMG/M metagenome (GOLD analysis project Ga0184626, IMG submission 133142) | Groundwater sediment microbial communities from an aquifer in East River, Colorado, USA - PLM3_60_b1 | ecosystem: Environmental > Terrestrial > Soil > Riparian zone | place: USA: East River... | reverse complement strand
TTTTGCGCTGGCTCTGGGGGGCGGATGTGAAGTAAGCATGGGCGCGGATGCGATCCATTCCGCAGCAGAGGTCTATACCGGTCTTGTGGAAGCAGGCGTAGGTCTGATTCCGGCGGGTGGAGGCTCCAAAGAGATCCTGATCCGGCAATTGCAAAAGATGCCGCCGGGCGGAGATCCGTTGCCCTATCTGCGCCGCGCTTTCGAAACGATCGCTCTTGCAAAAGTTTCACGGTCTGCGCTGGATGCACAGCAGATCGGGTACTTCGCTGTTTCGGATACCTTCAGCATGAACACGGACCGTCTGGTGGAGGATGCAAAACATGTAGTACTACAAATGTCGAAGACGTATCGGCAGCCTCAGCCGAGAAAAGACATCCTTCTTACAGGTCGGCCAGGCTTCGCCTATTTGCAGGTGGGAATCTATTTGATGCGCGAAGCGGGCTATATCAGCGAACACGACCGGAAGATCGGCGAAAGGATTGCCTGGATTTTGACGGGAGGTGATCTGACCCAGACCACCCGGGTAGACGAACAGTTTGTGCTGGATCTCGAACGCGAGGCATTCCTTTCTTTGCTTGGTGAGAGAAAGACGCAGGAACGCATTCAGCACATGCTGAAAACGGGAAAGCCGTTACGAAATTGATCGAGGTAACCACAAAAAAATGAACCGCAAAGACCGCGAAGACCGCAAAGAGCGAAAGATAACCTTTTTTGCGGTCTTTGCGACCTTTGCGGTTCATTCCTGTGTCTTTGTGGTTAATCCGATCTCGGAGGTCCCATGAGAGAAGCTTTTATCGTTGCGGTGGCCAGAACGGCTGTCGGCAAAGCGCCAAAAGGAACTTTGCGCAATACACGTCCCGATGATATGGCAGCCGTTGTATTTCAGGAGATACTTCGTCGTGCGCCACAGGTAAAACAGCAAGAGATCGAAGATATCATTCTCGGTTGTGCAATGCCCGAAGCAGAACAGGGGCTGAATGTTGCACGCATGGCAGCCCTCCGCGCTGGACTTCCAGTGGAGATCTCCGCCATTACCGTGAACCGTTTTTGCGCATCCGGACTTCAGGCGATCGCTTACGGCGCCGAACGGATTGCAGGCGGTTCTGCAGATTGTATTCTTGCAGGCGGAACCGAAAGTATGAGTCTGATTCCGATGGGAGGCCACCGCGTAATGCCGAATCCTTCGCTCGTAGAACAAAATCCCGCAGCCTACATTTCGATGGGACTTGGGACAGAAACACTTGCAAGGAAGTTCGAGATCCCGAGGCAGGAACAGGACGAATTTTCATTCAAGTCGCATCAAAAGGCGATTGCTGCAATCGAGTCGGGCAAGTTTGAAGAAGAAATCGTTCCTCTTGAATTGGAGGAAGTGTATCTGGAAAACGGAAAGCGGAAAAAAGTCCACAACAAGTTCGCTGTTGATGAAGGTCCGCGCCGGGATACGAATCTAGAGGCACTTCTCGCGCTAAAGCCATCGTTCAAACCGGACGGGGTTGTGACGGCCGGAAACTCTTCGCAGATGAGTGATGGTGCAGCCGTGGTCCTGTTGATGTCGCGCGATAAAATGATTGAGACCGGATTGGAACCACTTGCGCGCTTTGTAAGCTATGCTACTGCAGGCGTCCCACCTGAGCTTTTTGGAATCGGACCGGTGAAAGCGATTCCAAAAGCATTGAAGTTGGCAAACCTCACGATGCACGACCTCAAAGTGATCGAGCTAAACGAAGCATTTGCCGCCCAGTCGCTGGCTGTAATGCGTCAATTGGATCTGAATCCGGACATCGTGAATGTAAATGGTGGCGCGATTGCGCTGGGGCATCCGCTGGGCTGTACGGGGGCCAAACTGACCGTGAGTTTGATTCAAGAGCTCAAGCGACGGGGCGGCGGTTTTGGAATGGTGACGATGTGCGTCGGCGGCGGAATGGGAGCAGCAGGAGTTTTCGAAGTATAATATCACTGATCCCTTCGAGGTGCGCCCTCCGTGGCCGCCATCATTCGATGATCGGCGGGCAGGGAGGCCCGCCCCCCAAGGGGTTTCTTTGAGGAATTCATGACCGTAATCGCCGAAGAAATCAAGTTATCGATGAAAGGAGGCGGATTTCTGCTCGAAGAGATCCAACCGGAGGAAATGTTTACTCCGGAAGATTTTACCGAAGAGCAGCGGATGATTTCACAAACAGTGGAAGAGTTCGTCGATGGGGAAATCCTACCGGTTCGAGACAAAATGGAACATGGCGAGATCCAGATAACAGTCGACCTGTTGCGCAAAGCGGGTGAACTGGGCTTGTGCGGGATTGAAGTTCCGGAAAAATATGGTGGGCTGGGTCTGGATAAAGTTTGCGCGATGCTTGTCATGGAGAAAATGAGTAAGTACGGCTCATTTGCGGTCTCCTATGGCGGTCATACCGGAATTGGCACTCTTCCAATTGTGTATTTTGGAAACGAAGAACAAAAGAAAAAGTACCTTCCCAAATTCGTTACCGGCGAATTGCTTTCTTCCTATGCCCTTACCGAACCTGGTTCGGGCTCCGATGCTCTGGCTGCGCGTACAACTGCAGTGCTTTCGCCGGATGGAAAAGAATACATTTTGAACGGCACCAAAATGTGGATTACAAATGCCGGGTTTGCCGATGTATTTATTACGTTTGCAAAAATCGACGGCGATAAGTTCAGCTGCTTTATTATTGAAAAAGGATACCCCGGCGTCTCCACAGGGGCTGAAGAACGCAAGATGGGAATCAAGGGATCTTCCACCCGAATCTTGAATCTGGAAGATGCGCGCGTCCCTGTAGAAAACCTTTTGGGAGAAATTGGAAAAGGTCACCAGATCGCTTTCAATATCTTGAACATCGGTAGATTCAAGTTGGGCGCAGCTTGCGTGGGTGGCTCAAAGAATTGCATCGGTTATTCGATTAGCTATGCAAATGAGCGCCAGCAATTCGGACGCCAGATCGGGAGCTTTGGCGCAATCAAGCACAAACTTGCGGAGATGGCGATCCTGACATTTGTGAGCGAGAGCATGGTGTACCGGACTGCCGGACTTCTGGATGGCGCGCTGACGCGGGTGGATGTCGAAAATCCTCGCGAGGCGCTCAAGGCGATGGAAGAATATGCCATCGAATGTGCCGCGATTAAGGTTCTTGGTAGCGAGTTCCTCGATTATGTGGTGGATGAATCGGTTCAGATTTTTGGCGGGCTCGGGTACAGCCAGGAATATCCTGTGGAAACTGCGTACCGCGACTCCCGCATCAACCGCATTTTTGAAGGAACAAACGAGATCAATCGTCTTCTGATCACCGGTATGCTGCTCAAACGCGCAATGAAGGGTCAGCTTCCTCTGCTCGCGGCGGCCCAGAAGTTGCAGGATGAAGTTCTTGGATTTGCCGGTCTTGAAGACGATGACGATGTGATGCTCGCGCGGGAGACCAGAATTGCAAGAAACATCAAGAAAGTTGCCCTGCTTGCAGCCGGACTTTCGATTCAAAAATATCTGGCAGAGCTGGAAGAGCAGCAGGAAATTCTCGGACATATCAGCGATATCGTGATGGAAGCATACGCTCTCGAAAGCGTGTTGGTGCGCACCAAGAAGTTAGTCTCAGCACAGGGGGAGGAAAAAGCGCAGAATCATGTGCTGATGACGCGGTGCTTTGCCAACGATGCTGTCAATCGCGTGGAGCTACATGCAAAGGAGATTCTGGCAGCGATTTCGGAAGGCGATACACTCCGAACCAATCTTGCGGCATTGAAGCGTTTTCTGAAGTTTGCGCCGCTCAACACGATTGAGATGCGTCAAAAGCTTGCGGATGCTCTTCGCGCAGCCGGCAAATATTCTTTTTGAAGGTAAAAACATGCCGCTAGTACATTTTGATCGACAAACCGTTCTGGATTTCTTTGATATTTCGGCGGAAGATGCTGAAGAAGCGCTCAAAGGGATCGGGTACAAGGATCCGATCGATGTTCACGATGAATTTTCAGGTGATGACATCAAAGCGATTGCGATGACCTATGCGCACAGGAAATATCCTGCCGCAACGGATAATGACAAGGTCTCTTTTGGAAGTCAGGTCAGCTATCTGGTCTGTGGAATGTACACAGGTGTGGCTCATTATATAAAGGAACAGAAAGCGGAACTGGTTTTTGAGGAATTCAAGAAAGCGTTTAAGGTCGATCCGGGAGATGAAGGTCCTGAAATCAAAGGTGATCTCAGCTCTGCCGAGTTTACACGCGCAGGCATTCTTCTTCTGGAGGGATTGATCTTGCGGTCACAGACTCCGGACGTAATGAAGGCGATCGAGTTGATCGAAGAGCAGGCCTCTCAATTCGGACCCGCGCACCTGTCGTCGATCAAGACGGTTCTTACCGGCTTGCAAAATCTGGCATTGTAGAGAACTCTAATTTTGGAGAGGCGCGGGCGTCCCTGCCCGCCAATTGCATCCGAGAAGAGCCCCCGATGCGGGCGGGCACGGAGGCCCGCCCCTCCCTGATGAAACGGTGAATCCATGAGTACTGAAGAGCAATATACGCAGCAACGCCGCGAGAAGCTGGAGAAATTGCGCCAGCTTGGAATTGATGTGTATCCACGTCAGTTTCAATACACACATCCGATACGCGAAATTGTTAGCGAATTGAAGGACCGTTCCGCTGAAGAACTGGGAGCGATGCATCTGCGCGAGCGGGTGAGTGGCCGGATCATGGCTTTGCGCGGTCACGGAAAAGCAGCCTTCCTAAACCTGCAGCAGGATGGCGCCCAGATTCAGGTTTACGTCAGAAAAGACAATATCGGAGATCAGTTTGCGATTTATGAATGTCTGGATATGGGCGATTTTATAGGAGTAGAAGGGGAGATCTTTCGAACCAGAACGGGTGAGCTTACAGTCAAGGCGGAACAGCTTACCTTTCTTGCCAAGGCGCTCATGCCACTTCCTGAAAAGTGGCATGGATTGCAGGATGTGGAACTGCGTTACCGGCAACGGTATCTTGATTTGCTTGTAAATCCGGAAGCCCGCCAGATTTTTGAGATTCGTAGCAAGATGATTGCAGCAATACGCAACTATTTTGATTCACGAGATTTTCTGGAAGTAGAAACTCCCATGATGCAGGTGATCGCCGGCGGCGCGCTCGCTCGTCCATTCAAAACTCATCACAATGCGCTGGACATGGATCTGTATTTGCGAATTGCTCCGGAGCTTTATTTGAAACGGCTTACAGTTGGAGGAATGGACCGGGTTTATGAGATCAATCGTAGTTTCCGGAACGAAGGCATCTCCACCATGCACAATCCGGAATTCACGATGCTCGAGTTCTACATCGCGTACTACGATTACAACGACATGATGAACTTGACCGAAGAATTGATCACCGGTCTTGCACGCGATGTGCTTGGAAAGGAAGAACTTGAATTTGAAGGGAAAACGATTTCATTGGCCCGCCCCTGGAAACGGATTTCGATGCGTGATGCCCTCCTTGAAATTGGCAAAGTTCCCGTAGAAGTCCTGGAAGATGAAACGAAGTTGCGCGATTTGGCTATCGAGAAAAAGATCAAGGATGTCACCAAACTTTCGAGAGGAAAACTGTGGGGTGAGCTCTTTAGTGATCTGGTGGAGCCTGCGCTGACGGGCCCCGTGTTTATCATCGACTATCCGCGCGAACTTTCGCCGCTTTCAAAAACCAGGGCCGACGACCCTTCTACGGTAGAACGTTTTGAGCTGTACATCGGTGGAATGGAAATTGCGAACGCGTACAGTGAATTGAATGATCCGGTCGATCAGAAGCGGCGATTTGATGAACAACTTCGCGCGCATGAGGCAGGGGATCAAGAAGCGCACTCGATGGATGAAGACTATGTGATGGCTCTGGAGCATGGAATGCCGCCGACCGGCGGCGAGGGTATCGGTATCGATAGACTGACGATGCTGTTTACCGGTGTGCGTTCGATCCGTGAAGTCATCCTCTTCCCGTTGCTGAAACCGAAAATATAACCGCGGAAAACGCGGAAAACGCGGAATTTTTTTCTCCGCGCTCTCCGCGCCCTCCGCGGTAAATAAATTATGCGATTTGAATTGGCTGTTGCACTTCGGTATTTGCGTTCCACACGCAAACAGACGTTTCTGTCCGTCATTTCCCTCATCTCGGTCACCGGCATCATTCTCGGGGTTATGTCCCTCATCATCGCCCTCGCCCTGATGACCGGGTTTCAGGAAGATATCCAGTCCAAGATTCTTGGAGCCAGCGCACATGTGATGGTGTATTCGGGGACCTCGCGCGGGATTTACAATTACCATAATACTATGAAGATAGTATCTGAGGATTCTTCCGTTCTTTCCGTTGCTCCGGTAGTCTACGGAAAAGTGATGATCTATACGCCGGGAGGGGCCAACGGAATTGTGATCAAGGGGATCGATCCGTCTCAGGAGCAGCGGGTCACCGAGCTTGCGGCAAAAGTGGATCCCGCGGCGCTGCAAGCGCTGGCGAATCCGCAACCGCAACGGGACGGAATCATCCTGGGAGCCGATCTTGCAAAAAGCCTGCGTGTGCACACAGGAGACACCGTTACCTTGGTCTCACCCGAAAGCATGCTTTCGCCTCTCGGCCTGATGCCGAAGTTTAAGAAGTTTTACGTATTGGGAGAATTCAATTCCGGACTTTACGAATACGACACCAGTTGGGCGCTTGTCTCCATGAAAGCAGCGCAGCGCCTTTTTTCACTTGGTGATTCAGTGACTCTGATCGAAGGACGTGTGCGCGATATCTATCACGCCGAAGAAGTCACGGCACGACTCCAAAAGAAACTGGGACACAATTACATCACCGACAATTGGATCAACCAGAACAAGTCGCTCTTTTCCGCCATGAAGCTGGAAAAGATGATGCTTTTTATTGTGATCGCTTTGATTGTCCTTGTCGCGGCTTTCAACATCATTACAACGCTGGTCATGATGGTGTTGGAGAAAAACAAGGACATTGCGATCTTGATGGCAATGGGATCCACAACGCGCCAGATCATGCGGATCTTTATGCTCCAGGGAATTCTTGTGGGGATTGCCGGCACCGCTCTGGGGGCTTTGTTGGGACTTTCGCTGTCCTGGATTCTTGACCGCTATCAATTGATCAAACTACCGCTGGATGTTTATTTTATTCCTTATCTGCCGTTTCGTGTCCGGCCTGGGGATTTTCTAATGATTGTTTGCACCGCATTGTTGATCAGTTTTTTGTCCACATTGTATCCTGCCGGCCGTGCGTCGAGGATCAATCCGGCGGAGTCGCTGCGCTATGAGTGAGAACGGAATTTTGCTGCGCGCCTCAGGTATTTCCAAAACTTACCAGTCAGCCTCCAAACAGATCATTGTTTTGCAAGATCTCGATCTGGAAATTCCACCCGGAAGATTGATCGCGGTCATGGGCGCTTCCGGCGTTGGTAAAAGCACGCTGCTCCATCTTCTAGGGGGTCTCGATCGGCCAGACCGGGGCGAAATCGTCTTTGAAAGCGAGGATATCTTAAAATATAGTCCGGACCAGCTTGCCGCATTTCGAAATCAGAAAATCGGTTTTGTTTTCCAAATGCACCATCTACTTCCCGAATTTGATACGCTGGAAAACACCATGATGCCTTTCTTGTTGCGCGATTTCAACCGCAAAGCCGCTGCTGACCGCGCCAGGGCGATTCTGAACGAAGTGGGGTTGTCCGAACGTTTGGATCATCGCCCGGGACAGCTTTCGGGTGGAGAGCAACAACGCGTAGCCGTGGCGCGTGCACTTTTGCTCGAACCGAGGCTGGTGCTTGCAGATGAGCCTACAGGCAATCTCGATGAGAGAACCAGCGAATCGATCTTTCAACTCTTCCGTGATCTTCATTCCCGCCGCAACGTTTCCTTCCTGATTGCTACTCACAATCCCGTTCTTGCAAGTATCTGCGATGAAACCTGGCTCCTGCACGAAGGTAAACTTCAAAGGAAGGAGTTGGGAACCACAGATGAACACAGATAAACACAGATTTTTCAAAAAGGTCCCCATCTGTGTTTATCTGTGTTCATCTGTGGTTTCTTCCTCTTCACTTTTCATTGCAAAACACGCATCATTTTGTTAAAATCAAATAGCCTGAGCTTGCGTTTTTTTCACGGGGGTGAGAAGTTCGGGAGTGCTCACCTTTCAAGTTGCAAGTCTCTGCGTTTCCAGAGGCTTGAAACTTGAAAGTGGATTTGATTCTTGCAGGGTGAGCATGTTTGAGCATTACACAGAAAGGGCGATCAGGGTAATTCAATTTGCCCGGTATGAAGCAACGCAGCTGGGCAGCCGCACGATTGAAACGGAGCATTTGCTCCTCGGATTGATCCGCGAAGGAAATGGGATCACCAGCCGGATTTTTAGCCGTTGTAAGATCACGTTTGAAGAAATCCGCAAAGAAATCGAAGCCAGGATTATCCTTCGGGAAAAAATCTCTCCCGCGATTGAACCACCGCCAAGTCCGGATGTGGACAAAGTTCTTACGTTTGCTGCCGAAGAAGCTGAACATCTAAACCATAAATACATCGGCACGGAGCACATACTTCTCGGCATTCTGCGTTTGGAAAACTGCGTGGCTGCTGAAATCCTCCGCCAGAAAGGAATGAAGCTCACCGTGATCCGGTCCGAGATTTCCAACATCCTGAATGAAAAGGCGACTGGCAAGGTCAAGGAATCGCCCACTCTCTACGAATTTTGTAGAGACCTGACCGATGCCGCTGCGCGACACAATCTGGATCCGCTGATTGGACGCGACCCTGAAATGGCGCGGATCGTCCAGGTGCTTTGCCGCCGCACAAAAAATAATCCCTTGCTGGTAGGCGAACCGGGAGTGGGAAAAACTGCTCTGGTGGAAGGCCTGGCACAACGCATTGTAGACGGCGATGTGCCGTTTCATCTAACCGATAAGCGCGTTCTTGCGCTCGATATTTCGCTTGTTGTCGCAGGAACTAAGTATCGTGGTCAGTTTGAAGAACGGATGAAAGCAATCTTGAAAGAGCTTGTCGAATCTCCCGAGATCATCATCTTTATTGATGAAATTCATACCCTGGTAGGAGCAGGATCCGCAGAGGGTTCGCTTGATGCGGCCAACATTCTGAAACCCGCCCTTTCGCGGCGCGAGATCCAATGTATCGGCGCTACAACGCCCAATGAATTTCGTAAACATATCGAAAAAGACCGCTCTTTGGAGCGGCGTTTCCAGCCGATCAGAATCCAACCGCCATCGGAAGATGATAGTGTCCAGATTCTGTCCGGACTAAAAGAAATCTACGAAAATTTTCACAGCGTCAAATATACGGATGAAGCGATCCGCGCCTCGGTCTTTTTGTCTTCCCGCTATCTGACAGAACGTTTTTTACCTGACAAAGCGATCGATCTCATGGATGAAGCCGGCTCGCGCGTGAAGCTGAAATCTTCTCCTCAAACAATCGAGTTGACCGATATCAAGAAAAAGATCAAGACGATTGTGGACCGGATGGAAACGGCGATCCACAAAAAGGAATTTGAAAAAGCGGCGTTCTACCGTGATGAAGAAATGCTTCAGCGGGAAAACCTTCTCATGGTGAAAGAGAAACTTACCAGCTCGCCAACGACGCCTCGTGATCTCGTTACAAAGGAAAATATTAACGAAGTAATCGCCAAATGGACCGGGATTCCCTTGAGCACGCTGAATGAGGCAGAATCGGAAAGACTTCTGTCCATCGAAGATGAATTACGCAAATGGATTATTGCGCAGGATCCAGCCATTGAAGCCGTTGCGCGCGCCATCCGCCGCTCCCGGATCGGACTGAAAAATCCAAACAAACCGATCGGCTCCTTCCTGCTTCTGGGACCTACAGGAGTCGGGAAGACGGAACTTGCGCGTTCGCTTGCCCGCCATTTATTTGGAAGCGAAAAGGCTTTAGTCCGTTTTGATATGTCTGAATTTATGGAGAAGCATTCCGTATCCAAGCTGATCGGGTCTCCTCCAGGATATGTCGGCTACGAGGATGGCGGACAGTTGACCGAGCTCGTAAAGCGAAGCCCTTATTCGATCGTGCTTCTGGATGAAATCGAAAAGGCGCATTTCAGCATCTTTAATATTTTGTTGCAGGTGCTGGAAGACGGTCATCTAACGGATTCGTATGGAAATCATATCGATTTCAAGAACACGATCGTGATTATGACTTCCAATATCGGCGCCAGGATGATCGAAAAACGCGGCAAAATGGGATTCCGTACCCCGGATGCGATTAAAGAGTATGAAGATATCCGGGAAGAAGTGCTACAGGAAGTCAGAAAGACTTTCAACCCGGAATTTATCAATCGCCTGGATGAAATCATTGTATTCCGATCGCTTGCAGATGACGACTTGTTGATGATCATCGGAATGATGGTGGAACAGATCAACGCTGACCAGAAAACAGAAAGACCCCGCATCCGGCTATCCGATGCGGCCAGACGCTGGCTTCTGGAACGCGCGTGCAAAGATAAGAGATACGGAGCCCGGCCGCTTCGCCGCGCAATCCAACGCTATGTTGAGGACCCGATCGCAGATTTGCTGATCCGAAACCATGGACAGACCAATATGAAGCAAATCGAGGTGGATATGCGGGACGAGCAGCTCGTTTTCAGCGAATCCTAAGCGGACACTGGCCTCCAGATGCGATTTCTCTTACAATTAGGACTTTTCAAACCATGAAATCAATAAAACCGGTAATCATAGGACTGCTTTTCGCTCTGTTTGTCGTGGGGACCCTGCCTGCACAGGAAAGCACAGATGAGAATGCGATCGCTTCTGTCCGTGTTGAGGGCAATAAGCGCATCGCTACCGAAACCTACCTTTATTATATTTCCGCTAAACCAGGCGCTACCTATGACGATAGAGTTCTGCGCGATGACTTCAAGCGACTCTGGCAGACCGGTTTCCTGGATGACTTGAAAATTGATATTGAAAAAGTACCGGGCGGAATTGATGTGATTTACCGGGTGACCGAAAGACCACTGCTCAAATCGATTGAGTATACCGG
>Ga0184626_10000676_pt1 | contig 11011 bp, 8 predicted proteins | sample PLM3_60_b1_FD_133142 | JGI IMG/M metagenome (GOLD analysis project Ga0184626, IMG submission 133142) | Groundwater sediment microbial communities from an aquifer in East River, Colorado, USA - PLM3_60_b1 | ecosystem: Environmental > Terrestrial > Soil > Riparian zone | place: USA: East River... | reverse complement strand
CGGGTAAGCATGCATCCCTTGCTAACGACCTTGAAAGACCGATTTGCGGAAGCGGTGCTCGGAGTCCGGGAAGAGGGACCCTACGCGGACCGGGTTGTGCAAGTGAAGGCCGAGGCCCTTCCGGAGGTCGCGCGTTTCCTCCATGACGATCCGCAAGCTGCCTTCGACATGCTGACCGACATCTGCGCCGTTGATTACCCCGAGGACGAAGACCGCTTCGAGGTGGTCTATCTGTTGAAGTCCTTAGCGCGCAACCATCGCCTTCGGGTCAAGGTGCGTGTGCTGGAGGAGAACCCGACTCTCCCGACACTGACCTCAATCTGGAAAGGGGCCAACTTCCTTGAACGCGAGGCATACGACCTGATGGGGATCCGGTTCGCCGGCCATCCCGACCTTCGTCGCATTCTGATGCCCGAGGATTTCGACGAGGGCTACCCTTTGCGGAAAGACTTTCCGGTCGAAGGCAGGGGATGGCGGGCGACCTTCCCTTTCCTGCCGAAACTCGACGAGCCGCCGTCAGCCTTGATAGAAGGCGACATCCCATTAGAGGAGCAACGGCCGTTCCTGCTGGAGGCGGAAGGCCTGGGCAAGGATGTCACGCCGGTTCGGCGTGAAGCCGAGCTGCTGCTGAACATGGGACCGCAGCATCCGGCCACCCATGGCGTGTTGCGGGTGGTGCTGCAGCTTGAGGGAGAGCGGATTGCGAAGGCAACGCCCGACGTCGGCTACCTCCATCGGGGCGTCGAGAAACTGTGCGAGGCGCTCACCTATCAGCAGATCATCCCCCATACCGACCGATTGGACTACATCTGCTCGATGCTGAATAATTATGCGTTCGTCCGGGTCGTCGAGAAGATTCTGAATATCACGGTGCCGCCGCGCGCCGAGTATATCCGCACCCTGGTGGCCGAAATGCAGCGGATCATCGGGCACCTGTTCTGGTTAGGGACCCAGGCGTTGGACATCGGTGCGATGACCGTCTTCTTCTGGACCTTCCGGGAGCGAGAAGTCCTGTTGGACCTGTTCGAGAAGCTATGCGGGGCGCGCCTGACCTTAAACTACTATCGGATCGGGGGCGTGGACAGCGATTTCACTCCGGATTTAGTGCAACGACTCCACGCCTTCCTGGATGTCTTCCCGGACCATCTCCACGAATACGACGAGCTCCTGCGCACGAACCGCATCTGGTTGTCGCGCACCAGGAACGTGGCGGTGCTGTCGGCGCAGGACGCCATTAACTTCGGCGCGACCGGGCCGGTCCTTCGGGGGTCGGGCGTGCCGTATGATGTGCGCAAGGCCGAGCCCTACGGCGCCTATGACAAGGTGGAATGGGAAGTCCCCGTCGGCAAGAACGGCGATACCTACGACCGCTACTGGGTCCGAATGGAAGAGATGAAGCAAAGCTCTCGGATCATCCGCCAATGCCTGGAGCAGATGCCGGATGGCGCGATCATCGCCGATGTGCCGCAGGTTGTCCCTCCGCCCAAGAAAGAAGTGATGCGGGACATGCAGAGCCACATCCACCACTTCATCATTTTCACCCAGGGCTTCAAGACACCGAAGGGAGAAACCTACTGCGCCTCGGAAGGCGCCAAAGGGGAACTGGGGTTCTTCCTCGTGAGCGACGGCGGGAGCCGGCCCTACCGGCTGAAGATCCGCTCGCCGTCCTTCGTGCATCTCGGCGCATTCGATCATATGGCACGTGGCTACCTGATTGCTGACATCGTCACGATCTTCGGCACCTACGACGTGGTGATGGGAGAAGTGGACCGATGAGTTCGGTCTTTTCGGGGCAGGCCCGACAAAAAATTCCAGGCATCATCGCCCGGTACCCTGAGAAGCGAGCGGCTTTGCTGCCGCTCTTGTGGCTCGTGCAGGAAGAGCAGGGTTACGTCTCGGAGGAGGCCATGACCGAGGTGGCGGCCCTTCTGGATCTGACGCCCTCGCAAGTATTTCAAACGATCTCGTTCTACACCATGTACAACCCCAAGCCGATCGGGAAGTTCCATATTCAGGTATGCCGATCCCTGATGTGCGCGCTCGTCGGCGCGGAAAATCTGATGCATTGGATTGACGCAAAGCTGGGGATAAAGCCGGGTGAGACTACTCCAGACAGCCTGTTCACATTGAAGCAGGTCGAATGTCTCGCCTCCTGCGGAACCGGGCCGATGATGCAAATTAATGATGACTATTACGAGTCGCTGACGCAGGATAAGGTCAACCGTATCTTGGACGACCTGAAGCGCGACGGTCGTTGCCTGCTAGCATCAGGGCCATTCCTGGTGCCGGCGCCAAATGGCGAAGGGATTAAAACGGGGGCATAGAGAAGATAGCGAGGCTCCGGCTATGCCGGGCCGAGCGCGGGGTGCGGGGGCATCGGAGCCCATTCCGATGGGCGCACGGGCCCCCGTGAAAGATAGCGAGGCTCCGGCTATGCCGGGCCGAGCGCGGGGTGCGGGGGCATCGGAGCCCATTCCGATGGGCGCACGGGCCCCCGTGAAAGAATGATGACGTACGAACCAGTGCTGCTCAAAAATATGTTACAGCCCGGGTACACCGGCTCGCTGTCCGACTATGAACGGGCCGGCGGATACCAGGCCATTCGAAAAGTACTGGGCAAGCTGACCCCCGCGGAGGTCACCGACATGGTCAAGCGCTCGGGACTGCGCGGCCGCGGCGGCGCCGGATTTCCGGCGGGCGTGAAATGGTCCTTCATTCCGAAAGACCATCCCGGACCACGCTACCTCTGCTGCAACGCGGACGAGAGCGAGCCCGGCACCTTTAAAGATCGGCAGTTAATGGAGCGCGATCCGCACCAAATGATTGAGGGGATGGTCATCGCCGCCTATGCCATCGGGGTCCGGACCGCCTATATTTATATTCGCGGGGAGTTCGCGCTCGGCGCCAAGCTGGTGGAGCGGGCTTTGGCTGACGCCTACCAGGCAAACTACCTGGGCACGGACATTCTGGGAAGTGGCTTCGCTTTGGACATCTATCTGCATCGCGGCGCGGGCGCCTATATCTGTGGGGAAGAAACGGCGCTCTTGGAATCGATCGAGGGCAAGCGCGGGCTGCCGCGCACGAAACCGCCGTTCCCTGCGACGCATGGCCTGTTCGGCAAACCCACCGTCGTGAACAATGTTGAGACTCTCGCCAATCTTCCGCATATCGTGAACCGCGGCGCAGAATGGTTCGCCTCGATGGGAAGCCCGCCAAAGAGCGCCGGAACCCGGGTTTTCTGCCTCAGCGGGCATGTCAAGCGGCCAGGAAATTATGAAGTTCCAATGGGCATCACGTTCCGCGAGATGATCTATGACCTCGCCGGCGGAATGCGCAGCGACAAGCCACTCAAGGCATTCATTCCGGGCGGCGCCTCAGCGGCATTTCTGACGCCCGATCATCTGGATGTGAAGATGGACTTCGAATCGGTCGCGCAGGCCGGCTCGATGTTGGGCTCCGGCGGCGTGACGGTCATGGAGGAAGGCACCTGCATGGTCTGGGCCGCCGAGAATCTCTTGCATTTCTTCTATCATGAGTCATGCGGAAAATGCACACCCTGCCGGGAGGGCAGCTCCTGGCTATTGCAGATTCTCATGAGAATCGAGCATGGCCTGGGCCAGCCGAAGGACATTGAGACGTTGCTTCGCCTCTGCCCGAACATCGCCGGCCGCACGGTGTGCGCCTTTGGGGATGCTGAAATCGCACCCATCATCAGCACTCTCCAATACTTCCGCGATGAGTACGACGCCCATATCCGCGACCAGCGCTGTCCGTTCCGAACGGAACCGCATCCAATGGGACCGTTGATGAACCGGCCGTTGGCCGCAAGCGGGGCGGGGGTCCGCTAATGGCTGACCTGGTGAACGTCTTGATTGACGAGAAACCGATCGCGGTCGAGAAAGGCACGCTTGTGATCGAAGCGGCCCGCCGGGTGGGGATCATGATCCCCAACTTCTGCCATCATCCCAAGCTGAGCCCTGATGCGAACTGCCGGATGTGCCTCGTTGAAATCGAAAAGGTCCCGAAGCTGCAGACCTCCTGCAGCACCGTCGTGGCCGAAGGAATGGTGGTGCGCACCAACACGCCGGAGGTGAACAATTCCCACAAATCGGTGCTGGAATTCATCCTCGCGAATCACCCGCTGGACTGCCCCATCTGCGATCAGGGCGGGCGCTGCGACCTTCAGGATTTCTCACATCAATACACCCCGACGCAGAGCGACTTCATTGACGTGAAGCGGGTCTTCAAAAAGGAGTATTTCAGCCCGCTGATCGAGAAGGAAATGAACCGCTGCGTCCAGTGCCTCCGATGCGTGCGGTACTGCGACGAGGTGGTAGACGCCAAAGCCTTGGCCCCGATCAATCGGGGGACCATGACCGAGATCTCTCATTTCGCCTCGCATCCATTGGACTGCGAATTCTGCGGAGGGTGCGTGCAGATCTGCCCGGTCGGCGCCTTTACGAGCCGTCTCTCGGGCTATGAGTTCAGGCCTTGGATGATGAAGCGGGCGGATACGACCTGCGGCTACTGTGGCGACGGATGCGCGTTGACCTTGCAGACGCGCGAGCAGCAGGTGATCGAAGTGATGTCGGCCTACGGGGAAGGCCGGAACAACGGTGACCTCTGCGCGCGGGGCTTCTTCGGCTATCAATTCGTGAATCATCCCGACCGGATCAAGACGCCGCTGGTGCGCCAGCCGGACGGTCGGTTGCAGCCGGCCACCTGGGAAGAGGTGCTGCCGCTGTTGGCTGAGCGATTCACGCAGCTCAAGCTGACGCACGGAGCGGACGCGATCGGCGGTTTGATCACGGCGCGCTGCACCAACGAAGATCTCTATGTCTTTCAGAAGTTCATGCGGCTGGTGATCGGCTCCAACCATCTGGACAGTTCGGCGCGCTACGGACACGTCAATGCGGTCGAGGCGCTCCGGCGGGTCCAGGGCACAAACCGCTGGACTGTGTCTTATGAGGACATCCTACAGAGCGATTCGCTCTTGCTGATCGGCACACAGATCACCTTTGCCAATCCCATTGTCGGCTTCAAGGTGAAGGAGGCGGTCAAGAAACATGGCGCCCAACTGCTGACCATTGAGACCGGCCAGTATTCGATCGAGACCACGAGTAATATCGTGAACCTCTCGTCTCTGCATCTTCCGGTCGGATTCGATCGCCATGCCGAGACGGTCCGGGGCCTGGTGAAAGCGCTCTTTACCGAAAATCTTGTGGATGCGGAGATCGCATCGAAATTCCCTGCCTTTGTCGCGAGAACCAGATCGGCCGCGACCGCCCTGCCCGATCCGGGCGGGATTGACGCCGCCGGCCTTCGCGCCATCGCAAAGACCTTTGCCGGAGCGAAGCGAGGGCTCATTATTGTTGGTCAAGACCTGCTGCAGGCGCCCGGCGGCTACCACGCGATGGTCAATCTGCTGGACTTTCTCCTTCTACTCGGAAAGTTGACCACGCACGGCTGGGGAGTCGCCCCCCTCACAGAAGAGAACAATGAGCAGGGCGCCGTTGAAATGGGCGCGACCGCCGCTTATCTTCCGGGTGCTGCGCCGATGCAGGATGCCTCCGTCCGCGGGCAGCTTGCGGCGGCCTGGAAGGAAGCGGTTCCGACCGCCCCGGGCATGCGGCTCCTGGAGATGATCGAGGCCGCGCGCAGCGGCCGGCTGAAGGCCATGTACATCGTCGGCGAGAACCCGGTGAGAAGCCTGCCGGCCTCAGCCACAGCGGCTGAGGCTCTCAAGAAGTTGGAGTTTCTGGTAGTGCAGGAACTGTTTCTCACTGAGACGACGCAGCTCGCGGACGTCGTTCTCCCGGCCTGCTCCTATGCGGAGAAGAGCGGGACTTTCACGAACTCGGAAGGCTTTGTTCAGAAGGTGCGTCGCGGGCTGGACCCGATCGGCGACAGCCGGCCGGATTGGGAGATTCTGGCGGCGATCTCGGTAATGATGGGCTATCCCCTCGAATATGGTGATGCCCCTGAGATTTTGAAGGAGATCCGCGCGGTGATCCCGGGCTACCGCGTGCTGGGCGCCATGCCGGAGCCCGCCCAGGTTGACACACAGAGCATGGAACGGTACCTTGCCGGCGGATTCGCGGATGATCTCGCCGACCGCTATCGCGTGGCCGCCAGGGCCAAACAGAGTGGCGAGTTCTGGACGTTGCGACTGGGCCAGGTGTTGTTCCACTCAGGGAAATTGTCCACGATGGCCAAAGGCTTGATGGAGATTCAAAAGGAAGGTCGGCTCTACATGAATCCCGGCGATGCGAAGCGCCTGGGAATCGCCGCAGGGGACATGGTGCGCGTGACTTCCGAGGCTGGAGAAGCAACCGTGCCGGTCAGCCCGCTGGGGCGAATTCCTGAAGGGATGCTCTATTTCCCCGAATCATTTCGCGAAGCGCTGGCTGCCGTCCTCACAGTGACCCCGGATCCAGTGTCCGGCGTACCCTATCACAAGCTGCAGCAAGTGACCGTGTCGAAGGCAGGGTGACATGGACCAGATGATCTTTGCGGGCGTGACCTTAGCCAAGATTGTGCTGGTGATGGCGGTGGTCTTGCTGACCGTCGCGTTTCTCACGCTCGCCGAGCGCAAGGTGCTGAGCTGGATGCAGGACCGCATGGGCCCGATGGAAGTCGGTCCCTATGGAATCCTCCAGCCGATCGCCGACGGGCTGAAATTGTTCTTCAAAGAAGACATCGTTCCCGCCGGCGCCAACAAGCTCCTGTTCTCGCTCGCGCCCATCTTGTCGTTCGTGCCGGCGCTCATCGGCTTCGCAGTAATTCCCTATGGGCCGAACAAAGAGATCGAGCTGTTCGGCTATACGATCAGACCGTTCGTGATCACCGACATCAACATCGGCATCCTGTACATCCTGGCCTTCACCTCAATCGGGGCATACGGCATCATCCTCGGCGGCTGGGCCTCGAACAACAAATACTCGCTGCTCGGCGGCCTGCGCGCCGCCGCGCAGGTCATCAGCTATGAGCTCAATATCGGCCTCGCCATCATCGGCGTGCTGATCCTGTCCGGCTCGCTGAGCATGGTGAAGATCGCGGAAGCCCAAGCGGGCGGCTTCTGGCATTGGCACATCTTCGGAGGCCTGCAGATCATCGGCTTCGTCGTGTATGTGATCTCCGCCGTGGCCGAGACCAATCGTCTGCCGTTCGACCTGCCGGAAGCGGAGAGCGAATTGGTGGCCGGTTGGATGACCGAGTACAGCGGGATGCGGTTCGCCTTCTTCTTCATGGCCGAGTACACGAACATGGTCTTGGTATCCTGCATCGCGGCGGTTCTGTTCTTCGGAGGCTGGCAACCTGCGTTTCCAAAAACCATTGTGGAATACCTTGGATTTCCCAATCTTGCATGGGCCGAGAGCGTCTTTTTCTGGTTCCCGCTCAAGGTCTATTTCTTCCTCTTTCTGTTCTTCTGGCTGCGCGCCACGCTTCCCCGGCTGCGCTACGACCAGCTCATGCGCTTCGGATGGAAGGTAATGCTTCCGTTGGCCTTGGCCAATGTGCTCCTGACCTCCATCGCCGTCTTTTTCTTCCGGCAGTAAGGAGTTCTCATGGCGGAGCCCACGATGACGATGACCCAGTGGGTCAAGCGTTTGACCTTTTACGAAATCCTTGTTGGGATGCGTGCAACCCTGAGCGTCTTCGTCCACCGGATAATTCTTCGTAACCGGCGGGCGGTCACGCTACAGTATCCGCACGAGAAGCGGGATCTGCCGGGGACTTACCGTGGAATGATCGCCTTGCTCCGGTATGACGACCTAAGCGAAAAATGCGTAGGCTGCGATCTGTGCGAGGCGGCCTGTCCGTCAAGAGTCATCACGGTGATCAGCGCGGAGAAAGAGGGCGAGCCGATGAAGCGCTACGCCAAGGAATACTCTATGGACATGACCCGCTGCATCTTCTGCGGCCTCTGCGTGAAGGCCTGTCCCGTAGATGCGCTGGCTATGACCACAGAATACGAGTGGGCTGTCTACAACAAGCGCGACCTACTGCTTAACAAGCAACAACTGCTGGCGCTGGGCGATCGGAACTTCCCGGAGCGGGAAAAGAAGATTGAGCTGCAGCATCACAACGTGACCTTCTTCAACATCGGTCACCAGGACCTGCCGGTGATGACTTCGCAAGAACCGCCCGTGACGCCCTAGCCTGACCAGCCGTGTTCTCCTTCTTCTACTTCGGGACTATCATCGTCCTGGCCGCGTTTCTCGTGGTCGCGCTTCGGAACCCCGTCTACAGCGTGATTGCCCTGCTGATCATGTTCTTTCACATGGCCGGCTTGTTCATTACATTGCACGCGGAGTTTCTCGCGGCGGTACAAATCATCGTGTACGCCGGCGCCATCCTCGTCCTGTACCTGTTCGTTGTGATGCTGCTGAATTTGAAGCGCGATGACTCCTATCAGCGCCAGCTCTGGCTGGGTGTCGGCCTGGGCGGAGTTGCGCTTGCGGAAGTCATCTCCCTTGTGATTTCGGCCCACCTGACAGTCTCTCCTCCACTGAATGAAGCCGGGCGGCTCGCAACCAGCGCCCAAACAGCGGGCGTGGTCGCCCAAGGCAATACCGAACTGATCGGCGCGCTGCTGTACACCAAGTATCTGTTCCCGTTTGAGCTCGCGTCCCTGATCCTGCTGGTCGCGATGATCGGGGCGATTTTGCTCACGAAAAAAGGAATCCTGGAAGCGAAAGGCGACTCGTGATGGTGCCGCTCTCGTACTACATGATGTTGAGCGCGATCGTGTTTCTGACCGGCCTCGTCGGGGTGCTGATCCGGCGGAACATCATTATCCTCTTGCTCTCGATTGAATTGATGCTGAACGCCACCAACATCAACTTCGTTGCCTTTTCGTACTACCTGCATGACCCTGCCGGTCAAGTGTTCGTCTTCTTCGCCTTGACCGTGGCCGCGGCGGAGGTCGCCGTGGGCCTGGCCATTATCTTAGCCCTGTACCGCGGCAAAGCCACCGTCAACATCGAAGAATTCAATCTCATGAAGGGATGAGATGACGTACATACTCATCCCGCTCCTACCCCTCGTCGCCTTCGTGGTGATCGGCTTGCTCGGGCATTGGATTCGCGAGCGAGCCCATTGGATCGCTGTGCCCGCCGTTGTGGGTTCGTTCCTGCTGTCCCTTCACACTCTCTCTGATGTGGTCCACGGCGAGCCGATACGCATGACGTTGTATTCCTGGATCAGCTCCGGCAGCTTTCAGGTGAATGTCGGCTTTTATATTGACCCGCTGGTGGCTGCCATGCTGCTCCTGGTGACGGTGGTCAGCGGGCTAGTCCATGTCTATTCCATCGGCTACATGGACGGCGAACGCGGGTATGCTCGGTTCTTCAGCTACATGGGCCTGTTTACCTTCTCCATGATAATGCTCGTGATGTCCGACAACTTCCTGCAGCTCTATGTGTTCTGGGAGGCGGTCGGGCTCTGCTCGTATCTGCTCATCGGCCACTGGTATGAGCGCAAGTCCGCTGCAGACGCCGCGACCAAGGCCTTCGTGGTCAACCGCATCGGTGATTTCGGGTTCGGCTTGGGCGTGATACTGGTGTTCGCCATGTTCGGCACCCTGCAATACGAGCAGGTGTTCGCCAAGGCGGCGTCTCACGCCGGTGACACGATTAATTTTCTCGGAGCTCTCGGCGGCGACTGGCCAGTCCACCTCCTGACCCTGCTGTGTGTCCTGCTGTTCATGGGCGCCGTCGGCAAATCCGCGCAGGTCCCGCTGCATGTCTGGCTGCCGGATGCGATGGAAGGCCCGACACCCATCTCGGCCCTGATCCACGCAGCGACAATGGTGACCGCCGGCGTATTCATGGTGGCGAGGTTTGCGCCCCTCTATAACCTGTCCCCGACCGCGATGGGGGTGGTGGCGGTGACGGGCGGCGTCACCGCGATTTTTGCGGCCACCATTGCGCTCACGCAGAACGACATCAAGCGGGTCGTTGCCTATTCCACCGTGAGCCAGCTCGGCTACATGATGATGGCGTGTGGTCTGGGCGCCTATACGGCCGGGATGTATCATCTGCTGACCCATGGGGCTTTCAAAGCCCTGCTGTTTCTTGCCTGTGGCTCGGTGATCATCGCGTTGCATCATGAGCAGGACATACGCCGGATGGGCGGGCTCAAAGATACGCTGCCCATCACCTACTGGACATTTGTGATCGGGTCGTTGGCGCTCGCCGGTTTCCCTCTGACCGCCGGCTTTTTCAGCAAAGACGAAATTCTCATCAGCGCGTGGTCCGCCGGTCCGCTAGGGAAAACGCTTGCCGTGGTGGGTCTCGCCACCGCCTTTCTCACCGCTTTTTACAGTTTTCGGCTGGTATTCGTCGCCTTCTGGGGCCCGTCCCGTCTGGATCCCAAGCAGGCCCGGCATATTCACGAACCCGTCGTGACGATGACGGTCCCCCTGCTCGTGCTCGCGGTCCTGTCGATCGCCACCGGTTATCTTGGCATCCCAGGTTTTTTGACACCGGTGCTTCCGGGGCCCCCTGGTCTGACGCCTGCTCATGAAGGCGCAGCCGCCTGGGGCATCATGGGGATCGCCACGCTGATGGGCCTTGGAGGCATTGCCCTGGCGTATGTCTTCTATGTGCTCAAGCCAGTGCTTCCGGACCGCCTCGTACAACAATGGAATTCGCTGTACGCGGGCTCGTTGAACAAGTGGTATGTGGACGAACTCTATGACATGGCGTTCGTCCGGCCGACGATCGAAGCGGCGAATGACTTGTGGCGATGGTTCGACGTCCGGGTCATTGACGGCGCGGTGAACGGATTCGCCGAAGCCGTGGCGTTGTGGAGCCGGACCTTGCGGGTGATTCAGAGTGGGGAAGTGCAGCACTATGCCCTTGCGATGGCGCTGGGAGCCGTCGTGATCCTCGGGGTCTACCTGCTCCTATGACCGCACAACCCGACATCCTCCTGAATAACACGTTGGTTCCGCATCTGCTCACGCTGCTGATCTTCCTGCCGCTGATGGGCGTCGCAGCGATGG
>Ga0184626_10000675_pt1 | contig 11013 bp, 10 predicted proteins | sample PLM3_60_b1_FD_133142 | JGI IMG/M metagenome (GOLD analysis project Ga0184626, IMG submission 133142) | Groundwater sediment microbial communities from an aquifer in East River, Colorado, USA - PLM3_60_b1 | ecosystem: Environmental > Terrestrial > Soil > Riparian zone | place: USA: East River... | reverse complement strand
CTGTCGGCCATCCGCCTTCGGTATGTACTGCCGGCGGCTGGGCAGCGCCCGATATGCTCCCCGATGGACCCGTGAGTGCAGATCAGTGAGGTTTCGGTCAAGGTCTGCTTCGTAGGTCCGCCATGTCAGTCCGTCCACACCCGGTGCGGCGCCCCTCTTCAACGCGAGGAAAGCCGTTCGCAGCAGGTCGGTCAGTTTCCATGAAGTCCCCCGGCACGCCGGTCGCGAGCACGCGCTCGCACTCGGAGCGCACATTATTCATGCGCTTGGCTCCGATCATGGACGGTGCCTGGGAAGGCCAGTCCCAGCCGAAGTCCCGGTGGTCGCATTTGTAGCCGTCGACCTTGGATGCCGGCAGCGGCGGGTCCTCGTTCAGCTTGCCGATCAGACTGTCACGCATGAGATCGAGGTAGGCGGCGCGCAGGCCGGCGACGTTCTTCTTCAAGCGCTCGAGCGAGCCGGCATCCGGCATAGCGGCTAGAACCCGGTCCACAAAGTATAGTTTCCGATCGCAGCGTGGCCGTTGATGGCGAAGGCCCGGCAGGGGGCGAACTCGGTCAGCTGCGCGTGGAGGATCTGCACCCCGTAGCCGTTCAGCACACTGGCAACCCGCTCCGTCAGCCCGGCGTTGAATCCGACACGGTCCGATTGGATCTCCTCCAGCGTCCTCTCGCTGACCTCGGCTAGGATCGCACCTTGCGACCGCTCCATGATGTCGGAAGGAAGGTCGGCGATGTTGGCGATGGCCGACACCACGTCATCCACATAGTAGGTGACGAGAGCACCGACGGTTACCGTCTTATGGTCCTTGGTCATCACGATCTTGGACTGAATCCGTTGCGTCTGCCGCACGGTGGCCATGGTCTTGTAGGTCGTCACCAGCGGCCAGTACCAGTGCAATCCGGGCTTCCATTCCTTGATGCGCCAGCCATAGACGAATGCGACGCCGCCGTGCGTAGCGGGAACGATGATGAGCCATGGTAGGAACTTGAGGAGAGTCTGAAAGATCTCTCCAATCCATCCGAACGCCTTATCCACGTTTGCACCCCCAATTCAGTGATTGCCCGGTGGGCTTCAATCCACCTCGGTGTCCGAGGCATTGGTCACCACGGCAATGCCGTACCCATCCAGACAGACCGCCCCGTCGAAATGTTTGCGCGCCACACGGCGTTGTGTGGTGCGGTCCATCCACAGCAGTTGCGTACACTGGGACAGCCCGGCATCCAAGTCGGCGCCGGCCAGCTTGCAGGACCGCGCCGTAGCATTGACGAACAGCCCGCTGCGACGGCCGGCATCGTTCCACGCGACGATGGCATCGATGCCGATCGGCCCGCGATGGGGAAAACTGATCCAGTCACCGTACCGCACGTGCTGAGCGAACAGCTGCTTGGCAAGGCAAGCAGGCGTGGGCTCGCCGGTGATCGACATGAGACCATAGGCATCGTCGCCGGCTTGCAATTGCCGCGAGGTCGCCGTCCACCGCATCTCCAAATCAGCGCCGCCGCGGATCAAATGGATCAGGGCCGAGGCGTAGTAGGCGCCCCCGAAGACATTCTGATTTAGGCCCTGCGTGAAGATCTGCTCGTGGTGGGCAACGGTGTTGAGTTCACCGCACACGTTGAGGATGTCGCGTCCCTGCAGCAGGCGCGACACGCCCTGTGCCCGGGCTGCATATTGCGGCGTTTGCGCCATCGCCAGCGCCTGGAACAGCTCGGCGTTGGGCGAGTCCGGCGCACCCCACAGCTTCACGTTCATGCTCTCGCTCGGCACGGCCGGCCGCCAGTCCGCATACATGTGCCAGTTGACGAAACCCAGCATCCTGTCGTCGAAGTCGGCAACAAGATGGGCGATCCAGTCCATCCAGAAGGCACGTTGGGTGCCATCGATGGACGGGCCACCGAAGAGGAACCGGCGACCCGCCAGATGCGGCTCGAGCAACTCCAAGATGGCCTGGCCAGCAGCCTCGAATATCCGGCGATACTGGGCATAGGATACATCGCCGCCGATGTCGGGGTTGTTCGGCTCGTTCCAGATGCACCAGTACCAGTCCCCCACCTCCTTGCCGCCCCACTGCTCTAGGCATCCCCACACGATCTCGCTGCAACGGGCGACGAACTTGCGGATGCTGCCGGCATCGTCATAGGGCGGAGGGAACTTGGCGAATGTCACCATCGGCTTGGCGCCGGAGTCGAGGACCGCCTGCAGCACCGCGGCGAACCAATGCCAATCCTCGAATGGATCGGGCACCGGCTTGTCGAACACGAAAACGCGGATGACCTTGGTATCCATCAGCCGCAGCCGGCGATGAATGCTTGCGCGCTCATCGCTGAGCGAGAAGGCCGCCCAGCCATCGATCTCATTGAAGCCATAGCGCAGCTTCATGCGCTGCGCAGGTGTAATGCTTTCGGTGCTGAGAGCCTGTGCCGTCACGCTTGCCACGCCACGACCTTCCAACTCATTCCTCGATCAGCCCGGCCAGCTCGCGCAGGCGCGCCTCCGGGCTATGCCTCCGCCGGAACTCCTTCCGGATCGCCATTACGATCTCGGCGTAGTGCTCCGGCCGCTCGAGCACGTCGACGATTTTCTCGTGCGCACCCTCCTCGTCGAGCATCAGTTGGGTCGCATCCTCGCCGTAGATCTCCACAACATAGTCCCGCTCCAGCAGAAACAGTGGAATGGTGCCGGCAGCCGGCGTTTCGAAGGTGCGGCACGTGACCAGCCCAAGGTGCTCGAACAGCGGGCGGTACACGACCGGGTTGAACACTCCCTTGTTGATGGTCTCGGCAACGAGGGGGTAGGGAACCGCGGGAAGCGCCTCGGCGCCGACCTTCTTCAGGTAGTCGCGATCCACGTAGAAGCGGGGCCTGTGCTCCTCCTGCTCCATCCAGTCCTCTGGCTTGGCCCAGCCCTCGCCGACGAGCGCGACCCGGCCCACCCTGTCCCGCACGCGCTCGATGGCACGCAGCACCTTGGACATGCCTCGCCAGCGGAACTTGGTGTGGCCCACGTAGATCATGCTGAACTCTTTGTCGGCGAACGTGAGCGGTGCCTCCCAGGTCGGATCGTAGATGTGGAACAGGAAGGGCCGAACATTCGGCCGGCGCGGCCGGTGCGTGGGCTGGAAGACCTTGTCCGATATGCTATCGCAAACCGCGATCCACTGCCGGCTTGCCTCGGCCGTGCGATGATTGTAGTCGCCGCCGAACTCCATGGGGTCGTTGTAGGCCCCGTCGCAGTCGATGACGACGCGACGCTGGTGGGGCACGGCGTCCAGCAGCCGCGCCCAGTCGAGCCGGTCGCCGAACTGCAGGGCCGTCGTCCACTCGAAGACGAAGACAAGGGCATCGATGCCGTCGAGGTGCCGCGAGTAATCGAGCGCGAAGGCCGGATTGGGCGGGCCGTACACAGTCATCTCGTGCCCCATCTCGCGGGCGACCCGCGCATAGCCCCGCAGATCGAGCATGCTGCCGGCGTTCTCGTAGCCCCAGTAGACGAAGGCCAGCTTCATCGCGTCGTACCCTTGCGGACCATGAGCGCTCAGTTCTGCAATACGGCAAACAGCTCCTGAACCCGCCGGTCGTAGGAGTAGTGGCTCACCAGATGGCGGCGGACCTCCGCAACGACTTCGCGGTAGCGGTCCGGGCGGCGCAGGGCATCGAGCAGCTTATTGGCGACAGATCCCGGCAGGCTCAACTCGCGTCCCGCGGGCCCGTAAACGGCCTCTGCGTGATCGGCGTCCAGCATCAGCAGAGGAATGGTGTCGGCGCAGAAGATCTCGAAATACTTGAGCGTCAGGTGCTTCAGGCGGCGCAGCACCGGCCGCTGCGTCATGATGTTGATCCGCGCCGTGCTCATCGTGCGGATCACGTCGTTGTAGAGCACAGCCTTGGGCGTCTCGATGCGCAAGCGCCGCAGCCGCTCCGGGTCCAACTCGAAGGCCTCCTCGGGACCGGCCGCGGGGCCCTCGGGCGGAGGCGCATCCCACCACAGGCCTATGAACGCAATGCGGCCCACCTCGTCGCGGATCTCCTCCAACGCGGGCAGAATTTCGCGCGACACCTCCCGCCACCGCCACCAGTTGTGGCCGAGGTGGAGAATGTCGAACTGCTTGGGCGGTGCCTTAGATGGATGGAGTTGCAGTTCCGGATTGTAGCCGTAAAACGTCATTACCCCAACCCGCGGATCGATCGGAGCAGCGATCGTCGTCTGCATGATCCTGCCGCCCAGCGCATCCAGGCGCGCGATCCAATGCGCCCGCTCGGCTTCGTTGCGATGATTGAAGTCGTAGCCGTCGACCGTGACCACGGGATTGTACATTCCGTCCGTGTCCATGATCAGCCGCTTGTCCCTGGGAAACCTGTCCAGAATGACGGCTTCGTTCAACGGCTTGATGCGATAGGGGTCGGACTCGAAAACATACACGACCCGGTCGAAGCGTCGCACGTCCATGGAGAACTGCAGCTCCGGCACATACCAGATCGGAGTGCCGAAGACAGCGACCTTGTGCCCGTGCTTGGGCGCCAGCCGCATGTAGTTGGCCACGGCGTGCGTGTTGCCGGCGTCGCCCCTGTGCTTCATGACGACCAGGACGTTCACCGCGCGCCCTCGGCCTTGGCGGAGTCCTTGGCGAGGGCCTCGAGCTCGCGCAAACGCTGAGCGTAGGAGTGATGCTTGGCCAAATGGGATCGCGTCTGCAGCACGGCGTCCCAATAGGTCTCAGGGCGGCTCAAAGCATCGTCCAGGTGCGCCGCGATATCGTTGCCAGGAACAAGGGCCAGTGCCGCCTCGCCGTAGATCGCCGCCACGAAGTCGCGAGGAAGCATGAGCACGGGCAGGCTGTCGGCAAGGAAGGTCTCGAACGTGCGGTTTGTGACGAGCCCGAGGTGCCGGAAGAGCGGCCTGTGGAAGATGGGCGCGAAGCGGGCCCGGCTCAGCAGCCCCACGACCTCGTCGAAGCGCACGCCGTCGCGGACCTCGACGGCGAGCCGGGCGAGCAGAGCGGGGTCGGTATCGATACCCATGAGGCCCATCTTCACCGCCCAGTCCGGCCGCGCGTTCCAATCCCAGCCCGCGAGGCACACCGTGCCTGCCTTGTCGCGAAGGGGTGCATAAGCCTCGAGGAAACGGCGAACTTGCTCCCAGCGCTGCCAATTGCTGCCGACGTAGGCCGCGCCGTAGTCCTTGCTTGCCCAAGCTGCGGCAGCCTCGCGCGCGGTGCGGCGCGGCGCGGTCAGCGAAGCTTGATCGTAGCCGTGGAACAGGAATGAACGGCCCTGCGGGCGAAGCGGAGCGAGGGTGGGCTGGAGGATCGTGTCCGAAATGGCCTGGAAGGCCTCCTCCCACTCCCAGCCGGCGTGGCCGTCCAGCTTCTCCAGGTGGTTAAAATCGTGCTCGAGCCGGATCGTATCGTTGAAGCGGCCCCACATGTCGATGGCGATGCGCCGCTCTCGCGGGATGCCATCGAGCAGTCGCGCAAGGTGGGGCATGTCGGGGAGATCCCACGCCACCTGCATGATGAAGACAGCGCAATCGAAGCCGGCGAGGTCCGTCGTGAAGGGCAGATTGGGCAGCTGGGCATTGGGCTCGCCGTAAACAAAGATCTCGTGCCTGAGCACCCTGCCGGCGGCGACCAAGCGATGTACGCTCGCCACGCTCCGCACCCACGGATCGACCGACGTGACAAGCAGCAGCTTCATTGCTTGCGGCCTCCCGGAGCGCTTGCGGCCGCAAATTCGTCCTGAGCCCAGCGCACGGTGTTGGCTAGGCCCGCCTCGAACGATGTGCGCGGCTCCCAGTCCAACACGGACTTCGCAAGACCGATGTCGGCGCGCACCGAGCGCTGTTCTCCCGGCCTGGTCGCCGCGCGCACGATGGGGTGTCCTGCGGCCCCGAAGGCCGCCACGACAGCGCTTGCGAGTTCGTTGATCGATAGCGAGCGGCCACTGCCGATATTGATGATTTTCCCATAAGATGAAGGGGTTTTGAGCACTTTCACCCATGCATCGATGACGTCACCGATGTAGACGAAGTCGCGGGTCTGCTCGCCGTCGCCGAAGACCGTGATCGGCTCGCCGCGCAGCAGGTTGCCGGAGAAGATACCGAGGACGCCCTGATACGGGTTGCTGAAGGATTGGCCCGGGCCGTAGACGCTGAACATGCGCAGCGATGTGACCGCGAAGTCGAAACCGAGATCGCTCCGGAGGGCAGTCGCATGCACGTAGCGCTCGGCGGCGAGCTTGGTGATGCCGTAGTAGGAGTCTGGCTGGCAGCGTTCGCTCTCGGGCGTCGGCACGGTGAGGCAGTCGCCGTAGAGGGTCATCGAGCTCGCATGGATCAGCCGCGGCACCCTGTGTTTCACGCACAGCTGCAGAACGTTCAGAGTGCCCTCGACGTTGGTTCGCAGATCCAGGGTCGGGTCGGAGAAGGCACGAATGATTGAGACCTGCCCGGCAATGTTGCAGACCGCATCCAGTCCGCGGGCAAAGGCAGGCTCGATCTCGGCAGGGCGGGTGACGTCTCCCCTTATGAACTTTACGCCGGAGGGTAGGTTCTCCCGGCTTCCATTCGACTCATTGTCCACGACCAGAACGGAATGACCTTCGGCGAGCAGTCGGCGGCATAGGTGCGTGCCAATGAATCCGCATCCCCCAGTCACAAGTAGTCGCATCCCTCGACATCCTCCGCGCATGGGTCCGCGACGGCCGAGACAATAGGCATTCTCCGCCGCGTTGCCCTGCAGACTGCATGCCTACACGGCACTGTGCTCGCATCTATCCTGCCACACCAGCCGCTTGCCTTTGCAGGCGATGTTCGCGACATCTTGTCAATGCTTTGACAGTACTATCCACTGTGGCGGCTGGCAGGCAGCGGTCCTTCCGCGGCGTGTGCAGCAAGGCGCACGCCAGCCATGGATGCTGCACAACGGGAAGCCGGGCAGCTGGGTGGACGAGGCAGAGCCTACTGAGCGCATAATGTTCGACGGGGCGATGCCTACCAAGAAGATCTTGATCACGGGCGGCGCCGGCTTCATTGGCAGCAACGCCGCGCGCTATTTCGGGACCCGGAACTGGAACATCACAGTTCTCGACAATCTCTCGAGGGTCGGCGCGGACAATAACCTGGGATGGCTGCGCGAAGGTTCGACCTTCGACTTCGAGCATGCCGATGTGCGCGATCAGCAGCGCATCGACCGCATCCTAACGGAAGGCCAGTACGACGCGGTGCTGCATTTGGCAGCCCAGGTGGCCGTCACCACATCCGTCACGGATCCTCGCGCCGACTTCGCGGTCAATGCACTCGGCACCTTCAATATGCTCGATGCTGTGCGCGTGCACTGCCCGCACGCAGTGTTCATCTTCGCATCCACCAACAAGGTCTACGGCAAAGTTGCCGCTGCCAGCGTCGAGTTGCGCGGCTCTCGTTACGCCTATGTCGACCGGCCGTACGGCATCAGCGAGACCGAGCCGCTCGATTTCTTGTCGCCCTACGGATGCTCGAAGGGCGCCGCCGACCAATACGCTCTCGACTTTGCCAGGATCTACGGCGTACCCGCCACCTCGTTCCGTCAATCGTGCGTGTACGGGCCGCGTCAGTTCGGGGTCGAGGACCAGGGCTGGGTAGCCTGGTTTGCCATTGCTGCGCTGCTTGGACGCGATGTGACGATCTTCGGCGACGGCAAGCAGGTGCGCGACATCCTGCACGTCGACGATCTGCTGGCCGCCTACGAGGCGGCCATAGTCGCCCCCGACAAGGTGGCCCAACAGGCCTTCAACGTCGGTGGCGGGCCGGCCAATGTGGTCTCACTGCTGGATATCGTCGAAATGCTGGAGAGGCGCCTCGATCGCAAGATCAACCTGCGCTGGGCCGATCCGCGCCCTGGCGACCAGCAGGTCTACGTCAGCGACATTCGCAAGCTCGATACGGCACTCGGCTGGAAACCCGCGATCGGGCTCCAGGCTGGTGTACGCCAACTCGTCGAGTGGGTTGCTCAAAACCGCCAACTCTTCTGAAGGATTGATAGCCGATGCCAAATCCCGCTGGTCGCGACCCGCCGTCAGCCGTTGCTGACAAAAAGATCGATCGCAAGACCGTTCTCGTCACAGGCGGTGCGGGCTTCATCGGCTCACATCTGTGCGAGCGACTGATCGCCCAGGGGCACCACGTCATCTGCGCCGACAATTTCTTCACGGGCTGCAAGGAAAACATCGAGCATCTGATCGGTCATGCGCGCTTCGAGATGGTTCGGCATGACGTGACCTTTCCGCTCTATGTCGAGGTGGACGAGATTTACAATCTTGCCAGTCCTGCCTCGCCCATCCACTACCAACACGACCCCGTGCAAACCACCAAAACGAATGTGCACGGCGCTATCAACATGCTGGGCCTCGCCAAACGCCTCGAGTGCCCGATCTTCCAGGCGTCGACGTCAGAGGTCTACGGCGACCCGGCCGTGCACCCTCAGCGGGAGGACTACTGGGGCAACGTGAACCCAATCGGTCCCCGCTCCTGCTACGATGAAGGCAAGCGCTGTGCCGAGACGCTGTTTTTCGACTATCACCGTCAGCACGGCGTGAATATCAAGGTTGCGCGCATCTTCAATACCTATGGACCGCACATGCATCCACAGGACGGCCGTGTGGTGTCGAACTTCATCGTGCACGCTCTGACAGGCAGGCCGATCACCATTTACGGCGACGGCCGTCAGACGAGGTCGTTCTGCTTCGTCGACGATATGGTCGAGGCCTGTTTGCGCCTCATGGGCTCGGCACGAGAGCTGACGGGCCCCGTCAATCTCGGCAACCCAGACGAGTTCACGATCAAAGAGCTGGCGGAGCTGGTCGCGGAGCTGACCGGCTGCAAGTCGGGCTTCACCTACCTACCCCTGCCCGACGACGACCCCGTGCGGCGACGGCCCGACATTACCTTGGCGAAACGGCATCTCAGTTGGCGGCCGACCGTGAAATTGCGCGAGGGGCTGAAGCTGACGATCGAATACTTCGATCGGCTGTTCTCGGCCGGTGCGACTGCCGCTTCATATTCAACAAGCAAACGCGGCGGACTGCCTTTGAGTATGGTCGATGGAGGTTTGCGCAACACGGCTTGACCGCGGCACGCCACTATCTCATCCCTGCTTCTGCTAGTTGGCAGCCTGACGGTCGAACGCACGCCATGGCCTAGATGCGTGTCGTGATCCTGGAGCAGCCGCAGCTCGACCAGACGGTGAGTGCAGTGAAGGCATAATGCTGGAACGTATGGTTAGTCCTAGCCGCCATGCCTTGTTGCAGCTGGGGGCCTACCACCGGGCGACAAAGCTCATTTTTTTTATCGTCGCGCTCGCGGCCTTCGCCTTCTATTGGCTCTCCTCGTTCGCTCTGGTGGCACGCAACGGCACGCAGCATTTCCACGCCGATACGTGGCTCTATGCGGAGCTTTCCGAGCCGAATTTATTCGATCGCATCCTCCCCAACACCCAGCTCGCACGCATCTTCCGCTTTCACCCGGTGACCGTGGTCCTCGCCGCCGGCTGGATGAAGATTGTGAACCCGCTCACTGCGTGGTTCACGCCTGCTCAGCTCCTGAAAGCACTGTTCGCGGCAGTCGGGGCCCTCGGTGTGTGGGCATCCTTATGGGCGTTCGCAGCCTTGTTGCCGCGCCGTTATGCGCTCTTGTGGGGGGTCATCTACGCCAGCTCGCTCGGCATTTGGTATTTCTCCAGCATCGAGGAATCCAAGATCGTCACTGCGATGCTGTCCGCGCTCTATAGCGCCACCTACCTGCGTATGCGGGAGAACTGGACACGGAGCGGGGCCGTGCTGCTGACCGCGATACTGTTCATCGCGTGCCTTAATGAGATCGTCGCCGTCTTCCTTGTGGCAATCCCCGCAGTCGACGCGCTGGTTCAGGCGCGTTGGGAGGCATTGAAGCGCTGGTGGATTGCCGCGCATGCGATGGCGGCCCCGCTCGCGCTAGCCCTTCTCGAGGGCGTCATACGCGGATGGGGGGCGGTGGCGGGATCGCATCCTGAGGGAGCCAACCACTTCAGCATGTTCCTCTGGTATGCGTCGCACACGCAGTTCACCTTCAACAGTGTGTATTACTTCCTCACCACTTGGCTGTTCTTCAACATCGCGGCGCCAGAACGCCATGCCTATCACTGGGCCAACCCCTCCATCCATTTCGGGGGCATCTTCATGCCGGGGCTCACCAACTATGTCGCCTCGCCCTTGTCCGCCGCACTGGTCGCCCTGTTCGCCGCGCTGCTGGCTGTGATCGTCGCACTGCGGAAGAAAATCGCGATCTTGCCGAACGTGGCCGCCATCATGATCCCACTGCTCGCCTACGCATTCACCCGCGCCGCGTTCTTTTTTGTATTCAATCCGAAGGAGAACATGCTGTTCAGTCCGAGCGTGACCCTCGCTCACCTCCTGCTGCTAGCCATGCTTTTCGCCGCCACTAGCCTGCCGGAGAGAGCAAAGGTGACCCTGCTCGCGCTCCTTGCGGCGCTGCTTTTCGTCAACAATGGCCTCTTCATCATTGGCTAAGTAGATCGGCAGGATCTCGCAGCGGCTGGCGAAATAGTTGGCGAAGTCAACCTATCTGCGTACCAGCGATGGCCGCACAGGGCTTGTCAGAGTGAACAATTCCAGAAGGAATAGGAAGCAAAGCGCCGCGCTTGCTCTCAGGGGCACTTGAGCTCGGAACGTGACGTGCACGGAACGACGGCGACGCAAAGCGCGTCCTGGCACTCGAGTCTCTTCCAGGACAGCGTTCATCGTGACCTCCACACAAAGTAGAGGCAGGCGATCTCCGCGACCGGCCGAAGCATCGTAGCTCATGCTCAACGGTCGAAGAGGATTTGGCTGCTGCCACCCTAGCCGCGACGGCAGCTTTTGTGCAGATCCTATGGGGCGGGCGGCGAGGAGCTTGCATCCATCGACGCTGGTTTTAACCAATCGATGGAGCCCCCATGCGGAAGCCGAAGCAGCGCAAGCCCAATGACCTGAGCCGGTCCCT
>Ga0184626_10000672_pt1 | contig 11043 bp, 10 predicted proteins | sample PLM3_60_b1_FD_133142 | JGI IMG/M metagenome (GOLD analysis project Ga0184626, IMG submission 133142) | Groundwater sediment microbial communities from an aquifer in East River, Colorado, USA - PLM3_60_b1 | ecosystem: Environmental > Terrestrial > Soil > Riparian zone | place: USA: East River... | reverse complement strand
GTTCTATGGAGCACCGGCCCTTTGGGATTGATCTGCAGGGGGAGAACATCCGCGACGTCAGCGGTCTAACGGTCAAGGCCAATGTGGAGTACCTGGAAGAAGCAGTTGGGCGAAGGCAGGGGCTGGAGGCCGGCGCTCGTGCAGTGGAACAACGCTGCCAGCTCCTCAATGAACGGATCCGCGACCCTTCGTACTATGTGAGCCCGACGTTCCTGAAGAATGTCTGGCACAGCTATTCTTACGAGTTTGTGTGCTTCCTCGGTGAATTTTGCAAGATTCTTTCAGAAGATCCCCATTTTCAGTCCAACGTGGGGAAAGAAAAGCTCATCTCCCCAATCATCCAGACCCTCGGCCGCCCCTTCCCGGTTCCCCGGATCTACAAGATGTTCGCGCACTTCGGCGAGAAGTTCGCCAAGGCGTCTCTACAGTTCGAGGTCGGAGCGGTGACCGACCGCTCGGCGGTCCTGCGCATGAAATTCAATGAGCGGGTGAATCAGCAGTTCGGCCCCTACCGGAAACGCTGTGCCGAACTGATCTGCCAGTCCGCTAAGGCTGCGCTCGCAGCGGTGCCAGAACTGGTCCATCACCTGCCAGCGGCCACGATCAAGGACCGGACATGCATTGCCGACGGAGCCGAGTACTGCGAATGGGAATTCACTTGGTCGCCGCCGCAACCACGCCGTTCCGCATGGCCGGCCTGGGGGCTGCTGGTGGGCGGCGCAGCGTTTGCGTACCTGCGCATTCGTTATCCGGAGATGCCGCTCGTGGAAACGCTGGCACTCGCCCTCCTCCCGGCGATGGCCTTGTGGCTGGCCAGCAACTGGAGAATCCTCCGCAAGGACGTGAAGACCGGGGAGGCGCTGATCCAAGAGCAGCTCCGTTTCGTCGAGGCCCGGCACGAGGAACTCCGCGAAGCCTATCTGGAGCAGGAAGAAGCGACTGTGGAACTCAGGAAGATGATCAGTCAATTGACGACGCTGCACCGCGCGGGGCTCCTCTTCAGCACAATGCTCGACCGCGAGGCCTTGCTGCAGAAGGTGCTGGAGACGATCATTCACGAACTCCACTACGATCGGGCGATGGTCACGTTGTTCGACCGTGACCGGCAGGTCTCGCACGACGCCCGCATGCTGGGCGTTTCGGAGGAGATCGCAGCCTTCGCTCGCTCGATCGAGGTACCTGTCACAGATCCTAACAGCGTAGAGGGCACAGTGCTGCTACAGGGAAAGCCGATCCTGGCAGGCACGATCCGGGAGGTGTGGGATCGTCTCCACCCCCTCCATCAGCGCCTCGCATCGGCGGCTAAGGTGAAGTCCATGATCTCGGTCCCGCTGAAGGTCAAGGACCTGGTTCTCGGCGCCCTGACGGTAGATCGGATTCAAGAATACAGTCTCACTCAGGACGACGTGAACTTGATCGTAACCGTAGCCAGTCAGGTTGCCATTGCCCTGGACAACGCGGACGCCTACCGGCAGATCGAAGCGCTGAATGAGGGGCTTGAAGCCAAGGTGCGAGAGCGGACCACGGCGTTGGAACGGTTGAATATGGAACTGGAGGTCGCCAACGAGCGGCTGCGAGAGTTGGACCAACTCAAATCAACCTTTGTCTCGATCGTCTCCCATGAACTTCGCACCCCCATGACCTCCATCAAAGGCTATGTGGAAAATATGCTGGATGGCCTGACCGGCTATCTGACCGAGAGGCAATTCTCTTACCTGGGGCGGGTCAAGTACAACGTCGAGCGTCTCACGCGGATGATCAACGACCTCCTGGACCTGTCCCGGATCGAGGCTGGCAGGGTCGAGCTTGCACTCAGACCTGTATCGCTCCTCGAACTGGTCACCGAGGTGTTGGAGAGTCTCCAGGCGCTCGCCCGCGAGAAGTCCCTCACCCTGGAAGCGCGCTACGCCGATCTCCTCTCCATGATCCATGGGGATCGTGACAAGCTCCACCAAGTCCTCACCAATTTGATCCAGAACGCGATCAAGTTCACGCCCCCGGGCGGCGCGGTTCTGGTCGAGTCCCTCGTGCAAGATGACGAATGCGTGCAGATCTCTGTAGCCGACACCGGTTGTGGCATCCAGCCTGATGAACTCGCCAAGGTGTTCGAGAAGTTCTACCGAGCGGAGTCAGCTCCGACTGAGGCGCGCGGCGCGGGGTTGGGGTTGGCCATCGTTAAAAGTCTGGTGGAGCTGCACGGGGGGCGCATCTGGGTGGAGAGCGTCCCTGGCGCAGGCAGCCGGTTCTCCTTTACCCTCCCCATCGAGCAGATCCGAACGTGACCTGCGACATGTCATTTCACCCCAACCTGATCATCGTGAACGTTTTGCTCCTGTATCAGATTCGATACTCGACGTATTCAATCTGATACTCTTGATCTCGCGTCCAGCACCTCTCCTCCCCTCTCGCCGCTCCACGCGAATGATCTCCCATTGGTGAATCAATAAGTTCCGCCAAGAGCGGTTCGCGCTGGGAAAGCCTCACACCATGGCATCGCAGTTGCTAAACTCATGGCCTGAGGCAGGGTGAGAACGTGATGCGTCGCTCTCCGAGCAACATCCTGGTCGTTGATGCCGACCCGGACATCCGAGAGGCCTTGAGTGACATGCTGCGGCATGAGGGCTACCGAGTCAAGGCCGTGGGAAACGGGGCAGAAGCCCTCCAACGAGTCAGGCGGGAACACTATGAGGTCGCATTGTTGGACATTCGCTTGCCGGACCTGGATGGGTTATCGATCCTCAGTGCCATGAAGAAGCTGGATCCAAGACTTCCGATCATCGTCCTCACTGGATATGTGACGGTGGAGAACACGATTGAGACACTAGTGAAGGGTGCCTTCGCCTATCTGATCAAGCCCTACAACCAAGAAGAAATCAAGGCGATCCTTCGCCAAGCAGTTGCGGTCAGCCGTCTTATCGGCAAGGGTGAACAGGTCCGATAGGCCGACTAGCGGTGGCAGATCGGCTGAGAGAGAACAGGAGCGTCCCCATGAAAACCACAGAGCCTCAGACAAATCCTGATTCGGATGAGCCTGCCAGCCCAAGCGCCGAACGGCGTTCTTGCTCCGGCATCCTAGTCTTCACCACCTCCCTGCAAGTGCTTCACAGGAATCCGCAGGCCCTTGAGCTGAGCCAACGCATCAGTCAGGCCGAGACTGGGACTGCGTCGAGCGACAGGCTCCCTAAGGCGGTCACTGACCTCTGTCATGAGGTCAGGAGTGGGTTACAGATTCGAATTGATGCCGAGGACTGGGCACAGTTCCAGGTCCGGCGTCTGATCGGCGACGGGTACAAGCCGGTGGTCCTGCAGGGAATCGGGGTGCCTGACCGAGGAGGGTTGAGTCGGTCTCGTATTCTGATCGTGATGAAGGAGGCGGGCCGCGAGGAGTTCGAACGGCAAGCGAGTGACTCTTAACTCCCGTGTCTGTTTTTTCGGGGCCACCTCAGCCTGACCCCATATTCTGACCTGCGGAAAGAAGTGGAATCACCTCGCAGGGAAGCAGGGAGACGGTTCAGGGGAAAACCGTGTGATCTGATTTCTATCCTCACTCATTCCCTTTGCTTTTCGTTCGTTGTAGGAACCAATCCGACGCCCCTTTCTGCCATCCTTGTAGAACAAGTTGACCGGCAGCCTGGAAGAGGGCCTCCTGCTGCTGACGTCGAATGTTCAGCTCCGTAGGGATCCGAGTTAACGCCTTTCCAAGGTCACCAGTTTTCGGAATGTGGCGCAATGCAATGTGCCAGAAGTGACAGGTCGGAGAATTGGGCGAGTCGGGTAAGATATGAAATTCGCTGAAGGCGGTCACATCAATGGTCTCGTGGCTCATACCCAGTTTCTGTAACGTCTCTTTGCGCTGATGCAGCAGTATAAAGTCCACTGCCGTTGAGGCATTGCGATCGATAATGTAATCATCAGGGAAGACACGATTATCATCCCGCTCATCATCCCAGTCAGAGAAGTTCGGGGTCGCGTCGATGGAGATCAGTACACATCCTCTTGGAAAGGCATAGGTTTTCTGTTGCAGGGATCTCTGGAGGACCTCAAGCAGAGTCAGAAGGCCAAGGTTGTCCATGACCGCTGCGTCCGACAGATGCAAATAGGGCGCGTGCTGGTTGTGATGGTCCTGGAGCGCGACTGTATGGTAGAAGCCGGGCACAGCCGCTGAGGCAGTGACTGCGACGGACAGCCGATAGGTGCTCAGGTCTGACCCGATCCGTTGAAAGCTCTCATCGGCGAAGACGAATTGCTTCGGGTCCCCCATTTCGGATGCGCTAATCAGAAGCTTAGGATGTTTCTGGTTGAGATCAGCAAAGGTGGCCCCATGAAAGAGGTTCGCGTCAAAGACATCATACATGATCTCCGTCCTGGTAAAGTTGGTCAGCCAGTAGCGCAAGATGTTCCAGGGGAAAAACCAGCGTCCCACGTAACGCATCTGAAAATTTGTCATGAACCGGTCCTTTAGTTCATCCTCGGTAAAGGTAATTTTCCGGAATCCAGTGAGAGTGAAATACTCGTACCCTTCGAGCGAAAAGTACGCAGCAGGGAGAGTCCCACCCGAAACCGAGGAGAGGAAATCGACGTCGTCGAGTACGCCAAGCTTTCTGAGTTCGAGGAGGACCGCGGCGCCAAAGTTCGCCGCACGACTGCCGCCCCCTGAGAGGGCGATGCCAACAAACATCTCATCACGACGCTCTGCGTCCCCTACCTGGAAGCTGGCCTGCGTGGCCTTCCCAGGCCCCATTTCATTTGGATAGGGATGCCAGTTACCCGGGAGAATCGCGCGGGTACCCCACAGACTGGCCAGACAGACGATAACAATCAGATTTCGCATGCTGCGCTCTCCCTCTCTGCAAATGGTCGAATCACCGCAACACGTTACCTCGCCTCGAGACCACTCGAAATCGGTTCGAGGCTCAAAGTTCCAATCAAATATGCCGGTTGTGGATTTGTGTCAATGCCGACCTGCGGCCGACGCGCCCCTCTCCTTTTGATTGACTTCTTTTCATTTTCGCCATTTTGCCTTAAAATTAAAGCTCGTTGCCGGCCTTTAGGACTGGCCTCACTGTGGAGCAGTGGCCACATGTGCCGACTCCTATCGAGTGAAGGAACGCCGAGTCACTGAGGAAGGGTTCGGCACCTTTCTCCCACTTATGGTGGTGATGCGGGAACACCTCAGGATGGAAATAAGGCTTGGCTCTACGCCTCCGCCGCTGACGGCTTTGTACATGTCGAAGTGCCAACCCAATATCTACCACTAGATGGCATAGCATGACATGGCATAGCATGACTCTTCAGGCCAAGATCCTTGTCGTCGATGATACGCCTCAAAACGTAAAACTCCTAACGGAGCTGCTAGCAGCCCCAAACTACGCCATCGTTACAGCTGCCTCCGGCCATGAGGCCTTGGAACAGGTGGAGAAGGAAACGCCGGATCTGATCCTGCTGGACGTCCTGATGCCTAAGATGAACGGCTATGAGGTCTGCCGGAAGATCCGAGATAGCCCGGTTACTGCTCTCCTGCCCGTGATCATGGTGACAGGCCTGGATCCAAGTCAGGAAAGGGTGAAGGGGATCGAGGCCGGCGCCGACGAATTTATTACCAAGCCAATCAACCACCCCGAGCTTCTTGCCCGTGTGCGTTCTCTGCTCAGAATCAAGGCACTGCATGATACGGTCAAGAGACAAGCTACTGAACTGTTTGAGGCCAACGCACAGCTCAGCCATACACTCGACGAACTCAGGACGACACAGACTCATCTCATACAGTCTGAGAAAATGGCTGCTCTCGGCAAGCTCGTCGCTGGCTTGGCGCACGAAATCAACACCCCCCTTGGCGCCATTACCAGCAATACCAACTTGCTTGACCGTGGGTTCAAGAGACTCGCCCCTTCGGTGGCTGAGCAGGGCAAGACATTACTCACCACGCTGGAACCCCTTCTCCTTACCAACGCAGAGGCCTGTCAGCGGATCTCCGCCATTGTCAAGAATCTCAAGACTTTTGCGCGCCTCGACGAAGCTGAGTGGAAGAGCGCGGACTTCCGAGAGGGCATGGAGAGTACCCTCACGCTTGTCCATCACCTTCACAAGGGCCGGATCCAGATGCTCCGGGAGTACCGGGAGATTCCCCCTGTGGAATGCCACCCCGGGCAGATCAACCAGGTTTTCATGAACTTGCTGGTTAACGCCATCCAGGCCATTGAGGGGCCTGGAAAGATCTGGATCAGGATGGGACTGGAGGGGGATATTGTGAAGGTGGAGATTCAAGACACGGGGATCGGCATCGCGGAGACCCACCTCCCCAGGATCTTCGATCCGGGCTTCACGACGAAGGGCGTCGGAGTCGGCGCAGGATTGGGACTCTCGATCTGCTACCAGATCATCGCCGAACACCAAGGGACAATCCACGTAGCCAGTCAGGACGGAAGGGGGAGCACCTTCACCATGCACCTTCCCATTCGGCCTCGCAAAGAGTAATCACCTATGACCCAGCCAGCTGCCCCGGGTTTCAACTACCTCGTCGTCAGTGACCTACACCTTCAAGAGGCTGACCTGAATCCTGCTGGGCGTCTCTATTACTTCGACCAGGAGTTCACCGACTTCCTCCGGTATTATCGCCAATGCTATGAGGGGAAACGGCGCTGGCGATTGATTATTGCGGGGGACTTCATCGAGTTCTATCTCAAAGTCTACGAACAACCGAATCCGGACGACAGGTTGCTCAGAGGGACCACTCTAACGCAGACGGACTTGAAGTTTGTCCCTGGCACCGAATGGCAGAAATCCGTTTGGAAGCTCGACCGGATCGTCAGAAGTCACCAGTTGCTCGTCATTGCGTTGGCTCGTTTCATTCTTGAAGGCCATGAGGTCTACATACTCAGAGGCAACCACGATCTGGAGTTCTTCTGGCCGGAGGTCCAAACCCACTTCCGGTTGCTGCTGGCCCTTTTTCATCCTGTAGAAGCAAGCTATTTGGAAATGAAGAAGGTCGCCGAAGAGCGGATCCACTTCTTTCCGTGGTTCTATTTGGAAAAGGACCTGTTATTCGTGGAACATGGGCATCAGTACGACGCATACTGTTCTAACACGCACAATCTCTACCCGGTGCTGCCCCAAAATCATCAGGTACTTGAGTTGGCCCTGTCAGCCTTCGTCTTACGGTACTTCCACGCCCGGATCAAGCACGTGGAGCCGGCTGCGATGGAAACTATTAACTCAATTCCAAAGTCATTCTGGCACCTGATTCGGCACAATCGTAACCAGCTCCTTCATATTCCGCTCAACCTGCTGGAGATGATCGGCCGCACCCTGGGCAAGGTGCGTCGGGTTCAGCCGGCGCTGGATGCGCCCCTCCAGGAGATGGAAACCAAGATCCGCGAGGACATCAAGGCGACCTTCGGCCTTTCGGATAGGCCTCTGCAGATCATTGAGCGGCTCGCACACTCGCCCGTACTGCACAGTCGATGGGAGACGATCAAGTGTTTTTCGCTGGATCTCCTCATCGCGGGAATGGCTACCCTGTTGATCGGCATCGGCCTTTCTCTGACTGCGTCGACCGTCATGTGGAGATGGGCGCCTGTCGCGATCTCCTGCCTTGTTGTCCTGGCCCTCTTTTTCCTGGGAAAGACACGCCTCGCCGCTTGCAACGACCATCGCAATCTCCGAGATATTGCTTGTAGCATCCGCGACACCTTTGGATGTCGCTTCGTCGTCTTCGGTCACTCCCACGACCCAGATGTGTACGCGCTCTCTGCCTCCAAGGACCAGTGGTACTTTAACGTGGGGACGTGGGCGCCACGCAACAAGGAAGGGCAGTTCGTGTACCTGGAAATCATTAACAATCCGATAAGCCCGTCAGCCCATCTCATGCGGTGGGACCGGAAGCGCGAGGCGCCAGTTGAGTTGGACCTGGCAAGTTACGTGAAGGGAAGTGCGGAGCGGAAGGCGATGCTAGCCGGAGAAAGGAGCGAAGTGCGCAGCTCGTGATCTAGCGGGCTAGGCCTGCAGCTTGAGCTTTTCGAGCTGCCGGTCGAGAATCCGGATCTTTGCTTCCAGCTCCTGGGCATGCTCTTGCAGCCGATAGATGAGCATCCGCTCGTTCAGGCCACTGTCAATCACGCGGAGAAGGTCATCGTTATTCCACGGTTTCTCCAGGTACTGATAGAGACGGACCTCGTTGATCGCGCGGATCGCGCTTTCTTTATCGGCATAGCCGGTCAGGACGATGAGCTGGATGGCAGGGTAGAGTCGACGCACTTCCTTTAGGAACGTCACGCCATCCATCCCGGGCATCAGGTAATCCGAGATTGCGAGGTCAATCGACTTGCGGCAGATGGCTTCCAAGGCCATCTGGGGTGATGTGAAGGCCAGAACATCGAGCTGGGGTACCTCGAGCGTGATGAGGGTTTTTAGGCTGTTCACGACGCTTTCATCGTCGTCAATAATCAGGATACATTTCCGGTTGTCTGCCATTTAGCGATCGCTTCCCGGGGTGTTACTGACCGAGCTCCGGTTACCCCATGAAGGCCGCGCACCCCCTTCAGAACCCCCCTTCGAATCCCGGCCTCTGTTGTGCTCCTTCAAAACAACTGTTATGGCCGCCGCGTAGGAACCGGCGGCGAGGCCGGTGGTATTGACACTCACCACGATCTGCGCCCCTTTGTGATAGTCCCTGCGTAGGGTGCTGGTCAACCGCGTCGCGTTGTCCATGCTTGCCCAATTGAGTGTGCGGTCGTTGTTTTTCGAAACAGTTACCGTCTGGCTCGGCGGCGTTGAGCCCCCCTGCACACCTGTAAAGCTAAGGCTTGTCGGGCTCACCTTGAGAGCTTGCGCCTCTGGAGCCGTCCAGAAGCTAATCAGAATCACGAGGAACAATAGCCACCCACAGGTCCCCCTCGATTTCAGGTTTTGCCTCCTCCAGTGGTGTGAACGTTAGACTAAAAGCCCATAGGGTTACCTCTTGTTACGGTGAGAACTCGGCAACGCCACCATTCTCCTATCCAATGAGCAACGCCCGTGCCAATTCATTCGGCTTCCACCTCAGTGAGTCTCTCGTTTGAACGAAGCAGATGATAGTTCTATGGAATTTTGGAAGAGGAGGGGGACGGGCGAACCATGACGTATTTGCTATCAGAGTATAGGATTATGGGTAAGCTCTGCAGGGTTCAGACTATGTTTCATTGTTCCATTTTGCACGGTTCGAAGGTATAGGGAGAAGCAGACCTTAATCTGGTTTGACTGCAACTGTTCAGCCTCCACACCTCTAACTGATCATCAATGACATGATCGAAGTCATCGTGAGAATGTGTCACGCCACATCGGACGTGTCATGACGGTCCGCCGAATTAGTGAAAGGTCTGCGTCTTTCAGTAGGATCCATCTTAGTTGCGGCCCAGCTGCGAGGCACGCCCGTGAGGATTTGTCGGAACCAAGCCAGCCATTGTTTACGGAGAGGCCGCGATGAATCGCGTACGAGCAATCATAATTGTCGGCATGACGTAGGTGTTGTGCATGAGCGCAGCGCAAGGGGAGAGGCCGACTAGAGTAGGAGCGTTGGATGGTGGACTCCAGTGGCCAGCGAGGACTCGACTGAATAGGTAAAAGGTGTCGCGAAAGAGTTTCGCAAGGAATGGTACAAGGAAATGTTTGTCCACGTGCCATTCGGCTCTTCCGAACCCTCCATGCTGTATGTTATGTATGTTTTGAATGTTGCGACGGAGCAACTGCAGGAAGGCAATACGGCGTACGCCCGGGATCTTGTTGATTCCGCCTTGGATATTCTCGACGAAGGCGTCAGGTCCGGCTGGTATTCGGCATCTGACATCGAATCCCTCAAGAGGTTCATCATGACAAAGGCGGTTGAGGAAGGGCTGCATGAGCCTCTGGATAACGGAGAACAACACTGATGTCCGGCAGGGAGTGGACATAGTCCCACCGGCGATGAGTTTTTGTCCATAACGTGAGGCAGGAGGACTCTATGCGACGCTGCTCGTTGCTGCTCACCATCGTAGCCGCTTTGTTGGCTGGGTTGCTTGTCGCCCTGCCGTGGCCGTCTCCGTCACTCCACAGCCGAGCACCGCTGGCCGTCGCCCACGCCACCGAACCGCTCGACATCAATACCGTCACCGCCGACCAACTCAAGACTCTGCCAGGTATTGGTGACGCATATTCGAAGAAGATCATCGAGGGGCGCCCGTACACGCGAAAGGATGAGCTGATGCAGAAGAAGATCATTCCCCAGGGCACATACGACAAGATCAAGGATCAGATCATTGCGAAGCAGAAGTGAAACGGTTGAGCGGCAAGTTCCATCCAACAAGAAGGAGGGAGAGTGGCACAAAGCAACGGAATGGCCTTTTCGTTATCCCTGATGGTCTTTTTCAGTTATGTAGCCTTACAACTCGGTTTTCCTACAACGGCTGTCGCAGCGGACGACCGGGCCGCTCAGTCTGTCCAAGCCGAAGCGGTGGACATCAACTTAGCATCAGAAGATCAGCTGACAAAACTTCCCGATATCAGCATGGGTCTCGCCTTAAAGATCATGGGTGGACGACCGTACCAGAACGCTCAGGAGTTGGTCACTAGGCAGGTCATTCCGCAAGAAATTTACGATAAGATCAAAGACCGGATCGTGGCCAGAGCTCCTCAGAAGAAATAGTTGTGACGCCTGTTCTGATGACCCGCCTCTTCGCTAGTACCGTTTGGCTGCTCATCCTCACGGCTCCCCCAGCATTTGCAGACTTCTCGGGTAAGGTCGTCGCTGTCCATGACGGCGACACGATCTCGGTGCTGCACAACGGCCGTGGTAAAAAGATCCGCCTGCACGGTATTGACTGTCCTGAGAAAGGGCAGGCGTTTGGCACCCGGGCGAAGCAGGCCACCGCTGACCTGGCCTTTGGGAAGGAAGTCACACTTCAGACGTATGGACTCGACAAGTATGGCCGCACGATCGGGGATGTGATCCTCCTACACGGCCAAGTGCTGAACCATGAACTAGTCAGGGCTGGCATGTGCTGGTGGTACCGCAAGCATGCACCACTTGATACG